>VOFD01000335.1_pt1 | contig 354001 bp, 343 predicted proteins | sample 5384101 | NCBI WGS metagenome assembly VOFD01 (sample SAMN12384723, study PRJNA508395) | human gut metagenome | isolation source: healthy gut C | host: Homo sapiens
CCTGCATGCCTCAAGCGATTCTCTTGAGCCAATGACCAGGTATCGGGGATAAGCCTTACGTCTTGCCGTGCTGAACCCAAGCATCTTCTTTGTGCCTGCATACCACATTCCGGCCAACGCGCACGTGGCTTTCGCGTAGATGGCTGCGTTTATCGGTATTGAGAGCCAGAGGCCTGTGTGTCCGTAATGTTTCTTGAAGAATATGAGCATGGCTTCATAGAAAACGTGTACGTACCTGAACGATGATTTCTGAGTGCTTTCGCCTTTGTAGTGGAGTATTTTTGCCGGCAGATACCAGTTCTCATATCCATGTTTCAGCAGTCTGTATGACAAGTCGATGTCTTCGCCGTACATGAAGAAGTCTTCGTCCAGCAGGCCTGTCTCCATTAGAGCGCTCCTCCTTGCCATGAAGAACGCTCCGCTTATGATTTCAATTCGTCCCGGTTTGTCCCACGGCATGTCGCACATGTAATACTTGCCGAAGCGCCTGTCCGTGGGATGTCTGGCGCACAGACCGCACATCTTGTAAAATGATGTCATCGGCGTTGGCAGTCCGCGCCGGCTTTCCATGGCCTTGCTTCCGTCGCTTTTCAGCATTTGCACGCCCAGTCCTCCGGCGTTGGGGTGCGTGTCCATGAAGCCGAGGCATTCTTTTATTGTTGTCTCGCCGACAAACGTGTCAGGGTTGAGCAGCAGTACGTATTCTCCCGTGGCCTGCCTTAACGCTATGTTGTTTGCCTTTGCGAAACCGTTGTTGTGATTGCTTGCCGTCAGCTTTATGGTGCTGAATTTGCGGGCTATGGTGTCGGCAGTGCCGTCCTTGGAGTGGTTGTCTACGACGAAGATTTCGGCATCCACACCGTCCAGCGCCCTTTGCAGGCTGTCAAGGCATTGAATAAGATAATGCTTGACGTTGTAGCTGACAATTACTACCGACAGCTTCATTGTGGGTTACCTGTTTCAGACACGCATCGGGAAGTGCCCGGATATATGAAAACGAGGCAGATGAGGCCTATTATCGCCATGTAGCCGAAGGCCACGTTGAGTCCGCTCATGTAGTAAAGAAGCGTGTTCGCAATCATCGGGAGGCAGAGCATGGCCATCCTTATGCTGCCCCATTTTGCCAATGCCTGCCGGCCTGACGCAGCAAGCTCTTTGCTTATTCTTTTCAGCTTGAACAGCCTTAGCGCAAGCGGCATCAGGCATATTGTAAGTATTTCCATGGCCGATACCGTTATGAACTCGGCGTTAGCGTCGCCGACCAGGCAGCCGGGCATCAGTGTCTCCGTCTCGTACAAGGCCACTATTGCGGCGGAAACGAGTATGCAGCCATACATTTCGGCGGCTAAAAGTCGTTGGGCTTTTCTTATTGTTGATGATGTTTCCATTGTTATCGTATATATATAATGTGTAAGCCGTTGATGTTTGGCACTTACTGTTTCCCGTCGAAAGGCACCCTGTTGACGATCGAGCGTCCAAGAGTCACCTCGTCGGTATATTCGAGTTCGTCACCGACAGACACGCCCCTGGCTATCACACTCAGTTTCACGTCATACTTCGCAAGCTTCCGGTAGATGTAGAAGTTCGTGGTGTCTCCTTCCATTGTGGGGCTAAGGGCCAGTATCACTTCTCCGATGCCGCCTGCCGCGACCCTGTCCACAAGCGAGTCAATCTCTATGTCGCCCGGCCCTACGCCGTCCATGGGCGATATCGCTCCTCCCAGCACGTGGTAAAGGCCGTTGTATTGCTGCGTGTTCTCTACGGCCATCACGTCTTGCACGTTTTCCACTACGCATACCGTCGATGCGTCGCGGTGCCTGTCGGAGCATATCGGACACACGTCGGCGTCGCTTATGTTGTGGCATACGCGGCAATATTTTATCTCGTTGCGCATGTCGCCAATGGTTTTTGCGAAGCGTGCCACTTTGTCCTTGTCTTGCCTTAACAGGAACAAAGCAAGCCGCAGGGCCGTTTTCTGCCCTATGCCGGGCAGTCCGGCCAGTTCTGAAACAGCTTTTGAAAACAGTTGTGACGGATATTGTTGAAGCATGTCGTTATGATTTTCGGCGGCAAAGTTACTTCAATAAGCCGTAATATCCAAGACAAAACATCTTTTTGTTGACATGCCTTGGCCACATTCGTGGCTATGCATTCGGTTGCAGCCTTATGCCTTTGGAACAGGCCTTTGGGACGGCCGCGTAATTCCCTGATTGTCAATAGGTTTGCAAAAGGCCGTCTTTTAGCGTGCAAAAGACGGCTTTTCGGCTTGTGATTGACGGCTTTTTGAAAGCCCAAAGACGGCATATTGGGTTCATCCGCAGTTCAGGTGTATAACGTATAGGTATCAATCCAGTCCCCGAAGGGGGCGAACTATGCTTAACCGCATGTGGAGTGACCGAAGGGAACGGAACTTGCGGCAAGTCAAAACTAGCAAACCCGTCCCCAAAGGGGGCGAACAGCAGGGTGACATTCGCCCTCTTCGAGGACGATATCATTGACTGCATACCTACCGCAAGTTCCGCTTCGCTACACATGCGGTTAAGCATAATTGGACCTCTTCGAGGCCATATTACCACGAATGACACCACCACTGACGACTACCAGGCCATTGTGGCGCAGATAACGCCAGAGGGAGAAGGCGGAACATTCACCGACATCGCCACACGCACCGGTGAAGGCACTGGCGGATGGAGCGTCAAGGCAAAGTTCAATAGTGACAACACCGCCACACTGGCAATAACCGCAGGCGCAAGCATCAAAGCCGTGTTGCGCGTCACCCTCATCCGCAATGACGGCAGCGAGCTGGCGGCTTCGCGCATCGTGGAACAGTCCTACAAAGTAGAAAACGGCACTTACATTGTTTATAATGCCACCGGACTGCGCGCATGGGCCGAAGCTTTGAAAGACGACCCAGCCACTAACTGTACCCTTGCCGCCGACATAACCTTTCCTGACGTTGCCGAAGGCGAAAGCAACTGGACGCACGTCGTTCCTTATTCTGGCATTTTCGACGGAGCAGGGCACACCGTCAGCAATGTAGTCGTCAACGACGAGACAACCATTAATGTAGGATTTCTCTACGGAATAGTTAACGGCGGAACAATAAAGAACCTCAACCTGGCCAATGCCATCATTCATGGTGAAAAAGATGGGGCAGCTGTCGGTGGCATTGTCGGAATAGTTGGTTCGGGTGCCAACGTTATCGCCTGCAGCGTTTCCAACTGTATCATAACCGGAAATAATTATGTCGGCGGAATTGCGGGGTATGCAAGCCTGGATGATGACGGATGCATCACCGCCTGCAGCGTTTCCAATAGCGCCATAACCGGAGATCGTTTTGTCGGTGGAATTGCGGGGATTGCAAACCAGGGTGATGACGTATACATCATCGCCTGCAGCGTTTCCAATAGCGCCATAACCGGAGATGATCGTGTCGGCGGCATCGTGGGACGCACCAATGAAGGACATATCACCGCATGTTACACTACCGCGGATGTCTATGGAAGTAGCTATGTAGGGGCATTCGTAGGTTATAATGAGAGTTTTGTTGTTAATGGTGAAACAATCATCACAGCCGGCTATTGGCAGACAGATTCCCAGGAAAGTGCCGTAGGCTTTGGGGAAAGCGGCGGAGCGACCCGGGTGGAAGGCACCGTTACATGGAAAACCGCCACCGAGGAGATGAACCGGGCGATACCCACGGATGGCTCCTGCCCATACCGGTTCGTGCAGAAAGACGGAGAAAACAATCCGCCAGTGATAGAAAAGACCGGCGAATAATCCGCCCCTTGACATTACCGGATTGGATTATGCGTGGGTAGCTCTGGTACGGGCGACCCACGCAAACATAAATAAAAGTCTGATTATGCCGTTTTTATTTTGCATTGCGCCTGATAAGCATTATCTTTGCACAATGAAACAAGCCGACAAGCTCTTTGCCGGCTTGTTGTTTGATTTAAGAATAGGGCATGGCTGCCGAAACTGCAGTTGCTACGGATATGTTAACGATGCGTGCTATGCCTGAAAGCATGAGAATATGGAAATAAGAAAGTCTGAATTTGTAATAAGCAACTCCACCTGGACGAAATGTCCGGATGACACAAAGCCTGAATATGCGTTCATCGGCAGGAGCAACGTTGGCAAGTCAAGCCTGATAAACATGCTCTGCAACCATAAGAACCTGGCAAAGACTTCTGCGACACCGGGGAAGACTTTGCTCATAAACCATTTCATAATCAACGATGAATGGTATCTGGTTGACCTGCCCGGTTATGGTTTCGCCAAGCGCTCAAAGTCGGTGCAGAAGAAGCTGGAGCAGATAATAATATCATACATACTTCAGCGCGAACAGCTTGTCAACGTCTTCGTGCTGATAGACATACGTCACGGCTTCATGCCGATAGACAGGGAGTTCATCGACTGGCTGGGACGCAGCGGAGTGCCTTTCTCGATAATATTCACAAAGGCAGACAAGCTTGGACCGGTGAAGGCCAAACAGTCGGTTGTGGCATATATGGACAGTCTGAAGGACACCTGGGAGGAACTGCCGCCTTATTTCATTACAAGCAGCGAGAAGAAGACCGGGCGCGACGATGTGCTTGATTATATAGAAAAGATAAACAAGACGTTGAAGGAGGGCAAGTAGGGGCGTTATGGCTAGTGTTACACCGTATTTGGACGTGCAGCATCTCACGAAATCGTTTGGTGCCCATGTGCTTTTTGAGGACATATCGTTCAGCGTTGCTGAGGGGCAAAAAGTTGGGCTCGTGGCTCGTAACGGTACCGGCAAGTCCACCCTGCTTTCCATTCTGACAGGAGTTGAGGGGTATGACTCGGGGCAGATAATCTTCCGCCGCGACATCCGCGTCGGCTATCTGGAGCAGACACCTAAGTTCAACGATGCCGACACCGTGCTCGACGCCTGTTTCAACCATTCTGGTGACGAGGCAAAGATACTTAAGGCCAAGCAGATACTTACACAACTGAAAGTCGGCAATATGGATCAGGCCATGGGAACGCTCAGCGGCGGACAGCAACGCCGTGTGGCTTTGGCCAATGTGTTGATTACAGAGCCTGACATGCTTGTGCTGGACGAACCGACCAACCATCTTGATCTGGAGATGATAGAATGGCTTGAAGGTTTCCTGTCAAGGGGCAACAAGACTTTGCTGATGGTCACTCATGACAGGTTCTTTCTTGACCGTATGTGCTCAGTAATACTCGAGCTTGACAATAAGACAATCTATACGTATCGCGGCAATTACAGTTATTATCTGGAAAAACGGCAAGAGCGCATTGACAATGCACGGGCCGAGATTGCAAGAGCAAACAACCTGTACCGGAAGGAACTTGACTGGATGCGCCGCATGCCGCAAGCCCGTGGCCACAAGGCGCGCTATAGAGAGGACGCCTTCTTTGAACTGGAGAAGGTTGCGAAGCAGCGCATCGAGGAACGCCAGGTCAGGTTGAAGTCAAGAAATGTTTACATAGGCAGCAAGATATTCGAGTGCCAGTATATATCCAAAAGCTGGGGATCTGACAACGTCATTCTAAAAGACTTCTATTATAATTTCGCCCGATATGAGAAGATGGGCATCGTAGGCAACAACGGCACAGGCAAGTCAACATTCCTTAAACTTCTGCTTGGCTTGGAAAAGCCTGACAGCGGACGGTTTGACATCGGCACGACCGTAAGGTTCGGATACTTCTCGCAGGAAGGAATAACGTTTGACCAACAGAAGAAGGTTATAGATGTGATAACTGAAATAGCCGACTACATTGACATGGGCGGCGGCAAGCACATGTCTGCATCGCAATTCTTGCAATATTTCCTCTTTACGCCAGAACAGCAGCATAACTATGTGTACAAACTCAGTGGAGGCGAGAAGCGCAAGCTGTATCTTTGTACGGTGCTTATGAGAAACCCGAACTTCCTTGTGCTTGACGAGCCTACAAACGACTTGGATATCCAGACATTGCAGATATTTGAGGAGTATTTGGCCGACTTCCCCGGCTGTGTGATAATCGTAAGCCATGACCGCTACTTCATGGACAAGGTGGTTGACCATCTGCTTGTGTTCAACGGTGGCGGGGCGGTGCAGGATTTTCCCGGAAACTATACTCAATACCGTGAGTGGTGTTCATTGAAGAGCAAGAATGAGGAAAAGGTTGCAAGGAAAGAAGGTTCCACAGGCGAACGCGAGCGGCGCCGCACGGAGCAACGCCGCAGGATGACGTATAAGGAACATGTGGAATACGCCCAGTTGGAAAAAGACATAGCCGAACTTGAAGCCGAACGCAAACTTATCGAAGAGCAGCTTTGCAGTGGAAAGTTGTCGATAGACGAGCTTACGGAGAAAAGCAAGCGGTTGCCAATATTGAAAGAAGAATTGGACAATAAGGAGATGAGATGGCTTGAATTGTCGGAAATAGAACAATGAAGGTTAAAAATAAGTTAAATTGCAAGTCTGCTTTGACAAAAATTTCTTTTTGTTCAATATAATTTATTACTTTTGCATGTCAACTTAAAGTCAATAGTTTGTTTCCATTCGTGAAACAAATTCAATCATTAAAAAATTTCCACACATACATTATATTTTATGTATAGCAAAGACGAACTGTTATCTAAGGATGTCGCCGAACTTGAAAGTATTGCCGAACAAATGGGGGCAAAACTAAAGTCTGGAGATAGTCAAGAAGATATTATCTATTCGATTCTCGACAAACAAGCTGAAGTGGAGGGAAACAAAAACCCTCTTGGAGCGAAGCGCCGCAGGGTTCGTATCGTAAAGAAAGATACGGACAGGGTGTATTCTGTGAATGGCAAGGACGGCGAGAATTTTGATTTGAAGAAAAACAAAGTGTCAAACGAACAGCCTTCGCTTTTCAATGATGCGCCTGCGGCCACACCGGCAAAGCCGAAGGCTGCAAGGGGTAGAGCCAAAGCAAAGGCGGAAAGTACGGTTTTGCCTGAGTCTCAGCCAATGGAAGACAAAGACACGGAAGACCATGTGGAACCGGTTGTGGCGGATATGGCAGAGTCTTTGCCAGATGCAAACGGCATTCATGATGATGTCTGTGAAGACGTTGTGCAAGGTGCAGATGTTCCGCCGTTTATGAAAGATGAGGAGGCGGTTGAGCCGGATACATTGCAGGAAGTGCCTGAAGCGGATTATTCGCCTGCTGAAAACAGCGAGGACGATGAAGACCAGTCAGACCTGATAGCCCAATTGCAGGCTAAGGTTAACGCACATAATGAACTTGTTGATGAGAAGCGCGAGGCTATAGAATCTGGCGTATGGGAAGGAGATCCGGCAGACGGGACAGACTTTATACCTGTTGTTGATTTGCCGATCGAGGATCAAATGGCATTGCCTAATTATGACATGTTTGACAATCCCACGGCACCTTTGGATATGAACACTGTGGCTTATGCTCCGAGAATGGAGCAAGACGCGGTTGTCTCATTCGATTTTGAGGATATTATTACAGCCAATGGAGTGCTTGAAATCATGCCGGACGGCTATGGCTTTTTGCGTTCAAGCGACTACAATTATTTGTCTTCACCAGATGACATATATGTTTCGATAGCACAAATAAAGCGTTATGGGCTCAAAACGGGAGATGTGATAGAATGCCATGTTAGGCCTCCTCATGACGGAGAAAAATATTTCCCGTTGACGACAATTGACAAAATAAACGGACGTGATCCGGCTGAAGTGCGTGACCGCATACCGTTTGATCATCTGACTCCGCTTTTCCCGGACGAGAAGTTTACCTTGTGTGGAGATCGGTCTACGACAAATCTCAGTACGAGGATTGTAGACTTGTTCTCACCGATAGGTAAGGGACAGAGGGCTCTTATCGTGGCGCAACCCAAGACGGGTAAGACTATCTTGATGAAAGATATCGCCAACGCAATTGCGGCGAATCATCCGGAGGCATATCTTATGATGCTGCTTATTGATGAACGTCCAGAGGAAGTGACAGATATGGCCCGTACTGTCAATGCAGAAGTTATAGCTTCTACGTTTGACGAACCGGCAGAACGGCATGTCAAGATAGCAGGCATTGTCTTGGAAAAGGCTAAGCGCATGGTTGAATGTGGACATGACGTTGTTATTTTCTTAGATTCAATAACTCGTCTTGCCCGTGCCTACAATACTGTAGCTCCTGCAAGCGGCAAGGTGCTGACTGGAGGTGTTGATGCAAATGCGTTGCAGAAGCCTAAGCGTTTCTTTGGAGCTGCCAGAAATATAGAGGGGGGTGGCTCGCTTACAATTGTGGCGACAGCGCTGATTGACACAGGCAGCAAGATGGACGAAGTGATATTCGAGGAGTTTAAGGGAACAGGCAACATGGAACTTCAGCTTGACCGCAACTTGAGCAATAAGAGAATATTCCCGGCTGTGAACCTTGTAGCTTCAAGCACGCGTCGTGATGATTTGTTGCAAGACAAACTGACACTTGACCGCATGTGGGTGTTGCGTAAGTTCATTGCAGATATGAATTCGATTGAAGCAATGAACACAATACATGACAGGATAGCGCATACGCGCGACAATGACGAATTTCTGGCGACGATGAATTCATAGGCAGTTGCAGATTTGGCAATGAAGGGCTTGTGTCCGTTCGTGTAATGAAGTGTAGAATTTAGAATATATCTTTTATTCTGAAAAATTTGGGTATGTAGATTATTTTAAGTAAATTTGCAGCCGATTTGGAGGTTCCGTAGCTCAGTTGGATTAGAGCAACGCCCTTCTAAGGCGTGGGTCTAGGGTTCGAATCCCTACGGAATCACGGAAAAGGACTTCAATTGAAGTCCTTTTTTGTTATTATTGAAGGAATAGTTTGTACTTCTCTATTCTTGTAATACAAATATTGCTTAATACTTGTAGAAAATCTAAAAAATGCTTATATTTGTACGTTGTAATTAGTTCTTCATTTGCAATTAGCTTGTTTTATGAAAAATAGAGTGAGCTTATGGGATGTGAAGGGGGAGCTGAGTTATGGATTTCATAATAGAACCTTGAATTTAGAATGAAAAAATATATATATGCGGTCTTGTTGACTTTGTTTTCTTTGCAAATGAATGCGCAGCAACAGCACGAATGGGAGCAATATTTATATCAACTTGGTGAGTTTGAAGATTTAGAAGCAAACGCTTTGGAGGCGTCTTTCGATATGTTATGTGATTTGGAGGTGAATCCTATAAACATAAATACGGCCACACGTGAGGAACTTGAGCAATTACCGTTTCTTACAGCGAAAGACGTTGAAGATATAAGCGAGTATCTTTATAGGTATGGCCCGATGAAATCGCTTGGTGAGTTGGCCATGATTCGTGACTTGGATTATTTTAAGCGTCGCCTGCTTTTTTATTTTACATATGCAGGTGATGTGAAAGAAAGAAAGTTTCCAACAATCAGAAATGTCATGAAGTATGGAAAGCATGAATTGATTGGAACTGTGAAGGTTCCGTTTTATATGCGTAAGGGAGACAAGAACGGATATTTAGGCTATCAATACAAACACAGCATAAGGTACGATTTCACTTACGGTGACAAGGTGAGGTTTGGCGTATTAGGAGCACAAGATGCGGGCGAGCCTTTTTTTGCCGGTAAAAACAGCATGGGGTATGATTTTTATTCTTTTTATCTTGTATTAAAAAAGTTGGGAAGAATTAAGACGCTTGCATTAGGACGTTACCGCGTAAGATTTGGAATGGGACTGGTAATTAATAATAATTTCAGTTTTGGTAAATTGTCAACATTGTCGTCCATGGGGCGTGGCGGCAGCAACATACGTGCCCATTCGTCATTGTCAAGTGCAAATTATCTGCAAGGAGCAGCTGTTACGGTAAATGTTGCAAAGGGACTGGATGTAAGCGCTTTTGTTTCATACCGTAAGTTTGACGCCACATTAAATAAAGGGGACAGTTCTATTGCGACAATATTAGATTCGGGATACCATCGTACTGAGACTGAAATGGAGAAAAAGAACAATTCTTCCCATTTCTTGTGTGGTGGCAATGTTGATTATAGGTTCAAGGGATTCCATGTTGGCTTGACTGGCATATTTGTTTCTCTTGATAAGGAACTTAAGCCCAAAACCGAGGCTCTTTACCGTCGTCATTATGCCCATGGTAAGGATTTTTATAATATAGGTGTTAATTATGGATATACAGGGCATAGGCTTTCGTTTTGTGGTGAGACAGCAACAGGTGGATGCAATGCTGTGGCTACTGTGAATTCGCTGACTTATAATCTTTCAGACAATATGGAGTTGTTGGCTTTGCAACGTTTTTATTCGTTTAGATATTATTCATTGTTTGCGGAAAGCTTTAGCGAAGGTGGGGCTGTGCAGAATGAAAGTGGAGTATATTTAGGTGTGAAGTGGCACCCCATTCCAAATATGAATGTTATGGCATATACTGATTTTGCTTATTTTGCATGGCCCAAATATCAAGCAACTGGTAGCTCACGTTCGTTTGACAACCTGTTGCAGGTTGTATATGTGCCTGGAAGTTGGACATTTTCAGCCCGGTATCGTTTTAAGATGAGAGAGCGTGATAATGAGTCGAAGAACGGTCTGATATTTAAGAAAGAGCATAGAGGGCGCTTTGCTGTGGCGTATAATGGTGCTGTTTTGAGTGGAAAAACGCAAGGAGACATAGTTTATACAACATATAAAGATAAAAGTTTTGGTTGGATGGTAAGCCAGAATGTTAATTTGAATATAAAAAGGGTGTTAAATGCCACTTTGTCTTTTGGATATTTTAATTCAGACAATTATGATAGCAGGTTGTATGCATATGAACGTGGATTGTTATATTCATTCTCTTTTCCTGCTTATTATGGCAATGGCATGAGGTTCGCCTTATATGCTTCTTATGGATTTTCTGACAAACTTACGTTCATTGCTAAAATTGGAACTACAAAGTATTTCGATCGAGACAAGATCGGTAGTAGTTATCAAGAAATAGACGGTTCGTCTGCTACGGATCTTGAAATGCAGTTGAGGTTTAGGTTGTAAATGGAATGTCTAATATGTAAATGCCTTTTGTTTATTTATATGAATTAAGCGGAATGTCCGTTTCCTTTCAGGTGAAGAGTTGACATTCCGCTTAAAAAAGTAATATTGAACTTATGATATTATCCGAGGTATTTCATAAGGATCTTGGCGTTTCCACTTTCGCGTAGTTTGGCTATGCTCTTCTCACGTATCTGGCGTACACGTTCACGGGTAAGTCCAAGTTGGTCGCCAATTTCCTCAAGTCCTTTTTCATGGCAGCCTATGCCAAAACATTCGCGAATGATTGTTATCTCGCGTTCTTTTAGTACTTTGCTGAGAACCGTGTTCAATTCAAGCGCCATGGATTCATGATCTACCACACGGTCGGTCCTGCTGTCTTCTCCACTCGGCATAACGTCAAGCATGCAATTGTCTTCGCCGTCCTGGAAAGGAGCGTCAATGCTTACGTGATGCCCGTCTGCGGCCAGAGACTGTCCTATTTTCTCCTCGTCAAGTTTGGTAACCTCAGAAAGTTCTGATACTGAGGGGTGACGTTGGTTTTCTTGTTCGAACTTGTTTATCTCATGGTTTATTTTGTTCAGTGAACCTACTTGGTTGAGTGGCAGGCGTACTATGCGGCTTTGTTCGGCAATAGCTTGAAGTATGCTTTGACGTATCCACCAGACCGCATATGATATGAATTTAAAGCCGCGTGTTTCGTCAAACTTCTGGGCTGCCTTGATAAGACCAATATTACCCTCGTCGATCAAGTCTGTAAGTGTAAGTCCTTGGTGCTGGTATTGCTTTGCAACTGAGACTACGAAACGGAGGTTGGCTGTTACGAGTTTGTTTTTTGCTCTTTCGCCTTCAGGTCCGCCTTTTTTTATCTTTTGCGCCAATTCAATTTCTTCGTCAATTGAAATTAATGGAGCTCGTCCTATTTCAACAAGATATTTGTCTAAAGCCTCACTTGAGCGGTTGGTAATACTTTTTTGAATCTTTAGTTGTCTCATCTGATTGCCTTAAAAAATTGTAAGTTGCTGATTACTAAGCTAATAGCCAAATCTTTCTCTAAAAACGGTGCAAAATTACAAAAAATACCAATATGTTGTTCTTTCTTGTTGGTTAAAAAATCAAAATTAGGCTGCGGCTAATTGTCAGACTTGTAGATGTATGCAGATCATTGTATGAAAAACTTTATGTATTCGTGCTCAAAATTGGGTGTGAATACATCTTTGCCTATGTTTTTCTTAATTTCTTCTGTTGTCCAAAAACGTCCGCCTGCCAATTCTTTCTTGTTGGGGTTGAGTTTCCCGTCGTACACGGTCTTGTGTACATGTATCAGCTCTTTTTCCATATCGCTTTCATAAATGTAGCGTCCTAAAAACACGCTGTGGAAGTCGGAAATGCCGAGTTCTTCTTTGACTTCTCTGTTCAAGGCTGTAGAGGTGTTTTCATTTGCGTCCACATGCCCGCCAACGGCTGTATCCCATTTCCCTGGTTGAACGTCTTTCCATTCAGGCCTTTTTTGCAGATATATGTCGCCGTTGGGCGAGAATACGTGCAGGTGGACTACAGGGTGTAACTTTTTCGAGCCGTCATGCGCTTCTTCGCGTCTCATTTTGCCTATGACATTGCCGTTTTCGTCAACGATAGGAAGCATCTCGTTTTTGTTGTCCATTGGTCGATTGTTTTTCAGACTGTTGCAGTGAAATATTTTGTGAATGTCATGCTCAGGTTTTCCGGCTTGTGTTTGAATATTCCGAACACGGCGCTTCCGCTGCCACTCATTGCTGCATATAATGCACCCATTTTGTACAGTTGCCGTTTTATCTCGCCTATTTCCGGGTGGCTGCATGCAATGCTTTTTTCGAAGTCGTTGGCGAGCAGTTCTTTCCACGTGTCGATTGGCATGCGTACAATGTCTTGGCAAGAAGTTTTAGGTTGCTGTGGAGTTATTTGTGCGAACGCTTCTTTAGTGCTTATCATCACCGGTGGTTTTACTATTGCGATGTGATAGCCGGTTAAATTCACATTGACAGGTGACAATTGTTCGCCTATTCCGGTAGCGAACGATGGAACGGGATTGACAAAAAATGCACAATCCGCTCCTAATTTTGATGCAAGTCCTTGCATATCAGTTGTTTGCATGCCAAGATTGAACATGTCGTTTAACATCCTGATCGTGTAGGCACCATCAGATGACCCTCCGCCCATTCCGGCTTGCGACGGTATGTTTTTTGTCAATTTGATTGTAACAGGATGTATTTCAGGGCGTTCTTTTTTTACCAGATTATATGCTTTTACTACCAGATTGTCTTTGCTTTCACCTGCTATTTTTATTCCGTCCATCTCCAGCATGCAGTCGCAACCACAGTGCCCGGCATCTGTAGCCTCGTTTATTTCAAGCTTGTCACATAGGTTTATTGGATAGAACACGGTTTCCAGGTCATGGTATCCGTCGGCTCGTTTGCCTGTCACATTCAGTCCGAGGTTAATCTTTGCGCATGGAAATGTAATCATCTTATAATTGGTTTTTGCCTGCAAATATAATTATTAAATTTGTAACAGATGGTTTGTAACCGAATATTTATTTGTAATTTTGCAAAGGAAATAAAGAAAAAACGAATGCCTGACAATAAAAAGACCCGTGCGCTTGACAGCAATTACGCGCACATGCAGCCGCAAGCCGTAGATATAGAGCGCATTGTTTTGGGTGCGTTGATGATAGATAAAGACGCGTTTTCGGTTGTTAGCGAGATTTTACATCCTGAAACTTTTTATGAGCCGCGCAATCAAAAGGTGTATAGCGCGATACAGAGTCTTAGCCTCGATGAAAAGCCTGTTGACATAATGACTGTCGCAGAGGAGTTGAAACGGCAAGGATCGCTGGAAGATGTCGGTGGCCCCGCTTATGTCCTGGAGATGAGCTCGCATGTGGCTTCGTCTGCCCATATAGAGTATCATGCAAAGATATTGGCGCAGAAGTTTCTGGCCAGGCAGCTTATTTCGTTCGCAAGCGTGATCGAGACCAAGGCTTTTGACGAGACTACCGACGTGGACGAGCTTATGCAGGAAGCCGAAGGGTCGCTTTTCGAACTGTCACGTAAGAACATGCGGCAGGATTATACCCAGATAGACCCAGTGGTGAAACAGGCCGTGGAGATATTGCAGAAGGCTGCGGCCAACAAGGGTGGGCTTACAGGTATTCCTACGGGATATACAAAGCTTGATGATTATACGGCCGGATGGCAGCGGAGCGACCTTGTTATTATAGCAGGCCGCCCTGCCATGGGCAAGACTTCGTTCGCATTGTCGTTGGCCAAGAACATCGCAGTTGACTACGGCAGGCCGATAGCGTTTTTCTCGTTGGAGATGAATAATGTGCAGCTGGTAAACAGGTTGATATCCAATGTTTGCGAGATAGAGGGACGGAAGATTCTCAACGGACAGCTTGACGATGAGGAATGGAAGCGCCTTGACCTGAATGTCGGCAAATTGCAGGCCGCACCTATTTATATAGACGATACTCCGGGCATGTCGATATTCGAGCTTCGCACCAAGGCCCGCAGGCTTGTACGCGAAAAAGGCGTCGAGCTTATAATGGTAGACTATCTTCAGCTTATGAATGCCAGCGGGGCGCGTTTCGGCAGCAGGCAGGAGGAGGTGTCAACCATAAGCCGCTCTCTGAAGGGGCTTGCCAAGGAGCTGGATATACCTGTGCTAGCCCTTTCCCAGCTCAACCGTACTGTTGAAGGGCGTGAAGGCCCTGAGGGCAAGCGCCCGCAGCTGAGCGATTTGCGCGAGTCGGGTGCCATCGAGCAGGATGCGGACATGGTGCTTTTTGTCCATCGTCCTGAGTATTACAGGATATTCACTGACGAGAAAGGCAACGACTTGCATGGAAAGGCTCAGATAATAATAGCGAAGCACCGTAAGGGCGGCACCGGCGACGTGTTGCTGAATTTCCGTGGAGAGTTCACGCGTTTTGAGAATCCCAATGATTCGAATAATGCCCCGTTTGGCGGAGGCGAGATAATCGGCTCTAGAATCAACGGTGACGACAGCATGCCCATGCCTCCTCCGTATGGCGACGGCATGCCGGCCGACGGGCCTCTTCCGTTCTGATTGTTTACAGCTGCGTAAACGCCAGTTTCTCAAACGCCGTCAATCGTATCTTGATTGACGGCGTTTTGTTCTCTGAATGACGGCCTTTGCCAGCCTTGTTCGCCGTCTTTTCCATGCCGTTGGTTTAGGCATAAAAACAAGCGCGGTAAAACATATTGGCTTTACCGCGCTTTGCCATATTTGGCTGATTTGTTTTTTAGTATGCGAAAAGCGGATATTTGGACATTGTTTCGTTCACTTTTTCGCGTACGTTCGCTATTACTTTTTCGTCTTCAGGGCTGTTGAGCACTTCCTCGATAAGGTCGGCTATCAGCACCATCATGTCTTCTTTAGCTCCACGCGTGGTGATGGCCGGCGTTCCGAGGCGGATTCCCGATGTCTGGAACGCGCTGCGTGTGTCATAAGGCACCATGTTCTTGTTTACCGTTATGTCGGCTGATACGAGGGCGTTCTCGGCAACCTTTCCTGTGAGGTCTGGATATTTTGAGCGCAGGTCAACTAGCATGGAGTGATTGTCGGTGCCACCGCTGACTATGGTGAAGCCGCGCTTGATCAGTTCGTCGGCCAATACGGCGGCGTTTTTCTTTACCTGCTTAGCCCATTCCTTGAATTCCGGTTGCAGCGCTTCGTTGAAAGCAACGGCCTTCGCCGCAATGACATGCTCCAGCGGACCGCCCTGCGTGCCTGGGAATACGGCACTGTTGAGTAGCTGGCTCATCATTTTGACTTGTCCCTTAGGTGTTGTCTTTCCCCACGGGTTTTCAAAGTCTTTGCCCATCAGGATTATTCCGCCGCGTGGTCCGCGCAGGGTTTTGTGGGTTGTAGAAGTTACAATGTGTGCATATTTCAACGGGTTGTCCAGAAGTCCGGCGGCGATGAGTCCGGCGGGGTGGGCCATGTCGATCATGAGCAGGGCTCCTACCTTGTCGGCTATTTCGCGCATGCGCTTGTAGTCCCATTCGCGGCTGTATGCGGAACCGCCGCCGATTATCAGTTTGGGTTTGTGCTCAAGAGCCAGTTGCTCCATCTCGTCATAGTCAACACGCCCAGTCTCTTTGTTGAGATTATAGCCCACAGCATGATACAGGATTCCGGATGTGTTTACGGCTGATCCGTGCGACAGGTGTCCTCCGTGGGCAAGGTTAAGGCCGAGGAACGTGTCGCCCGGGTTGAGGACGGTAAGCAGCACGGCCGCATTGGCTTGGGCCCCTGAGTGTGGCTGCACGTTTGCGAATTCGGCTCCAAACAGTTTCTTGACGCGTTCTATGGCTAAAGTCTCGACTTCGTCCACAACACCGCAACCTCCGTAATAACGTTTCCCTGGATAGCCTTCGGCATATTTGTTGGTTAAGCATGACCCCATTGCCTGCATGACCTCGTTGCTTACGAAGTTTTCGGACGCAATAAGCTCCATGCCTTTAAGTTGGCGCTGGTATTCTTTCTCGATAAGGTCGAAAATCAGTTGGTCTTTTTCCATTGTGTAAATGTTTGTGTTATTTGTAAATGTATATGTTATTTCAAATGAGTTGCACTTGGCTTATGTCTTGTTCTTTGTCGCAATAGTGGCATCGTATGATGCCTGCTTTCTTGTCCGTTACGGTGAAGATTGTGGCCATTGGTTCGTTGTTTGTGATGCATTTCGGGTTGTTGCATTTCACTATGCCCCTCAGCTCGTCTGGTGTTTCTACTTTTTTCTTTTCCACGACCTCATAGTTGCGTATAATGTTAAGCACAACGTTTGGCGCAACTACTGACAACCGTGAAATCTCTTCATCGGTAAAGAATTTGTTTTCGATTTTGATTATGCCCTTGCGGCCTATTTTCTTTGACAGGTAGTTGTAGCCTATCGTGACGACAGTGTCAAGGTTTTGCAGTCCTAGCACGCTTGCCACCTCATACGTCTTTTCTGAAGGGATGTGGTCTATGACGGTGCCGTTTTCAATGGCCGCAACCAATCTTTCTTTCTTGCTCATACTGGTATTGATGCTTTTGCTGTATTGTTATTCTATGATTGTATTGTCGTTGGCAATCTCATCGAATGTGATTCCGAGCACGTCGCAGATTATGGCCTCGCGTGCGTAAAGTCCGTTTTGCGCTTGTTGGATGTAATAAGCGTGCGGATTCATGTCCACTTCATATTCTATTTCGTTGACGCGTGGCAGAGGGTGTAGTATCTTCATGTTCTCACGTGCGTTTTTCAGCATGTCGTTTTTCAGTATGTATACGTTCTTCACTTTTTCATATTCCATAAGGTCTGAGAATCTTTCTTTTTGCACACGTGTCATATAAAGAATGTCGGCCTTGCTTATTATGTCGTCGTTGAAGTCCGTATGCTCAATGTATTTTATTCTGTTTTCCTTGCAGTAAAGTTTGTATTCGTCAGGCATGGCCAGTTCTTTTGGCGCGATGAAGTGGAAAGTCGGATTAAAGTGGCGCATTGCCATTATCAATGAGTGAACGGTGCGTCCGTATTTTAGGTCTCCGACGAGACAGATGTTAAGGTTTTCCAATGTGCCTTGTGTCTTGTAGATGGAATACAGGTCAAGCATGCATTGTGACGGATGCTGGTGCGCTCCGTCTCCGGCGTTTATGATAGGGACCGGTGCCACTTCGCTGGCATATTGTGCTGCGCCTTCTATATAATGCCTCATTACAATCACGTCTGCATAATTTGACACCATGAGGATAGTGTCTTTAAGGGTCTCTCCTTTTGTCGCACTGGTCACTTTTGCATCGGTGAATCCTATCACACGTGCTCCTAAACGGTTGGCTGCTGTTTCAAAACTGAGTCTGGTACGTGTGGAAGGCTCGAAGAACAATGTGGCTACGACCTTTCCTTTTAGAAGCTCCCTGTTGGGGTGTTTTTCAAACTCTTGCGCCGTTTTTATCATATAAAGGATCTTTTCGCGTGACAAATCGGCGATCGTAACGAAGTTATGTATTCCCATGCTGTTTGTTGTAATTACTATTTCGTGTGCTAAGTTAAGCATTATTTTTAATTTATGATGGATAAATAAAAAGAAAAGTAGTATTTTTGCAGCTAATTAGTCTATTATCGCATAAAAATGAGGAAAACATTTGTACGCATATTGTGGGGGATGCTTTGCGCTTCCGTAATTTTTCTTGCAATAGCGTTTACGTCAATATGGTTCGGGTGGGTAGGGTATATGCCTGATATCGCAGACTTGCAAAATCCCATTAGCCGGTATGCGTCTCAAGTATACTCGGTTGACGGCAAGATCTTAGGCACGTATAATATGAATAGGGAAAATCGCGTGCATGTTGATTTTGACGGTCTTTCGCCTTATCTGGTTCAAGCACTTGTGGCAACGGAAGATGAAAGATTTTATGAGCATTCAGGGATAGATTTCATTGCTTTGACCCGTGCCGTGGTTAAGCGTGGCATTTTGGGACAGAAAAGTGCCGGAGGTGGTTCCACGATAACCCAGCAGTTGGCAAAACAGCTTTATTCAGCCACGGCCAAAAGTACGCTCGAACGTGTGATGCAGAAACCGATAGAGTGGGTTATTGCTGTCAAGCTTGAACGCTTTTATACCAAAGAAGAGATAATTACAATGTATCTCAATTATTTTGATTTCTTGCATAATGCCGTTGGTATAAAGACTGCTTCTGACGTCTATTTCAGAAAAGATCCGAAGAACTTGACGGTTACTGAGGCGGCAACGCTTATAGGCTTGTGCAAAAATCCGTCTTATTATAATCCTGTAAGATATCCGGAAAGATGCCTTGAGCGCCGCAATGTCGTGTTGGGGCAAATGTTAAAGGCCGGTTATCTTACTGATGGACAATATCATGAGGCATTGGAAAAACAATTGGCGTTGAATTTTCACAGAATAGATCATAAGGACGGCATTGCTACTTATTTTAGGGAGTTTTTGAGAAGGTACATGATGGCCGAGAAGCCTAAGACGAGTGATTATCCGTCTTGGAATCGAGTTCAGTACAGTATTGACTCAACTGCTTGGGAAACAGACCCGTTATACGGATGGTGTAATAAAAACTTTAAGAAAAACGGGGAGCCTTATAATGTATATACGGATGGCCTTAAAATTTTCACGACCATAGATTCCCGTATGCAAAAGTATGCTGAAGAAGCCGTACTGCAGCATGTCGGACATTATCTTCAGCCGGCTTTTTCGAAAGAGAACAGAGCAAAGCCAAATGCTCCTTTCACCAATGCTTTGACAGCTTCAGAAGTGAGAGGCATATTGAACCGCTCAATCCGTCAAAGTGAGCGTTACAGGGCGATGAAAGAATTAGGAGCGACCGACGAGGAGATACAAAAGGCTTTTAGGACACCTGTGGAAATGTCTGTCTTTACATACCATGGGGATGTGGATACGGTCATGACACCGTTGGATTCGATAAGGTACATTAAATCGTTCCTGCGCTCAGGCTTTGTAAGCATGGATCCGAGAAACGGAGCCGTGAAGGCTTATGTTGGCGGGGTGGACTTTACGCATTTTACATATGACATGGCGACTCAAGGACGACGCCAAGTCGGGTCCACCATTAAACCGTTCCTTTACGCGTTATGCATGTCAAACGGAATGTCTCCTTGCGATGTCGCACCTAATGTGCAACAGACATATGGTAACTGGACACCGAGAAATGGCAGTAGGGCCAGATATGGGCAAATGGTTACTTTGAAATGGGGGTTGGCGCAGTCAAACAACTGGATATCGGCATATCTTATGAGCAGGCTCAATCCGCAAGATTTCTTACGTATACTTAATGACTTCGGAATAAATACATTCGGCGCATATCCTTCTATGGTGCTTTGTTTGGGGCCAAATGAAGTCTCTGTGTGCGAAATGGTTAGTGCTTATACCACATTTGCAAACCACGGAATACATTGTTACCCGATGTTCGTTTCGAAGATAGAGGACAATGAGGGGAATGTTGTTGCGACCTTTCAGCCGCGCATGAATGAGGTTATAAGTGAAGAGAGTACGTATAAAATGCTCGAGATGTTGCGTGCTGTAATGAATGGTGGTACAGGTAGCAGGATGAGATATAGATATGGTATAGAGTGTGACATGGGAGGAAAGACCGGAACGACAAACCGCAATGCAGATGCATGGTTCATGGGCTTTACGCCGTCTTTGGTCAGCGGTTGCTGGGTCGGTGGAGAAGACCGTGACATACATTTCGATTCTACACGTATGGGGCAGGGAGCCAACATGGCTTTGCCCGTATGGGCGTATTATATGAAAAAGGTATATGCAGACCCTTCATTGGGGTATGATCCTGCCGAGAAGTTTGATATACCTGACGGGTTTAATCCGTGTTCTTCTGAATTTGATGATTATGTGCCAGGTGGTATAGAAGAAGTTTTTGAATAGTTTGCGTCTTGTGTTGCAAATATACGCATTAAGAATGAATCAATGTGCAATCAATCTTCTATTTTTGTAGTGAAATTGCATCTGAATTGTTAGAATAGCAATTTTCGGGTCGTTGTTTAGAAGATAGTGCAGTAACTTTGCACCATCAATCTAAAAGCCAAACGACATGAGAATAAAAGTTTTAATAATGACAGCTCTATTAGTGGCTGCAAGCAATACTAATGTATCTTCACAAGATATGGAAACAAAGAAAACAGTAACGCCGCAAGAGTCAAAGGAGCATATTGTCGTCCTGTTTGAAGTGAAACCCAAAAAGGAAGGGAAAGAGGAATATCTTAAATTAGCTGCGGCATTGAAAACCGAATTGGCAAAGATGTCGGGGTTCATCCGCGTGGAGCGGTTCGCCAGCTTGAATGAGGAAGGCAAGCTGTTGAGCCTCTCGGTATGGGAGAATGAGGATGCAGCCGCTGCATGGCGCAACCAACTCAACCATCGGGGCAGCCAGAAGAAAGGGCATGATGCGTTGTTTGAGCGTTACCATATCTCGGTGGCATCCATTATCCGCGAATACACGCAGGATGACCGCAAGGAAGCTCCGGCAGATTCAAACCAATTCTTGGGAATAAAGTAAAACCGGATGGAGAACTTCTTTCAATATGGTGAGACGGAGATAGCCTATCTGAAACAGGCGGACAAGCGGCTGGCGGAAGTCATCGACCGGATTGGCAAGGTGGAAAGGCGGGTCATTCCCGACCTTTTCGCCGCCTTGGTACACTCCATCGTAGGGCAACAGATTTCCACCAAAGCGCACGAAACGATTTGGGGGCGGATAGAGAATGCCTTGGGGAAAGTAACGCCCGAAGCTATCGACCGCCTTTCCATGGAGGAACTGCAAGGTTTCGGCATCACGTTCAAGAAAGCGGCTTATATCCGCAATGCCACGCGGAAAGTGATGGACGGGACATTCGATATTCAGGCACTTTATACGATGGATGACAACGAAGTCTGCACCCGTCTCTCGGAACTGGACGGTATCGGCGTATGGAGTGCGGAGATGCTGATGCTGTTCTCCATGCAACGCCCGAACATTCTCAGCTTCGGCGACTTGGCCATACAGCGTGGATTGCGCATGGTCTATCATCATCGGAAAATCACCCGTGAACTGTTCGAGAAATACCGCCGCCGTTTCTCCCCTTACAACAGTGTCGCCAGCCTCTATCTGTGGGCAGTGGCAGGCGGTGCCATCGAAGGGATGAAGGATTATGCACCCAAAAATAAAAGGAGATAGCTTATGCAGACACAACAGCAACTGAACTATGAGCGCATCGCATCCGCCATCCGTTTCATCAAGGAAAACAGGCGGGAGCAACCGAAACTGGAAGAAGTGGCGGAACATGTACACATGAGTCCGTACCATTTCCAACGGACATTTCAGGAATGGGCAGGAACATCTCCCAAGCATTTCCTGCAATACCTGAACGTGGAATATGCCAAACGCATCTTGCAAGAGACGCACGCATCGCTGTTCGACACAGCGTGTGAAGTCGGACTTTCGGGCACAGGCAGGCTTTACGACCTGTTCGTCAATATTGAGGGGATGACGCCCGGCGAGTACAAGAATGGCGGAGAAAACCTGGCCATCCATTACAGCTTCGCGGAAAGCCCTTTCGGGGAAATCTTTGTGGCATCCACCGATAAAGGTATCTGCTGCTTGGAATTTACAGATAACCACCCGGTCAGCATTGATAACTTGAAACGAAAGTTTCCTAATGCAAAGTACAAACAGATTGTAGACGAACTGCAACAGAACGCCCTATTCATTTTCACGCAGGATTGGAGCAAACTCAAGGAGATAAAACTGCACTTGAAAGGAACGGACTTCCAACTGAAAGTGTGGGAAGCATTGCTCAAAATCCCGATGGGAGGATTGACCACCTATGGCGACATTGCTGCCGGTATCAACCACCCGAAGGCTTGCCGAGCTGTGGGGACTGCCGTAGGTGAGAATCCCGTAGCTCTCCTGATTCCCTGCCATCGCGTTATCCGTTCCACAGGTGAATTGGGTAATTATCATTGGGGTGATGTCCGCAAAACCGCCATTATCGGGTGGGAAGCCGCAAGGAAAGAGCAAAGTAATTTCAATTTCTGACTAATGGAAGGATAGCACGTGGTTTTTGGTCTGCCCAAAACACAAACTTTCCACCATCCAGTTGTCATTGGTTATAATCCAAAACCTGCGCCTCTCTTAAGTGGGCATGAATTGATAAGAACAGCTTGTCAAATGGCTTCTTGAACAACTTGCCAATCACCATGTCCCATTGATTTGCAACCCGTCTCATGATGTGGACAATTCCATCCATTGATTTCGTTTGCATAGAAAACGGTCTTTCAAGTACTCCTCATAATCCCTGTTTTTTTGTGTTTGGTGCAAAATTTGTTAGGGTGAGTTGTAAAGACAGGATATAAACCTACGCAGAACGCGGAAATAGAGTCCGTTAGTGTTAAATGTGCATACGATGTCTGGTAATGGTTTTGAAACGCATCTGTTGCTGCAATCTGCCTAAATCCGTTTTTCAACCCTTATGCTATTTTGTGCCAATCAAAGCCAAACCCTCAGACTGTCGGTGAGAATACCTAAATTCACTTTATTCTGCGTTTTTATCCTGTTATTTTAACGCGAGTTCGGCATAAGAAGTTTATGCAATAAGCCTGCTTTTGTCAATGATGTCAATATTCAAAGACGGTTTCTTTGGCAAAAGGTTGTACGCAATGAGTCCTGCAACCAGGTTTGAGGCGAAGTTGTCAATGCACCTGTGCCTTGTGTGTTCAATTTGGCAAAGGTTCTTGAGTTCGTCGTTGACGGTCTCGACGAGAGCCCTTTTCCTGAGCAGTATCTTATCGTGCAGGTTCATAAGGGAGTTTTTCATGTTCTTCTTTAGTTTGGTGACAAGGTGTATGTCGTCAACGAAAAGTGTCTCGAACAGCTCCTGGCTTATGTACCCCCTGTCAGCAAAGAGCTTCCCGAACAGTCTTCTGGTGAAGTCCTTGTCTTTCAATGGTTCACGGTCGTCCGTGTTCCCGGGTGTGAGCGTCCATTGTATGATTTCTCCACGGTCGTTAATGACGATGTGCAGCTTGAAACCGTAGAACCATCCCATGGTGCATTTGCCCTTGGCCGCCCATCCCCTCATGGTCTTGTGGCTGTGGGCACGCTTTATGTGGCATGACGCCAGCGGCGTGGAATCGATTATTGATATGCCCGTGCATTTTCCCAATGCGCACGTTTGGAGGAACAGCAGCAGGTGAAGCCCGACCTTGGCCTGCCTTTCGACGAAGCGGTTGTAGGACAGGCGGCGTGGAAACTCCCTGCGCATGTGGTTGCATACGTAGCCGAGGTAGAACGACTTGAGGTCGCGGTGGCGCATGGTGTGGAAGAGTACGAGGATTGTCATCACCTCGCTGTCGGACATGCGGCACGGACGGTTGCGGCGGCGTTTATCGCTGGTGTCCAACGTGTGTTTTCTCAGTTCGGGAGTGAAATATTTGCAGAACTCGTCGAGAATACAGAAAATTTCTATTAAATTTGCATCTGTCATGGGAATGGATGTTTTTATGTAACTTGTTGATTTTCACCCTTAAAGATACTAAAAACATTCCATTCCCACAACTTTTCCAATGATTTTCTTATACCGAACTCACGTTATTTTATTAAAAATAATTTCATGTACTGAACTCACGTCGTGTTAGATGGCTTCGTAACGCATTGATTTTCAGTACGTATGTATGTGTTTTATAAAACACCGTGATTTGGCTTCTGTTTGGCCGTTAATCATCTTGTCATTTGCCGTCGTTTATGTAATAAAAAGGGCTCATTCGTAGTTCTGTTGTATGACATGTAAAAATGGCATGTATATATAGTGTTTTGCCGTCAAGGTAGACTATGCGGTTCGTTGTATGGCATGTATATGCAGCAACTATAAGCGAGGCGCTCAGTAACCGTCATTCCGCGTTTCGACGCGTAATCCAGAAAACACTCAAGGTTTAAAATGGTGTAGGCAGCATACATTGGATGCCCCATGAAAAGTGGCATTTTTGAGAAATGCTCATCACGTGCAGTTTTTTTGTCAACAAATAGTTTGTTTGTTGTATACTTTGTAAAATATGAATCTTCTTATTAATATTATTAAGGTGTATTATCCTAGATTTCGCCCTTGTATTGTAATTAAATGTTAAAATATGGATATATTTTAGATTTTCCCGTGTAAAAATTTGGTTGTTTGGTGTAAAGGCAGTACTTTTGCATCCGCTTTTCAGGGGTTGCCCCTGGGCGCGAAGATCTTTGAAAGACTGACACAGACAAGGTGATGCAGCGCGTCCGCCTTATTTGGCGTGACGATCGAAGGTACAAGTTTAGAAAGAAATTATACAGTGTAGAGTTTGATCCTGGCTCAGGATGAACGCTGGCTACAGGCTTAACACATGCAAGTCGAGGGGCATCATGTAGGTGGCTTGCCACCTATGATGGCGACCGGCGCACGGGTGAGTAACGCGTATCCAACCTGCCCCTTTCCCCGGCACAGCCCGTAGAAATGCGGATTAATGCCGGATGCGGTCGCGTGACGGCATCAGAGCGCGACGAAAGGTTTGATTCCGGAAAGGGATGGGGATGCGTCCGATTAGCTTGACTTGACGGCGGGGTGAAGGCCCACCGTGGCGACGATCGGTAGGGGCCCTGAGAGGGGAGCCCCCACATTGGGACTGAGACACGGCCCAAACTCCTACGGGAGGCAGCAGTGAGGAATATTGGTCAATGGGCGGAAGCCTGAACCAGCCAAGTAGCGTGAGGGACGACGGCCCTACGGGTTGTAAACCTCTTTTGCGGGGACAAAGTTCGCCATGCGTGGCGTTTTGCGGGTACCGCGCGAATAAGGACCGGCTAATTCCGTGCCAGCAGCCGCGGTAATACGGAAGGTCCTGGCGTTATCCGGATTCATTGGGTTTAAAGGGAGCGCAGGCCGCCTGTTAAGCGTGCCGTGAAATGTGCCGGCTCAACCGGGGCACTGCGGCGCGAACTGGCGGGCTTGAGTGCGCGGAAGGTGGGCGGAATTCGTGGTGTAGCGGTGAAATGCTTAGATATCACGAGGAACTCCGATTGCGAAGGCAGCCCGCCGCAGCGCAACTGACGCTGAGGCTCGAAAGCGCGGGTATCGAACAGGATTAGATACCCTGGTAGTCCGCGCGGTAAACGATGGACGCCCGCCGTGGGGGAGTTGCTCTTCCGCGGCCAAGCGAAAGCGTTAAGCGTCCCACCTGGGGAGTACGCCGGCAACGGTGAAACTCAAAGGAATTGACGGGGGCCCGCACAAGCGGAGGAACATGTGGTTTAATTCGATGATACGCGAGGAACCTTACCCGGGCTTGAATTGCAGAGGAAGGAACCAGAGATGGTGACGCCCTTCGGGGCCTCTGTGAAGGTGCTGCATGGTTGTCGTCAGCTCGTGCCGTGAGGTGTCGGCTCAAGTGCCATAACGAGCGCAACCCCCGCCCCCAGTTGCCATCGGGTGATGCCGGGCACTCTGGGGGGACTGCCGCCGCAAGGTGCGAGGAAGGCGGGGACGACGTCAAATCAGCACGGCCCTTACGTCCGGGGCCACACACGTGTTACAATGGGGCGCACAGAGGGATGGGGCCATGCGAGTGGCTTCTGATCGATAAAACGCCCCTCAGTTCGGACTGGGGTCTGCAACCCGACCCCACGAAGCTGGATTCGCTAGTAATCGCGCATCAGCCATGGCGCGGTGAATACGTTCCCGGGCCTTGTACACACCGCCCGTCAAGCCATGAAAGCCGGGGGCGCCTGAAGTCCGTGACCGCGAGGGTCGGCCTAGGGCGAGACCGGTGATTGGGGCTAAGTCGTAACAAGGTAGCCGTACCGGAAGGTGCGGCTGGAACACCTCCTTTCTGGAGATTGTGCGCCGTTTTTGCGGTGTCGCGCTCGTCCCCTGTCTGTGTCTTTGTGATATGCGATCGTAGGAGACATTGGTGGCCGGTCTTGAAAGTGATAGTCCCATAGCTCAGTTGGTCAGAGCGCCACACTGATAATGTGGAGGCCGGCAGTTCAAGTCTGCCTGGGACTACTGGTCCCGACGAGGGGGATTAGCTCAGCTGGCTAGAGCACCTGCTTTGCAAGCAGGGGGTCAACGGTTCGAATCCGTTATTCTCCACATGCCGGTTTTTCCGGCGCAAGATCTTTGACATGTTGGCACAAGCTAGGCAACGCGGCGTCGCGCGCCCCTTTTGCGGGCGCGCTTCCGCCGCGGGAGAGAGAAAAAGAGAGCAAGGGCGCATGGTGGATGCCTAGGCTCACGGAGGCGATGAAGGACGTGGTAAGCTGCGAAAAGCCGCGGGTAGGCGCAAACGGCCGTTGATCCGCGGATCTCCGAATGGGACAACCCGGCGGCCCTGAGGCCGCCATCATGAGAAAGTCATGAGGCCAACGCGGGGAACTGAAACATCTTAGTACCCGCAGGAAAAGAAAACAACAGTGATTCCCCCAGTAGTGGCGAGCGACCGGGGAAGCAGCCCAAACCGCGCGCGTTCCGGCGCGCGCGGGGTAGTAGGACCACGTCGTCGCAAGACGCGTCGCGAGCGGAACGTCCTGGAAAGGCCGGCCGTAGAGCATGACAGCTGCGTACGCGAAGCGGCGCCAAGCGTAGTGGTATCCTGAGTAGCGCGGGACACGAGGAATCCTGCGTGAATCCGCCGGGACCATCCGGCAAGGCTAAATACTCCCGTGAGACCGATAGTGTACCAGTACCGTGAGGGAAAGGTGAAAAGCACTCCGAGCAGGAGGGTGAAAGAGATCCTGAAACCATGCGCCTACAAGCGGTCGGAGCATGATGTTTTTTCATGTGACGGCGTGCCTTTTGCATAATGAGCCTGCGAGTTGCCTTCTCCGGCGAGGCATGGCGCCTAAGTCGCCGCGCCGCAGTGAAAGCGAGCCTGAACAGGGCGTTGAGTCGGAGTGGGCAGACGCGAAACCGAGTGATCTACACTTGTCCAGGGTGAAGTCCCGGTAACACGGGATGGAGGCCCGAACCGATAAGCGTTGAAAAGCTTCCGGACGAGTCGAGTGTAGGAGTGAAAGGCCAATCAAACTCGGAGATAGCTCGTACTCCCCGAAATGCATTTAGGTGCAGCGTGCCGCGATCCGCGCGAGAGGTAGAGCGACCGATAGGACGCGAGGGCTTCGCCGCCTATCAAGTCCTGACGAACTCCGAATGCTCGCGCGCCGCAGCGGCGCAGTAAGGGGGCGGGTGCTAAGGTCCGTCCCCGAGAGGAGAAGAATCCGGACCGCCGTCTAAGGTCCCGGAATCCTGCCTGAGTCAGTCTAACGAAGTGGAGTCCCTGAGACAGCCAGGATGTTGGCTTGGAAGCAGCCATTCATTCAAAGAGTGCGTAACAGGCTCACTGGTCGAGGGGTTCCGCGTGGATAATAATCGGGTGTAAGGCAGGTACCGAAGGGCGGGATAGTATATTGATTTATAGTATCGGTAGGGGCATTCCATGTCCGTCGAATGCGCGCGGCGACGCGTGCTGGAGGTCATGGAAAAGCAAATGCAGGCATAAGTAACGACAAGGGGGGTGGGATTCCCCCCCGCCGAAAGGCCGAGGTTTCCCGGGCAATGCCAATCAGCCCGGGGTCAGTCGGGTCCTAAGCCTAAGCCGAAGGGCGATGGCGATGGCATGACGGTCAACATTCCGTCACTGCCGCACGGGGCGATGCGGTGAAGGAGAAGTGAAAGCGCCGCGGGGCGACGGAAGTCCCCGTTGAAGGGTGTAGGTGCCGAGGGCCGTAGTGAAGTACGCGGCCCGAGCCGAACCTGATAGTACCGGCGTCCCTTCGGGGCCGCTGGACAGCGCGCGTAACCATGCTCCCGAGAAAACCCGCTAAGCTCAACCCGTGCGGCACCCGTACCGCAAACGGACACACGTGGCCATGTAGAGAATACTGAGGCGTTGGAAGACTCACGGTTAAGGAACTAGGCAAACTGACCCCGTAACTTCGGGATAAGGGGTCCTCCCTGTAAGGGGAGGCGCAGAGAATAGGCCCAGGCAACTGTTTACCAAAAACACAGGGCTGTGCTAATTCGAAAGAAGCTGTATACAGCCTGACACCTGCCCGGTGCCGGAAGGTTAAGAGGAGGCGTCACCGCGAGGGAAGCGTCGAATTGAAGCCCCGGTAAACGGCGGCCGTAACTATAACGGTCCTAAGGTAGCGAAATTCCTTGTCGGGTAAGTTCCGACCTGCACGAATGGTGTAATGATCCGGGCGCTGTCTCGACCGTGATTCCAGTGAAATTGTAGTATCGGTGAAGATGCCGATTACCCGCGATGGGACGAAAAGACCCCGTGAACCTTTACTGCAGCTTAGCGCTGGCGTTGGTCGTCCGATGTGTAGGATAGGCCGGAGGCTTTGAAGCGGGCGCGCCAGCGTCCGCGGAGCCGCCGTTGAAATACGGCCCTTTGGCCGTCCGGCGCCTAACGCGCTGTCGGCGGACACCGCTTGGCGGGCAGTTTGACTGGGGTGGTCGCCTCCAAAAGCGTAACGGAGGCTTCCAAAGGTGCCCTCGGGCCGATCGGCAACCGGCCTTACAGAGTGCAATGGCATAAGGGCGCTTGACTGGGAGGGGGACACCCCGAGCAGGCAGGAAACTGGGGCATAGTGATCCGGCGGACGTGCATGGAAACTCCGTCGCTCAAAGGATAAAAGGTACTCCGGGGATAACAGGCTGATCCCCCCCAAGAGCTCACATCGACGGGGTGGTTTGGCACCTCGATGTCGGCTCGTCACATCCTGGGGCTGGAGAAGGTCCCAAGGGTTGGGCTGTTCGCCCATTAAAGTGGCACGCGAGCTGGGTTCAGAACGTCGTGAGACAGTTCGGTCTCTATCTATCGTGGGCGTTGGAGCTTTGGGCGGGTCTGCCACTAGTACGAGAGGACCGTGGCGGACGGACCTCCGGCGAACCAGTTGTGCCGCCAGGCGCACCGCTGGGTACCCGTGTCCGGTTAGGATAAGCGCTGAAGGCATCTAAGCGCGAAGCCATCCGCGAGATGAGAGCTCCTTTTCGAGGGCCGTCCGAGACGAGGACGTCGATAGGGCGCAGGTGCAAAGCCGGCGACGGCAAAGCCGAGCGCTACTAATTGCCCGAACTCTTTTCCCTCCGCGCGTGTGGCCGCCGAATGGCGGCGGCCGTTCCGCCGCGTTGCCCGCTTGTGCGCCCATGTCCGGCATACGGGGGCGCGCGTGACGTTCGCGCCTTTCCGAAAGAGCACATGGTGGTTATTGCGGCGGGGTTCCACCTCTTCCCATTCCGAACAGAGAAGTTAAGCCCGCCTGCGCCGATGGTACTGCGATGCGATGCGGGAGAGTAGGAGGCCGCCTTCTTTCAGCCAAGCCTCCCCGAAGGGAAATCCTTCGGGGAGGCTTTTTTGTGTGTCCGGCTTTTTTCATCGGGTGGATTGGGAGTGCCGGGAGAACTGGGTGGACCGGGAGAACGGGGAACTTTGGAGGGGTTGGCATGCTATTTTTTGTGCCACTTCGTGTGGGCTGAGGCGTGGGCTGCGCCGTCACCGCCGGCTGAGGGGATTCCGGGGATGACCGGGAGAACCGGTTTTTGGGAAGGTGGTTTTGCGACTTCAATTAATGAGGATATAAGTTATTCGGCAAGTAGTAATATGTCAAAAAGTTCCGCATCGAAGTTCATACCGGACGGAAGTTATCTTTTGGATGATGTTGAGATAAGGTCGGAAGTAAAAGGAGTCGAAACGTCCCAGTTGGAGCCGTATATACGGCAAAGAGGAAATTCCAAATGGTTTTCTGTGTTCAAGATACCGCTAGGAACTTATGCATTGTCTGGTCGGGATACGACGAAGTGGATAAACCGTAAGCTTCAGGCAATAGGTGAGAATCCGGTGTTGTTTGATTCTTTGCAAGCCACGCAGACTTGCAAAGACTTGGCTGACGTGTTGCATGGAATGGGCTATGTAAGGGCGCAGGTTGATTATGGTCTTGAGTATGGCAAGAAGAAAAAGGTTCGTGTCGTATATAACATCCATCCCGGTGAGCGGTTTCATGTGAAAAGCATAAGCTATGACATTCAAGACGTTCGTATAGACTCGTTGTTGCAGACACAGGACGGTAGTCGTTCAAAACTGCGTGTAGGGATGCCGCTCGTGGTGAACGAATTAGATACAGAGCGTGATCGTATAACGGATTTTCTTAACAACAACGGTTATGTGAATTTTCATAAGGATTTTATCTCATTCTCCATAGATACAGTCAAAGGAAGTTCTGACGTAGATCTTAAACTGCATTTGCATAAATTTATAACGTCTGCTACTGGTGAGGAAAGCGAGCACAAGCAATATTACATTGGGGCAATCCGATATGATGCAAGTGGTGAATTGGACGAGATTCCTTTACGAAGATCTGTATTGGAGGAGAATACGTTGATTCAGTCGGGGAAATTGTTTAATGCAGAGGAACTGCAGAAAACCTATAATCGGTTTGGACGGCTTCAGATCGTTAAGTATACAAACATAAAGTTTCAGGAACGGCCGGACAGCAATGTCTTGGATTGCAATATCGGAATAAGCACAAACAAGATTAACAGTATAAGTTTTCAGCCTGAAGGTACAAATACGGCCGGCGACCTTGGGGCGGCCGCGTCGTTGACATATGAGAATAGAAACCTTTTTAGGGGGGGCTGAGACTTTCAGTGTAAAGTTGCGTGGTGCATTTGAGGCCATAACAGGGCTTGAGGGATATCAAAATCATAATTATGAGGAATATAGTCTTGAGACGAGATTGGTGTTCCCAAGATTCCTGGTTCCGTTCTTGTCCAAGAAGTTCAGGAGACAGTCTACAGCTGTGTCGGAATTGTCTGTAAGCTATAATATGCAAAACAGACCAGAGTTTCACCGGCGTGTGTTTTCTGCGGCTTGGCGTTACAGGTGGAACGATCTGTCTGGCAAGCGGAGGTACAATGTAGACCTGCTTGACCTTAATTATATATATATGCCATGGATCTCAGAGACTTTTAGAAAGGATTATCTTGAAGATGTCAGTAATGTAAATTCAATATTGCGTTATAATTATGAAGATTTGTTCATTATGAAGCTTGGCTTTGGCATGTCTTTTAATAATGGCGACGAGGCGTTCAAGTTGAATGTTGAGACTTCCGGCAATTTGCTTAGCGGCATCTCGCATGCTTTGGGGAGCAAGCGGAATGGTGAGAATCAGTACACCTTATTCAATATAGCATTTGCACAATACGTGAAAGGTGACTTCGATTATACGAAAGTTGTGAATATTGACCGTAATAACAGCTTGGCTTTTCATTTTGGATTGGGACTGGCGTATCCTTATGGGAACAGCAAAGTGTTGCCTTTTGAGAAACGTTATTTTTCGGGAGGAGCCAACTCCGTGAGGGGGTGGAGTGTGAGAGGATTGGGGCCAGGCAGGTTTAAAGGAACGAACGGAGCCATCGACTTCATAAATCAGACGGGGGATCTGAAGATTGACCTGAACTTAGAGCTGCGTTCATTTTTATTTTGGAAAATATATGGAGCTCTGTTTGTTGATGCAGGAAACATATGGACTTTGAGGGCCTATGAAGAGCAGCCGGGCGGTCAATTCCGCTTTGATGAATTTTATAAGCAGATAGCAGTGTCGTATGGATTGGGCATAAGAAAATATCAGAAATGTTGAAATTCATGTCTTTCGGCAGCGGAAGTTGCGGAAATTGCTACTATATATGTACGGAGACATATGGAATGCTGATAGACGCAGGCATAGGCATCCGTAAGATGAAAAAGTATTTTTCCGATTATGGCCTTAGCTTCGATGACGTGAAAGGTATAATTGTTACGCACGACCATGCTGACCATGTAAAGGCTGTGGGGGTATTAAGTGATGCTTACAACCTGCCAGTATGTGCAACAGTGAGAGTGCATGAAGGTATAAGGCGCAATTATTGTGTTCACAAGAAAGTTGCCGCGGACAATGTCAGGATTATAGGAAAAGGCGAAGAGTTTGCCTTAGGCGAATTTATGATAAAGGCTTTCGATGTGCCACATGACAGCCTTGAAAATGTCGGTTTTACGATTAGGTATGGTGGATCGGTGTTTTGCCTGATGACAGATATAGGCCATGTTACAGATGAGGTGTCGCATGCTATCGGTTTAGCCGATTATCTGGTGATAGAGGCCAATTACGACGATGAGATGCTTTGGTCGGGAACTTATCCCGATTATCTGAAAAAGCGTGTTTCCGGCGGCATGGGACATTTGTCGAACAAGCAATGTGCATGCGCTATACGGGATTATGCGTCGGATAGGTTGCACCATGTATGGCTGTGCCACTTGAGCGAGGAAAACAATCACCCGGAACTTGCACGTAAGACAGTGGAGGCCCAGGCTACAGGAATTTGCTGGAAAAGGCTTGGGCAAAGTTTGCGTGGATGTTTTTCGAAGGAATGTTCCAAGCCTGATGTTCGAACTTGAATGACTTTAAATAAATAATGTTTATGAAAAGGATTTTAACTAAAAGTGCAATGTTGTGCACGCTTGTGTTTGCCAGTGTTCAGGCAGATGCACAGATTAGTCTTGGCAACATTTTGAAGAATGTAGTGTCTGGCGACAAGAAAGAAACAACTACAACAACTGAAGACGATAGCAAATCGGGCGGTATCTTGTCGGCTTTGACGAGCGTATTCTCAAATAGTAAAGTTGCAACGAAGGACAAAATAGTTGGTACATGGGTTTATGAAGAGCCGGCTGTAGTTCTTTCAAGCGAAAACAAATTGAATAATTTGGGCGGTAAGCTGGCTTCGGCTGCAATTGAAAACAAGCTTAGAACGAAGCTTGAGGGATATGGTCTCAAAAAAGGAAGTGTTAAGATGGAATTTGACAGTGAAGGGAATTTTACTCAAACATTCCTTGGTAAGAACCTCAAGGGTACTTATACAATAGAAGACAAGAACATAGTGCTGAAATATGGAGGCAAGGTTTCACAAGTGATAGGTACGACACAACTTGATGGCAACAATCTTCTTATAGTTATGGATGTTTCGAAGTTGTTGAAATATGTCAATGTTCTTGGCGATATAACACAAAACTCCGTGTTGGGGACGGCTACTTCTTTTTTAGACAGCATGGATGGTTTGGAGTGCGGCTTAAAGCTTGTAAAAGAGTGATTGTCGATAAAAAGAGTTAAAAAACTTAATAAAGTACAGAGTATAAGCTGCTTTTATCGTGTAAAATATTACCTTTGCAGCCGCTATTACGAGATAGTAGCATTATTTCAAACTAAATAACAATTTAAAGAATGGCAACAAAAATCAGATTGCAGCGTGGCATCGCCGAACTGAGAAAACACACGTTGGACACCAGCGATAAACGCCGCCGCAACCGTCCGTGCCGCATGTCGGACAGCGAGGTGATGACCATCCTCGTACTCTTCCACACCATGCGCCACCGTGACCTCAAGTCGTTCTACCTCGGCTACGTATGCAACCACATGCGCAGGGAGTTTCCACGCCGCCTGTCCTACAACCGCTTCGTCGAAAGGCAGGCCAAGGTCGGGCTTCACCTGCTGCTGTTCCTCCAAACGTGCGCATTGGGAAAATGCACGGGCATATCAATAATCGATTCCACGCCGCTGGCGTCATGCCACATAAAGCGTGCCCACAGCCACAAGACCATGAGGGGATGGGCGGCCAAGGGCAAATGCACCATGGGATGGTTCTACGGTTTCAAAGGCGCACATCGTCATTAACGACCGTGGAGAAATCATACAATGGACGCTCACACCCGGGAACACGGACGACCGTGAACCATTGAAAGACAAGGACTTCACCAGAAGACTGTTCGGGAAGCTCTTTGCTGACAGGGGGTACATAAGCCAGGAGCTGTTCGAGACACTTTTCGTTGACGACATACACCTTGTCACCAAACTAAAGAAGAACATGAAAAACTCCCTTATGAACCTGCACGATAAGATACTGCTCAGGAAAAGGGCTCTCGTCGAGACCGTCAACGACGAACTCAAGAACCTTTGCCAAATTGAACACACAAGGCACAGGTGCATTGACAACTTCGCCTCAAACCTGGTTGCAGGACTCATTGCGTACAACCTTTTGCCAAAGAAACCGTCTTTGAATATTGACATCATTGACAAAAGCAGGCTTATTGCATAAACTTCTTATGCCGAACTCGCGTTAATGTAAGCGTTACTTGTTGTTATTTTTCAATAAGTTCCTGTATTTGTGAGTCCGGTATTAAGGATTTGTATTTCCTATAAAAAGAAAATCTTGTCTTATGCAATGACATATTGTGAAGTGCGTGGTCGGGAGATTCATGAAGTCGGGGATTCAAAATAAAATCATCGTTTCACTCGATTTTATTTTGAAATTCTCTTGATTTGCACTATCTTTGCATGATGCAAGCCGAACACGGAAATGTGTGCGGGCTTGAGTTAATAGGATAAAATCAAGTACGGGAAGATGGGGCGGTGCCTTTTCCTTTTTATTTGCAAGTTTTTTAGTGAAAAGATTTGATTTGGAGGATGACAATGGGAAAGTATAATGTCAATTTGGCTACAACGAAGAAGGAGGCGGCCTACCGTGCTCTTGTAAGCCCAAAACTGATGGGTAAGCTTAAGGCCAGGATAGTGTACTTATTGTTTAGGAAAAAGAAATATAAGGACAAGGAGTATTCGGCGAAGCGCCTTGCTGAAGATCTGGGCACCAACACGCGCTATGTGTCGGCAGTTGTGAATGTGTGCTTCGACATGAATTATACTTCACTTGTCAACAAGTATCGGATTGAGGATGCCAAGGCAATGCTCGTTGACAGGCGGAACCGCGACCTGCGCATGGAAGATATAAGCGACTTGTGCGGCTTTTCAAACCGCCAGTCGTTTTATGCCGCTTTCTATAAATACACGGGTGTCACACCGAGGCAGTATAAGCTCGATAATGCGAAGTATTGATTGTAAATCTTAAAACTGTAGACAGATTAACAATGGCGACGGATTTTAATTATATAGAGGGGCGTTTTGCCGACGTGATGATGTTGAGATATCGTCTGGACAACTTTGAAAAATTGTCGTTGAGGCAGAAGAAGCTGGTTTACTGCTTGTCACAGGCGGCTTTATACGGGCGTGACATGACTTTTGACCAGTTCGGCAAATACAACCTTCGCATACGCAAGGTGCTCGAGGTTGTTTATACTTGCTATGACGGAGATCGCGGTTCAGAAGATTTCATGGCTCTTGAAGAGTATCTGAAGAGAGTGTGGTTCTCTAACGGAATATACCATCATTACGGATGTGACAAGTTTAAGCCAGGGTTTTCTGAAAGTTTTTTTGTTGACGCCGTCAAGTCTATGGATATTGGTTCGCTCCCGTTGAAGGATGGTGAGAGTGTTGATGACTTGTGTGGGGAACTGGCACATGTCATGTTCGACAAGTCTGTCTTGCCTGTAAAAGTCTGCAAGAAAGACGGTGTGGATCTGGTATGTTCGTCGGCCTGCAACTTTTATGAAGGCGTTAGTCAAAAAGAGGTTGAGGACTACTATGCATCTGTAAAGGATCCTTGTGACGAGGAGCCTGTATCTTACGGTCTGAACACAAGTGTCGTAAAGGATGCAGACGGGGTGAGGGAAGAGACTTGGCGTATTGGCGGAAAATATGACAAGGCTATAACCAAAATCGTGTTTTGGCTTGAGAGGGCATTGAATTATGTAGAAAATGACCGTCAGTCAAATGTCATTGAAACGCTTGTAAGATATTATCAGACAGGCAACCTTCGTGATTTTAATGAGTATTGCATTAAGTGGGTGGCAGACAGTGATTCTTTGGTGGATTTTATCAATGGATTTATCGAAGTGTACGACGATCCTCTCGGAATGAAAGGCACTTGGGAAGGGCTTGTGGAATACCGTGACGTTGAGGGGACACGTCGAACCAAGGTGATAAGCGACAATGCTCAATGGTTTGAAGACAATTCACCGGTAGACCCACGCTTTAAGAAGAAGCAGGTAAACGGAGTGTCAGCAAATGTCATATGCGCCGCAATGCTTGGCGGTGGTGAGTATCCTTCAACGGCTATAGGGATAAACCTTCCTAATGCAGACTGGATACGTGCAAGGCACGGAAGCAAGAGTGTCACGATAAGCAACATAATCTCGGCATACAATGAAGCTGCACGCGGAAACGGTTTTGATGAGGAATTTGTGGTGGATGAAGAGACCGTAATTATGATACGCAAATATGGTGACATGTGTGACGTAATGCACACAGACCTTCACGAATGCCTCGGACATGGCAGCGGACAGTTGCTTCCTGGTGTTGATCCGGATGCGCTTAAGGCATACGGCAATACCATAGAAGAGGCTCGCGCAGATCTGTTCGGGCTGTATTATGTAGCGGATAAAAAAATGGTCGAGCTTGGACTACTGCCTGACGAAAACGCTTATAAGGCTGGTTATTACACATATATAATGAACGGTTTGTTGACACAGCTGGCACGTATAAAGCGCGGACATGACATAGAGGAAGCACACATGCGTGACCGTGCCCTTATTGCCAGATGGTGTTATGAGCAGGGACGGGCTGACAATGTGATAGAATTGTCACGCACGGGCGGAAAGACTTATGTGAAGATAAATGATTATTCCAGGTTGCGTGACTTGTTCGGCATGTTGCTGGCTGAAGTGCAAAGGATAAAAAGCGAGGGTGACTATGAGGCTGCACGCAGTCTGGTTGAGTGTTACGCGGTTAAGGTTGACGGAGAATTGCATGATGAGATTCTAGCCAGATACGGAAAGCTCGGCATACCTCCGTATAAGGGATTTGTCAATCCTGTATTGATTCCAGAGACGGATGATTCCGGCAACGTGGTCGATATACGTGTGGATTATACGGAAACCTATGTCGGCCAGATGCTGCGCTACAGCAAGGTTTATTCTACCTTAATATAAATATTATGAGACAAGAAACACAAGATAAGCTAAAGCAGATTAAAGGCCGGTTCCGATTGCTGATGAACGGTGTCGTGGCCCAGTCCATGCGTGACAAAGGCGTAGGGTATAAAATTAATTGGGGTGTGGGGCTTCCCGCACTTAGGCAGATGGCGTCAGAATACGGCAAGGATTACGCCCTTGCCGTGGAATTATGGAAAGAGGATATCCGTGAGTGTAAGATTCTTGCAACTTTGATAATGCCGGCATCCGATATGGAAGCTGACCTTGTAGACATATGGGTTAGTCAGTTGCCAAACGTGGAGATGGCAGAAATGGCCGCGTTTAATCTGTTTTGGCATTTGGACGGAGCCAAAAGACACGCTTTGGCCTGGTTGGCATCAGGAAATGTATTGGAACAGATTTGCGGTTATAATGTGCTTTCACGCCTTTTCATGTCAGGCGAAGATTTAACCGAACGCGAGATAAATGAATTCGTAGACCAGGCACAATCTGCAATCGTCGATGACAACATGTCTGTGCGCCGGGCGGTCACAAATGCGTTGCTGCGTTTTTCACAGAAGGGTGATGTTTACAGAGCTATGCTAAAGTCCGCGTTCAAGTCATATAATTTAGATATTTTTTGAATTTTAAGACGGTTGATACGGGATTTTATTGTAATTTTGTAAGCTGTACAGCTTATCGTGAAATGAAAGCGAACTCATACGACGCAGCCAAACAGATATTGAGCAATTATATTGAACAAAACAGGTGTCGCAAAACGCCCGAACGATTTGCGGTACTTGAGGCGGCTTATAGTTTTGCTTCTTATTTCTCAATACAAGAGCTTGACGACCGTTTGGAAAAAATGAATTTCCCTGTAAGCCGTGCAACCTTATACAACACGCTGAAAATGTTGTTAGGGTTACATCTTGTGGTCTGCCAGCGTATTCAAGGCGGCATGCGTTACAAAGCTGGTGTTACAGGTGACAGATGCCTGCAGGTGTGTACTGTATGCGGTAAGGTGACAGAGGTAAAGACACCTGAATTGGCTGACGTTTTGGACGGTATACGTCTTAAGCGCTTCCGTAAGGAAAGCTTTTCAGTGTACATATATGGAACTTGCAGCACATGCCAAGCCATGTTGACACGCCAGAAAAGGAAAGAAAACACAAATAAAAAGAATAAACATTTGAATGAATATGGAAAAAGGTAAAGTTGATGTCTTGCTGGGTTTGCAATGGGGCGACGAGGGCAAAGGCAAAGTAGTGGATGTTCTTACTCCTAAATATGATGTCATAGCACGTTTCCAAGGAGGGCCGAATGCAGGCCACACTCTTGAGTTTGAGGGAGAGAAATATGTACTCAGGAGCATCCCCTCCGGCATATTCCAAGGTGGAAAGGTTAATATAATAGGGAATGGTGTTGTGCTTGCGCCAGACCTTTTCATGGATGAAGCCATGGATTTGGAAAAGACAGGGCATCCTCTTAAGGAGAGGCTCTACATATCAAAGAAGGCACACCTTATCATGCCTACTCATAGATTGTTGGATGCTGCTTATGAGATGGCCAAAGGAAAGGACAAAGTAGGGACAACCGGTAAGGGCATCGGTCCGACATATACAGACAAAGTGTCACGCAATGGTTTGCGAGTGGGTGATGTATTTGAGAATTTCGTTGAAAAGTATAACGCCCACAAGGCCCGTCACGAGCAAATGTTGAAGGCGCTCGGATATGTGGATTATGATATAACTGATGTGGAGAAAAAGTGGATGGAAGGCATAGATTATCTCCGCCAGTTCAATATAATAGATTCTGAGCATATGATAAACAAGGCCCTGAAAGACGGCAACACAATATTGTGCGAAGGTGCTCAGGGGACAATGTTGGATGTTGATTTTGGAAGTTATCCATTCGTTACGTCGTCTAATACAATCTGTGCGGGCGCTTGTACGGGATTGGGTATAGGCCCAAATAAGATAGGCGAGGTGTATGGTATAATGAAAGCTTATTGCACTCGCGTCGGTGCGGGGCCGTTCCCTACGGAGCTTTTTGACGAAACAGGCGCGAAGATACGTGCCTTGGGGCATGAATATGGAGCTGTGACAGGACGTGAACGCCGCTGTGGATGGATTGATCTTGTTGCGTTGCGTTACGCGATAATGGTTAACGGAGTCACTCAGCTTATTATGATGAAGAGTGATGTTCTTGATGATTTCGACACAATCAAGGCATGTGTGGCATATAAATGCAACGGACTGGAAACAAGGGACTTCCCGTATAATATTGAAGGAAACATAGAACCCGTTTACAAGGAGTTGAAAGGTTGGCGCACGGATATGACCAAGATGATTAGTGAAGACGAGTTCCCAAGCGAGTTTGCTGATTACATAAAGTTTCTTGAGGCTGAGCTTGAGACTCCTATAACAATTATTTCTATAGGTCCAGACCGAGAGCAAACAATAGTAAGAAAATAATTATTCATGTATGAAAAGGAGTTACGGCAATTAAGACTTGTGTGCGAATGATTGTACATTGGTCTTTGTCAGCTTTAACTCCTTTTGTTTCTTTAATCTAAGATAGATAAAATGAGTAAACCATCTATACCCAAAGGAACGCGTGACTTTACTCCTTTGGAAATGTCAAAGCGTAATTATATTTTTGATACGATTAAGTCTGTGTTTGCCTTGTATGGGTTCAAACAGATCGAGACTCCTGCGATGGAAACACTCCAAACGTTGCTTGGCAAATATGGTGAAGAAGGAGATAAGCTGTTGTTCAAGGTACTTAATAGTGGCGACTATCTCAACAAGGTGGATCGGGAAGAGTTGTTGAGCGGCAACTCATTGCGTTTGGCTTCAAAATTGTGTGAAAAGGGTCTTCGTTATGACCTTACGGTTCCATTCGCCCGTTTTGTGGTAATGCACAGGGATGAATTGCAACTTCCTTTCAAGCGGTATCAGATTCAGCCTGTATGGCGTGCCGACCGTCCGCAAAAGGGACGCTATCGTGAGTTTTATCAGTGTGACGCGGACGTGGTGGGCAGCGATTCTTTGCTCAATGAAGTTGAGCTGGTGCAGATTGTTGACACTGTATTCAAGCGTTTTGGCGTGCGTGTGCAGATAAAAGTCAATAACCGTAAGATCCTTACAGGGATCGCTGAATATCTGGGAGCGAAAGATAAGATTGTAGACATAACGGTGGCCATTGACAAGCTTGACAAGATAGGATTGGACAATGTCAATGCGGAGTTGGCTGCAGCCGGACTTGACAATGAGGCCATTGACAAACTTCAGCCAATAATATCGCTTAGTGGCAGCAATGATGAGAAACTTGCTATTGTTGGTTCAATTCTTGAAGGTTCGGAAACCGGCAAGAAAGGAGTCGAGGAATTGCGTTATATATTCGACGTGTTGAAAGGTTCCGGTCTTGAAAACGAATTGCAGTTTGACCTTACATTGGCCAGGGGACTCAATTATTATACGGGAGCGATATTTGAGGTAAAGGCTCTTGACGTACAGATTGGCAGCATAACAGGTGGCGGACGCTATGACAATCTCACTGGTATATTCGGCATGCCCGGACTTAGCGGTGTCGGGATATCGTTTGGCGCAGACCGGATTTTTGATGTCCTTAACGCGTTGGACTTGTATCCCGATACAGCCATGTGCGGTACGCAATTGATGTTTATTAATTTTGGCGAGAAGGAGACATCTTATTGCATGCCTATTGCCGACAAGGCTCGTTTGTCTGGTATTGCCACTGAGATTTATCCGGATGCGGCAAAGATGAAAAAGCAAATGAGTTATGCCAATAATAGTGGGATACGCTATGTCGCTCTGGCCGGTGAGAATGAAATCGTGGAGAACAAGGTGACGCTTAAGAATATGGTAATCGGTGAGCAGCATCTTGTCAGCCCTGAAGAGCTTGTTGAGATTGTTCGTGAAGGCAGATAATGAACGTTTTGTGTTATGCGGACAGTAAAATATTTTGCGGTTTCAGTTGCTTGTATGCTTTTGCTTTCTTCTTTCGTCTATGAGCATAAAGTGAAAATCTTTATGATTGGCGATTCCACGATGGCAAACAAGGATATCAGCCATGGCGGACTTGAAAGAGGGTGGGGCATGATGCTAAAGAGTTTCTTTACGGACGATGTGATTGTTGCCAACCATGCAAAGAACGGCCGCTCGTCAAAAAGCTTTATATCCGAAGGACTTTGGCGTGAAGTCTGTGAGCAGATAAGGCCGGGCGACTATGTGTTCATTCAGTTTGGGCACAATGACGAGAAGAAGGACACCGTGCGCCATACAGAGCCTGGGACAACGTTTGACGCAAACTTGAAGATGTTTGTGAACGAGACCAGGAAAAGAGGCGGAATACCCGTGCTGTTCAATAGCGTGGTAAGGCGTACGTTTGTTGCCAGCACCACGGCAATTGACGATGATGACAAGCGTGACAATTCGTCGGTGGGGCTTGTCGAGGGCGACACTCTTGTTGACACACATGGTGACTACTTGGTTTCGCCGCGTAAGGTCGCCGCTGAAACCGGTACAGTTTTCATAGACGCAAACAAGATTACCCATGACTTGGAGCAAGGGTTGGGCCCGGTAGGGTCAAAAAAACTACACATGTGCTATGAACCGGGCGAGGTTCCGTCTTTGCCAGATGGCCGGCAGGACAACACCCATTATAATGTGTATGGAGCTTATACTGTCGCCGGTCTGCTTGCGCGCGCGATAGCGGAGAAGATACCAGAGCTGGGACGGTATGTGCGGTGTTATGATGCCGCAGTGGCGAAGGATGGCAGCGGGCTTTACTTCGATTTGCAGGAAGCCGTGGACAATGTGCCTGACAATAAGCTTACAACGGTTTTGGTGGACAAAGGGGAATGGGCAAAGCCTGTGATCGGCAAGAAAAAGAACATAAAGCTTGTTTTTCGTGACGGAGCAACTTTGAAATAGTTGGAATCCGGTTTGACTTATCGGTCAGCGGCAGGATGTCTTTTTTGCAGGCTGCCTGTTTTTGTCTTGTGGAGGCCGTTGTGCTTGCAGTGTTTCTGTGATAATGTCAAAGACGGCTTCTTGCATTGCCGAAAGCCGTCTTTGGTTGCACAAAAGGCCGTCTTTCAGAGGATGAAAGACGGCCTTTTCCAATGCCATGTTTTCATGTTTAGGCGGCAGGTGGTTTTTTATTATAATTTATTTTATTACTTTTGCATCAAGGATAGATACTCACGAAATAGTTTATTGGATACATATGAATTCAAGATTAAAAGGTACGATATGTGGTGTGGGGGCGGCAGTAAGTTACGGCATGAACCCGCTGGGAGTACTGCCGCTGTATGCCGACGGCATAAATACCAATACGGTATTGTTTTACCGTTATGGTTTGGCTTTGGTGTTTTTGGCCTTGTTCATGTTGGTTACGCGCAAGTCATTTTCTGTGACGTTGAAAGAACTTGCCTTGTTGGCTCCGTTGGGGGTGCTGTTTGTCCTTTCTTCCCTCACGTTGTTTGCAAGTTTCCATTACATGGATGCCGGTGTGGCCAGCACGTTGTTGTTTGTCTATCCGGTCATGGTGGCCGTAATGATGGCGCTGTTTTTCAAGGAACGCATAACATACGTCACGGTGTTTTCCATAATCATGGCGCTTTCCGGCATAGCCTTGTTGTACCGTGGCGGGGACGGGACGGCTCTCAGCACTACCGGAGTGTTGTTCGTCATGGCTTCATCGCTGACATATGCGTTGTATATAATTATTGTGAACAAGTCTTCTTTGCGTATGTCATCGGTTAAACTTACATTTTATGTGATTATGTTCGGCTTGGCATTGATAATAGCCAACTCTGTTTTTGGCGGCGAGGAAGCAAAGTTGCAGATGCTTACAACTCCGCACATGTGGATTCACGCCATGATTTTGGCCGTATTCCCAACCGTCGTGTCGCTTTTATTGATGATTATCGCGGTTCATGACATCGGCTCCACGCCAACCGCGGTGATGGGAGCATTGGAACCTGTGACGGCCGTCGTAATCGGAGTTTCTTTGTTCGGCGAGCAGTTTACGTCTCGTATGGCGGCAGGAATAGTGCTCATACTGTCAGCTGTACTTCTAATCGTGTTGGGAAATACAATTTCTATCAACAAGATAACGATGGTAATAGGACGTTTCGGCCATGTCCTGGCGAAACATTGGCGGTGGAAATAATGCTTGCGGCATGTTGGAACGTATGATTATTCATATTGACATGGACGCTTTTTTTGCATCCGTGGAACAACGTGACAAGCCTGAACTGCGTGGACGGCCTGTGGCCGTAGGTTTTGACGGGCCGCGCGGAGTCGTGTCGACAGCAAGTTATGAGGCCAGAAGATATGGCATACATTCCGCAATGTCAATGGCAAAGGCAAAAAGTCTTTGTCCGCAGCTTATAGTGGTGTCGTCTGATCATAGCCGCTATAAAGATGTTTCTTTGCAGGTTCACGAGATATTCAGCCGGTATACAGACTTGATTGAACCACTCTCGATTGACGAGGCGTTTCTTGACGTGACTGGTAATGAAAGCGGACTTTCAGCTGAAGAGATAGCCGCCGACATACGCCAGAGGATACGCAAGGAACTGTCTTTGACGGCTTCGGCCGGTGTGTCGTATAACAAGTTCCTTGCCAAAATAGCGTCAGATTACAACAAGCCTGACGGCATGTATTCAATTACAAAAGGACAGGCTCTTGATTTCATTGCGGCATTGCCAATAGAAAAGTTCTGGGGAGTAGGGCCAAAGACTGCACGGGTCATGCATAAAATAGGAATTTTTAATGGCATGCAGCTTCGGCATTGTACGTTGGGACATTTGACAGAAGTGTTTGGAAAAGCTGGAGAAGTGTATTATAAATTCGCACGTGGAATTGATGAAAGGCCTGTCGAGCCTGTAAGGTTGAGAAAGTCTGTTGGTTGCGAACAGACTTTTCTTGAAGATATCAGTAAAAAGTCGGCTGTGATTATAGAGCTGTATCATATTGTTACAGAACTGGTCGAGCGATTGGAGAAAAGCCGTTTTACCGGGCACACTCTTACATTGAAAGTCAAGTTTTACGACTTTACTCAGATAACCAGAAGTTTTACGTCGGAAAATGTCATACGGACCAAAGCGGACATATTGCCTGTCGCAAAATCTCTTATGTCGCAGGTGGATTATGTTTCCAAACCGGTTAGGCTCATAGGGCTGTCCATTTCAAACCCACAGGACAATTCAAAGCGCAAAGAATGGGTGGAAGGAGAGCTGGACTTTAAGGAATGGTGAGATTTTAGTATAATATGGTTTGCATTTATAGAATTTGTTTCGTAACTTTGCAAACAACATTGACGAGATAATTGAAGCTTCTTACGGCATTATGATAGCCCGTGGCGACCTTGGAATTGAGGTTCCGATAGAGAAAATTCCGGGCATACAGCGCATGATTATACGTAAATGCCGCATGGCTAAAAAGCCGGTCATAGTGGCAACGCAGATGCTTCACACAATGATAAACAACCCGAGGCCAACCCGTGCGGAAGTTACAGACATTGCAAATGCCATTTATTACCGTACAGACGCGCTTATGCTTAGTGGTGAAACGGCAAGTGGCAAATATCCAGTGGAAGCAGTCAAGACTATGGCTTCCATTGCCGAACAGGCTGAACAAGATAAAATGTTCGACCATGACTTCGACTTTAGCATAAGTACCAATTGCGACGTGACAGAATTTTTGGCACGTAACGCCATCGAGGCTACGGAATTGCTTGGTGTTAAAGGCATAATCACAGACAGCAAGACCGGACGTACAGCTAGAAATCTTGCCTCATTCCGTGGCCCTAATCCTGTCTTGGCTATATGTTATAAAGAAAAAGTGCAGCGTTGGCTGGCATTGAGTTATGGTGTAATACCTGTTGCCCAGCATGAACAAATCGGACCACAACAGCAATTCCTTGCCGCATTGCGTATGTTACGGCAAAAGGGTTATATAAGCATGGATGACAAGATTGCCTATTTGAGTGGAAGTTTCGGCAAGGGTGGGGGTACATCGTTCTTGGAAATAAACAAAGTATGCGATGTTTTCAACCGTACTTATGAGTTTCATTTACCCAACATGTACAGGTAAAATTATCAATATTTGAAACGTAAAAGGCCGCATCTTAGATGCGGCCTTTTACGTTTTTACACCCCTTATTGAACAGGTATTTTACTTACACGGCGCTGGTGACGTCCGCCTTCAAAAGATGTCTTGAAGAATATATCGAGTATCTTTCCGGCGGTATTGTTGTCAATAAAGCGTCCAGGCAGAACTATAACGTTTGCATCATTGTGCTGGCGTATAAGTTCGCTGATTTCAGGAGACCATGCGAGACCTGCTCTTACCCCTTGGTGCTTGTTTAGGGTTATGGCCATACCTTCTCCGCTTCCGCAGATGCCTATGCCCGGATATACTTCACCGCTCTCGATTCCTTCGGCCAAAGCATGTGCGAAATCGGGATAGTCACAACTCATATCACTGTACGTACCATAATCTTTGTACTGGTAACCGTGCTGTTCCAGATACTGCAATACGAATTTCTTTAATGGGAAACCGGCGTGATCGCTAGCTATTCCGACAGTCTTAATTTCCATGACTTAACCCTCCATAAATTCTTTAACCTGTTTGTACACGTTTTCGGCGGTATATCCAAGCTTCTCGTCCAGTACCTTGTAAGGAGCGGAGAAGCCGAAACTTTGCATACCGAATACCTTTCCGTTTGAACCTGCAAGACTTTCAAGTGTCACTGGCAAACCTGCCGTCATTCCAAAGATTTTAGCCCCGGAAGGAAGTATGCTTTCCTGATATTCTTTGCTTTGGCTGCGGAAAAGGCCTTCGCTCGGTACACTTACGATGCGGATTTTCATGCCGTCCTTGCGCAACAGCTCTGCTCCGGCCACAAGAGTCGATACCTCTGAACCGTCGGCAAGCAGTATTACATCAAAGTCTTCGTCTGACCCTGCAACGACATAAGCACCCTTACGGGCCTGTTCATAATCGTTTCCTGCCGGAAGCTTGGCTATATTCTGACGTGAGAAGATGAGGGCTGTAGGTGTTTCGGTGTTCTCCATCGCCATTGCCCAACATACAGTAGTCTCGTCCGCATCAGCAGGACGGAATACGCGGACGCTGTCCTTTCCATGGTGGTTCTTGAGCTTTTCCATAAGCCTTATCTGGGCTTCTTGCTCAACAGGCTCGTGCGTGGGGCCGTCTTCGCCTACGCGGAATGCGTCGTGAGTCCAGATGAACTTGATTGGCACTTCCATCAAGGCTGCCATGCGTACCGCAGGCTTCATGTAATCGGAGAATACGAAGAACGTACCGCATGCGGGTATCACGCCGCCGTGCAGGTACATACCTATACACATGCAGGCCATTGTAAGCTCGCTGACACCAGCCTGGAAGAACGCTCCTGTGAAATCGTCCTTGGTGAGAGATGTGGTCTTCTTCAGGAAGCCGTCTGTCTTGTCGCTGTTTGAGAGGTCGGCTGAAGCGCATATCATGTTGGGCACTTGCTCTGCCAATACTCCGAGGCAAGCGGCCGATGCGGCACGTGTGGCAGCTCCTTCTTTTGTACAAGCACGCTCCAGTCAACTTTAGGCGCGTTACCGCTGAACCATTCTTTCATCAAAGCGGCCTTTTCCCGGGTTGGCCTTTGCCCAAGCCTCTTCGGCTGCACGGCGCTCTGCTACGATTTTTTTCAGTTCCTCTGCACGCTTAGCATAAAGTTCCTTTACTTCAGGAAATATCTGGAACGGGTTTTCAGGGTCGCCGCCGAGATTCTTGACTGTATTCACATAAGCGTCGCCTCCGAGCGGTGCGCCGTGTGTCTTGATACTGTGTTCGTAGCTTGTGCCGTCGTCCTTGAGTGCGCCTTTACCCATGACAGTTTTGCCGATGATGAGTGTCGGGCGGTGTTCTTCTTTCTGTGCGGCGGTCAATGCGGCGCGTATCTCGTCGGCGTCGTTGCCGTTAATCTTGATGACATTCCATCCCCATGCCTTGTATTTAGCCTCGGTGTCCTCGTCCATAACGGCGCTGCATTCTGTGGAAAGCTGAATGTCGTTGGAGTCATAGAACATAATAAGGTTGTTCAGGCCGAGTATTCCGGCGATACGTCCTGTGCCTTGTGAAATCTCTTCTTCAACGCCTCCGTCAGAGATGTATGCGTAGATTTTGTGCTGCATCACCTCTTTGCCGAGACGCGCTTCGAGGAATTTCTCGGCCACTGCGGCTCCGGCGGCAAACGTGTGTCCCTGTCCAAGTGGGCCTGACGTGTTTTCTATGCCGCGGTTGATGTCACGTTCTGGATGTCCGGGTGTAGGAGAACCCCACTGGCGGAACTCAGCCAGTTCGTCGAGTGTGAACTTGCCTTGCAGGCAAAGTGCACTGTAAAGCATGGGCGACATGTGCCCCGGGTCAAGATAAAAGCGGTCACGACCGGTCCATGACGGATTTTCAGGGTCATAGACTAAGAATTCAGAGAAAAGTACATTGATGAAGTCTGCACCTCCCATGGCACCACCTGGATGTCCTGACTTCGCTTTTTCAACCATTGAGGCTGCCAAGATACGAATGTTGTCAGCAGCCTTGTTCATTAATTTTTTTGTCGTTCATTGGTATAAAATAGTATTAAACGTTAGTAAACATGTGGTTGGTATTGCCATGCCTGTGACATGGCGGAACTTATTATTGCATTCTGTAAGCGGCGTCCGCAGCCCGTTTGCGTTCTTGTGCCGCGTAAGCCCGCATAATCCTTTGGCAAAGATAAGAATTTGTATTAATTACAAAAGAAATGACAGCTTAAAAACTCCAGAAGTATGAATGTGTATTGCCTGTGTTTGTTTTCGTTTCATTTTTGTTGTTTTTGGTTTCATTCAGTGCTCCTTTTGCATGTTCGATATAGCGAGCGGCTTCTTTATTTGTTGCCATATCCGGCAGTCTGGCCTGTTACAAGTGTGCTTTTAGCTTACATCCGGCATGTAGCATGGCTCTGCCATATTGACAGTAAATGCTACAATAAGACGATTTTCGCAAACGACTGATTGTAAATTAGTTACGATCTTATAGCGATGAAGGCTGCAAAAGGCCATGTTTTACAACGTAAAAGGCCATCTTTCGTATTGTAAAAGACGGCCTTTCATGTCGCATTCTGCCATGCATTGTCGGCATGTCGTACTAAAATGACTGTTTGTCAGACAATCGGCAATATCGGTATTACTTGTTAAAAAGTTCTTTTTCGGTGAATTTCCCTAATTCCAGATACTTCTTGTATAGCTCAGTGTAAGCCTTTACGTTGTCCGGGTTTGGTTTGTATTCCTTTGAGAAGCCACTGTTCATGTTGGCTATCGCGTCTTCCACCTTTGGCATATACACCGGCCGCCGTCGCAGCGAACATTGCTGCTCCGAGGGCGCATGCCTGGTCGGTGTTGCATACTTTGATAGGCTTGTTGATTACGTCACACATGGTCTGCATCACAAATGGCGACTTCAACGCTATGCCGCCTATGCCGATAACGTTGTCAATCACTACGCCTTCGTGTTCGAAGCGGTCGACTATGGCCTTTGTGCCATATGCCGTAGCCTCTACTAATGCGCGGAATATTTGCGGGGCGGTGGATCCAAGCGTGAAGCCTGCAATTGTTCCTTTAAGCAGTTGGTTGGCGTCAGGTGTACGCCGCCCGTTAATCCAGTCGGTGGCAATCATGGTGCTTTCGCTTACAGGTACTTTCTCCGCTTCTTCCGTGAGGCTGACTATTATCTTGTCGCATGTATCTTCAACAACTTTGTCTATCTCTTCTTCATGCAGTTTTCCGCCTATTGCCTGTGGCAGTATGTTGCGCACGGGGAATTCAAGTATGCGCTTGAACATGGCATACACATCGCCAAAACTCGACTGCCCGGCCTCAAGACCTACCATGCCGGGTATAACGCTGCCGTCAACCTGGCCGCAGATGCCCTTGATGCACTTTGTGCCAATCTCGTCATACGATGCCACCATGACGTCGCATGTGGATGTACCGATGACACGCACCAGCGTGTGCGGCGTAACGCCTGCACCTACGGCGCCCATGTGGCAGTCGTAAGCGCCGCCTGCAACAACAACGTTTTCGCTCAGTCCGAGCCTGTCGGCCCATTCTTTGCAAAGATGACCTACCGGTTTGTCGGCCGTCTCTGTGTTTGTGAACAGTCTGTCGCGAAAGCCTGCAAGTTTCGGGTCAATCGACGTGAGGAACTCTTCGGGCGGCAGTCCGTTCCAGTCAGTGTGCCACATAGCCTTATGTCCGCAGGCGCAACGGCTGCGCACAATGTCCTTGGCCGATTTTACTCCGGTGAGCACTGCTGGCAGCCACTCGCAGTATTCCACGATGGAATATGCCTTCCTGGCCACCTCCGGGTCTTCACGGAGAATGTGTAAAGCCTTAGCCCAATACCATTCAGCCGAATATATGCCACCCTCGTATTTTATGTAGTTCACGTCTGATTTGGCGCAAGCTGCATTAATCTCTTCGGCTTCCTTTATCGCTGTATGGTCTTTCCATAACACGAACATCGCGTTAGGATTTTCTGCAAATTCGGGAAGCATTGCCAGCGGCGTGCCGTTTTCGTCGGTAAATGCGGGCGTGGAGCCTGTCGTGTCGAACGCGATGCCGACAACGTTTCCGGCAACATCATTCTCGCATTTTCCCAAAGCATCTTTAACGGTGGCTTCAAGCACTTCAAGATAGTCTTTCGGGTGCTGACGCCATTGGTTTGTCATGGGGTTGCAATACAATCCCTTCTTCCATCTGGGATAATACTTTACGCTTGTAGCGAGTATCTCTCCCGTCCCGGCATTGACGACAAGGGCGCGTGCCGAGTCGCTGCCGTAGTCAAGTCCGATTACATATTTATTCATAAGATTATCCTTTTTTCAATTAAGAATTAAGAGTTAAGAATTAAGAGTTAAGAAAATTACTTCATGCCACATTGTTCACAGCATGGCATATTTTCTTAATTCTTAACTCTTAATTCTTAATTAGTTCAGCGCCTTGTTGAGCATGTAGTAAACATCGTTGAAGCGGAGTTCCTTGCGGAATTCATCCACCTTTGTATCGTTGTTGATGAACAAGCATTCGATGCCTGCTATCTCTGCATAGTCCTGCCAGTATTCGTCGGTCAGGTCGTAGGAGAAGCAACTGTGATGTGTGCCACCGGCGTAAATCCAACATCCCGCTCCGACCTCGAAGTTGGGTTGCGGTATCCATAGGGCTGATGCGACGGGTAGTTTGGGAAGCGGTTTTGGCTCAATGCACTTGACATCGTTTACTATCATGCGGAAACGGTTGCCCATGTCTACGATTGTAGCCGTTACGCCCGTGCCCACTTTTGATGTGAACACAAGGCGTGCTGTTTCGCTCTTTCTTATTCCTATGCCGAGGAAATGCACTTCAAGGCGTGGCTTGGAGGCGGCGATGAGCGGACAAACTTCAAGCATGTGTGACTGCAGGATGGCACTTTGCTCGCCGTTGAAGTTGAGCGTATAGTCCTCAAGGAACGAGCATCCGTTCTCCATGCCTTGTGTCATGAACCATACGGTGCGGTAAAGGGCTGCTGATTTCCAGTCGCCTTCAGCTCCGAAACCGTATCCTTCTGCCATCAGCCGCTGTGATGCAAGGCCGGGAATTTGGTCGAATCCCATGCCGCTATGCTCTACATCAACGTCGCCAAGGTCGTCGAAGTTTGTTGTAAAGCCCTTCGCTCCCTTGTCCTTCAGTATGGCGCGCAGGGCTAGTTCGGCCTTAGCCGAGTTCCAAACCTTCTTGTATGCGACGGTAGATTTGTCTTCGAGTTCAGCGTCATGGTCGTATTCCTTGAAATATGTGTTGACGAGAGCGTCAACGTCTGCATCTTTTACATTCTTCAGGTATTCAATAACCTCGCTGAAAGGACAATAGTCAACGTGGTAACCCAGCACCTGTTCGGCTGCCACTTTGTCGCCGTCTGTCACGGCGACGTTGTTCATCTGGTCGCCGAAACGCAGTATTAGCATGTCTTGCGAGTCAGCCCATGCGGCGCACACACGTTCCCATACGGCGATATGGTCTTGCGTCTTGGCCTCTTTCCAATAGCCAACAACGAGTTTGCGGCGCAGGCGCATGCGTGCTATTATGTGACCGAATTCGCGGTCGCCGTGTGCGCTTTGATTAAGGTTCATGAAGTCCATGTCGATAGTGTCCCATGGAATTTCCTCGTTGAATTGTGTGTGCAGATGGAGTAGGGGCTTGTGCAGAATCTGTAATCCGTGTATCCACATTTTTGCCGGAGAGAAAGTGTGCATCCATGTTATTACTCCTACACATTTCTTTTCATTGTTTGCTGCGGCGAAGAGATCTGCAACTTCCTTGCTGCTGTTTGCTGTACCCTTGTACACTACCTTGATGGGTAGGCGTCCGGAATTGTTCAGTCCCTCTACCATAATTTTCGAGTGGCCGTCAACTTGTGCCACTGCTTCACCTCCATAAAGAAGTTGTGCTCCTGTAATGAACCAAACTTCAAGATTTTCAAATGCTTTAACCATAGTATTGTTTAATTAGTGTTTTTGTTTTGTTTTTTGTCCGTAATATGCGTTTGGCCCGTGCTTGCGGTTGAAATGCTTTTCCACAAGCAGAGGATTCATTGTCGTTTCAGGATTGACACACAGTGAGACGAACGCCATTTTTGCCACTTGCTCCATTACAACGGCATTGTATACGGCGTTGTCAGGGTTTTTCCCCCATGAGAAAGGCCCGTGGTTCTTAACCAAAACGCCCGGTGTGTGTATGTAGTTCAGGTTTTTGAAACGCTCGACAATTACCGTACCGGTTTCCTTTTCGTATTCGTCCATTTGTTCGGCGGTCATGTCTGCGGTGCATGGAATGTCGTCATGGAAATAGTCTGCGTGGGTTGTCCCTATGTTGGGAATGTCCTTGCCGGCCTGCGCCCATGCCGTGGCGTATGTGGAGTGAGTGTGCACCACGCCGCCTATTTCAGGGAATGCGCGGTACAAAGCCAAATGTGTAGGTGTGTCGGATGACGGGTTCAAGTCGCCTTCCACGTTCTTTCCTGTTTCCAAGTCGACAACAACCATGTCAGAAACTTTCATCGTGTCGTAGTCAACTCCTGACGGTTTGATTACCACAAGGCCTTTTTCACGGTCTATGCCGGACACGTTGCCCCATGTGAATATTACCAGGTTGTGTTTTACAAGGTCCAAGTTGGCCTTAAAAACTTTTCTTTAGTTCTTCAAGCATAATCTTATAGTTTGAATATAGGGTCTTCCATGTAAGCCTCTTTGTTGAAACGGTATAGTGCTGCACCGCGTTTTGACGACAGCTTGTCTATGAAATCCGTTTTCTCTATGTATTCAATGGTCTTTATCCTTTTCCTGAAATTGCGCTTGTCTATTGGTTCACCGAGTATCGCCTCGTAAACATATTGCAGCTGTGTGAGGGTAAACATTTCAGGCAAAAGGTTGAAACTCAACGGTTCTGTGGATATTCTCCTGCGCAACAAGGCAATGGCTTTCCTTACCATGTCGTTGTGGTCTGAATATAATCTTGGCATGTCCTCAAGGTTAACCCACTCAACATCATGCGTCTCAAGCAGTTTCTTGTCGTAATCTTTTACGTTGATAAGGGCGCAATATGCTACAGAAATAACCCTTTCTCCCGGGTCTCGGTCTATAGCACCAAATGCTCCAACCTGCTTCATGTATAGGTTTTTCAATCCGGTAAGTTCGTAGAGAACCCTGTTCGCGGCATCGTCAAGGCTTTCGTTTTCATCGACAAAACCGCCGTAGAGTGACCATTCGTCCCTTCCCGGGTCCATTTTTCTTTTGCCGAGTAGCAGTTTCAGTTTCCTGTCCTCGAATCCGAAGATTATGCAGTCAACGGAAACGAAAACTTTTGAATGCTCGCTATAATATCGTGTCATCTTTATCTTTTTAGTCTTTATTCGTCATAATTACCAGAAATAGACATAGAATGCCGCGCACAAAGCAATGACTCCAAGCGTGGCGATTACGTCCCACTTATTCCAACTCTTGAGTATTGATGCCTTGTAGTCTTTTGTAAATGTGATGGCTTCAATCTGTTCAGCACTTGGTTTGGGCGTAAACATCGAGACAACAACCATGAGTACGATGATGAAGACGAGCAGCCAAACCTCGAAAATGAGCCAGTTTGTTTGCCAGAACCATGTAGTATATTCCCAAAATGCGCCATCCATAACGGCTTTGCCGGAATTGGTTATGACATTGGTGAGCAGTCTCAACATACCGATAAGAAAGCCGCCGATTAGTCCCCATTCGCCGGCCTTGGGCGTTATCCGCTTTGAGAATATGCCGAGTGTGAACACTGCAACCATGGCCGGGGCAATGAGCGACTGGATGTCTTGAAGATATGAGTAAAGGTTGCCCATGTTCATCATTATCGGCATCCAAGCAAGACCCAGTATTACAACAACAACCGTTGCCACACGGCCTACGAATACGTAATGGCTCTCGCTCATGCCTTTCTTCATCGGTTTGTAGAAGTCTTCCGTAAACAACGTGGCGCAGCTGTTGAAGAACGCTGCCAGCGAAGCCACAAGTGCGCAGATGAACCCGATTGTAACCAATCCTTTCACGCCGGCAGGCAGAATGTTCTTAACCATCATGGCGAATGCCCCGTCTGTGTCGTGCGTATTTGTTATGTCCATCACGATGCCGCTGCCTGTCTTTTGCGACAAGGCGAAAGCCACCATACCTGGAATGAGGAACATGAATACGGGTAACAGCTTGAAGTAGCCTGCGGCTATTGTGCCGCGACGGGCACGCTGCATGACCTTGGCGTTGTCTTCCCCTTTAGTCTGTCCGAGCACACGCTGCACGATATGCTGGTCGGTGCACCAGTACCAGAAACCTATGATTGACGCGCCGAGGAACACAACGTAGCCCGGAAACTGCGGATACATCGGGTCGGCAGGGTCAGTGTGGAACATGTGCGTTGTTCCGAAACCGTCATGTGCGGCGTTGCAAACGGCCATCATCTGCTCCCACCCTTCAGTAATGCTTCCGTTTCCAAGCATGCTCAAGCCAAGGAACAGCACGAGAAACGAACCTATAATAAGGATAGGTGTCTGTATGGCGGAGAGTGTCATCACGCCTTTCATACCACCAAACACGGTGAATACAGCCGTTATGGCAATCAGTCCGATGGCTCCATACCAGAACGGCAGTCCAAGCAGGTATTCAAAGAATATGCCGCCGGTGAAAGCTGTTACTGATACCTTTGTCAACACGTATGCTATGAGCGTGATTATCGACAGCCAAGAGCCTGTGCGCTGTGTGTAGCGGAACTTAAGGAAGTCGGGCATCGTGATGATTTTGCCCAACTTGTTGTTAAGCAACTGATAGAACGGCACGAAGAGCCATCCCAATATCAGTATCATCCAGCCCTGCATTTCCCAGTGTGCCATGCCCACGCCGTCCTTTGCTCCGGTGCCGGCAAGTCCTACAAGGTGTTCGGAGCCGATGTTTGCCGCGAAAATTGCCGCACCGATAACGTACCAAGGTTCACCCTTTCCGAAGAGGTAGTCCTGACTGTCTGCCCCCTTCATTCTTCTTTTGTCTTTCTCTATTGCATGGTACACAGCCCATATTATGGCTACGACTCCGATGCCTAATACGGCCCAGTCAAGCCAGATGAATTCATTTGTATTCCAGTTCATTGTAGTTTAAGGTTTTACGTTTATTGGGTTATACGGTTATGCGGTCATATATTCTTATTTAATAGAGAACTTGTATGCCACATGACTGTAGTACTTTTCGCCCGGTTTCAGGTATGGCGACGGCCAGTCTTTCTTGTTGGGGGAGTCGGGATATTTCTGGCTTTCCAGGCATACCGAAACATGCTTGGGGTATTTGATGCCGTGCTTACATGTCACGCCTGTGCCTTGGAAGTTGGCTGTATACACCTGCACTCCCGGCTCGTTTGTAAACATTTCCAGCAGTATGCCGGTTTTAGGAGAATACAGAGATGCAGCTACTGTCTTGTCATCACCCTTACCGTTCTTGTACGTGTTCAGGCACCAGTTATGGTCATAGCCCGAAGCATATCTTATCTGGTCGAACGTTGTGTCGTTAATCGTCTCGCTTATTGCGTGCGGCTTGCGGAAGTCCATCGGCGTGCCTTCAACCTTGCTTATTTCCCCCGTTGTCATGTATGTCGAGTCGGCAGGAGTATAGTTGTCGGCATTGATATACAGCACCATGTCCATAGCCTCTTTCGACGGGTCGCCGTTCAGGTTGAAGTAGCTATGGTTTGTCATGTTCACCACTGTTTCCTTGTCAGTAGTGGCCTCAAAGGTAATGTCGAGCGTATTGTCGGCCGTCAGCCGGTATGTTGTAACCGCTTTCACCGTACCGGGGAAGCCGTTGTCGCCATCGGGTGAAGTTATTGCAAGTTTCAGCACAGAGTCGTTAGCTTCGGTCACATCATACACTTGGTATATCCAACCTGTAGGCCCTCCGTGCAGACAGTGCCCGAAATTGTTTGTCGGCAGTTGGTAAATGGAAGCTGCCGGTGACGGTAGGATATGGCAGAAGAAAACAACCGCTTGCACTCGTAGGTGTGGGTAAGGGTGAGAAGGTAGTGTAAGAGACTACCAGCCGTCAGGTGACTGTCGGGCTGTGCCATCTGGAGGCTGCAAGTTCGCGTAAACCATCGTCTGAGGGCTGTCCGTCCGATGCTTGCAACGACGGAGGGTGGAACGCTTGAGCCGTGAAGTGATTTGCGGCGTAGATAAATGGCAGGCACCGCATGCCAAAAGTCTTGCGGAACAGAACCCGGCTTACAGGGACACTGTATTCCTTTTTATTTGTATTACCCATCATATGAAACGGCTACTTTACCGCCCATGAAAAAACAATTAACGCGAGTAATAAACTTCCTGACCGTAGGCATTTGGCACGTGAAGCGGCAAGACGTGTCGCCATGGCTGTATTTTCTTTACGGTGTCGTTAAGAAGCTTTTGCTCGCCGTAGAGCGTGCCACGACGAAGCGCATGGTTGATGCTGCGTCGGCACTTACTTATTCAACCCTCCTTGCCATTGTGCCCATCATGGCCGTGGTTTTCGCCATAGCACGCGGCTTTGGATACAACAAGTATATTGAAGACTGGTTTCGCGACGCACTTGCCAGTCAACCGCAGGCGGCAGACGTGATTGTTGGTTTTGTAAACTCATACCTTGTGCATACAAAGAGCGGCATATTCTTGGGCGTGGGACTGATCTTCATGCTATGGACGGTAATAATGCTTATAAACAACATTGAACAGACATTCAACTACATCTGGCAAGTGAAGAAGCCACGCAGCCTGTTCCGCACGATAACCGACTACATGGCCATGTTCCTGCTGGTACCGATAATAATTGTGATTACGTCTGGTGTGTCGATATTTGTGGCAACAGTGTCTGACAGTATCGAAGGATATGCATTGTTGGCTCCGGTTATGAGGTTCATCATTGCGCTGATGCCGTATTTGTTCATGTCGGCCGTGTTCATCGCACTGTATTTATTCATGCCAAACACAAAAGTCAGGCTGGGGTGTGCCATTGTGCCAGGCATACTTGCCGGCGTTGCAATGCAGGGTCTGCAACTTGTTTACATCCATTCACAGATTTGGGTGAGCAGTTACAACGCCATCTATGGTTCGTTTGCCGCCTTGCCACTGTTTATGTTGTGGGTGCAGATTTCATGGACCATATGCCTGTTCGGTGCCGAACTTTGCTATACGAGCCAAAACCTTGAAGACTATGCCTTCAGGGCCAAGACGGAAGAGATAAGCCACCGTTATCGCCTGATGATGAGCGTAATGCTGGCAAGCCTAATCTGCAAGCGGTTTGAAGAAGGTGCCCGGCCTTACACGGCGTTGGAACTGAAGTTGAAAACCGGAATACCCGTAAGAATAGTCAACGACCTTCTTTATGAGCTTACGCAAGTACATATAATAATAGAAGTGACAAGCGACGAGAAAGGGGAGGAGAGCATGTATCAGCCGGCAGAGTCAACGGAAAGACTTAGCGTAGGAACGCTGATAGACCGTTTGGAATCACAGGGCAAATGGACTATAGAACTGGACATGCACATGCTGGCTACAGAGAATTGGAAGCACGTGATAAAATCGCGTTTGGAATACCTGGACGCGCAGCATGCCGTGTTGCTGAAAGACATGTAACGGCATGACGGAAACGCTGCTCACTTGCCGGAGTAATCAGATACCGCTTTTATATACCGTTCAATGTCATAGTCGTACATCTTCTTTATATTGGCTTTATCAACAGCCTTTGCAACTGCAAAATAGACAGTAACAAAAATTACACCGAGCAACACGCCGAGAAACAAGACTTTCACCCCGTCACCGAAACCTGACAATATAATCACTGGCATCACAAGTATTATGCCTGGAACGACAAGGTTCTTGCCGCGCTCTTCTCCACGGTCAAGAATCCGTTGCTTGTCATATACATATTCTTTGACTTTTGCCTCGGTGGTGGCATAGTCTTCTGCACGCGGAAAGTCGGCATCATCCTTGTGGCTTTCCATCTTTTCCGTTATAGAATGCTCCCAGTCTGTAATTCTGTTTATTTCCATACTTGCTTTAATTTTTGCCAAAGGTATAACAAGAATGGTGAAACTCAAAATAAATTTGGAAGAAATGAAAATAATTACTACTTTTGTACCAAATTAATCACACTATTAAAACTATCAAGAATATGAATTTACCAGATTTCATGTCATATTCAAATAAGTTCACGGCAAGTGAATTCATTGAAAAAATATCAAAGATAGCCAAGAGGGCAGGGGCCAAACTGGTTTACGCCGCGTTGATATTGTACTATACGTTGCAAAGCGACAAGATACCGGTAAAGGATAAAGCTATCATTATAGGCGCACTGGGATATCTTATAAGTCCGTTGGACGTGATACCCGATGCCATTCCCATTGCCGGACTCGGCGATGATTTGGCCGTGCTGATATATGTTTTAAACAAAGTGTGGGGCAGCGTGTCGGAAGAGATAAAGGAAAAGGCAAAATCAAAGCTCGACAAGTGGTTTGACGAAGACGAGATAGCCGAAATAAATACACTTTTTGACAAAGAATAAGAAAAAGATTATGGTAATAGACTTTGACAACATAAAAGAAGACTGCATACAAGGATTTAAAGGCGGACGCGGCGAATTGCTGACCCGTAATTATGTTGACGGCAAGTGCAAGATCATGATGAGCTGCCTGCGCCCGGGAGCATCGAGCGGTTTGCATGGGCATGAAGGAAACAGCGAGATAGTGTACATCATCAGCGGAACGGCCACGTTTAATTATGACGGCATTACCGAAACTGTCGGACAAGGCCAAGTGCACTATTGCCCTGAAGGGCACTCGCACTATATGGAAAACAATACCGACACAGACTTGCATTATCTGGCAATAGTCCCTGAACATCATGTCAAACCTGAAGTGTAAAATGAATCATGCAAAGAGAGGATAACAGGAAAACAAACACAGAATACACATACTTGCAGGTAACAGCAGAAAGCCCTCTGTTAGAGTTCCTTCTTGCAAACATCAAGAATGAGAGCCGTACTAAAATCAAAGCGACATTGCGCGGACGAGGAATCAAGGTTAACGGTAAGTTTGTCACCCAGTTTGACTTTCCGCTGAAACCGGGAATGAAGATTGCCGTAAGTAAAAGCAAACGTAACAATCTGCAACTCAACAGCCGATACGTAAAACTTGTATATGAAGACAGGCATCTTGTTGTTGTTGAAAAAAACATAGGCATATTGTCAATGGCGGCAGGGCACAGTTCGTTAAACGTAAAGTCCGTTCTTGACGACTATTTCCATAAAAGCCATCAGCATTGTAACGCCCATGTTGTACACAGGCTTGACCGCGATACCAGCGGTCTTATGGTATATGCCAAGAATATGGAGACAGAACAGATTCTGGAACACAACTGGCATGACATTGTCTACGACCGGCGCTATGTGGCAGTTGTAAGCGGAGAAATGGAGGAAGACGGCGGCACCATAGCCAATTGGCTTAAAGACAACAAGTCATACATAACATATTCTTCGCCTGTTGATAATGGCGGAAAGTATGCAGTAACACATTTTCACACTCTCGCAAGAACGACCGATTACAGCCTTGTAGAATATCGTCTTGAGACAGGGCGTAAAAACCAAATACGTGTGCATTCAGCCGACATGGGACATCCTGTATGTGGTGACATTAAATACGGTAACGGGGATAATCCGCTCCACAGACTTTGTCTACATGCATATATGTTATGTTTTTACCATCCAATTACGGGAGAACGTATGGAGTTTGAGACACCCATACCATCATCGTTCAAGAGTCTTGTTCAAATAAAAACGTATAATTTGTTAATGGAAAGTTTCGCATATTATATATTTTGCATCATCGCAGCCATAATAGGCATAGTCATTTTTAAAAAAGTAGCCGGCTGCTTGATGAAATCCTTATTTTTCGCCTTAATTATAGCTGTGTTGGCTGCAATATATTTCTGGTGTTTCAAATAATCCGTACGATATGCTTACGGCGTAAGTGCCCAATAGAGCAAGAAACGCTAAAACGAGTAGATTGAAAAATTAGATTACTACTATGGATGGTGCTTTTGCATTATACAGATATCCTTTCTCAAGTGAATACACGGCAATGCGGCAGGAATGTGGCAAACCTCTTACCTTGTCTTCATGCAACGACCTTGTCGGAAAATCAGGATTTGCATTCGCTCCATTTCATCCAACGGCAGAACATCCTATATTGGTTTTAACACCAGATAAAGTCGAGAGACATAAAGTTAAGACAAATGTTGATTTTGACGAAACCCCATTCTACAACCGATCTGTTGAAGACGAACGTTTAAGGTATAAACAGACATTTGCATGTTTCCACAACAAACTGACAAGTGGAGAGTTTTCAAAAATTGTGTTGTCACGTTATTCAGACGAGTCTGCCGGCGCAAACCTTGATTGTGAAAAACTTTTCATGCGCGCCTGTGTCCTATATCCGAGAATGTTCATCGCATTGGTCTCAATGCCACAATGTGGCACGTGGCTTATGGCTACGCCTGAAATATTATTGGAAGAGAGCGACGGGAAATGGCATACTATGGCATTGGCCGGAACAATGCGTATAGACGAGACAAAAGATACAGACATTTGCATGGCCGTACGCAAGAAGAACGGGAACATTTCTGAATGGAGTATAAAAAACATAAGGGAACAAGAATATGTGTCAAATTATATAAAAAGGTGTTTGCAACATTATTCCTCTATATATGAAGCAACAGAACCATATACTGTCAGGGCAGGAACAGTGAAACACATACGTAGTGATTTTTATTTTGACATAGACGACAAACTATTAGGCGAACTGATAGACGCCCTGCATCCGACCCCGGCTGTTTGCGGAACGCCAAAGGATGACACATATGCATTCATCCGCCAAAACGAGGCGTATGACCGCAAATATTACAGCGGTTTTGCAGGACCTCTGTGCTGCGATGAAGGCACACATCTTTATGTTACACTAAGATGCATGGAAATCAATAATGACAAATGCAGACTTTATGCAGGTGGCGGTCTTCTCGAGGACAGTGAATTAAGTGATGAATGGCTTGAGACAGAAGCCAAAATGGATACAATGAGAAGATGTTTGGCAATAAAAAGAATATAAACATTTTAGTTGCGTTGCTCATTAAACATGGAGTAAAACGCGCTGTGGTATGTCCCGGTTCAAGAAACGCCCCTATAGTACATACGCTTAACGAATGTGAAGACATTGCGTGCTATCCTGTCACAGACGAACGCAGCGCGGGATTTTATGCTTTGGGAATGTCGCTTGCCGATAATGCCCCGGTTGTTGTATGCGTGACTTCAGGCACAGCTTTACTTAACCTTGCTCCGGCCGTAGCGGAAGCGTCTTATCTGCATCATGGACTGATAGTGATTTCTGCCGACCGCCCTTCTGCATGGATAGGGCAACTTGACGGACAAACATTGCCACAACCGGGAGTTTTCGGCTGTTTTGCAAGCATGTGTGTGAACTTGCCTGAACCTCATGACGACATCGAACTATGGCATTGTCGCCGTCTTGTCAACGAAGCGTTATGCGAAGTTAAGGCAAACGGTAATAAATCTGTACATATCAACGTGCCTATAAGCGAACCGTTATTTGAATTCAACACAGACGAACTTCCGACTTTGCAAAAAATAGAAACGATACGGGCAGCATTAAATACACAGGCATTTGAAAATATAGTACTGCCACGGATGTTTGCCGCCAAACGCCCAATGATTGTTGTCGGACAACTAAGCGAAATCCCAGAAAAATTGGAGCAAGCGCTGGCTTTTGTCAGCAATCATATTGCGGTTTTGTCTGAACCTCTTTCTTTTGGGATGCAACGTCCGTTTGACCTTGTACTTGCACGTACGGGTGAGGCGGTCGAATATTCGCCAGATTTCTTACTTTACATAGGCGACACCATAATCAGCAAAAGATTAAAGAACTATCTTCGTGAAACAGACATCACCGAGGTTTGGGCTGTGTCTGAAGACGGGAAGATTCATGATACATTTATGCAATTGTCAGGCGTAATCGAAGGCTGTTCGACAAGCGCTATAATGTGTATTGCCGATTTTTGCGAGAAACACATTGCTGAAATAGATGACAATAACACACAGCCACGTACATGTTTTGCAGATAAATGGAAAAAATGTATGGATGATGTCTGCAGACTCATATCCGGCTATGAGCCACGCTATTCACAAATGGCGGCCATAAGAGATTTTGAATTGTCATTGGAAGACATGGACTATGCATGGCATGTCCATTATGCTAACAGCAATGCCGTAAGACTGGCATGCATTTACTCTACACATCATGTCTGGTGTAACCGTGGTGTCAATGGCATTGAAGGAAGTCTGTCTACCGCTGCCGGTTTCTCCGTAGCGACAGACGACATGGTGTTTTGCATAATCGGCGACCTAAGCTTCTTTTATGATCAAAACGCACTGTGGAACTCAAATATAAAAGGCAACTTGCGCATAATACTATTAAATAATGGTTGCGGAGGCATTTTTTACAGCCTGGGAGGGCTACGTGAAAGTTCGGCTTTCAGCAGACTTGTTTCTGCATATCACGACACTACCGCGCAGGGGATTTGTACGCAAAATGACATCGGCTATTTGTCAGCTAAAAACAACGAAGAACTCCATGTCGGAATTGCAACGCTGATGACCAGCCAGACTACCCGGCCAATGCTGCTGGAAGTGTTTACGGATGCAGAAGAAGACAAACTTGTAATAAATGATTTTATGAAATATATCAAGTCATGAAAGAAAAAAGAGAATGGAAATCCGTTGAAGGGTTTGATTTCAAGGAAATATTATTTGAAGAATTTGAAGGTATTGCAAAAATAACTATCAATCGTCCACGTTACCGCAACGCCTTTACGCCGAGGACCACATGGGAGATGAGCCAGGCATTCGCATATTGCCGCGAAGCCCAAAGTATCGGTGTGGTAATTCTTACAGGAGCAGGTGACAAGGCCTTCTGTTCAGGAGGCGACATGCATGTGAAAGGGCGTGGAGGTTATGTCGGTGAAGACGGTGTGCCGCGTCTTAATGTCTTAGACGTACAGAAGCAAATCCGCTCATTGCCTAAACCTGTGATAGCCATGGTCAACGGATATGCCATTGGCGGAGGACACGTGCTTCATGTGGTATGCGACTTGACGATAGCAAGCGAGAACGCAATATTCGGCCAGACGGGCCCAAAGGTCGGCTCGTTTGACGCTGGCTTCGGCGCGTCCTATCTTGCACGTATCGTAGGACAGAAAAAAGCTCGGGAGATATGGTTCATGTGCAAGCAATATTCTGCACGAGAAGCCGAGCAGATGGGACTTGTAAACTGTGTTGTGCCGTTCGACGAACTGGAAGACACATGTGTGGCATGGGCTCAGACCATGATGGAACGAAGCCCCCTGGCATTGCGCATGATAAAAGCAGGACTAAACGCCGAACTTGACGGACAAGCAGGAATACAGGAACTTGCAGGTGATGCCACCATGCTTTATTACTTCCTTGACGAAGCACAAGAGGGAGGCAAGGCCTTTCTGGAAAAACGCAAGCCGGATTTTAAGAAATATCCCAAACTGCCTTGATTTGACTGCCATGAATTATAAAATCAGCATTATTCCAAAAACATTGCATTTCAAGCAGCCGGCCGGGACTTCACGCGGTGTTTACACAACAAGGAAGTCTTGGTTTATTGAACTTACTTCTGCAGCCATTCCAGGGCGCAAAGGCATTGGTGAATGTGCGCCACTGCCAGACTTGAGCTGTGACTACAGTGCGGACTATGCCGAAAGGCTGCGTGCATTATGCGACGCTTTTGAGCGTAACGGTAAGATTGATTATACAGAGATGAGGGAATATCCTTCAATGCTGTTCGGACTTGAAACGGCCTTGGCGCATTTCAATGCAGGCACAACGGCCTTGTTTGACACGCCATTCAGCCGTGGGGAAGAGGGCATACCCATAAACGGACTTGTATGGATGGGCAGCTATGAAGAGATGCTTGTCCGCATGGAAGAGAAAATCAAGTGCGGATTCCATTGTGTAAAACTGAAAGTCGGCGCGATAGACTTTGACAGCGAGCTTGATTTGGTAAAACGAATACGTAGCCGGTTCTCGGCTTCCGAAATAGAATTGCGCCTTGATGCCAACGGTGGCTTTAAGCCAGAAGAAGCGCTCTACAAACTTGAACTTCTGTCACAATATTCCGTACACTCCATAGAGCAGCCGATAAAGCCCCACCTGTGGAGTTACATGGCGCAATTATGCAGAGAATCGCCTTTGCCAATAGCCCTTGATGAAGAACTCATCGGCATTACCGACCCTTCAATGATGGGATATATGCTGAATGTCATACGCCCGGCCTACATTGTGATAAAGCCGTCGTTGCACGGAGGAATGTATGGCACGGAAAAATGGATGAGCGCCGCGCGCGACAACAATGTCGGGACTTGGATTACAAGCGCGCTTGAGAGCAACGTTGGCCTTAACGCCATAGCCCAACTTGCAGCTAAGGCTTACGGCCCTGGCATTACGATGCCGCAAGGGCTTGGCACAGGGCAGCTTTTTACAGACAACATAGACATGCCCGTAGAAATACGCGGCGACAAACTTTATTATATTAAGTGAAAAGTGAGAAATCCATAACCATTATGAATTTTGGATTTTTCACTTTTCGTTTTTCATTCTAATTAAATTTTATTGTATGGATTTACAAGAGTTCCTTGACGAGTGGAACAATCAGTCTGATACAATCCTCGTCCACACAAGCGGTTCAACGGGAAAACCCAAAGCCATGCGTGTTGAGAAACACCGCATGGAGGCAAGCGCACGGCTTACGTGCGACTTTCTCGGTTTGAAGCCAGGCGATACAGCCCTGCTATGCATGCCGCTTGACTATATAGCAGGCAAGATGGTTGTAGTGCGTTCCATTGTAAGGGATTTGCAGCTTGTCAGCATAAAGCCGTCAGGCCATCCGTTGGCAGGTATTGACACGCCGCCTACATTTGCCGCGATGGTGCCCATGCAGGTGTATAACAGCTTGCAGATGGAGCACGAGCGCACCATGCTTAAAGCCGTGAAACACCTGATTATTGGCGGAGGCGCAGTAGACAAGCAGCTCGAAACCGAGTTGCGAAACTTTCCAAATGCAGTGTGGAGCACTTACGGCATGACCGAAACGCTGTCGCACATAGCTATGCGCCGTATCAGCGGCAGTGGTGCTGACAGCTGGTACACTCCGTTTGACGGTGTAAACGTAAGCCTTGACACGGACGATTGTCTTGTGATAAACGCTCCGGCTGTATGTCCGTCAGTTCTCCATACAAACGACATTGCAGAGTTGCATGCCGACGGCCACCGCTTCCACATACTCGGGCGCAAAGACAACGTAATATGCAGCGGCGGCATAAAGATAATGATGGAGGACGTGGAAGACGCTCTTCGCCGGCATCTGTCCATGCCGTTCATCATAACCAAACGTGTTGACGCACGGCTTGGTGAGGCCGTCGTAATATTGTTCGAGGGGACGGACGCAATGATTGACACCATAAAAGAAGTGTGCTTGCGCGTATTACCTAAGTATTGGCGGCCAAAGAATTATATTCCAATAAATCAGATCCCGACAACAGAAACAGGCAAACCTGCGCGCGCCAAGGCGCGGCGAATTGCAAGCGGAGCACATGCCGGTGGCTGTCTGGAGCAATGAAAAAGACAAAGAGGGTGTGTCAAAATGGCGGCCATCGCCATTTTGACACACCCACTTTGTCTTGTATCAACTTTTTCTGTTTTGCAATATGTGGCATTTTGTCTTGTGAAAGGCCGCATATTACAATATGATTGACGGCCTTTTGGATAACAAAAGGCCGTCAGTTACATGAAGGAACATTTGTGATGATGTTACATGCTTACTTGTTTAAAGATATAATGTCGCTTTATTCAACCTTCTTGATAAGGTACTGCTTGAAATCGGCGAAGGCGTTAGTCATTGGTACAGACTGCTTCTTGCCATGCATGAAGGCTGCAAGGCGCGGTGGTATGGTTAAGGATGCGCCGATGGCCTGTTCTACGGTGTCATTGAATTTTGCGGGATGTGCCGTTTCAAGGAATACTCCCGTTTCGCCGGATTGCAAGTTCTCGGTCAATGCGCGCCAGCCACACGCCCCGTGAGGGTCGAGTATATAACCGTTGTTATGGTAACATTCCGCCATGGCTTCACGTATCTGCGCGTCAGAGTATGCGGCTCCGCATATGTCGGCTGATATGTCGGCGTGTGAATGGCGGTAAAGGTCAAGTATGCGCGCGAAGTTGCTCGGTGCGCCTACGTCCATGGCGTTGGCGATTGTCTGAATGCTTGGGCGTGGGGTGTATTCGCCTGTATGCAGGTATTCAAGGAACACATCGTTTGCATTGTTGGCTGCAATGAAACGTTTTACGGGCAACCCCATGCGCTTTGCGAAGAGGCCTGCGGTTATGTTTCCGAAGTTGCCGCTTGGCACGCACACTACGAGATTGTCTGCCAATCCGTGTTCTTTCATCCGTGCATAAGCATTGAAATAATAAAAAGCCTGCGGTAAGAATCGGGCGACGTTAATCGAATTGGCAGATGTCAGTTTCATCTGCTTGTTGAGTTCCTCGTCGGCAAACGCGTCTTTAACCAATGCCTGGCAGTCGTCAAACGTGCCGTCGATTTCAACGGCCGTTATGTTGCGCCCGAGCGTGGTGAACTGGCATTCTTGTATCTTGCTTACTTTTCCTTTCGGATAAAGCACATATACATGTATCCCGTCAACGCCCAGGAAACCGTTTGCCACGGCCGATCCTGTATCGCCACTTGTGGCCACAAGCACATTGACGCATCTGTCCGCCCGGCCGCTTGCGCGCTTGTCACTTTTTATGAAATGCCCCAACATGCGCGCCATGAAACGCGCCCCTACGTCCTTAAAAGCAAGAGTAGGGCCATGGAACAGTTCAAGCGACCATATATTGCCGTTGACATGCACCACCGGACAATCGAAAGACAATGTGTCATAAACAATATTTCTGAGCTCTTCAGCTGCAATGTCTTCACCGAAAAACGCATCCGCAACCTCAAAAGCAATTTCTTTGAAGGAAAGATCTTGTATCCTTTCAAAAAAATCTTTTGGCAAAGACTTTATCTTTTCCGGCATGTAAAGGCCGCGATCAGGCGCCAAGCCCCTCACCACAGCCTCGCACAACGTGGCGGGCACAGTGCTTTTATTTGTACTATAATATTTCATAAGTGCATATTTTCGTTATACGTTCAGGAATGTCTGCATAAAATCTCCTAACCTCAGCAAGCCGTAGTCGCCGCTAACGCAACTTTCTTCGTCATATACGCGGACACCGTCTGGTTTTATATTAGGGCTCCATATGGCAAAAGGAACAGGCTCGTTGACATGGGTGCGCACCTCAACCGGAGTGGGATGATCTGGCAAAAGGGCTATGGCGACAGGATTGTCGCTCCATGAGCTGACTTCCTTGAGAATCGGACCGATAAGCCTTTTGTCCAGATTCTCTATTGTACGGATTTTCAAATCCAAATCTCCGTCATGACCGGCCTCGTCGCTGGCTTCTACATGCAAGAATACAAAATCGTCGGTACGCAATGCATCCAACGCTGCCTGGGCTTTGCCTTCATAGTTTGTATCGGCAAGGCCTGTGGCTCCTTCAACCTTTATGACTTTTAAGCCTGCGTAATGTCCTATTCCTTTGATAAGATCGACCGCCGATATTACTGAGCCGGAAGTGATCTGAGGATATATCTCTGACAATTTTTTCATCGCGGGACGATAACCTCCGCCCCATGGCCAGATACTTAAAAAACCGGCAGGCGAATGGCTGTTGTTGTCTTCGGTTTTCCGGAAATCAGAATTTGCCAGAATCTCTTGCGACTGAAGTATAAGTCGGTTTATGATGTCGGCCGTCTCTTGTGCTGTCATACGTCCACTTTCAGCCCTGTTTTCCCATCCTGGCTCAGGCTTAACCATCAGTTCCCTCCACGGCTCTCCGGGGTGATCATGTGGCGGAGCGCATATTACATGCTTGCTGCCTCGGCGGATTACAAGCAAGTGGCGGTATTGCGTTCCTGTCAGGAAATGGATGTCATCACTGCCCAAGCGTGAATTCAGCAACCTTATCAGCACGTCTCCCTCTTCTGTCTTAAGGTGACCGCCATGATGATTCAAAATCCCAACATTGCCCAATGTTACAATGTTGCAGCGCATGGCAAGATCGTCAGCTTGCATTTCATAGCCGATACTGGCAGCTTCAAGAGGGCCGCGTCCTTCATAAACAATGTTCAGATCATAACCGAGTATTGCCGTATTTGCGACTTCACTGCCAGGATGGAAACCATCCGGAATTGTTATGAGACGCCCTGTGCGGCCTTTACAGGCGAGATGGTCCATGTTCGGCTTATCTGCATACTGCAACAATGTTTTTCCCCCTAACCTCGGAACCGGATGATCAGCCATTCCGTCGCCTAATATAATGAGATGTTTCATCGCGCTTAATCCTCAATCTAAATATTAGCAATACTCATTATGTTCGCAAAAACGCCTGCGGCCGTAACACTTGCTCCGGCACCATATCCCTGAATAAGCATGGGATACTCTTTATACCGTTCAGTGGTAAGCATCACAATGTTGTTTGAGCCTTCAAGATTGTAAAAAGGATGTCCCTTTTCAACTTCTTGCAGTGCGACACTAGCATGCCCGTCTTCCATCTTTGCAACAAAACGCCATCGTTTGCTTTCTTTTTCAAGCCGACGACGACGCTGCTCGAAATCAACATCCAATTGCGGCAGGTTGCTCCAGAAGTCATCCAACGAGCCATTGAAAAGTTCTTCAGGAATGAACAAATGCTTTTCCACATCGTCAATCTCGACTTTATAGCCGGCTTCACGGGTCAAAATCACGAGCTTGCGTATGACATCGGTTCCGCTCAAGTCTATACGAGGATCAGGTTCGCTGTATCCTTGTTCTTTTGCACGTCTTACAGTTTCGGAGAATGGAACATCGGCGGAAATCTCGTTGAAGATGAAGTTAAGCGTGCCGCTCAGCACCGCTTCTATTTTAAGTATGCGGTCACCGGAGTTGCACAGGTCGTTTATTGTCCCGATGATGGGCAATCCCGCACCTACATTCGTCTCAAAACGGAACTTCACGCCACGTGCCAACGCTGTTTTCTTAAGCCTTACATAGCTGCTGTAATCCGACGAGGCGGCTATCTTGTTGGCGGCTATTACCGATATGTTGTGCTCAAGGAACTCTTGATACAGCGCGGCCACCTCCTTGCTTGCGGTGCAGTCAACGAACACGCTGTTAAATATGTTCATGCCGATAACTTCGTTCCGTAAATGAGACGTATCACTTTTCACGGAATTGTCCAATTGCTCATGAAAGCCATCAAGGTCGATGCCGTCACGGTTGAATATGGCATGCGTACTGCTGGCGATTCCTACAACATTGAGTTTAAGTCTACGGTTTTGCTTTAATTCCTCATATTGTGACTTGATTTGCTCAATTAATTTGTTGCCAACGGTGCCTACGCCGCAGATGAAGAGGTTGAGCACATTGTATTCAGACAGGAAGAACGAGTCGTGCAGCACATTAAGCGACTTTCTCAAACTTCTTCCGTCTATTACGAATGAAATGTTTGTCTCCGACGCTCCTTGTGCGCAGGCTATTACACTGATGCCACTGCGGCCGAGCGTACCGAAGAGCTTACCGGCAATACCCGGCGTGTGCTTCATGTTTTCTCCCACAATTGCAATCGTTGCAAGTCCGCTTTCCGCATGCATCGGGAACATTGCTCCAGTCTCAATCTCTTTTGCAAATTCTGCATCAAGAACCTTCACCGCCTCATCAGCATCAGAGTCTTTCACCGCTATTGACGTTGAATTTTCAGAAGAAGCCTGGCTGACAAGAAACACCGAAATCCCATTAACGGCAAGAGCGGTAAAGATGCGGCGGTTGACACCGATTACACCTACCATTGAAAGGCCGGTCACTGTTATCAGAGTTGTCCCGCTTATGCTTGAAATACCTTTAATAGCCTTGCAGTCATTATCTATTTTTTGTTTTATTATTGTTCCCGGACCATTGGGGTTGAATGTATTTTTCACCCTAATAGGTATGTTTTTTATGCATACTGGATAAATTGTGGGAGGATAGATAACTTTTGCACCGAAATTGCAAAGCTCCATGGCTTCTTTGTAACTCAACTCGTTTATGGTATACGCTGTACGTATAACTTTGGGGTCGGCGGTCATGAAACCATCAACATCCGTCCATATTTCAAGTACCTCGGCATTAAGGGCGGCCGCAATAATAGCAGCAGTGTAGTCACTTCCGCCTCGTCCAAGATTTGTTGTCTCCCCCGTATTTTTGTCACGGCTTATGAAGCCTGGCACGACCGCGACCTTCGGCATATCCTTGAAGGCGTTGCAAACCAACTGGTTTGTAAGTTCGCTGTCTAAGATGTTTTTATTGTTCTTATGTTCCGTCCGGATGAATTCTCGTGCATCGAACAGCTTTGCATTCTTTATCAACGTAGCTGTTATGCTGGAACTCAAGCGTTCGCCATAGCTGACAATTGCGTTTTGGGTCTTTTCGCTTAAATCATGTATTAGGTAAACACCGTAATAAATACTTTTCAACTGGTCGAACAATGTATCTACGGCATTGAACAAGTCTTCACGTTTTTTCGGGTCGGTGATGATTGTGTCGATCATCTGATGATGACGCATTACCATTACGTCAAGCTCGTCTTTATAACGTATGTCGCCGTTAAGGGCCAATTGGGCAGTTGAAAGCAGTTTGTCTGTTATGCCTCCAAGTGCGCTTACAACGACAACCACCGGCTGACGCTTCGCTTCTTTCTCAACAATTCTTTTCAAGCATTGAATGCTTTTCACGGAACCTACGGATGTTCCTCCAAATTTTAACACTTTCATTTTAGATGATACTTTTTTGAGACCCCTAAGACAAACAGGGTTATGTTCTCGGTTAAAAATTGGTGACAAATTTAGCAAGAAATATTCTTGCGGCAATGATTTTTTCATATTAAATTGCTAATTTTGCAGGAAAATACTTGATTATGTTACATTTTAAAGTTAAATGGTGCGTCATTTCTCTCTTTTTGTCGTACTCTTTCAGTACGCATACATCCGCACAAAAGAGAAACAATTATGAATTTTATAAAGATTTTCCTGTATATGCAGACAAGATATTGTCGCAGCTTACTTATCCTATGGCTTGGGGAAACAGCAGTATAAAAGACTTTGACGAATGGAAAAAAGCGGCACGTGAGAAAGTCCTTGAATGCATGATGACACCGCCACCTGCCCCAACTGAATATGGCATGACCCTGCTCAGCGAGGAAAAGCGTGACGGATATACCGCACGTAAAATTGAGTTCAACCTCTCTGACTTTTATCGCGTCAGGGCATATTTGCTCATACCTGATGGCAAGGGGCCGTTTCCCGCGATAAACTTATTGCACGACCATGGCGCGCATTTATATATAGGTAAGGAAAAAATGATTAGGCCCTTTGACGATGACTCACTTGTCATCGCCGACGCCGACCGTTGGGCTGCAAATATTTACGGCGGACAATATTTCGGAGACTTTCTTGCAAAAAACGGATATGTCGTTTTCTCGGCAGATGCCCCCATGTGGGGAGAGCGCGGACGCAAAGAAGGAGTTGACCGCAACAAGTATGACATCATCGCAGGCAACATGATGATGTACGGGCGTGACCTCAGCGCGTTCATGACGTATGACGACATCGAGTCAACAAACTTCCTTGCCACATTGCCAGAGGTCAAGCCCGATAGAATTGCTTGTGCCGGATGTTCCATGGGGGCGTACAGGGCTTGGATGCTTTCTGCTTTGTCTGACAAAATCGCAGCCTGTGCCGCCGTGTGCTGGATGGTTACAACCGACGTGCAAATGACATGGAAATACGGGCGTAAGGAAAACGGAGGGTTTGCCAACTGTATTCCTGGACTCAGGCAATACATGGACTATCCCCACATTGCCAGCCTTGCCTGCCCAAAGCCTACACTGTTCATCAACGGAACTGAAGACAAGCTTTTCAAGATACCGGGCGTAAAAAAAGCTTTCAACATAATGCGCAACGTATGGGAAAGCCAAGGAGCCGGCAACAATTTTGAAGCCGAACTATGGCCAATTCCACACTCTTGCGGCGTTGAAGCCCAACAGCGCGTGCTCGACTTCTTCGACAATCATTTGAAGATGCACACGGGCGCAAGTAAACCGGCAACACTTTCAACCATCAACCCATCAGTCCCATCTAATTGAAAACAAAACATGATTTCAGAATATCAGCTAAGACTACTTCCGCAACAGGCGGCCAATGAAACCACCATAAAGGAGTTCGTCTCACGTGAAAAGGGAATTGACGCAAGAACCATAACCCACGTGAGAGTGCTGCGCCGCAGCATAGACGCACGCCAAAGAACCATATACGTGAACCTGAAAGTCAGGGCGTACATAAATGAAGAATCTTGTGACGACGAATATGAAAAAGTTGAATATCACGACGTGTCGTCGGCGAAACCGGTAATAGTGGTCGGCGCTGGCCCCGGTGGTTTGTTCGCGGCACTGAGGCTTGTCGAACTGGGATTGAAGCCGATAATCATAGAACGCGGTAAGAACGTGCGTGAACGCAAGAAGGACATTGCGTTGATAACAAAGACGCAAGCAATCGACCCCGAAAGCAACTATTGCTTCGGCGAAGGTGGCGCGGGTGCTTATTCTGACGGAAAACTGTACACGCGCAGCAAGAAACGGGGCAACATCCGCAAGATCCTAAATGTGTTCTGCCAGCATGGGGCAACGACTTCTATTCTTGCCGACGCCCACCCACACATTGGAACCGACAAGCTGCCACGCGTGATCGAGAACATGCGCAACACCATCATTGGCTGTGGCGGCGAAGTACATTTCCAAACAAAGATGACCGGACTTGTAATAACCAACGGCGACACGGTTGCTGGCATAAAGGCCATACACCTGCCAACCGGCGAAGAACAGGAATTCCACGGACCGGTAATCCTCGCCACCGGACATTCCGCACGCGACGTGTACAGGTATTTCAATGACAGCGGCATAGAGATGGAGCCTAAATCGCTTGCCGTCGGTGTACGCCTGGAACACCCTTCGGAATTAATCGACCAGATACAATACCACAACAAGCATGGGCGCGGCCGCTGGCTGCCGGCTGCCGAATACAGCTTTGTGACCCAAGTAGAGGGCAGAGGAGTGTATTCGTTCTGCATGTGTCCGGGCGGATTTGTCATTCCTGCCGCCACGGGGGCGCAACAGATAGTGGTGAACGGCATGAGCCCGAGCAACAGAGGCTCAAAGTGGTCTAACAGCGGAATGGTGGTGGAGATTCACCCCGAGGACGTTGGCGAAAGCAACGACGCCCTATGCATGATGCGTTTTCAAGAAGAAATTGAGCAAACGTGCTGGCAGCAAGGCAACATGAGGCAGACGGCTCCAGCCCAACGCATGGTGGACTTTACGCGCTCACGGCTGAGCTACGACCTGCCTGACAGCTCGTATTCACCGGGACTGATCTCAAGTCCGCTGCATTTCTGGCTGCCCTCAATCGTGAGCAAGCGCCTGCAGACGGCTTTCGGTGTATTCGGCAAAACCAGCCACGGATTTCTTACAAACGACGCAGTCCTCATCGCCGCCGAGACAAGGACATCGTCGCCGGTACGCATCCTTCGCGACACCGTGTCGCTACAGCATGTACGCCTTGGCGGACTATTCCCCTGCGGCGAAGGAGCCGGCTATGCAGGCGGCATAGTTTCCGCCGGAGTCGACGGCGAACGATGTGCCGATGCGGCAAAAGAATATCTGGGCTGACAACCAACCTGGAAACCATTGCTTTATGAAAGACGGCTTTTTACAAAGTGAAAAGCCGTCTTTTACTTTTGCAAAAAGCCATCAAATGGAAGCCCAAAGACCGCCAATCGAATTCATGCTGATTTTTATGCGTCGCACATATGGCTGGCATCGGTCATTGACAAGAATAAATTTCTCATTATTCACGCCCGTTACGCACAAATTGAAAGTTTTTAAATAAAATATCTTATAATTTATTTGCAACATCCGATATTTATCATTACCTTTGCAACCAAAATCAATCAGACCATGACATGCAGCATTAACATATTGCACATTATCGGACTACGACTTCAACATGAGGGCGGAAGTGGCGAAGTGTGCTGTTGAGATGCATATATGTTAAAGCAGAACCTTTCTCACTTCCGGGTGTGAAAGGTTTTTTTATTAATTAAAAAAGACAGTAGACATGAGTGACAGGTTATTCATCTTTGACACAACGCTAAGGGACGGCGAACAAGTGCCGGGATGCCAGCTGAACACCGTAGAGAAAATCCAAGTGGCCAAACAGCTGGAGCAGCTTGGTGTCGATGTCATAGAGGCGGGATTCCCAATATCCAGCCCAGGCGACTTCAATTCAGTAATCGAAATATCAAAGGCCGTTACATGGCCGACAATATGTGCGCTTACGCGTGCCGTAGAGAAGGACATTGACGTTGCGGCGGAATCGCTTAAATACGCCAAGCACAAGCGCATACACACAGGCATCGGGACGAGCGACTCGCACATAAGATATAAGTTCAACAGCAACCGCGAAGAAATAATAGAGCGCGCCGTGGCTGCTGTGAGATATGCCAAGAAATATGTCGAGGACGTAGAGTTTTACGCAGAAGACGCGGGCCGCACCGACAATGAATACCTTGCCCGTGTAATTGAAGCCGTGATAAAGGCCGGAGCTACTGTCGTAAACATTCCCGACACCACAGGTTACTGTCTCCCAAGCGAATACGGCGAAAAGATTAAATATTTAATTGAGCATGTTGACAATATCGACAAAGCCATAATCTCCACCCATTGCCACAATGATTTGGGAATGGCGACGGCCAACACTTTCAGCGGAATAGCCAACGGCGCGCGACAAGTGGAGGTGACAATAAACGGAATTGGAGAAAGAGCTGGCAACACGTCGCTTGAAGAAATAGCGATGATACTGAAGTGCCACAGGCATCTGGGCATAGACACAAATATAAATACGACAAAAATCTATCCTACAAGCCGAATGGTGAGCAGCCTCATGAACATGCCGGTACAGCCCAACAAGGCAATCGTCGGGCGCAATGCTTTCGCCCATTCAAGCGGAATTCATCAAGACGGAGTGTTGAAAAACACTGACACATATGAGATTATGGATCCCAAAGATGTAGGATTGGACGACAATTCCATCGTACTTACGGCCCGCAGCGGCAGGGCGGCACTTAAATACCGGCTTGGGGTGCTTGGAGTAAATATCGACGACGACGAAAAAAATCGATGCCATATATCATAACTTCCTGAAACTGGCTGACAAGAAAAAAGAGATAAACGATGACGACGTACTGATGCTTGCCGGAGCCGACCGTGCGGAAGCTCATGCGGTAAAACTCGACTTCCTACAGGTAACTACTGGCATGGGAGTCAAAAGCGTGGCAAGCATCGGTCTTGACATTTCAGGACAAAAATTCGAGGAAGCTTCAACAGGCAACGGCCCGGTAGATGCAGCCATCAAGGCGCTTAAGAAAATCATACAGAAGCAGATGACGCTGAAAGAATTTACGATACAGGCCATAAGCAAAGGCTCTGACGACATAGGAAAGGTGCATATGCAAGTGGAATACAATGGCAATGTGTATTACGGTTTTGGCGCAAACACCGATATTGTAACAGCTTCAGTAGAAGCATATATCGACTGTATAAACAAATTCAAATAAAAGAAATACGAACAATGAACACTCTGTTTGACAAGATTTGGGACAAAATACGTCAAACATGAATAGTCTGTTTGACAAAATAAAAGACGGCCCTACACAATTATATATAGACCGTCTGTACTGTCACGAGGTAACTTCTCCTCAGGCTTTTTCCGGCCTTCGCGAACGAGGTTTGAAGTGTTTTAGACCAAAGCAAATATTCTGCATGCCAGACCATAATACACCGACTCATGACCAAGACAAGCCAATAGAAGACCCTGTTTCACGTAAACAAGTGGAAACGTTGAAGGCAAATGCAGCCGACTTCGGCCTTACGTATTACGGCATGATGGATAAGAACAACGGCATAATACATGTCGTAGGGCCGGAAAAAGGGCTATCCCTTCCGGGCATGACGATTGTCTGCGGCGATTCTCACACAAGCACGCACGGGGCCGTCGGAGCTGTAGCATTCGGCATAGGAACAAGCGAGGTGGAAATGGTTATGGCATCACAATGCATCTTGCAGCAGAAGCCCAAGTCCATGCGCATAAGCGTAAACGGCAAACTTGCCAAAGGTGTTACAGCAAAAGATGTGGCCCTCTATCTGATGTCAAGACTTACGACATCAGGTGCAACAGGATATTTTGTTGAATATTCAGGACAGGTTGTACGCGAAATGTCGATGGAAGGGCGCCTTACGCTATGTAATCTGTCGATAGAGATGGGTGCGCGTGGTGGCTTTGTAGCTCCAGATGATACAACTTTCACATACCTTAAAGATAAAGACTACGCACCAAAAGGTAAGGACTGGGACAATGCTGTGGCATATTGGCGAACCCTAAAGAGCGGCGATGATGCTGTATTTGACAAGGAATTAGAATTCGATGCGGCAGATATTGAACCGCGAATAACGTATGGAACAAATCCGGGGATGGGCATAGGCATAACCGAAACCGTGCCGACAATCGATGAAATCGATGAAAACGGCAAAGCTTCTTTCACCAAGTCATTGGAGTATATGGGATTCAAGCCCGGTGAAAAGCTGCTCGGTCATAAAATTGATTATATCTTTCTGGGGGCTTGCACTAATGGGCGAATTGAAGATTTCAGGGCTTTTGCATCCATTGTGAAGGGGAAGAAAAAGGCCGGGGATGTTGTTGCGTGGCTTGTTCCCGGCTCATGGACTGTAAAAAAACAGATACATGACGAAGGCATAGACAAAATTCTGTCCGATGCCGGATTTGAAATCCGCCAGCCGGGCTGTTCTGCTTGCCTTGCGATGAATGATGACAAGGTGCCTGCTGACAAATATTGTGTATCTACAAGCAACAGGAATTTTGAGGGCAGACAGGGACAAGGGGCACGTACAATACTTGCCAGTCCGCTTGTTGCGGCGGCAGCGGCCATTACGGGGAAGATTGCCGACCCTCGCGATTTTATGTGATATACTTCTTAGTTAATAAAAATATCTGAAGAAAAATGAAACAGAAATTCGGCGTTATTACAAGCACCTGTGTGCCACTGCCGTTAGAAAATATAGATACAGACCAGATAATACCGGCACGATTTCTCAAAGCTACGGACAAAGAGGGCTTTGGTGAAAATTTGTTTCGCGACTGGAGATACAACAAAGACGGGTCTCAGAAAAAAGACTTTGTATTGAATAACCCACAATATAACGGTGTAATACTTGTTGCAGGAAAGAATTTCGGCTGTGGTTCAAGCCGCGAACATGCTGCTTGGGCGATAGCCGGTTACGGTTTCAGGGTTGTAATCAGCAGCTTCTTTGCTGACATTCACAAGAACAACGAGCTTAATAATTTTGTATTGCCGGTTGTTGTTTCAGAAGAATTTTTGGCCGATTTGTTCGACTGCATCTCAAAAAATCCGAAGACAGAGGTTGTGGTTGACCTGCCCAATCAAACAGTGACAAACAAGGCAACGGGCGCAAGTGAGCGGTTTGAAATTAACGGATATAAGAAGCATTGCCTGATGAACGGTATCGACGACATAGATTATCTACTTCAAAATAAGGACAAAATTGAAGTATGGGAACAACAGAACAAATAAATTCTTATACCCGTATACCGCCGTTCATAGAAATAATGGACAGCACTTTGCGCGACGGCGAGCAGACAAGCGGCGTTTCTTTCCTGCCGCACGAAAAGCTGATGATAGCAAGGATGTTGCTTAACGACATTAACGTTGACCGCATAGAAGTCGGTTCCGCACGTGTGTCAGAAGGAGAAAAAGATGCTGTCAAGATGATATGCAGGTATGCACGGCAAATCGGGAAACAGGATAACGTCGAGGTACTGGGTTTTGTTGACGGAGGGAAAAGCATCGAATGGATTGAAGAATGTGGCTGCAAGGTTATAAACCTGTTGGCCAAAGGTTCGCTAAAGCATTGTTCTGGACAATTGAACAAGACTCCAAACGAACATATAAATGATATTTTAGAAACACTGGAATATGCCCGGCAAAAGCATATCAGCGTAAATCTTTATCTTGAAGACTGGAGCAATGGGATGAAAGATTCGCCGGAATACATCTACAATATGCTGGACATATTGACGACAAAAGACATTAAACGCATAATGCTGCCAGACACTCTTGGAATATTAAACCCTCTCCAAGTAATCGAATATATGCGTAAAATGGTGAAAAGATACCCCACAACGCACTTCGATTTCCATGCACACAATGATTATGACCTTGCCGTAAGCAATTCTCTTGCCGCCGTATTAAGCGGTGTAAAAGGGCTTCATGTTACGGTAAACGGGCTCGGAGAGCGATGCGGCAATGCTCCTTTAGCAAGCGTTCAGGTTATTTTAAAAGACCAGTTTCATGCAAAAACAAGCATACGTGAAGACCGGCTCAATGACATAAGCAGACTTGTCGAGGGGTATTCTGGTATCGCTGTTGCCCCCAACCAGCCTATTGTAGGCGAGAATGTCTTTACGCAAGTGGCCGGTGTACATGCCGACGGCGACAACAAGGCAAACCTTTACAGCAACGCCCTTGTGCCTGAACGTTTTGGACGGAAACGAGAATATGCGCTCGGAAAAACAAGCGGCAAAGCCAACATAGACCGCAACCTTAAGGAACTTGGCCTTGAGCTGACACCGGAACAAACCCGTATGGTGACAAAAAGGATAACCGAACTTGGCGACAGGAAGGAAATTGTGACGCAAGAAGACCTGCCTTTCATTGTCAGCGATGTGCTGAAACACAATGTGCCTGACGACCGCGTGAAACTCGTAAGCTATATGGTTTCATCTGCATACGGCCTGAAACCTATTGCGAGCGTTAAGGTGGAAATAAATAAAAAACAATATGAAGCCGATGCCATGGGCGACGGTCAGTATGACGCATTTGTCAAGGCTCTGCGCAAAATATACAGGAAATCGCTTGACAGGACTTTCCCTGTGCTTGAAAATTATAGTGTGACGATACCGCCCGGAGGACGAACTGATGCCCTTGTGCAAACTGTCATAACATGGAACAACAACGGAAAGACGATAAGGACAAGAGGTCTTGATGCCGACCAGACAGAAGCGGCAATAAAGGCGACATTCAAAATGTTGAATATTTTTGAAGAACAGAATAACTGATAAAACCCAATGAACTTATGAACCTGAAAATAGCAGTGTTGCCCGGAGACGGAATAGGGCCGGAGATAATGAAGCAGGGCATTGCCGTAATGGACGCTATCGCCCGAAAATTCGGACACGATGTGAAGTATAAAAAGGCGATATGCGGTGCTGACGCTATCGACAAAGTGGGCAATCCATTTCCTGACGAGACTTTTGAAACATGTAAATGGGCAGACGCAGTGCTCTTTGCTGCAGTCGGAGACCCTCGTTTTGACAATAACCCTACAGCCAAGGTGCGTCCGGAACAAGGACTTCTGGCAATGAGAAAGAAACTCGGACTGTTTGCCAACATCCGCCCTGTTCAAACCTTCAAATGTTTGTTACACAAATCTCCACTGAAAGATGAAATAATAAGAAACGCAGATTTCATCTGCATACGCGAACTTACCGGCGGAATGTATTTCGGTGAAAAGTATCAGGACAACGACAAGGCGTATGACACGAACTATTACACTCGCCATGAAATAGAACGCATTATCCGCGTGGCATACGGATACGCACGCAAACGCAAGCGCCATCTCACTGTGGTCGACAAGGCTAACGTCTTGGCCTCAAGCCGTTTATGGAGGCAGGTTGCAAAAGAACTTGAAGCCGAATATCCTGATGTTGCAACCGATTACATGTTTGTTGATAATGCAGCTATGCGCATGTTGATAGAGCCAACATTCTTTGATGTAATGGTTACTGAAAATACTTTCGGTGACATATTGACTGACGAGGGCAGCTGTATTTCAGGCAGTATGGGGCTGCTCCCCTCTGCATCTACAGGCGAAAATACACCGGTGTTTGAACCTGTGCATGGGTCTTGGCCCGCAGGCCGCAGGCAAAAACATCGCTAACCCGTTGGCTCAAATCCTATCCGTAGCCATGCTTTTCGAGCACTTCGACCTTAAAGAAGAAGGGGCATTGGTGCGCAAAGCCGTTGACGCATCGCTTGATGCTAATGTAAGGACCCCCGAAATTCAGGTTGAAGGCGGAGCCAACTATGGCACAAAGGAAGTGGGAGAGTGGATTGTTGATTACATCAACAAGGCATGACAAGTCTTAATCTACGGCCCGTAACCAATAACATTATGAATGTGTGGTGCTGAACTCATACGGTAAAAAAACGAGCCTGAAACGCCGTCCAAGCATATCGTTTTGACGGCGTTTCAGGCCTTTTTTAATGACATTTACCCTTTCTTTCCGTAAATTGCTACCTTTATGACCCCGTCCTTACGGTTCTCAAAAATGTCGTATGCGGTTTCTATCTCATCAAGACGGAAACGATGTGTTATCAATGGAGTAGTGTCGATCTCCCCCTGTTCGATGAGCCGCAGGATTTCAGCGCAATCACAGCCGTCCACTCCTCCTGTCTTGAAAGTTAGATTCTTACCGTACATATCTGGCAAGGGAGCACTTGAGGCTTGTCATACATGGCAACGACCGTAACCGTGGCGTTTGGCCGGGCGCATCTGCCATGCCATCTCAAACGTGGTGTTTCCGCCAGCAACTTCAATCACGACATCCGCTCCTCCATGTTCACTGCTGTGCCGTACAAAACTGACACAGCATTCAGGTGTTGTGGTCAGAACGTCGGGATAATGTTCGTTTACAAATTTTATTCGGTCTTCTGATTTTTCACAGACTATGACACGCTTCGGGTGTCTTCAACATTGTACATAACAGAGTGCATACCTGTAGGGCCGGCACCGATGATTAGCACGGTGTCCTCTTCTGATATCTCGGATATTTTGGCCGCCCAATATCCTGTAGCGAGAATGTCGCCGACAAAAAGCGCCTGTTCATCGGTTACAGTGGAGGGAATGCGGTTTAGCCCTTGGTCGGCGTGAGGAATGCGGACATATTCAGCTTGTCCACCGTCTATGCGGCATCCGAGCGCCCACCCGCCGTCAGGGCGGTACAGTTATTGACATACCCATGCTTACAGAAGAAAGCACTCTCCGCAAAAAGTCTCGACGTTCACGGCAACACGGTCTCCCGGCTTCACCGTTCTCACGCCTTTGCCGACGCTATCCACTATGCCGACCATTTCATGCCCGACAGTAACGCCTGGGATGGCGCGTGGCACACTGCCATGCTTTATGTGCAGGTCGCTGGTGCAAATACTGCCAAGAGTGACACGCACTATTGCGTCACGCTCATCTTTTATTTCCGGTTTAGGCTTATCTTTCATTGCAAACTTGTGTGACCGATATAAGTATATGCCAACATGTTTTTACTTTTTATCGTTTTTTACTGTGATTTTTGACAAAATGCCTGTTAAATCGACTGATTTTCCCCGCCAGTTTCCTGGCAAAAAGGCGGCAAATCGACGATTTTGCAAAAGACGGCCTTTTATTCCAAAAGGCCGTCCAAAAATCAATTGCGGTTAAAAGGCCGCATTTTACAAACCGTTGAATATCAATGTTTTATACAATCTTACAAAGGTCAAGCCTTCAAACGCAGTAAAAAGCTCCATTCCATCGGGACTTTCATGCTCTCTTGCTGTTGGCTTTCGCTTGGAACTTTGTTGAATTAACGATAAAACGTTCATGGATGCCTGTGCCGATAATGCCGGTTTCATCGGAAACTTCTGTCTTGAACTTCAGACAACGTCCGTCAACACCTATCAATTCGGTTTCACACTTCACGGCCATTCCTACAGGGGTAGGGGACACATGGCTGATGTCAAGCTTTGTACCAACAGTACATTGACCTTCTTCAAGGATAAGGTGCGACACTACGCCATGCGGTCTTCTATTAAAGCTATCATTGCCGGAGTGGCGAAGACAGCAAGTGTTCCGCTGCCTACTGAAGCGGCTGTGTATTTGTCGTTAACCTTGGCTTCGATGACATTCTTTATTCCTATTTCCATAAACTTATTTATTTGTCATGTTATTTTTATGTGAAACTATTGAATTACAGATTGTTTCCTGCAAAATTAACAATTGTGGGCGAGATTATGCAATTTTATCAACTAAAATTTTGAGAACAAATAGAATTGCCTTACTTTTGCATAAATTTGTGAGTGATAAATGAAGAGATATTTTTTAATAGGTATAGTTTTTATGATTTGTGCGTCAATTAACGCACAGATGAAATGGAACTCACGTTATCAAGCATATATCGAAAAATATAAGGATCTTGCATAGCCGAAATGTTGAAATACGACATCCCGGCAAGCATAACCTTGGCACAAGGACTTCTCGAAAGTGGAGCAGGCATGAGTGAATTGGCCCGTAAAGGGAACAATCATTTCGGGATAAAGTGTCACGACTGGGGTGGCGCGACGACGTATCATGACGACGACGAGGAACAGGAATGTTTCAGAAAGTACCGCGATGTCTACGAAAGCTATGAGGACCATAGCCGGTTTTTGGCCCGCCAGCCTAGATACCGTAGCCTGTTCAGGCTGAAGCGCACAGACTATAAAGGTTGGGCTCGTGGCCTGAAAAAGTGCGGATATGCAACAAGCCCCACATATGCCAACAAATTAATCGGAATAATCGAGTTATACAAACTGCACAAATATGACAAGGCTACGAAATATGACCGTTTCATGGTAAGCCGTTCTGAAGTCAAGGGCATTGCTCCGGGCACAAATTTGCACCAAATACACATATATAATAAGAATTATTATCTGATTGCAAGATCCGGCGACACGTTCAAGTCGATAGCAAAAGAAGTAGGTATTTCATATAAGAAAATAGCCAAGTATAATGAACGTGACAAGAATGACACGCTCATTCCTGGAGAAGTAGTTTATCTAAAAAAGAAACAAAAGAAAGCTGACAAGGCGTATAAGAACCGTCCGCACCGCGTCAAAGCAGGCGAAAGCATGTATTCAATAGCGCAATATTACGGGATAAGAACGGAAAGTCTTTACAAGATGAACAAGCTTGGACCAGATTATTCATTAAAAGCAGGAGACTGTCTTCGCGTAAGATAATCTTGCAAGACAGATGTCCTGGTATGCAAAGGAAATACTGATAAAATAAAGCCGACAGGCCAATGTTTGACAGTTTACCACAATCTGCAAACTAACCGCCATTATGATAAATACAGCAGGCTTATATATTCTTTTATTGTGCCTCGCGAACAAAAAATAAATTAAAAATGAACGATTGCATAGAACTAAGAAATGTCAGGGTAAACAACCTGAAAAACATTTCACTGAAATTCCTCATAACAAGCTAATTGTAATCACGGGTGTTTCAGGTTCAGGGAAATCATCATTGGCATTTGACACTCTATATGCAGAAGGACAACGACGCTATGTCGAAAGTCTGTCAGCTTATGCACGCCAATTTCTTGGCCGCATGCATAAGCCAGACTTTGATTATATTAAAGGATTGCCGCCGGCTATTGCCATGGAACAAAAAGTAAATACAAGAAATCCTCGTTCTACCGTTGGTACCAGTACTGAAATATACGACTACCTGCGAATGTTGTATGCACGTATTGGGCACACTTTTTCGCCTATAAGCGGAACCGAGGTAAAAAAGCATACAGTAGACGATGTCATTAAATGTGTAAATTCATTTTCACGAGGTACAAAATTTGTTATATTGTCTCGCCTTCATTTTGGTGAAGGGAATTCGGTTGAAAGGCAACTTCAGATCTATCTTCAACAAGGTTTTTCACGTATTTATCATAATGGCGAATTCATACAAATTGAAGATGCCATAACCAATGCAGAAAACATAAACCCTGAAGATGCTTACATCCTTATTGACAGGTTGTCTGTCGACAATGCTCCAGATACTATTTCGCGAATAAATGATTCTGTAGAAACTGCTTTTTTTGAGGGAGACGGTTCGTGCCGCCTTGTATTTGTTCCGTCAAACATATCGTATGATTTTTCAGATAAGTTTGAGGCGGACGGCCTTTGCTTTGAGGAACCTAACGACAATATGTTTTCTTTCAATTCCCCTATGGGTGCGTGCCCTGTCTGCGAAGGTTTTGGCAATGTGATTGGAATAGACGAGAAACTTGTCATTCCCAATCCTTCATTGAGTGTTTACGACGGCTGTGTCCAATGTTGGCACGGTGAGAAAATGGAGAAATGGAAAGATGAGTTTTGCATACAGGCTGCAAAAGACAAATTCCCCGTTTTTGAGCCATATTTCAATTTGTCAGGGAAATATAAGGAATGGCTTTGGCATGGATTACCGTCACAAAATGGAAAGGATCTGCGTGACAAAGTCTGCATTGACTCGTTCTTCCAAATGTTAAAAGACAATCAATACAAGATACAGTATCGCGTGATGCTTAGCCGTTATCGTGGACGGACAGTATGTCATGAATGCCATGGAACCAGATTAAAAAAAGAAGCTGATTATGTAAAGATTAACGGTAAAAGCATCAGCAACCTTGTGGAAATGTCAATCGAGAACCTTAAACACTGGTTCGACACTTTGCATTTGGATGAACACGAAGCTAAGATAAGCAATCGCTTATTGACGGAAATAAACAACAGACTTCGGTTTCTCACGGATGTAGGGCTGGGACAGTTTGGTTGGTTGGCTCGTTATATATCTTGGACGAGCCAAGCATTGGACTTCATAGCAGAGACTTTCAAGCTTATAAACGTTTTAAAGGAGCTTAAATCTACTGGGCAACACGGTCATAGTCGTTGAACATGACGAGGACATTATACGGTCAGCCGACTACTTAATTGATCTTGGTCCTGACGCTGGAAGCAACGGCGGAGAGATCGTATATGAAGGAATACCTGCAAAAATCACTGATGGCGACTTGGCCAAATATGGCAAAAGCCATACTATAAAATACCTTTTCAACGAGGAACGCATCGGCATCCCTGCCACAAGAAGGTCTTGGAACAATGGCATTGTTGTAAAAAGCGCGATGATGAACAACCTGAAAGGCATAACCGTGGTCTTTCCGTTGAATGTCATCAACGTCGTTACAGGTGTCAGTGGTTCGGGCAAATCGTCATTGGTAAGAGGAATTCTTTATCCGGCGTTGAAGCGTAAACTTGACGAAGTTGCAGAGATACCGGGTGAGTTTGCCGGCCTTGACGGAGACTGGAAGGACATAAAACACGTTGAGATGGTGAGCCAAAATCCTATCGGAAAAAGCTCGCGCTCGAATCCTGTTACATACGTTAAGGCATTCGACGATATCCGTCAACTGTTTGCAGAGCAGCCGTTGGCAAAGCAAATGGGGTTCTCGGCACAATATTTCTCATTCAACACGGACGGAGGACGATGCGAAACTTGTAAGGGGACAGGCACTATTACAGTGGAAATGCAGTTCATGGCCGACCTTGAACTTGAATGTGATGCCTGTCATGGAAAGCGTTTCAAGTCTGATGTTCTTGATGTCAGGTTTTGTGGAAAAGAACATATATGACGTGCTGGAAATGACAGTTGAAGAGGCCATAGAGTTCTTCACGCAAAACAACCAAACTGTCATTGCACGAAGCTGAAGCCGCTGAATGATGTCGGACTTGGCTATATCAAACTAGGACAAAGTTCCTCAACCTTGTCCGGAGGTGAGAACCAACGTGTGAAATTGGCTTATTTCCTTGGGCAAGAGAAGTGTGACCCTACCCTATTCGCCTTCCGGCTTTTTTAATGCGACATGACGCAATAAACTGCATACGCTTTTATTGAATTATTGGTTGCCGGCCCCTATCTGGTCATATTTTTACATGTCTCAGGATAACTATTTGAGTACCAAAATCACATTTTTCGTACAGTTTAGCACTCCTTTTGACCCTTTTTTCATTGCTAAAAACAATAAAAAAAAGGCGACTTTTTAAGGTCGTCTTTGCTCGTAAATATCTGATTTTCAGCGTTTTAACTTTCAGAGCGGTAAACGAGGCTCGAACTCGCGACCCCCAGCTTGGGAAGCTAGTGCTCTACCAACTGAGCTATTACCGCAATAATCATTTACTTGAGCCGATACCGGGACTCGAACCCGGGACCTATTCATTACGAATGAATTGCTCTACCAACTGAGCCATATCGGCCTTCTTTTTTTGACGGTGCAAAGGTAATACTTTTTATTGATTAAGCGGAATGTGTAACAATTAAATTTCTTGATTTAACTTATTTTTACAATAACGGGTGGCACCGTAGCCGAGCGTTATGCAATGAGAAAGGATGGAATGCATGTCATTTTGACATTGACATGTTCTCATTATCCATAAGGCGAATTGACTTCCGCCCATAGTCAGTTGTCATGCGTATGCCAGCAAAATGGCAGTCTGTAATCTGAAAAATATTCCCCATAATGCCAAATTAACGGCAAAATGCAACTTTTGAATGGGGCGATACGAATTGAAAGATGCTTGTCTGAGCTGCAAGACATGGTCTTTTATGATGCAAAAGGCGGCCTTTGGCATTGTAAAAGACCGTCTTTTAGCCATCCGTCGGAATGCAGAATCTGCACATTCCAGCATGACTTCGTGCCAAGTCGTTGATGCACAGACATTTATATTTGCACAAAAATGTTACGCTTTTTCCATCAAATGTCAGTCTGCTTACAGGCAGTTGCGTTTTCAGCGTACCTATGAAAGTCAAGATGTAAAGCCATGTGCAAGTTTTCATGGCAAAATGACAAGTTGTAAATAATGAAGGATTATTGTAAATGACAGCCCGATTTATTAGTGTATCTCGCATATTTTGCGTAACTTTGCACTGCATGCCGGTTTTTACGGCATGTATTGGTTCAATTTGAAAAACAAATAGACGATGGAAACATACAGAATACAGGCCAATGCGTCGGGAACAAGAAGCATCACGATACACGAGGCTCATTTGGCGACAATACGCAAGTATGCATTGCTTGACAACCTTGTTGACAGCAACGGCATTATTGACGAAAGCGTTTTGGACAAGCTTAAACTTAACATAAGGGCCATGCTTGAGGCTGGGACGGGCGCAGAAAAAGATCTGCTCGACCTGTGCCTGGATGTGGTATACAACAACAATATGAAGGCATTTGGCCTTAATCAGCTGGTAATTCTGTACAAGAAATGGGCAAAGGAACAGGAAGCGACAGAGGACATTTAGCCCGACCGGCAGCAGGCGGCGACAGGCAGGCGGCAAGGCCTGGCTTAGAAAGGCGCAACCCTGCAACAGACGACATTTACATAAACATGCCGGCGTCAAAATGGCTGCCTACGACAAAGAAGGAAGCCGAGTTCAGGGGATGGGACGAATTGGACGTTGTCCTATTCTCGGGAGACGCTTATGTGGACCATCCGTCGTTTGGCGTAGCTGTAATCGGGCGCACGCTTGAAGCAATGGGATTGCGTGTGGCTGTCGTTCCGCAGCCCGATTGGCATGGGGACTATCGTGACTTCAGGAAATTCGGACGGCCACGCTTGTTCTTCGGCATTGCCCCTGGGTGTATGGATTCCATGGTTAACAAGTATACAGCCAACCGCCGCTTGCGCTCAGAGGACGCTTACAGCCCTGACGGAAGGCATGACTGCCGTCCTGAGTACCCTACGATTGTATACAGCAAGATATTACGAAAACTCTATCCTGACGTGCCGATAGTGCTTGGTGGAATTGAGGCCTCGCTAAGGCGGCTCACGCATTACGACTACTGGAAAGACGAACTGAGACGCTGCATCCTGTGTGATTCAGGCGCTGACATTATAATTTACGGTATGGGCGAGAAGCCCGTCACAGCCCTTTGCCGTGAGATGCTGAACGGACGCAGAATAAGCGACATACACGATATACCACAAACGGTGTATCTCTGTCGAAAAGACGATGTGCCCGGAGGCATAACAGACAAAGACATAGTGCTGCATTCACATGAAAGATGTTTAAAAGACAAGCGTGCTCAGGCGGAGAATTTCAGACATATTGAAGAAGAGTCTAACATGCTGCACGCCCACCGGTTGCTGCAAGAAGTGGACGGCATGTATGCCGTGGTCAATCCGCCCTACCCTCCTATGACAACCGAAGAGGTTGACCGATGCTACGATCTGCCTTACACTCGCCTGCCCCACCCTAAATATCGGGGCAAACGCATTCCTGCATACGACATGATACGCCATTCGGTAAATATTCATCGTGGCTGTTTCGGGGGGTGTGCATTTTGCACAATAAGTGCACATCAAGGCAAGTTCATCGCATCGCGTAGCAAGCGCAGCATCCTTGACGAGGTCAAGAAAGTGGTCAAAATGCCTGACTTCAAAGGCTATATCAGCGACTTGGGAGGGCCTTCGGCTAATATGTACGGCATGGGAGGCCGTGATAAAAGCATTTGTGAAAAATGCAAGCGGCCGTCGTGCATCAACCCACGGATATGCCCTAACCTGGACACAAACCATGCACGCCTGACAGACATTTACCGCTCGGTGGACTCATTGCCTGGAATAAAGAAAAGTTTTATAGGCAGCGGTATCCGCTATGACCTGCTGTTGCATAAAAGCAAGGATGAACAATGCGACAAGGCCGCACGGGAATACACCAGAGAACTAATTTGCCGGCATGTAAGCGGAAGGCTTAAGGTGGCGCCTGAACATACTTCAGACAACGTTCTTAGACTGATGAGGAAACCACCGTTCAGCCAGTTTGAAGAGTTTAAGAAAGTCTTTGACGAGATAAACGCAAGCGAAAATCTGCGTCAACAAATAATCCCCTATTTTATAAGCAGCCACCCCGGATGCACTGAAGAAGACATGGCCGAACTGGCCATAATAACCAAGAGTCTGGACTTTAAGCTTGAGCAAGTGCAGGACTTCACGCCAACGCCGATGACCGTAAGCACCGAGACATGGTACACCGGATTGGATCCATATACTCTCCAACCTGTTTTTTCGGCAAAGACACAACATGAGAAACTTGCACAGAGAATGTTTTTCTTCTGGTATAAGCCAGAGGAAAGGCATAATATAGAACGCGAACTGTTGAGGATTGGCCGGCCAGACCTGATTAAACGGCTGTATGCCAGCATTCCTTTCCACAAAAAGAAAGAAACGATAAGCAATGACTATAATAGAGCAAAGCATAACAGGCAAGAAAAACGCGGAAAAATGCGAAGACGGCATAGTCGCGACTGATTGGTTCGCCGCTGTGGTTGACGGCAGTACAAGCAAGACACCGAATAGAATAAATCCAGACATAACCAACGGCAAGTTTTGCATGGAATTGGTAAAACAATACATTGAAAGAATGCCAATGGATACCGATGTGAAGTCATTTTGCCGCGGAATCACGGATTTTATACGTTCCACATACAATAAATTCAATGTGAATTTGACCAAGTTGGAACTTAATCCGGCTGAACGTTTAACGGCAAGTACAGTTGTATATTCACATTACCTGAAACAAATCTGGATGATTGGTGATTGCCAATGCCTCGTTAACGGAGCGTATTATGACAATCCAAAGCCACAAGAAAAGATACTTGCTGAAAAACGGGCGTTGTTTTTGGCACGTCTGATAAATAATGGAGCCAGTATAAAAGACATTCAGACAAACGATTCTGGCCGTAATTTTATTCTGGAGGAATTGACAGAATGCTGTAAATGGCAAAACATTTCATATTCCGTCATAGACGGCTTTGACATTCCTTTCGACAAAGTGAGAATTATCAATGCCAGTGGTTGTAACGAAGAAATAATCCTTGCCACTGACGGTTATCCGTTTTTGAAAAAGACATTGGCAGCAAGTGAGAGCGCCTTGGCGGAACAGTTGCGGAACGATCCGTTGTGTATCCGCACATTCAAGGCGACCAAAGGATTGATGGTTGGAAACGTGTCATTTGACGACAGGGCATATCTTAAGATTATTGACGATATGCCATGATTTGCTATTAACAATTATGCCTGTCGCCCATTATTTAATCATTGGACTCGTTTTACGCCCATTAGCTTACTTCGTATCTCCCAATTCGTATTTGTCTGGTTTTATAGCTGTGAAATGAAAGTCTTTTGTCTCAACAGTTCTGATGTCGTAACTACCAGACTTGACATACTTTTCTCTCATCTTTTTATACTTTTTCTCTATCTCTTTACGCGTTAATGCGAAGCTTATAATGCACGTACGATGTTCTTCTCCGATATTATTGAAATAGTTTTTCAGCTGATATGAATAATTGTCGCGACTGATTAAAAACTTTGTCTTTTCATTTATCCACGCGCTGTCTATTTCCTGTATGTCGGTAAAATAAACTATTGAATCATTGAACGATGCGGAAAATCCGAAAGCATATAACTTAGGTACGCATACAACTTTGGCCGAAACCCCAATATGCGCACTGGCAATCAATAGTAAGAATACCACACCTATGAAGTTCTTATATAATCTCATTACCTTTTGTTTTAATATTACCTTTATGTTTCACTTTTACGTCTATTGTCCTAAATATGATTTCAGAAGCTTGTTTTTTGTATTATGCCTCAAGCGTCTTATCGCTTTTTCTTTTATCTGCCGCACCCTTTCCCTTGTCAAACCGTACTTGTCACCAATCTCTTCAAGCGTCATTTCCTGCTGGTTTATGCCGAAAAACGCTTCTATAATATTACGTTCGCGCTCATTAAGCGTCTGTAAGGCACGGTTTATTACTCTACTTCTTCTTCCACACTAATAAGCTCTTCATGGCCTATCTCTTGCAGGTATTTATCCAACGAGTCACTTTCCCTGTTGGTTATTGATTTTGTGATTTTCAGTTGTCTCATTAGCGTAATGATTTAAAGCACTTGCAAATTTAGTGATTTTTTGTTTAATCAACAAACTTTTCGTACCTTTTTCTTTATGAAATATTCATAGTGTAACAAGAATGACGAAATCCCCGTCCCTCCATCATCATGCAACAGGAGGGACGGGGATTGCCATAAACCTACGTTTGTCTTTTAGTCGTTTTGCAGTGGAACGGCGAAATAAGCCTTCTTTCCTGTCGGATAGATACCTTGTATGTAAAGTACCGGATCTTTGCTTGTCGAAGCGTCCTTCACGGCCTTTTGCAGGTCTGATATGGTCTTCATCGGTTCATCGTTGACTTTCTGTATGATGAAGCCCCTGTTGATTCCGGCATCCTTCAATACACCGTTGTTAACCTTTATCACGACAAGACCGGTGTTGATATTGAGCTGCTGTTTTTCCGAATCGTTAATTTCGCGGAAGTTTCCGCCCAGCACATCAAGGTCGGCATTTTTCACAATGCCAGTGTTTCCTTGCTGGTTCTTGAGCGTAACAGTGGCAGTCTTTTTCTTCTTATCACGCAAGTATGTTATTGTAACTTTGTCTCCCGGACGCTTGTTGGCAAGATATTCTTGCAGCTCTGCCATCTTTGTTATCTTCTTCTCGTCAACAGCGGTGATTACATCGCCCTCCTGCAATCCGGCTTCAGCTCCGGCACCACCATCCTCTACAGTATAGATATATGCGCCTTGCATTGTTCCGAGATCAACATTCTCGCCCTTTTCTTTCATCATGTCGTAATAAGCGCTTACATCATTGCCGCTAACTCCGAGCACGGCACGCTGTACAGTTCCGTATTTCTTCAAGTCGTCAACAACCTTGTTCATAATCGTTGTTGGTATTGCAAAGCCGTAGCCTGCGAAGTTGCCTGTAGACGAAACCAGCATGGTATTTATCCCTACAAGCTCGCCACGGGTGTTTACGAGAGCGCCACCGGAGTTGCCCGGGTTTATGGCAGCATCGGTTTGGATAAATGATTCTATGGAGTTAGGCCTTCCACCGATATTACGCGCCTTGGCACTTACGATGCCGGCGGTGACCGTTGATTTGAGGTTGAACGGATTGCCTACAGCCAACACCCATTCGCCGACCTTCAATTCGTTGCTGTCGCCAATTGTTATCGCCGGCAAGTTCTTACCGTCAACCTTTATAAGGGCGAGGTCTGTGGTTTTGTCGGTTCCGATGATACGTGCCGAAAACTCACGGTTGTCGTCAAGCGTAACTGTCAATTCGTCAGCTCCTTCAACCACGTGGTTGTTTGTAACAATGTAGCCGTCAGGCGAGATTATCACGCCGGAACCTGCACCTTCTCTTTTCGGCGTCTGGATCTTACGCTGCTGTCTGCCACCGTTTCCTGGATTTCCGAAGAAGAAGAAATCAAACGGGTCAAAGCCCCACGGGTCTGATTCCATCTCTACAGTTTGCACCTTGCTGTTCTGCAGGTACTTTATATGAACAACGGCTGGCAGTGCTTTTTCAGAAGCAAATGTCAAGTCTACAGGTTGAGCCGCCGGCATGTTGTTGGTTTTTGCATTCGCGTTGATGAACGCTCCGGCGGAGAACACTACTGCGATAAGACATATCGCATAGACAAATAATTAGATAACTTTTTCATTTCCATTGCTTGTTTATTTTAATTTAGTACTTTCATTTTGATTTTGTTGCTGCAAATTTAGACGCAAATTTTGTTAAACTGCCAATTTGTCCTACATATTTGTCCTCTTTTAACAATAAAAATATCACTATTAACGGCTCTTAATTTCTATAAGTGGAAAGATGATTCCTTATGCCGAACTCACGTAATCCAACGAAACTGCGGATGAACTGCGAAACACGGCAAATTGGTTTTGCCCGTCAGTAAACGGACTGAACGAGCCGTCTTTCAGAATGCGTTTGACGGCCTTTTGCAATGCGTTGAGAATCAGGTTGTTGCGGCTGTGTGCTGAACGGCATGTGAAAACACGTTGTTTCCATGTATGGCATGCCATGAATGGCCGCATCAAATATGGAAACGATGCTTTTTCTTTGCTTTCCGCGGAGTGAACGGATTGGGAACTAACGCTGGCGTATTCCGTCTACATAACCGATACTGTTTATGCCGAACCAGTCTCTGAATCTCATATATCCGTATTTCACCACGGGGTCGTTGTAGTATTCCGGTTTTTCCAAAGCCAGAATGTAATACGCAACATCTTTCCACCGATATGGATTCTTTCCGTTTTTACGGGCCAAAGCCATCGCGTCCTGCACATGGAAGTACCCTCCGTTGTATGATGCGAGAACAAACAATTGGCGTTCAGCCGGACTTTGTATGCTGCGGAAATAGCCTGTAAGCTCGCGCAGATATTCAGCCGCCGCACGCACGTTGCGTTCAGGGTCATAAATTGAAGCCCGTGGCAACCCCAGGTGGTCGGCCGTAGACGGCATGATCTGCATCAGTCCACACGCCCCCGCCCATGACTGGGCTTTGGGGTCGAACAAGACTCCTTGGTAACATTGGGCGGCCATAAGCCTCCAATCCCACCTTGCTATGGGAGCGTATTTCTTAAATAAATGGTCGTAATGGGATATCACACCGCTTTGCCTGTTAAGGAAAGGAGAATATACATGCCTCCTGACACTGCGCGAAGACAAGATGTATGACTCCTCTTCCTTTATTTCAGCATACATGCCAGGCTTAAACCAGGCGTTTAGGCTGTCAGCCAACTCTTTGTTGCCTCCAGCCACGGCCCATTGCACGCCTAACGAGTCAACACCCGCGCCACAAAACAACACCCCTTGTCCTTGTTTTCTCTTTTTGGCAACATGAAAGCGATGAGGTCGGCATCGCCATTGTCCAAGCGGCTTATCATCTCCGCCGTGTCCTTGCAAACCTCGACTCGTAGCGAAACACCTATTTTTTGTGCGAATTTCTCGCATAATAAATATTGTGTGCCCATGCCGCGGCCACGGTAATCATAATATGTCTCAGGACCTGAAAGTGTCAATATTATCAGCTCTCCGTTGCTTATGATGTCGCTTACAGTGAAATCGGTTGTCTTAGGAATGCTGTCTCCTCCCACTTCTCCCCACGGGGTGACAATCTCTTTCTTCTTGCCGCCAGAACAAGACAATGCCAACATCACAATCGCGAATAACGACAAGAACGGAAATATGTACAGCAAGCTACATTTTCGCATTACTCCTTTTGGGGCAAAGATAAAAGACTTGTTTCCTTCAGAATGCATATTTTTGATGACAAAAATACAGATAAAAGCTTTTGTTTTTATTTATTTGCGTACAAAATTACAACAATCCTTGCAAATGTGCTTCAAAAAACGTACTTTTGCCAAACATTTTTAATATATTTATAATTATGTTGCGCATAGCTGTACAGGCCAAAGGCCGTCTGTACGATGACACCATGAACTTGTTGAACGAAGCAGACATCAAGTTGGTTCCAGCAAAAGCACCTTGTTGGTGCAGTCGTCCAATTTCCCGATAGAAGTTCTGTACCTTACGCGATGACGACATTCCACAAAGCGTTGCCACCGGAGTAGCAGATGTAGGTGTCGTTGGTGAAAATGAGTTTGCAGAGAAAGTGCGAAGACTCCAGAAATCATATACCGTCTTGGATTTGGCAAGTGCAGGCTTTCACTTGCTATACCGAAATCAGTAGACTACACCGGGGTCGAATGGTTTGACGGCAAGAAGATTGCCACATCATATCCTATGATACTGCGTAAATATCTTGAAAGCCATGAAGTGAAATCACAGATACACGTCATTACAGGAAGTGTCGAAATAAGTCCATGGAATAGGTCTTGGCTGACGGTATTTTCGACATCGTAAGCAGCGGTTCCACCTTGTAAGCAACAATCTAAAGGAAGTGGAAGTCGTGATGAACAGTGAAGCCGTGCTCATCGCCAACAAAAACCTTGATGCGGAAAAGCGCAAGACGCTTGAAGAAGTGTTGTTCCGAATAAAAGCGGTGCGCAATGCGGAAGACAAGAAGTATGTAAGGATGAACGTGCCTAAAGCAAGCTGGATGAAATCATAAGCGTATTGCCAGGCCTGAAAAGCCCCACAATAATACCTCTCGCCGACAATGAATGGTGTTCTGTCCATACAGTGCTCGATGAGGCGCGGTTTTGGGAAATAATAGGAAGCTCAAAGAGCTTGGAGCTCAAGGAATATTGGTTACTCCAATAGAGAAAATGATATTGTGAGAGACTGTCAACAAAGGGACTTTAACATGGAAAGATACAGATATCCGTCACCAGACGAATGGAAATCGATAACAGAACGTCCTCACATCGATACGGTTGCATTGCATTCGACTGTGCGTAACATACTGGAAGATGTAAGGCTAAAGGTGACAAAGCGATAATACAGTATGAAGAAAAGTTTGACCACACCATATTGGATACTCTTTCAGTCAGTGCGGAAGAGATGGAAAACGCAGTAAACAGCGTACCAACGGAATTGTTGGAAGCATTGACTCTGGCGCATAAAAACATTTCTACGTTCCATGCCTCGCAACGTATCACCACACGTAAGGTTGAGACTGCACCTGGAGTAGAGTGCTGGCAGAAAAGCGTACCGATAACAACTGTCGGGCTTTATGTTCCCGGAGGTACTGCTCCTCTATTCAGCAGCGTGCTCATGCTGGCGACTCCCGCCAAAATAGCAGGCTGTACCCAATATAATAATGTGTACTCCGCCAAGACGCGACGGCAGTGTTAATCCTGCAATATTGGCGGCTGCAAAGGATCGCTGGAGTAGACAAGATTTACAAGGCCGGAGGCGTACAGGCTATCGCGGGCATGGCTTACGGTACGGAGAGCATACCCAAAGTATATCAAGATATTCGGGCCCGGGCAACAGCTACGTCATGGCCGCAAACAGATTGTTTCATTGCATGATGTAGCCATAGACATGCCTGCTGGCCCTTCTGAAGTGTGTGTCATAGCAGACGAGACGAGCAATCCGGCGTATGTGGCAGCCGACCTTCTGTCGCAAGCTGAACATGGCACTGACTCACAAGTGCTGCTTATCACCACGTCTGAAGATATGGCCGACAAGGTTGAACTTGAAATAGAAAGGCAATTAAAAGCATTGCCTCGTATGGAAATAGCGGCCCAAACACTTTGCAACAGCAAGATTGTAATAGTGAAAGACAAGGAAGAGGCATTGTCTTTGAGTAACATGTATGCCCCTGAACACCTTATAATAGCCACTGACGACAATGCAATACTTGCCGAAAAAGTTGTCAATGCAGGGAGCGTATTTCTTGGCAAGTACGCCTGCGAGAGTGCGGGAGACTACGCCAGCGGCACTAACCACACCTTGCCCACACACGGATACGCCACCGCATACAGCGGAGTCAACCTTGACAGCTTTATGAGAAAAATCACATTCCAGCAGCTTACGGCGGAAGGCATAAGGCAAATAGGCCATGCGGTAGAGGCAATGGCCGAAGGCGAACATCTCGACGCGCATAAGAACGCAATGGACAAGAAGAAAAGAGACACTAAAGACGAATGAACGCAATGAAACCATTAAGTCAGTTAGTACGCCCCAACATACTTGCACTTAGGCCTTACAGCAGTGCCCGGAACGAGTTTGACGGCAAAGATGCTACCGTGTTTCTCGATGCCAACGAAAACCCGTTCAACAACCCGTTCAACCGTTATCCAGACCCTTTGCAACGAGATTTGAAAAAAAAGTTAGCTTTTGTAAAGGGTGTTGAACCGGAAAATATCTTCTCGGCAATGGTTCTGACGAGCCGATAGACTTGGCTTACCGGTGCTTTACGCGCCCGGGCATCGACAATGTTGTGGCTATAGACCCTACATACGGTATGTATAAGGTGTGTGCGGATATCAACGATGTCGAATACCGCAGGGTGACGCTTGACGAGAACTTCCAAACAACGGCTGAGAAGCTATTGGCGCAATGCGACAAGAACACCAAGCTGATTTGGATTTGTTCGCCCAACAATCCTACAGGCAATGATATCAACCGCGGCGAGATAGTCAAAACCATACAGGGCTTTGGTGGGCTTGTCATCGTGGACGAGGCATATTCTGATTTCTCGCAAGAGCGCCCGTTGCGTTTTGATGTCGACAAATATCCAACCTGATTGTGCTCAACACTATGAGCAAAGCATGGGGATGTGCGGCAATAAGATTGGGAATGGCATTCGCCCAGAAGGACATTGTCGATATATTCAACAAGGTGAAATACCCATATAATGTAAACATGCTTACACAGAAGCAGGCCAAAGAAGCGTTGAAAGAACCTTACGTAGTGGATAAATGGGTAAAAACCGCAATATATAATATTTAAGGTAAATAAGGAATGATAACAGTCACAAATCTTGCAATCCAGTTTGGAAAGAGAGTTCTTTACAAGGATGTAAACATCAAGTTCACCAACGGCAACATTTACGGCGTAATCGGAGCGAACGGAGCCGGCAAATCCACACTGCTGAAAGCCATAAGCGGAGAGCTTGAACCTAACAAAGGCAGCGTTGAACTCGGACCGGGCGAGCGCCTTTCCGTATTGGATCAGGACCACTTCAAATACGATCAGTACAGCGTCATGGACACCGTGCTCATGGGACATCAGCCGCTTTGGCAGAACATGAAGGAGCGCGAGGCCCTTTATATGAAGGAAGACTTTAACGACGAAGACGGCAACCGTGTGGCCGAACTTGAAGAGAAGTTTGCCGAAATGGGCGGATGGAACGCCGAAAGCGACGCGGCACAGATGCTCTCAAACCTTGGCGTGAAGGAAGATTTGCACCAGAAGCAGATGAACGAGCTGTCAAACAACGAGAAGGTGCGTGTAATGCTTGCAAAGGCTTTGTTTGGAAATCCTGACAACTTGCTGCTCGACGAGCCAACCAACGACCTTGACCTTGACACGGTGCAGTGGCTGGAAGAATATTTGAGTAACGTTGAACAGACCGTACTCGTTGTCAGCCACGACCGTCACTTCCTGGATGCCGTCAGCACACAAACCGTGGATATAGACTTCGGTAAGGTGTCCGTGTTCGCCGGCAACTACTCGTTCTGGTATGAAAGCTCGCAGCTCGCCCTGCGTCAGGCACAGAACCAAAGGCAGAAAGCAGAGGAGAAGAGGAAGGAATTGGAGGAGTTTATCCGCCGGTTCTCCGCCAATGTGGCAAAGAGCAAGCAGACAACAAGCCGCAAGAAGATGCTTGCAAAGCTTACGGTCGACGAAATACGCCCCTCTTCACGTAAGTACCCGGGCATCATTTTCCAGATGGAACGTGAGCCGGGCAACCAGATCTTGGAGGTTGAGGGGCTTAAGGCGGTTGACACTGACGGCACGGTACTGTTCGACAACGTCAACTTCAATATTGAGAAGGGACAGAAGGTAGTGTTCTTGAGCCATAATCCAAAGGCCATGACTGCATTGTTTGAAATCATCAACGGTAACCGCCAGGCTGATGCTGGAACATTCAAATGGGGCGTGACAATCACCACGGCGTACCTTCCGCTTGACAACACGGCATTCTTTAACAGTGACCTGAACCTTGTAGACTGGCTAAGCCAATTCGGAACAGGCAACGAGGTAGTGATGAAAGGCTTTCTCGGCCGCATGCTTTTCAGCGGTGAAGAAGTGCTGAAAAAAGTCAACGTGCTAAGCGGTGGTGAGAAAATGCGCTGCATGATAGCCCGTATGCAGCTGAAAAACGCGAATTGCCTTATTCTCGACACTCCAACCAACCACCTCGATTTGGAAAGCATACAGGCGTTTAACAATAATCTAATCTCCTTCAAGGGCAACATCCTGTTCAGTAGTCATGACCACGAGTTCATACAAACCGTGGCAAACCGCATCATAGAGCTTACCCCGAAGGGAACTATCGACAAGCTCATGCAGTATGACGACTACATCTATGACGAAAAACTGAAGGAGCAACGAGCCAAAATGTATGAATAAATGACATGCTGCACAGCGTTGGCAAGATTTTTGCTAAGGCATTTATAAAAATAATTGCATCATGAAAAAAGAGGAAAAGGAAGAAATAAAAAAAGAAGAAGCCGTCAATGAGGCTTCGGAAAAAGAAACCGACAATACCGGCAACACTGCGACACCTGAAGGTAACGACTGTGAAAACAATGATGCCGACACACAGACGGAAAGCGGCAATGAAGGCGGAAATGCCGGTGAAAATACGGCAAAAGACCCATTGGCTGAAGCCAAAGATGAAATAGAACAGCTTAAAGACAAGTACCTGCGGTCGGTCGCCGAATTTGACAACTACCGTAAACGTACATTAAAGGAGAAAGCCGAGCTTATATTGAACGGCTCGGAAAAAGCCGTGCAGGCCATCCTCCCGGTAATTGACGACATGGAACGTGCCATAGCCAATGCCGAAAAAACCGAAGACGTTGACGTGTTGCGGGAAGGCATGAAGTTGATCTACCAGAAGACAAACAAGATAATGGAAAGTCGTGGACGTGGAGGCTTCGGCGGCTTTGGCGGAAGTGGCTTCGGTGGCGGCGGTCAGCGCAGGCCGGCACAACACAGAGGCGCAGATCTCCGTCTTAAAGTAAAGCTTTCACTCCAGGAGATATCAACCGGCGTCACAAAAAAATTCAAGGTTAAAAAAGACGTTACATGCAGCCATTGCCACGGCAGCGGCGCTGAAGGGAACAGTGCGAAGGAAACTTGCCCCACGTGCCACGGACGCGGCGTGGTTACACATACCACACAAAGCATGTTCGGAATGATGCAGACACAGAGCGTGTGTCCCACATGCGGCGGCGAAGGCACTGTCATAAAGAACAAGTGCAAGGCGTGCGGCGGCAGCGGCGTGGTAAAAGGAGAAGAGGTGGTTGAAATAAACATCCCGGCCGGGGTGTCCGAAGGAATGATTGTAAATGTGCCGGGCAAGGGCAATGCCGGCAGGCATAACGGTGTTCCTGGCAACATACAGGTATACATCGAAGAAGAACCCAATGACACATTTATTCGCGACGACAATGACATCATATACAATCTGCTGCTTGATTTTCCGACAGCCGCGCTTGGCGGTACGGTTGAGATTCCCACCATTGACGGCGGGCGTGTAAGAATAAAGATTGAGCCAGGAACACAGCCAGGCAAAGCGCTAAGGCTGAGAGGCAAAGGCCTTCCGGCCGTACAAGGTTATGGAAGAGGTGTGGGCGACATGGTCGTCAACATAAGTGTTTATGTGCCAAAGACCTTGAATGGAAACGAACGCGCCGCGCTTGAAGAAATGCGAGACAGCGCAAACTTCAAAGGCGACAACGCTACAAAACAAACCATTTTCCAGAAATTCAAGAATTACTTTAACTAAGGTGCAGATGACATACCAAGAAACTTTAGAATACTTATACAACAGCGTCCCTATGTTTCAAAGTGGGCGCTGTTGCTTATAAGGAGGGATTGTATAATACGGTCAAGCTGGACGAACATTTCGGTCACCCACATGCCAAATACAAGACCATACACGTGGCAGGAACCAACGGCAAAGGTTCATGCTCGCATACCATTGCCGCAATATTGCAGGCCCAAGGATACAAGGTCGGACTGTACACATCCCCTCATCTGAAAGATTTTCGTGAACGCATAAAAATAAATGGGAACTGCATAAGCGAAGAGTATGTCGTGGATTTTGTGAAAAAGGAACGCGGTTTCTTCGAGCCTCTAAGTCCCAGCTTCTTTGAACTTACAACAGCTTTGGCATTCAAATATTTTGCCGAAAGCGGCATAGACATCGCTGTTGTCGAAGTAGGTCTGGGTGGCCGGCTCGATTGCACGAACATCATATCTCCGGCTCTTTCTGTCATCACGAACATTAGTTTTGACCATACGCAGTTTCTTGGAAACACTCTTGCGCAAATCGCGTCAGAGAAAGCAGGCATAATAAAACCAGACGTACCGGTAGTGATAGGAGAAAGCTTAGAAGACACACGCCCTGTGTTCATTGCCAAAGCAAGAGAAATGTCGGCGCCTATTACATTTGCCGAAGACGACAGTGAGATCATATCAACCGAACTCGATGTAAAAGGAGGAATCCATTATGAAACAAGATGTTTTGGACACATATATGGAGAACTTGGCGGAATTTATCAAGAGAAGAACACTTCTACGATACTTTGTGCTGTAAAGCAATTAAGAGAAACCGGCATCAGAATTGACAACGAAGCCGTAAGGCATGGCTTTGAAAACGTATCCGGATTGACAGGACTTTATGGCAGATGGCAAAAAATCAAAGAACATCCACTTGTAATATGCGATACGGGACACAATGTAGGGGGATTGGAATACTTAAGTCGGCAACTAAGAATGCAGCTTGCAAGCAGATGAGGATTGTCTTCGGCATGGTTGACGACAAAGACCTTAATACTGTAATGGGACTTCTGCCAAAAGATGCGGTATATTATTTCACCAAAGCAAACAACAAACGTGCCATTGATGAACACGAAATAATGCGTTTGGGTGAAAGTCTGCACTTGAATGCCACCTGTTATAAAAATGTAAAGAGCGCGTATTTAAAAGCCGTTGAAGAGTCAGGTGATGACGATTTTATATTTATAGGAGGGCAGCAGCTACATTGTTGCCGACTTTCTGAACACTTGTATTTAATCGTTTTTAACAATAAACTGAAATATTTTCATACGTTTCATTTGTGTTTCTCAACATTTTTAATTTACTTTGCAAATAAGTTTTCCACTACAACGTAATATTATGAACACAAATGAAACACATTGTCTGTGTGGTTTGAAACGTGAAGACTTTCAAACCACAATAAACGGTAAAAATACAGATTTATATATCCTTAAGAACAAATGGGGTAATGAAGTTGCCATAACAAACTATGGAGGTGCGATTGTTGCCATAATGGTGCCTGACAAAAATGGTAATTATGCCAACGTAATACAGGGACACGACAATATTCAAGACGTAATCAACAGTCCTGAACCGTATCTCTCGACACTCATTGGCCGCTACGGGAACAGGATATGTAAGGGTAAGTTCCAGCTTAACGGAAAGGAATACCAATTCATCAAACACTTCGACGGTAAGACTGGAAACATTTATGCTGCTCCAGGACGTATCAACCTCATTGGAGAACATACTGATTATAATGGAGGCTATGTATTTCCGGGAGCTATCGATAAAGGCATTATATGCGAAGTCCGTCCTAACGGAACAGATACAGTCATGGCTTACGCCATCGACCTCAAAGACCGTGTGGAGTTCAAAATTGACGATCCTGATGGTCCGCGTGCAAGCTGGGCCCGTTATATTTACGGCATTATTCAGGAAATGAAGAAACTCGGCGTTGATGTCAAAGGTTTCAACATCGCTTTCGCCGGCGATGTTCCTCTGGGAGCTGGCATGTCTTCTTCCGCAGCTATGGAAAGCTGTTTTGCTTGCGCTTTGAATGACTTGTTCGGCGACAACAAGGTTTCTAAATGGGATATGGTACTAGCTGGCCAAGCTACAGAACACAACTACTGCGGAGTAAACTGCGGCATCATGGATCAATTCGCCAGCGTTTTTGGCCAAGCAGGCAAACTGATGCGTCTTGACTGTCGTAGCCGCGAGTTTGAATACTTCCCCTTCGAGCCGAAAGGTTATAAACTAGTACTAATTGATTCTGTTGTCAAGCACGAGCTTGCATCATCTGCATACAATGACAGACGCAAGAGCTGCGAGAACGTTGTTGCCGCGTTGAATGCGAAGTTCCCCAAAAAGAAGTTTGAAACCCTTCGCGATGCCGATTGGGACGAACTAGAAGCAGTCAAGGCTGACGTTAGCGAAGAAGACATGAAGCGTGCCGTGTTCGTTCTTGGCGAGAAAGACCGTGTGCTTGCAGTCTGCGACGCACTCAATGCCGGCGACTATGACACAGTAGGCCAGAAGATGTATGAGACCCATGAAGGCCTTAGCAAGGATTATGAGGTGTCTTGCGAAGAGCTCGACTTCCTTGTTGACCTCGCCCGTAAGCACGGTGTCACCGGCAGCCGCATCATGGGTGGCGGCTTCGGCGGATGTACAATCAACCTTGTCAAGGATGAGCTTTACGACAAGTTCATTGCTGACGCAACGGCTGAATATAAAGAGAAGTTCGGTCGTCAGCCGAAAGTTTATGACGTAGTGATAAGCGACGGCGCACGCAGAATTTCATAAACATCGGTTATTCATAATAAGAAAGGCGGCCTCCACTTTGTGGAGCAGCCGCTTTTCTACTGTTAAGTCTAAGTATACGAAAGTCAGAAATTGCCTTCTACTTGTTCCTGCAAAAATGCGCATTGTACAAATGCACAGGCATAAAAATCATTGATTCCATGCTGTTGGTGCCATCCATATAAAAGAGCCTACAGTCATAAGGTTATGAGTGGGATACTCATCACGAACTCAAGTCTTTAAATACTGCTATTTCATGAGAAAAATCATATTGTGTGCGCTTTGTGCGCTTCCGTTTGCATCATGCCATGAGAGCTTGGAGGAAAGAGCTGCACACGAAGCCGAGGAGTTTACGCGCAAGAATTGTCCCGTGAGGATATCAGAGTTTATCGTCAACGACAGCATGGGCTATGATAAGCGAACACGAACCATCCGTTATTTCTACACTGTCAGCGGAATGGCCGATACGCCTGCCATCAACAACCAACAGGCAAAAGACGAACTTGTAAAAGGTGTGAGGGAAGCTACGTCCCTCAGGGTTTACAAGGAACATAGCTTCAACTTCGCATATACGTATTACTCTTCAAAAAACAAGGGGAAGAAGCTTATCGATGTGACTGTAACACCTGAAGATTATGAAGACAGGGACAAAGGCAAAAAATGAAGGGTGAAAGGCCATGCTGCCTTCACCCTTCATTTTTTGCCTCGCTATATTTTCATTCTTCAGGCTTCATGTTGGTATATACGTTCTGTACATCATCGTCGTCTTCAAGAAGGTCTACCATCTTGTCTATCGTGGCGCGCTCCTCCGGAGCCACGTCTTTCAGGTCGTTGGGTATGCGCGTAAACTCGGCTCCCGTAACCTCGAAACCGTTTTCCTCCAAGTGTTTCTGTATGTCTCCAAAGCTTTTCGGATCGCCATATATCGTAATCTCTCCAGCTTCGTCATCAACATCGTAATCGTCCTCTACGCCGTAGTCTATGAGGTCTAGAATGAGCTCGTCCATGTCGAGCCCTTCTTTCTTTTTGAATGTGAACACGCACTTGTGGTCAAACAAGAACGACAGGCTACCCATTGTGCCAAGGTTGCCGTTGAACTTATTGAATATTGCGCGGACATTGCCAACAGTCCTTGTCGTGTTGTCTGTTGCGGCATCAACGAAAATGGCGATACCATGGGGGCCGTATCCCTCGTATGTCACTTCCTTATAGTCGCTTTGGTCCTTACCCATGGCATTCTTTATGGCACGTTTCACGTTCTCCAAAGGCATATTTTCGCGCTTGGCATTGAGTATGATCGAGCGCAAGTGCGGATTGTTGTCAGGGTCAGGGCCGCCAGCCTTCACGGCTATTGCAATCTGTTTGCCAATCTTGGTAAAAGTCTTGGCCATGTGGCCCCATCTTTCAGCTTTGTTGCTTTGCGGTATTCAAATGCTCTTCCCATTTTTTATGTTTTGTTTTGTCTTGTCTAATAATGTTATCTCAGTTCTGCGTTCAGTTCCTTTTTCAAGCTTGATATGAGTTTGCTCATTATGGCATCTATCTGCTTGTCTGTCAATGTTTTGCTCTCGTCTTGAAGAATGAAGTTGACGGCATAGCTTTTTTTTACCTTCGGGAAGGTTCTTGCCTTCATAAACGTCGAACAGTTCCACCTTCTTCAAGAATTTGCGTTCGGCATGGTTTGCAATGCTTTCAATGTCGCTGAATTTTACACTCTTGTCTATCAGCAACGCCAAGTCTCTGCTTACAGCCGGATATTTGCTGATCTCACGGAAACTTACCGCATTCTTGCCTGCCGCCTTTACAACATCGTTCCAATGAATGTCTGCGTAATAGACAGGACTGTCTATGCCAAAGGTTTTAATGAGCCTTTTGCTTACAATGCCAATCTCGGCAAGTGTCTTTCCACTTCTCGTCTCAACGGCTATGCCGTCGGAGAATATGTCATTGCTGCAGTCCTTGGTTGCTGTAGAACCGGACACCAGTCCCACGCGGCGCAGCACATTCATCACATATGCCTTAAGCTCATAGAATGTCGAATCTTCATCTGGGTGGGCCCAAGCTGCCTGACACGCGCTTGCCTGTGATCCATAATCCCAAACGGGTCTCTTCTTTATACGCATGCATGGGATTCTCCGCGTCTTTCTTTTCAGGGCTGTACTTATATACGTTGCCCACTTCAAAGAGTCTCAGGTCGGGATTCTTCCTGTTGGCATTGTATGCAATGCTTTCAAGACCGCCGAACAGGAGCGTGGCGCGCATGACGTTGAGGTCTGAACTCAGCGGATTCATTATCTTTACAAGGTTTTCTTCATGATAACAGTTCAGTCCGCTGTAATATGCGCCCTTGGTCAACGAGTTGTTCATTATCTCGTTGAAGCCGCAACCTGCAAGTTGTTCGCCTATGATGTTCTCCAGTTTGTGCTTGTTGTCTTCTTCGCCTTTGATGACCAGCGAGCTTTTAAGCTGCGTCGGAATCTCGACATTGTTGTATCCGTAAATGCGCAATATGTCTTCAACCACATCGCACGGACGCTGTACGTCGACACGGTAAGGAGGTACGCCCAATTCTATGCCGTCGCATGTCTCCGACAAGATCTTCATGTCCAAAGAGGTGACGATTGATTTTACCATTTCGGGAGACAACGTCTTGCCTATCAGACTGTTTACATATTCATAACTCAACGAAACCTTGAAGTCTTGTATCGGCTCCGGATATACGTCTTTGATTTCCATTGACACCTTGCCTCCTGCAAGTTCCCTGCACAATATGGCAGCTTGCTTGAGTGCGTAGATCACGCCGTTAGGATCGATGCCACGCTCGAAGCGGAAAGATGCGTCGGTGCTGAGCCCGTGGCGACGCGCGCTCTTCCTTATCCATGTAGGATGGAAGTATGCGCTTTCAAGCACCACGTTCTTGGTCGTTTCATATGTTCCGCTGCCCTTTCCGCCGAACACACCGGCTATGCACATCGCATCCTCTTCGTTGCATATGGCCAAGTCGTGTGCGCCCAACTTGTGTTCTACGCCGTCAAGCGTTACAAACGGCGTGCCTTCGGGCATTGTCTTTACAATTATGTGATGGCCGGCAACCATGTCTGCGTCAAAGCAATGCAAAGGTTGGCCGTAGGCCATCATTATATAATTTGTTATGTCGACGATGTTGTTGATAGGCCTCAAGCCTACCACGCGCAGTTTTTCTTGCAGCCATGCCGGGCTTTCCTTTACCTCGCAGCCCGTCATGCTTACACATGCGTAGCGCTTGCAGGCGTTGTTGTTCTCTATCGTCACATCCACGGGCAGGTCGTTGTTGTCAACGGCGAACGCACTGCAGTCAGGACGGTGCAGCGACGTTTCGTGCCCGTTTCTTACCAACCATGCATACAGGTCGCGTGCAACGCCCCAATGCGACAATGCGTCGGCACGGTTGGCTGTTATGTCAATCTCTATCAGCCAGTCACTTTCAAGGTGATAATATTCGGCAGCAGGCAGACCTACGGGAGCGTCTTCCGGCAACACGATTATTCCATCGTGGCTTGTGCCTACACCGATCTCGTCTTCAGCGCATATCATTCCGTAGCTCTCAACGCCGCGCAACTTGGATTTTTTAATCACAAACTCCTTGTCCCCGTCATAGAGCACGCAGCCCAAGTCGGCCACTATCACCTTCTGTCCGGCTGCGACATTAGGCGCTCCGCATACGATCTGCGACGGCGTTTCCTTTCCAAGGTCAACCGTAGTCACGTGCAAATGGTCTGAATTTGGATGTGGCTCGCATGTAAGCACATGGCCTACATATAGCCCTTTTAAGCCGCCCTTTACGCTTTGCACTTCTTCCAAAGCATCAACCTCAAGGCCGGTTGATGTAAGGGCGTCGCAAACTTCTTGTGGCGTAAGGTCGAAATCTACATATTCCTTAAGCCATTTATAAGATATGTTCATCGCGAATTGTTTTTATGCTATTTTTAAACCGACCGCAAAATTAGTAATTTTTGCTCACTTACACAAGCGTTTACAGCAAAAACAACAGGTTGTAACACATTCGTGCAATAAACCCGCAAGAGAAAATCACATGGCGGAAAATCTTACAACTCTGACGCCTGTCATGGTGCGTTGTTTCTGAAGATATGCATATAAGGTTTGCGGCTCTTCCACCACTTTATGCCTCAAGCTTGAAGCATTGAGCAGATGGAGACCGTCTTTGTGCCAAACGGCAAACCCGACATGCTGAATGTCAAGGCCTTTCAATGTTGTTGTCAGGGCTATTATGTCGCCGTCTTTTATCGTGTTGCGTAGCAATGTGGTGTTCTTTATTGCCGCCTTCGGAATGTATCTGAACGATTTTCCGTTGATGGCATTTTCCGTAGCGGATATAGGCTTGACATGCTCAGGATTGTTTCTCAGCATCTCATATTTTTCCGGATACGTAGACATGTAATACACTTTTATTTTTTGCGTCGCGCTGAAGGGCGGATTTGGCGACTGTATTTCACGGCAGATGCCCTTGGCCGTGTTGTCCTGTATCCAGTCGGTGAAATAATGCAGTCGCCTGACGTAATGAGGAGCAGAGCCGCCACGGTAGCGGATTGTGCGCAGATTGTCACAGAACGCGGCAAATGAATATCTGTTTTGCTTGACGCACATGGTCAGTGCCACAACATTTTCAACATATGTGGTGCAGTCCAATTGTCTTAGGTTTACAACAAGTTTCTCGCGTTTGTTCACCTCAAGGGTATGTGCCACATAAGGCAGTCCGATGAGTTTGCGTGCGAAAAATATGGTAATGTTTGTCTTGTCTGATTGACGACGGGCTTCAGATAAAAGCGATGCAACTTTAAGACTGTCTGTTTCAGTGTATTGCACATGGTCGGCAATCTCGTTCTCCATGTGAGGCTTGCCGCCGGACATTTCGTTCCATGCTTCTCCGTAAGTGCCTGGACATAAGCACATTATGGCAATACCAAGCAACGTGCGTGTCAATATTCTTATACGTGTATGCATAAATGGTCGGTAATATTCAATGATGTGTTTTGTGAAAAGCCGCATTTCGGCTTGCGAAAGACGGCCTTTCGTCTGCCAAAAGACGGCTAATGAGAGCATGAAAGACGGCCTTTGGGAAACAGGCGAAACTGTGACTGTAAAACAAGAGGCTACGCAGCGCAAGTCCCACTGCATAATTCATGCCGTCAGGCGTTGTCCAGCCAGTCGTCAATAAGTCTGCGTGCGATTGAGAGCTTTTCTGGTATTTCTGGCAGGTTGTTCTTGTTGAACCAGCCGCCGTCGCCAAGTTCAGAACGTTGCAGACGAATCTCGCCACCGTCATAATCGGCGTGGAAGCCAACCATAAGTCCGCACGGATAAGGCCAAGGCTGCGAACCAAAGTAACGAAGATTGCATATGCTCAATCCGGTCTCTTCTGAAACCTCACGTATTACAGCCTGCTCAAGGGTCTCGCCAGTTTCAACAAAACCGGCAACAAGGCCATAGTAATGTCCTTTGAAATTGTTGGCGTGCACCAGAAGCACGTCATCGCCACGATGAATGAGAACTATTATTGCCGTGGACAACTGCGGCCACACCTCGCGTCCGCATTTTGTGCATACTTTGGAGATGTCCGTATGCAGCACCATGCGTCCTCCACATTTTCCGCAATACTGTGTGTTAGCGTCCCAGTAGAGTATTTCGGCACATTTGCCGGCCTTCATGTACAGGTCTACAGGCAACTTCTTATATGACGCGCGAAGGCCGCAAAGCTCGTAACGAGCGTCTTTAGCCATTTCTCCGGTACTGTAAGCCTTGACCTCAATGCCGTTCAGCGGTGTTATATTGTGTATGTCGCCTACAGGTTTTGCAATGTTTTCCGGAGCGTTATCCAGCAATGGTATGGTAAAATGTCCGTCTGGTGTCTTTTCCAACATCAGTTCGGAGTTGCAGAAAACAAACCAATATTTCTTCATCTTGTTCTGAGTCTCAGTTATACAATAAATGATGTGTTTGTTATTTGCACCGCATCCCGTATCGGCCTGAAATCCGGCGGCGCATCTTGTAAATTGCAGGCAGCGGAAGAAAGGAGGCAAGGCCTAATCGAACAACAGTGCTTTGTCACGCTTTATCGCTTCGTCGGTCCACTTGGCCGGAACAAAACGCCAGTTGTTGTTGGGCTTGGGATCCATTGTCCCGGCTTTCTCGATTTCTCGCATGAGGTAATAACGCTGGTCGCGACCACTCTCATATGTCACCCTGGCAGGAAGTGAGTCATGCGGTATTCCAGCCCCCTTTGTCAGCAGTTCGCCGCCCCCGTTGCCACGATAGCTGTTCATTGCCACATTGTACCACTTGTTTTCGTCAAACGGTTGGCCGTCAGACATGCATTTTATTTCTACTTTTTCTCCTTCTGGCTTTGTCACATCGACAACATAGTCAATGCCTGCCGCACTGTCGAAGTTGAATGCAAGGTTCTTGAAACCGTATCCGTTACGGCCGTTGCCATTGTGTTCAAGCAACATGATGTGGTCGTCTGCCTTGGTCATGGTGTTCGTCCAAAGGGCATAGCTCATCTCGAGATAATCATGAATTTCCTTTCCCGTCATGCGCAACACGTATATTTGATTCTCATATTTGTACAAATTGAACATGTCGCTGACATGCACATCGCCGGCCTTTATGCTTGCGTCAAAAGACAATGGGGCGTTGAAAGATATGTCGGCACCTGTGATTTTAAGCTGCAGATTATGTATAAAATCACAAAATGCGCTGCTTCCGAAGTAAGAATCACGCGTGTATATGGAATTCTTGAACGTCCCGATTTTTCTGTTTACAAATGCGTTCACGCAGTCTATGTCACTTTTAAAATGCGCCATGAACTCCTCGTCAACCGGTTGCTTCCTTATGTCGACAACGTTGCCCGTAATGTTTTTTGAAACCATGCGCCCGTTGTCAAGTGTTAATTTTATCTGTGTGTCACAGACGTATTCGGCGTTTGACGAAGGATTAAGGCAAAGCGTGCTTCCCAAAGCGTTGTCCACCGTCTCCTTGTTGCTTTTATGGTCATGGCCATAAAGGATCAAGTCAAACCCTGGGACTTCACGCGCAATTCGCAAAGAAGCGTTTTCCTCATACATGTTTGTCTTTATTCCTCCGCTCCAACCTGAATGGAACAGGCCAATGATAACATCCGGATGTTCTTTTTCCTTGACATGCTCAATCCAATACTTGGCACTTTCCGTCATGTCGTCAAAACGCATTCCACTCCACAGCTGCTCGTTAAGCCAGTTTGGAATGGCTGGAGTAAGCATGCCTATCACGGCTATGCGGACTCCATCACGTACAAACACTTCATATGGCTTCAGGTATGGCTTGCCGGTTGACGTGTCCAAAACATTGGCGCCAAGCATGGGGCATTCCACTTCGCTTATCCATTTGTCATAAACAGAATGTCCCGTTTCAATGTCGTGATTGCCGACAGTTTGTGCGTCATAGCCCATGTAATTTATGACAGAAGCTGCCACATTGGACTTCGACGGCTTTATGTAATTGCAGTAATAGCATGTCGGCTGTCCCTGCAGGATGTCACCGTTGTCGAAAAGAAGCAGCCTGTCCCCATACGCTTTTCTGAGTTTTTTGACATAGCTTGAGACCCTGGCCATTGAACCTTCTGCAGGTTGCCTGTCGATGAAATCATATGGGAAAAAACATCCGTGCACGTCGCTGGTCTGCAAAACACGTATTTCCACAGTCTTTTTTTGTGCCATCGTAATGGTGTCGGAGAAAACAAACAAAAAACTTACTATTGCCAACAACTTGACAATTTTATCTTTATTCATATCCGATAGTCTTGCTTTATTATTCTACAATTCTTGCCATAGACATTTCCGTTATCTTGCCGTCAGGATCTACTTTTGACGTTATGCGGAAGTTGTTGGTGCTTTCTGTGCCGTCAATCTTCATGACTTTCTGTTCGGCCATGAACGTTACGTCATATTCATATTGTTCGTCACCGATTTCTTTTTTCTGTATGTCATAGCTGCCCGGAATGCTCCACTCCATACTTTCAACGTCATCTTTGTATAGCTTGTGCAAGAATGATACGATGTCACTTCTCGTTGCATTTTGTTTTCCAAGAAAATTTACATATTCGCCGATATTAGCCGTTAGTCCATTTTCGTCTTTAGAGTTGATGCTCACAAAAAAATTATGGAAGATGTTACTTATAACGAGTCTTTCGTCTGAACTTACTTCGTCTGATTTTATCTTCTCTAAAGCTATTACGGCTTCTTCATAATGCATCCCGTTTGAATGGGTGTCAATATACGTCTGATAGGCTTCGGCTGTATTTGTTTTTAAGCATTGTTCCCAGTCTATGGAATCTATTTTTTCCAAAGCCTCACGCATATGGGAACTATTGGGATGCAAATTGATATATTCCTCCAATGCCGTTTTTGACCCACTTACTACGGCGTTTGTCCAATCCTGGTCTTGTCTGATTAATATCTGCAAATGAGCCGTGATGGAATCTTTGTGGGCCTGTGGCGCATCTTTGAAATTATTGAGATATGCTTGCAGTATTTCCTGGTCTGTACTGCTCATTGCATATTCATATTCTTCTTTCTCATTATCATTTTTTGCATTCTCGTAAACATAAAGGCATGTTCCTGTGACCAACAAAGCAATTATTATCGAAAACATCAACACGGTTTTGTTTCGACCGTTGGATTTTTGTTCGGCTTCATCGTTGGCAGATGTATCTGAGACAGGCTCATTCAATGTTTTATCATGTTTGGATGCCATATAATTTACGGCATTTACAGTTCCTTCCGATTTCGCAGAAAATGTTTTAGCGTTTCTATTTTGCATTGCCTCATAGTCATCAGGCGTTGAGGCTGACTTGTGGCAGTGTGGACAAGTTCCTTCGTTCTTAAAATAAACTTCTCCACAAAATGGACATTTAATAATTTTTCCTGATATTTCGACTCCACAATTTGGGCAAACAGAAGCCTTGTCGCTGATTTGACGACCACATTCCGGACATTTGATAATAGCCATTTCTTATCCTCTAATATGTTTTTATCCTCTATTTAAAAATGCTTGAACCTGATTTCTCTCATGCTATGCCGGCCCATGAAACGACTTTTATCAACAAACGTGTTTATGCCGTTGATTTTTCCTTTGGCGGTATATTGCCACATCGTATAATCCCGGCCGTCAACTAATTCTGGCTTTTCTTCAGAATATTGGGCTATCATCAAATGATAACCGTCAATCTTACCCACAGATGCTTGTTGTAAAAGTTTGTATAAGTGTACAATAGCGGCTTTTGGCGATAAGCTTTGTTCTACCAAGTCAAGGAACTTGAATAAGTGAATCGCAAAACTCTTCGGTCTTCAAGCCTCCAGTGGATTCAATATCTATCATTGGAATTAGGTCCTGAGAACCGGGACGACATTGTGACATGAAATTATCAAGTTGTTTTGATAATTCTGTTTTTGGACGGAAAAAATGGTATGATCCTACTTTCAAACCATGTTGATGGGCCAATTCTATATTCCTTTCGTATGTCTCATCGATATGCGTGCTGCCTTCGGTCGCCTTCAGATATACGTAAGCCATCTTGCTGTTGGTACCGACTGTTTCCCAAAAAACGTCTCCTTGATAATGGCTTAAGTCTATGCCGTGCACATGCCTACAAGTGTCCTCACACTGTATGGAACTTTCCACCTGCCCAACTGCATGCTGCACGCATAAAAGAATGTTGATACAAGAAAAATATATATGTTTCATGCTCAAAAAATCTTATTTTTGCAAAGGTACGCCTTATCGTTATGACAGCAAAAAATTATATAATTTTAGTTATTCATCAATATTTGAAAGACTTCTGAATATGTTGGCACACAAAGCGGCTCAGCGATTCAATGGGTAAATGCTTGAAATACTTTAATGGGTGTGTGTTTGATTTTGTTATAGGATTTATAATTACTTTTCACCTCCGTTTCTTTTTATCATGTTTTCCACAAACGCAACAAAATGCATTTTTTACCTCAAACGTCATGCCGTATTGTATCGATATTAAATATTTATCATTTCCATTCTTTAAGAAACGGTAATTCGTCTTTCTCAAAACAAAATAACACAACGAGATGACAAGCTATTAGGCTGCACATCTTTTCTATTCTTAGAATTTTAATCCAGTCTTCAACTTTTACGAAATCTATTTTGTCACCGTACTTTCTTAAATAAACACCCAATCTGGCCAGTTCTCTTATATTCACACCAAAATCCAAAAAGGAATTGATATTGTCAATAAGCTTGTTGAGCAATACTAATGAATTAATCGAAGTGTCAATGCTGTGTATTTCATTGAATACCAGTTTTACATAACGACTATTCAAATAAGGATTCGAGAATTTTTTTGCCTTTTTTAAAGACCGAATATCTATAGTTTATGTCAGCCTCTTCATAAATGTCACATTTTACAGGGCGACATTTTGTTAAATTCTGAATAAATGTTTTTTGGAATGGCAGAGTTGCCGATTTTTATTGCACCAGTGCGGATATAGTCGTACACTCCATATTCTTTTGCTACTGACAATAATTTATACCATTTAAATTCGGACATGTTTTCTATCGCGCAAATGTTTCCGAATGCGCCGGAAGACAAGAGTCTTATGAAATTCCTATATATGATTTTCATTGTCTATCTTCTTTCAATTTATGTCCAATAACCAATGGATGATGCCGGTTCTTGCATCTGAACACGGCATCATCCACAATTATTTTATCCTTTTTGGATAACTATAATGTACGCCGTTCTTGAAGATGGAAATTTCTCTATATCCATTCTTTTCGTTGCACGTCTGTTCGCCATTGGCAACCGAGATGATTTTGTTTATGAATTTTCTCAAAAGCGTTTCCATGCCTGTTCCGTCAACAAGTTCACCGGCATTGAAGTCGATCCAATTGGGCTTGTTGTTGAACAGATTGCTGTTTGTTGATATTTTCATCGTCGGTATGAAAGTTCCGAAAGGCGTGCCGCGCCCTGTTGTAAACAGTACAATCTGGCATCCTGCCGCTGCAAGGGCCGTCGCCGCGACAAGATCGTTGCCTGGCGCAGACAATAGGTTGAGTCCCTTTACTTGCAATCTGTCGCCATATCCTAATACACCACTTACCGGAGCGCGTCCACATTTCTGTGTACAACCGAGGGCTTTGTCCTCAAGAGTCGAAATACCGCCGGCTTTGTTGCGGTGACGGATTCTCCCCCACCGGTTCTCCATGACTAAGAAAATACTCTTTGAAGTCGTTTATCAATTTTACCGTCTGTTCAAACAATTCCCTCGTTCTTGCATCTGTTCATCAAAATTGTCTCGGCTCCAAACATTTCAGGCACTTCCGTCAATATCGACGTTCCGCCTTGCGCCACGAGGAAATCGGAAAACTCTCCAACCAACGGATTGGCTGTTATGCCGCTAAGGCCATCGCTACCACCACACTTCAAGCCTACGCGCAGTTCGCTTAAAGGACACTCTGTACGCTTGTCGTTCTTTGCTATGTCGTAAAGTGAGCGGAGAATATTCATTCCTTCTTCGATTTCATCTCCTTTGACCTTCTGTGTGACGAGGAATTTTATCCTGTCCTTGTCATAATCGCCAAGCAATTCCTCAAACAGGTCGGGCTGGTTGTTCTCGCATCCAAGGCTTAATACAAGCACAGCACCTGCATTCGGGTGAAGTACGATGTCGCGAAGTACTTTACGTGTGTTCTCGTGGTCTCCGCTAAGTTGAGAGCAGCCATAATTATGATGCCAGGCATGGATGGCATCAATGCCTTCAAGCCGCGTTTCTTCTTCAAGCATCTTTGCCAGTTTTTCGGCAATGCCGTTCACACAGCCTACCGTAGGAACAATCCAAATCTCGTTGCGTATTCCAACCTCGCCGTTTTTTCTGCGGTATCCGTTGAACGTAAGATGCTCATCAGAGATGTCGAGTTTTTCATTTACAGGCTTGTACTCATAGGTTAAAGTGCCGGCAAGATTGGTCTTCAAGTTGTTTTCATTGACCCATTGGCCTGCCTTTAGGTCTTCTTTTGCGTGGCCTATCGGGTAGCCGTATTTTATTATGTCAGTACCTGCGGCTGTGTCGCTGATTAAAATTTTATGTCCCATAGGAGTGTCCTGTGCCACAACGATGTCCTTGCCATCCACGTTGATGGTTTCCCCTTTGGTGTAGTTCCTAAGGCATACTACAACGGAGTCTGCCTTGTTGATTTTAATAAAAGAGGCTTTTTCCATAAGAATGATTTGTTTTAAAGTATTATAGTTACAATTGCGTCCTTCGGTAAAAATCTACGTTTTCTTTTGAAAGCAGTTCTATCGGCATATAATTTACAGGGTCGACTTTTTTCTTCAGTACAATGGCCTTGAACAATGTGTCAACGCAATTGTACCCTTGCATGAAAGCATGTTGGGCAATCAGGAACGACATCGACCCCAAGCGCAGGCATTTTGCATTGCGTTCAACCATGTCATATCCCATAATCTGTACGTCGCGTCTGTTGGTCTTCAGCAGGAACTCGCCGACAATATGCCCTTTTGAGCAGAAGGTTATGCAATGGTGGATATGCGGATGCTTTTCAAAGAAGTTTTCCAGTATGCCATCATACTTGTCTTTGTTTTCCCCTAAAGGCAAATCAAGTTCAAGTATTTTCACTTGCGGGAAATGGTCCTGCATGTAATGTCTGAATCCTACTTCACGGTTGTCCTGCTGCTTGCTTGCCACTTTTCCGTCTTTTGTCTGCTTCATAAGCATGATTTCCTTTTCCTTAGATGCAATCAGCATGAGCATCTTTGCTGCGAAATATCCGCTGCAAAACGAATCTTGTCCGAAGAAAGACAGAGGCTTCAAGTCTGGCATATACGAATCGAGCAAAATGAAAGGTATTCCCAATTCGTGCAGTTTGTCAGTGAATTTTTTTGTAATTCCGAGTTCACTTGGCACAACTATCACACCGCTCGGATTGCCGTCAAGGCACTCTTTGCACTTCTTGTTGAATGTGGCTGCGTTGAACCGCTCGTAATACATTATGTTGACGTGTATATGGAAATCGCGCCTTGCTTCGCATGCCTTGTTCGCCCCTTCCTCTATTTCGTCCCAATAAGCTTCCGACCCGTGTTTTGGAATTATGCAGTAGAATGTGTAAGACTTGTTATAGGCAAGTGCGCTTGCATACATGTTGGGCTGGTAGTTGATGTTTTTCAAGACCGCTTCAACCTTCTCCCGTGCCGACTTGGAAACGTTTGGGCGGTTGTGAAGAACCCTGTCTACCGTACCCACTGATACGCCCGATTGTTCGGCTATGTCTTTTATTCTTATCTTGTCCTCCATAATGCTACATTCGTTTCGGAAAAACTTATCTGCCTACAAAGGTAATCAATATTAGGTGTAAAACAAAAGAATGTGTCGTGAAACGAGCTTAATTTTAATTCTTTACCGTTTTTATCATACATCAATATCCACACGCATGGCATCATTTTGACAGCCTCTGTCTGCCGTATTTCTCAAAGGTGGCCTTTCATCGTATAAAAGACGGCTTTTGAGAAGCTAAAAGATGCCCTTTGGCACGATGAAAGGCCACCTTTTGGAAATACGGCAATAATGTGTCATGTTTTTCTTGCCGATAAAACATTGTAAAACAATTAAATACCTGTAAGCCAAGTGCTTGCACGCCAACATGCGTTTTGCGGAAAAAATATCGGAACAAAGCCTGTGGACACGAAATATGATGTAAAAAACGGGCGCGTCTTCCATCAGATATGGAAGGCGCGCCCGTTATGTTTGTAAATATAGTTGTATATCGTCAGCCGGCTTTATCCGAAATTATCGTACATTATAGCCTCCGGGTCAACCCCCAGGCTGTCGAGCATCTTTACAACGGCATTGCTCATTGGACCAGGGCCGCACATATAATATTCAATGTCTTCAGGAGCTTCAACATCCTTAAGATATGTCTCGTACATTACTTGGTGTACAAATCCCGGAGTATATTTTACGCCGGCTTTGTCGGCTTCAGGGTCGGGGCGATCGAGAGCGAGGTGGAAATGGAAGTTGTCAAACTCCTTCTCAAGCTCGAGAAAATCGTTCAGATAATGAATATGTAAGACGATGCTATGCCGGTAGGCACGTCTTGAAAACCTACCTGTGGCTTCGGCTTGAACGGCGGAGTGGCAATCCTGACGGTCAGCATTATGCGGTCGCCTTCGGCCGGATAGTTCGCCATGGAATAAGCCCTTATTGTAGGTTCTGGGTTGTGCGCCTTTATGGAGAACATGCCAAACTTATTCCACATGGGCAAATATTTATCCCCTATGCTGTTTTTGTCAAAATCAGCGTCATAATCTATCGTGTCATAAGCAGGTATCTTTATCTGCGCATAAGATCCCGGAATAAAATCCATATGCTCTCCCGGTGGCAAAGCCACAATGAACTCCTTGATGAACGAACTTACATTATTGTTACTGATTACCGTGCATTCCCATTCATTCACGCCTAGCACGCTTTCAGGCAACTTTATTTTCAAGTCGCCTTTAACCTTGCACTGACATCCAAGCCGCCAGTGCTCCTTGATTTGCTTGCGTGTGAAATGGGGACGTTCAGAGTCTAGAATTTCCCCTCCTCCTTCGAGAACTTGCACCTTGCACTGCCCGCAGCTTGACTTTCCGCCACATGCCGAGGGAAGGAATATGCCGTTTTCATTAAGCGTACTCATCAAGGAAGCACCTTGGGGAACAGACAACGTTTTCTCATCGTTTATTACGATGTTGACATTTCCACTTGGCGAAAGATACTTTTTCGCAATCAGCAATATCGCAACAAGTAAAATGATTACCGCCAGAAAAATATAAATGCTCGTTAATATGAATTGTAACATGTCGTTTTTATTTTCTATTTAAATATGGGTTAAGAGGATTCTCATTCTCAAAACTTTATATAGTCGGAAGAAATGCCCCTACTTTTAAAATCCGGCAAACAAACGTCGGCATCATATTTTCAATCCGGAAAAACACATCATTGCCATAGCCATAAGTCCTACGGTAATGAACGTTATCCCAAGTCCCTGCAGTGGACGCGGCACATCGCAATACTGCATTTTTTCGCGGATGGCTCCCATTGCGACTATTGCAAGAGTCCAGCCAATGCCACTGCCAACCGCATATGCTATTGCATCCCACACATTTCCTATATATTGGGAATTGGAAGGATCCAGATTTATACGCTGCTGCATGAACAAAGACGCTCCCATGATCGCACAATTGACAGCAATCAATGGAAGAAAAATTCCAAGTGAAGAATACAGCGACGGTGAAAAACGCTCTACCACCATTTCCACCAACTGGGTGATTCCGGCAATAACAGCAATAAAAAGAATAAAGCTAAGATAAGAAAGATCGACTCCTTCTACTATACAGTCGGGACCCAATACATAAACCTGAAGCAGATAATCGACAGGTACTGTTATTAAAAGTACGAATGTCACAGCGACACCCAGCCCCAATGACGTTTTCACGTTCTTTGAAACGGCAAGAAAGGAGCACATTCCAGAAAGAATGCGAATATCATGTTGTCTACAAAGATAGACCTGAAAAACAAACTTACTATATGTTCCATGATGTTCCTTTTATTTTTTGGTTGAAATGTTATTTTGCACTAAATGGCAACAACATAGTCGGTTTTTATTTTTTCAAATATGCCCTATGTATCCAGATTACACATCCAAGCAGGATAAGAGCCATGGCAGGCATTGTCATCATGCCGTTGTTAATATATCCTGCATCATAAAACCCATCTGGTATTATGCTGAAACCAAGAAGAGACCCTCTGCCAAAAAATTCTCTGAAAGCACCGACGACAACCAATATAAGTGCATATCCAAGTCCGTTGGACAGGCCGTCGATGAAACTTGGAATAGGCTTGTTCATCATTGCAAAAGCTTCAAGACGTCCCATAAGAATACAGTTGGTTATTATCAGTCCGACGTAAACAGAAAGTTGAACGCTGACATCGTATGCAAAAGCTTTCAATATCTGGCTTACGATTGTCACCAAGGCCGCCACAACTACGAGTTGGACAATAATTCTTATGCGGTTGGGAATGGTGTTCCGGATAACAGATATTATCAGATTTGAGAATGCTGTAATTATTGCTACAGCCAATCCCATCACTATTGCAGGCTTCAATTGCGACGTCACGGCCAGCGCCGAGCAAATACCCAGAATCTGCACAAGAATCGGGTTGTCTTCGCTTAAAGGTTTCTTGAAAACCTCCTTATTCTTTTTTGAAAACAAATCACTCATATATTGCCTCCTCAAATATTTTTGTCATTTAAGAATTTAAGATATTTACCTAAACAGTCTTTAAGCATACGGCTGACACCATCAGTTGTGAGGGTCGCACCAGTAACGGCGTCACACTGCACTGACGGATTGCTGACTTCATTCTTTTTTACGACTTCAAGGGCTATACCGTCATGCTGTGGTATCGTAAGTTTTTTTCCGCAAAATTGTTTTTGCCACTCTACATTGTCTTTTATTTCAGCACCCAATCCGGCAGTTTCGCTTTCATGAGTAAAATAAGCACCATAAACAGTGTTTTTGTCTGCATTAATTGCCACATATCCGCTTATCGGCCCCCAAAGCCCCATACCATAAACGGGTATAACATATTTTATTTCTTCACCGATTTTGCATACATAAACGGCCAGCCGGCCGGCTTTATAGTCGGCGCTGCCAAGTTTGAATCCTGCTTTTTCGCCGCCCTGCGACCCTGTTTCAAGGACATTGTTTTCAGAATCAATAACATCATCTCTCAAAACAATCTGCTTGTACTTTCCGGCAATATCGTCATTGGCAAGATCGCGGATGTTTAAAGCAGCAAGTATCTGCCTTTTCTTATCCAATGCGACATTTACGTCTTGGGCGGGCTTCAAAGCGCTATAGACGAATGCCAACAGAAATGCAACGACGATCACCAATATGGCAGAATAAACGATGGTATAGACGTTTGAATTAGTGTTTAATTTCTTATTTTCCGTCATGACAACCTCCTCTCTTACTTTATTTTTTGATAGAGCGTTTAAGCCTCATTGACACATTGTGCTGGACAACACAATAGTCTATCAATGGAGCAAACATATTCATGAACAAGATTGCAAGCATCATGCCCTCCGGGTAGCCGGGGTTCATCACGCGGACGACAACGGCCATCAGGCCTATCAGAAAACCGTAAATGTATTTTCCAGTCTCTGTCCTTGCGGAAGTAACCGGGTCTGTGGCCATAAACACTGCGCCGAAACAGAAACCTCCGAGGAACAGATGCTCATACCATGGAATGGATGTCATCCCAACAGAATAAAACACAAATGCCGTAACTGCGCCTCCAACGAAGACACTAAGCATTGTTTTCCAACTGGCTATTCCCGTAAACAACAGAATCAATGCTCCGATGGCAATCGCCACAACGCTTGTCTCACCGACTGAGCCTGGGATAAAACCTAAAACCATGTCAGAAAGGCTGTATCCAGAATCCATCCCTTTGGATACAAGGGCAAGCGGAGTAGCTTGAGTAAAAGTATCTGGCAAAGTATTGCCAAGTCCGAAAATGGTGTCCCTTGCAATCCATACACTGTCTCCGCTCATTTCCGTCGGATAGGAAAAGAACATGAAAGCTCGTGCGGCTAAAGCCACATTAAAAATATTCATGCCTGTTCCGCCAAATATTTCCTTGACAAATATGACCGAAAAGGCTACGGCAACGGCCAATATCCACAATGGACAATTTACCGGTATAATAAGAGGTATAAGTATTCCGCTGACAAGATAACCTTCTTGTATCTCTTCTCCTTTCATCTGAGCCCAGGCAAACTCGATGCCCAGACCGACGATATAACTGACAAGAAGTTTCGGCAACAAAGCAAAAAATCCATAAGCGAATATCTCAAGGAAATGCGCCGAAGCCAAATTGCCGGCCGCGGCATAATTCTGATATCCAATGTTGTACATTCCAAAAAGCATGGCCGGCAACAATGCGATGACGACAATGCTCATTATGCGTTTCGAGTCTATTGCGTCATGTATGTTCGTTCCGCTTTCGCTGTAGTGTTTGGAACATATAAAAAACTTTCCATACCTTCGAACACGCTACGGAAACAATGAAGCTTTCCGTTTTCTTCAAAGGCTGGCCTTATTTTGTCAAGATAATTTTTCAGCATAATTGTTTTGTTCTTACGATATGTTCGACTGGTAAAAATCTCTAAACCGATTGGTTTTCATGTTCGTCACCCGTTTTCCTTACGCAGCATGTCCAATCCCTTACGTACGATGGACTGCAACTCAAGCTTCGACGAATCTACGAACTCGGCCAAGGCAAAGTCTTCAGGAGCCACTTCATAAATTCCCAACTCCTCCATTTTGTCGATATCTCCGGCTATAATGGCCTTGACCAGATATTCGCCATATATGTCCATTGGCAGCACTTTGTCGTATTCTCCACTCATTATCATATGGCGTTCGCCGCCCTTGACTCTTGCATCAAGCGCATATTCTTTGCCTTTGGCCAGCCAGCTGAAATAACTATGGCTTACAGAATATTGGTTCAGCCTGGGCCTTATCCAGCCGAACAACTCATTGGCGTCATCGCCCTCAGGTATTACCGTCACCTCTGAAGCGTGAGCGTCAAGAAAGTCACACGGTTCACATTTCTTGCCAGTCAGCACATTGCCATTGATGATTCTTACGTTGCTGCCGGAGATGTTACCATCAATAAGCGTCGAGATCTTCTGCCCCACCATTGCGTTCACGTATGCCGGCCGTGCCACTTCGCTCCCAACAACCGCAACAGTCCGATGCAAGTCGACGAACCCCTTATTAAACAGACGGCCAAAAAATATCACTGCGCTTGGATCGACTGTCCATACGACTTCCCCCTTGTTTACCGGGTCAATGTGGTTTACATGGACTCCGACATTGCCGGCAGGACATGGACCGTCGAAAATGTTTACTTCCACATCCTTGGCTCTGCGCAGGCATTCCAAACTTTGCCCCCGACCTATTCCGAGATAAGTCTTGGCTATCTTAGACAAGGCCGTCAAGCCAGTCTGGAAATCATGTTCGTTGCCTTCCAGCTCAAATTCAAAATCAGCAGCTAAGGGCTTGTCCCTCAATGCACTTACGAATATGGCTTTGGGTAAAACTTCAGGCGTTGTCGATACTGCATACGGCAATTGGTTGATATATCCAAACAATCCGGCAGCAAGCAAAGAGTCAATGACTTCACTACTCGACATCGCTTCAACGTCTTTCACTCCAAAATCAGTGTAAGCCTGTCGGGCATCCGGCTTGACCTTGACTGACAATACTTTTCTTCGTTCTCCCCTTATGACGGAGGTAACAATGCCGCTGACTGGTGAAGCAAACAACACAGAAGGACATTTTTTGTTTGCGAACAATGCGTCGCCGGCTTTGACATGGTCGCCTTCACGCACTATAACCTTGGGCGACAGTCCGGGAAAAGACTCCGGAGACAAACCCAACTCGTCGCCAAGGCCGACATCTTTTTTTACTTTTTCAGCTCCGCCTTTCAGGCAAGCATTTGTTTTTCCCGGACAGGGAGCACAGTTTGTGGGCATGGGTAAAGACCTGTATGACAGCAATCCTTTGGCAAAGGAACTTTTTGACAAGGCCAACGATATTCTCGGTTACAACATCACTGAAATCATGTTCAACGGAACTGACGATGAACTGAAACAGACAAAGGTTACACAGCCTGCTGTATTCCTGCACAGCGTAATCAGCGCATTGTGCATGGGCGACGACTTTGCTCCTTCTATGGTTGCGGGCCACTCGCTCGGTGAGTTCTCGGCACTGGTTGCTGCCGGCGCATTGAGCTTCGAAGACGGCTTGAAACTGGTATATGCCCGTGCAATGGCCATGCAGAAGGCCTGCGAGGCGGCTCCTTCAACAATGGCGGCCATCATCGGCCTGCCCGACGAGAAGGTTGAAGAAATCTGCGCGGAAGTGAACAAGGAAGGCCACGTATGCGTTCCTGCCAACTTCAACTGCCCGGGACAGCTCGTAATAAGCGGCAATGTAGAGGCTATCAACGAGGCTTGCGAGAAGCTTAAGGCCGCAGGCGCAAAGCGCGCGCTGCCCCTGAAAGTTGGCGGAGCATTCCACTCTCCGCTGATGCAGCCTGCAAAAGACGAGCTTCAGGCAGCCATCGAGAAGACAGAATTCAGCACGCCGAAGTGCCCCGTTTACCAGAATGTTGACGGAATGCCGCATACAGACCCTGCGGAAATCAAGGCCAACCTCATCGCGCAGCTCACAAGTTCGGTAAAATGGACAAAATGCGTACAGTCAATGATTGCCGACGGAGCTGACGATTTCACAGAATGCGGCCCCGGCAAAGCATTGCAGGGCATGATTGGCCGTATTGACAAGAACGTGGCGGCTCACGGAATAGACTGAATGTAGTAACGTCTTGAGGACAACAAGCAGATAGGAAATGAAGGAGCAAGTGGCTACAGACTAACGTCGCCGCGCTTGCTCCTTTATTGTTTTTATCCATTACACCTTATTATATATAGCCATGAACAATAAAATCATCATATACCAAGTGTTCACGAGGCTTTTCGGCAACAGCAATACAACGCGGAAAGAAAACGGGACATTGGCTGAAAACGGATGCGGAAAGATGAGTTTTTTCGACGCTGCGACATTGCGCAGAATAAAAAAACTCGGCGTAACACATGTATGGTACACAGGAATAATCCGCCATGCGTCAAAGACCAGCTACTCCGCATACGGCGTTCCGCGCCAGCATCCGGCTGTGGTGAAGGGCAATGCCGGTTCGCCATACGCGATAACAGACTATTATGACGCAGAATGTCTGAGTTTCAGGCCCTTGTGGACAGGACGCACAAAGAAGGGCTAAAAGTCATCATAGACTTCGTTCCAAACCATGTGGCAAGACAATACAAGTCAATAAAAAAGCCTGACGGAATAAACGACCTTGGCGAAACCGACGATACGAACATGGGCTTCTCGCCTAACAATAATTTTTATTATTGTGTCGGCGCACCATTTGAACCGTACTTTGACTTGAACGACGAGTCTGGCATTCCTTATTCAGAGTGTCCGGCCAAAGCCACGGGCAATGACCATTTTGACAGCCATCCTGGTGTAAACGACTGGTATGAGACGGTAAAATTGAACTACGGTGTTGATTATTGTGATGCAGGAGGACGTTCCTGTCATTTTGAGCCGACGCCTGACACCTGGCACAAAATGGCGGCCATAATTGATTTCTGGGCACAAAAAGGCGTAGATGGTTTTCGATGCGACATGGCCGAAATGGTACCTACGGAATTCTGGAACTGGGCCATAAGCAAGATTAAAGCCACATATCCAAACATCCTTTTCATCGGAGAAGTGTACAATCCGTCGCTTTATAGAAATTTCGTAGCATGCGGATTTGACTATTTGTATGACAAGGTCGGCATGTATGACTGTCTTTGCGGAGTAATGAGAGGCGCCTGCCCTGCTTCGGAAATAATAAGGCAATGGCAATCTGTTGACGACATTAAGGAACACATGCTTTATTTCCTCGAAAACCATGACGAAGTTCGCATCGCCAGCGATTTTCTGGCAAATGACGGAAAGAAAGGAATACCGGCTGCCATTGTAAGCGTATTCATGAATAAAAATCCATTCATGTTATATGCCGGACAAGAATTTGGCGAACGAGGCATGGACAAAGAAGGCTTTAGCGGCCGTGACGGACGGACGACAATATTTGACTATTGGACCGTAATGTCGTTGTATCATGGTTATGTGAACCGCAGGAAAATGTCCGTCAACGAGAAAACATTAGAAAAGACTTACTCTTTAATCCTTGGTTTGGCAAACAAAGAAAAGGCGGTAAGCGACGGACTGTTTTTTGATCTCATGTATGCAAATAAAGACGTTGCGTCATTCAACATGTCAAGCCTATACGCCTTTCTGCGTAAATGTGACAACGAAGTCTTATTGGTCGTAGCAAACTTCTCAAACGAAAGCATATCATGCGGAATTCGCATACCGCAACATGCATTCGAATATTTTGGAATGAAGGAAAAAGATGTTACAGCAACAGACTTGCTTTCAAAAGGAGAGACATTACAATTCACATTAAAGGCTGATGACGTTGTAAGCATGTCTGTGCCAGGATGTTACGGTAGGGTTTACAAGTTCTCAGTTTGACAACAGATTTTATTCCAATATTTATCATGGAAGAGAAATTCAGTTTAAATGTACACAATAAGGAAGAATTCCCACCGGCCCACACGGCTGAACACTTATTGAATCAGACTATGATCAGAATGTTTGGATGTGAACGTTCGTCCAACGCCCACATAGAAAGAAAGAAAAGCAAAATCAGCTATATTCTTGATCACAAGCCAGACCGGCATGAGGAAAAAGAAATCGAAAAACGAATGAACGAACTTATCTCTGAAGATATGCCTGTGACATATGAATTTGTTTCTCGTGACAATATCCCAGAAGATGTCTCATTGGAAAGATTGCCGTCCGATGCATCTGACATCATACGATTGGTACACATCGGCGATTATGACGTATGCCCATGCATTGGAAAGCATGTGCGCTCCACATCACAAATTGGACGCTTTGAGATGCTTGGAACAAATTGGGATGAGGAGAAACGAACGTTTAGGATTCGTTACAAAATTGTACAATAACTTATATAGCTGGTTTGGTAACAATAAAACACAAGAAAAGCACGATAGGCTAATTTATTACAATTAATGGTTACACCTGTCGTGCTTTGTGTTTTATCAAGGAGCTGAACATACACAAGCCTATTTTACGACAATTGTCTTGAACCTTTGATTATACCTTGTTCTACAAATATCTTTTTCAAAGCCTGCACTCCACGCTCAACTTGTTCTGTTGTATGAGTTGCCATAAGGGCAAAACGTACCAGCGTATCTTGTGGCGCACAAGCAGGGGGAATAACCGGATTGATAAAGACACCTGCGTCAAATGCCAACTTTGTAACCAAGAATGTCTTTTTCACATCACGTACATACAATGGAATGATAGGACTTTCCGTATCACCGATTTCAAAACCTTCTTCCTTGAAACGCCTCAAGGCATATTTGGTTACATTCCAAAGTTTCTCTATTCTTTCAGGCTCATTTTTGATAATGTGTAAAGCTTCCATTGCTGCAGCTGTTGCAGCCGGAGTGTTCGAAGCACTAAATATATATGTACGGCATGTATGGCGCAAATAATTAATCGTATCCTTGTCGCCTGCAATAAATCCACCTGGCAAGACTCTTTGAAAAAGTACCCATTATAAGGTCAACATCGTCAATCACTCCAAAATGGTCGCATACGCCCCTGCCCTGTTTGCCAAAGACACCCAGTCCGTGAGCCTCGTCAACCATCACTGACGCATTATATTTCTTTTTAAGACGGATTATCTCCGGCAAATTAGCCAAGTCGCCTTCCATTGAGAAAACGCCGTCAACGACAATCAGTTTTATTGCCTCCGGCCTACACTTCTGCAATTGCTTCTCAAGGTCGTCCATGTCGTTATGCTTGTATTTCAAGCAAGTCGCAAATGAAAGACGGCGCCCATCAACAATACTTGCATGGTCGCGATCGTCACATATTATATAATCCTCGCGTCCGCAGACTACAGCTAAAACTCCGGCATTCACAGAAAAGCCTGTAGAGAAACACAAAGCATCATCCTTATGCTCAAACGCGGCAAGTTCCTTCTCCAATCTGACGTGAAGGTCAAGCGTTCCGTTCAAGAATCGACTTCCTGCACAACCGCTACCATACTTGTCAAGCGCAGCCTTCGCCGCAGCTTCAACGCGTGGGTCTCCAGTGAGTCCTGTATAGGCATTCGAACCAAACATAAGCACTTTGTGCCCTTCCATTTGCACTTCTGTGCCTTGCTTGCCTGTTATTTCACGGAAGTAAGGATAAACACCTGCATCCATGAACTTTTGCGGTTCACGATAATTTTTGTATCTCTCTCCTGTAATAATCCCATAATTAAATAAAGGTGCAGTTTTACTACATTAAACGGTTTTGTCAGCGTGTGATGGAATGAGTTTTTGTCTTATACTACAACATCAAGCCACACTGTCACTTCCTTAATCAAATCAGGCTGCAAAGATACAAAAAAATGGTGAACGCATAAGAAAAAACGCGGAAAAGTGTCGTAAAAATGAAAATATTGTCCTGCTGAAAATGTATTTTAATGCATACATTGCTCCACAAGCTTCCATGAGCGACGGACTTCTTGACGTTATAATAATGGAACCGTTCGACATGCTCGAAGCGCCACAAATAAGCATAGACATGTTCAATAAGACGCTTGACAAAAACTCCAATATAAAGACTTTCAAAACCAAGCACATACAAATACACCGTCAGAAACCAGGCTTTATTCATTATGACGGAGAACCTGTAATGACAGACAGTGACGTGGACATATCGGTCAAGGACAAAGGGATAAGAATCATAATCAATCCATTTGCCGACAAGGCCAAGAGGATGCCCAATGCGATGCAAAATGCATTCAGCCTGTTTTTCAACGACATTTTCAGTGCAAGAACCGACAAGAAACTAATGTTGTCACTGAACAAAGTAGTGAAAGAGAAACTTGGCAATCTGTAATTCAGACATGCGCCTTACATGATATTGCATGCTGACAAAAAGCACATTCGGGCAACCAAGGAAACTTTAGGCAGTAAGGCCTGTCTGCAAAGGCCGTCAAGACGCTTGGTTTTGACGGCCTTTTGCATGCGGATTCACGGCTTTTTACGTTATAAGACACGGCCAATCAGAATGCGACATGCCATGTCTTGCATCATTGGCTGAACCAATGCAGGTCAACAAACAGCATCATGGTTTTGTTCCTGTCAGACTCAAAAAACAGGAACAATCAGACTTCATTGAAACATCCCTTCAACCGTAGACGACATTATCGTCCATTCACCGTCAGAACAGGCTAGGACAACCGTTCCACAATGCCATTCAGTAGATGGAAGCTCATGGGCAAGACGGTAAAAATCAATAACCTTGCCATGCTCCATTTCAATCACACAAGGGCATATCGTTTCTCCGTCAGCAATTACACGGCTTACGGCAACACGTTTACGCTGTGGCATAACTGATACATTTAATCGGATTCTAGTAATGCTAATGGCTTGACGTGTTTCTTCTTGTCGTAACAGGCTTTGTGTCAGACACGTTTAAAGGCGCAGTAGTAATAGGCCGGGAAGTTTTCAGGCCTCTGTCCAAAGGCTTTATGCCCTTTGATGGAACTATCGGTGAAGACGCGCTTCCAGCCTCTTGCTGCACCGGCTTGTTGCTGGTGGTGTCACGGCGCACAGTTTTAGGCTGATCAGCCACAGCCGGCGCGTCTTGGTCGCCAGCATATCTCATTCTGACCATACGGATGTTATTGATAAACATCAGGCGCAAGTTCTCCCCTCCTTCAACACCACGCGCCGTCTTCCTGTCGCTAAGATATACAAAGCCGCGTATAGTCTTTATGCCTTTACGGCTGAAGTCAGACACGGTCACACTATGGTTCGAACTGGAAGAAATTCTCACCGTATTGCTTGCCACGCTGTCATTCATGAATTGCACGGCAAGCAACGCAATGGCTTCCTTGGGACCTTCCTTATAGACAAAATCGCTGTTCAAGCTGAATATTATCTTGTCTCCAGGACGGTAAGTGCTGTCTGCGGTTATTTCAAATGACATGACATTGTAAGGCGCACTGGGCATAAGCATTGCCGAAGTAACGCCTCTCCAAAGATTCGAAGTGTCACGTTTGGAAGACATGTCGCCATAACGCCGAATGTCGTTGGCTGAGGCGCCTAGGGCCATTGCTTCTTTCTCAAACCGTTCAGTAAGATTCTCATATACCTTATGCAGCCTGTCGGCATGGCGCATGTAATAGACAAGGGACGAGTCAAATTCAGCTTGTGTTATGCCATACTTACGTAAAACAGCCTGTCTGTACAGAGTCATGTCATAAGAAACATCCTCATTTGCATCTTTGCTGTTCGCCATGCCGTCTGCCAGATGAAAATCATACAGGATATCCTCAAACTCGTCTGGCTGGATGTATTCACCAGGTACCTTTGGTTTGCATGAAAAAAGCGAAACCACAATTAACACAAACGGAACTATGCGTAACGTCTTCATTTCATTGAAAAAGAGATTTGTGACAATTCTTTACGGCAAAACAACAATATCAGAATCACACCAACACTGACACATGAATCGGCGAAATTGAATACAGGACTAAAGAACACAAATTCATCCCCACCTATGACAGGCATCCAGTCGGGCCACGTAGTCACTATTATAGGGAAATAAAACATGTCCACGACCTTGCCCATAAGGAACGGAGCATAACCATGACCGAACGGAACAAAGTATGATACATAATAAGGTGAGGACGCATTAAATATCAAACCGTAAAACATGCAATCGATAAGGTTGCCGACAGCTCCTGCAAAAACAAGCGTCAGACACACAAGCCACAACATGCGAGCCTGACGCCTCAATTGCCTGAACAAGTACCATCCGAGCGCAACAATGGCTACAATACGGAAAAGGCTGAGAAACAATTTATTGACAATGGTCATGCCAAAAGCCATGCCGTTGTTCTCGATAAAACTGATATAGAACCAGTCTGTGACCCTTATACTCTCATGAAGGCACATCCCCGTCTTGACCGATATTTTTATCCACTGGTCGACGACAAGCAGCACAATTGCCAGCAACAACGTAACCAATACCTTTTTTTTATAAGTATCCAATGCAACCATCATTACAGATTTAATATTTACTTTTAAAAAGCATGTGGGAAATTGAACACTATGGCCTATTGATTGTTTAACGACCGCGCACAGTCCAATCAAAACAGCCCATAAGGTTCAACTTCCCATCATTCACATGTTCCCAGTCTATGCAAACATTGCATTCTTATTTTTTCCTGGCATTCTTTGACGCGACACTGAGCGTTGCGTGAGGGACAGCACGCAGGCGCTCTTTGGGTATAAGCTCGCCTGTGATACGGTCAATGCCATAGGTCTTGTTCTCTATCCTTACAATAGCGGCCTCAAGCCCTTGGATGAACTTCTGCAAGCGGCTGGCCTGCTGTATAAGCTCTTCTTTCGTCTGCGTCGCACTTCCTTCCTCAAGAACTTTGTAAGTAGGTGAAGTGTCGTCCACATCGTTGCCGTCAGCGTTCATCAGCGTCCTCATCATCTGGTTGTAATCGCGTCTTGCCAGTTTGAGCTTCTCGTTAATGATTCCCCTGAACTCTTCAAGTTCCTCATCGCTGTAACGTGTTTTTTCTGCCATAATATGATGTTTTAAAGTTAATAATCCTCATGCGTATGGAGTTTTTGTTAAAGTAACGGTCGCATTTAAGCCTTGCTCACATTTATGTGCACGCTGAACCCATCCATATCAACCTCCTGTCCTGTGTTTTCGACAAGCGAAATGCTGTCAGCAAGAACCTGCCCCTTTATATAGTCAGAGAATGAGTCAACCGCAGCTTTCACGCGGTAGTCCGGCGATATGCATACGTTTACGCGGTCGGTAATCTCCAACCCACATTCTTTGCGGAGATTTTGGATGCGGTTTATAAGCTCGCGAGCCATGCCCTCATTGCGCAGTTCATCGTTAAGCTCAACCTCAAGAGCCACCGTAAGGTTGCCGTCGTTGGCCACAAGCCAGCCTGGAATATCCTCGTTAATAATTTCAACATCGGCAAGTTCCACCATGACAGCCTGTCCTTCAACGTTTATCTTTATTTCTCCGGATTTCTCGAATGCGGCAATGTCTGCTTGGGCTAACGTGTCCATTTCGGCAGCTATGCCCTTCATCAGCTTGCCGAACTTCTTTCCCATCGTGCGGAAATTGCATTTAACCTTCTTCACAAGGACATCAGCTCCTTCGACAAACTTCAGTTCTTTAACATTTACTTCATTCTCGACCAGTTTCTTGACAGCTTCTATGCGCCTTTTCTGCACATCATCTACAGCAGGAATCATCATACACTGTAGTGGCTGACGCACCTTAATGTTTACTTTACGGCGCAGAGCCAGAACCATAGAGGTTATCTTTTGCGCCATCTTCATGCGCGCTTCCAAGTCATTGTCAAGAAGACTTTCATCTGCTTCAGGGAATTTGTCGAGATGCACCGAAACCTTGTTGCCACGGCCTGTCACTCTTGTCAGGTCCATGTAAAGCTGATCTGCGTAGAATGGAGAGAACGGAGCCAGCAACCTGGCCACAGTTTCAAGACATGTGTACAATGTCTCATAAGCAGAGAGTTTGTCCTTGTCCATCTCCTTACCCCAGAAGCGCTTGCGATTGAGACGTACATACCAGTTGCTCAGGTCGTCATTAACGAACGAATCAATAAGTCGCCCAGCCTTAGTCGGCTCGTATTCGGCAAGCGCACTGTCGACACCTTTTATAAGTGAGTTCAGTTCTGACAATATCCACCGGTCAATCTCAGGGCGCTCTGCAACGGGGATCTCTTCTTGAGAATAGTCAAACCCATCGACATTGGCATAGAGACTGAAAAACGAATATGTGTTGTACAAAGTACCGAAGAATTTGCGGCGAATCTCGTCTACACCGTTGGGGTCGAATTTCAGATTATCCCATGGCGACGAGTTGGTCAGCATGTAAAAACGCACAGCGTCAGCACCATATTTCTCTATTGTTTCAAACGGGTCAACGGCGTTTCCAAGACGTTTGCTCATCTTGTTGCCCTTTGCGTCAAGAACAAGACCGCTTGAAATGACATTCTTGAACGCCACGCTGTCAAACACCATTGTCGCAATAGCATGCAGAGTAAAGAACCATCCGCGTGTCTGGTCTACGCCTTCATTGATGAAATCAGCTGGAAAAGATGTGCGCTTGTCAACCGCATCGGCATTTTCAAACGGATAATGTATCTGCGCATATGGCATACTGCCCGAATCAAACCATACGTCTATCAAGTCCGTCTCACGCTTCATGGGTTTTCCTGCCTTGCTGCACAACGTGATGTTGTCAACATACGGGCGGTGAAGGTCTATCTTGTCGTAATTTTCCTGAGAATAGTCGCCAGGAACAAAGCCCTTGTCCTTCAACGGGTTAGACGCCATGAAGCCTGCCTCTACGCTCTTTTCTATCTCGTCATAGAGCTGCTGCAGAGAACCTATGCAGGTCTCGTTGCCGTCCTCATCGCGCCAGACAGGCAGCGGAGTGCCCCAGAAGCGGCTGCGGCTTAGGTTCCAGTCGTTAAGGTTCTCAAGCCAGTTGCCGAAGCGTCCCGTACCAGTGCTTTCGGGCTTCCAGTTGATTGTCTTGTTCAGCTCAACCATCCTGTCCTTGCAAGCCGTAGAACGTATGAACCAACTGTCAAGCGGATAATAAAGTATCGGCTTGTCCGTGCGCCAGCAGTGTGGATAGTTGTGTACGTGCTTCTCTATTTTGAACGCCATGCCGCGCGCCTTCAAATCCATGCAGATGGTCACGTCAAGGGTCTCGTCCTTGTCTGTCAGGGTGTCGTCGTAGGCGTTCTTCACATAACGCCCTGAATACCTGCCCCAAGCCTCAACATTGACATGTTTCTTGACGAACTCGTCGTCAAGGTCTTCTGTCAGGTAATACTTGCCCTCGAGGTCAACTATCGGCCTCTGGTTGCCTTTCTTGTCGATAAGCACAATGGGCGGCACGCCAGCCTTCTTGGCCACGTTGGCATCGTCAGCACCGAAGTTCGGAGCGATATGCACTATGCCAGTACCGTCCTCGGTGGTGACATAATCGCCGGGAATTACACGGAACGCCCCGTCAGTCATCGGGCTTATCATCGGCAACAATTGCTCATACCTCATGCCAACGAGGTCGGCACCCTTGTAATGCGCTACTATATTATAAGGTATAACCTTGTCGCCCTTCTTATATGACGCCAAGTCCGCGCCCTCGCCCTTCGGGTTGAAATACGACGGCACGAGAACTTCTGCCAGCACGACTGTCACAGGGTCGCCGCTGTAAGGGTTGTACGTCTGCACGGCCACATAGTCAATGTCAGGGCGCACGCACAGCGCAGAGTTGGCAGCGAGCGTCCACGGCGTAGTCGTCCAAGCCAGGAAGTAGGACTTGCCCCACTCCGCCATCTCAGGCTTCGGGTCTACTATGGCGAACTGCACGGTAGCCGTGGTGTCCTTTACGTCACGGTAACAACCGGGCTGGTTAAGCTCATGGCTCGACAGGCCTGTGCCCCCGCGGGCGAATACGGCTGTATCGTGTATCCCTTGTAAAGCAAGCCCTTGTCATAAAAAGCTGCTTCAAGAGCCACCAAAGGGTCTCGATGTACTTGTTGTCGTAAGTTATGTAGGGATGGTCGAGGTCAACCCAGTAGCCCATCTTCTCGGTAAGGTCGCGCCACTCGGCCGTGAACTTCATCACGTTCTCACGGCACTTTTGGTTGTAGTCCTCTACTGATATGTACTTGTCTGACTCCTTGTTGTCGATGTCGGCCTTGGTTATGCCCAGCTCTTTCTCCACGCCAAGCTCCACGGGCAGTCCGTGAGTGTCCCATCCAGCCTTGCGGTGAACCTGGTATCCCTTCATCGTCTTGTAACGGTTGAAGGTGTCTTTTATCGTGCGCGCAAGCACATGATGGATGCCCGGATGGCCGTTGGCCGAGGGAGGCCCCTCAAAGAACACGAACTGAGGACAACCCTCACGCTCTGTTATAGATTTGCGGAACACGTCGCTGCTGTTCCATTCTTCTAATACGGTCTTGTTGGTAGTTGTCAAATCAAGACCCTTATGTTCGGCGAATTTGTTGGACATATCTGTTTCCTTACGTTTTTATCCTTGTTTATTTGAGCCGCAAAGTTAAGTAAAAAAATCGTTTTACCAAAACTTTGGGCAAAAGTTTAAGCCTATTTACGCCACCACACTACTGGCAGACATGACAATTAAGACAATAAGCAAGAAGTAAGGAACAACATTTTTGACAATACACGGAGAAAACGCATGGCAAACTTATATCTCTGGGATAAAAAGACAAGAAAGACAATTCCTTATGCCAAACTAACGACAAATCAAATAGCCCTATCCCTTCTTTTCACCTTCGTCCAGAGGTTACGATGTTAACGTCCAGAGGTGGCAATGTCAACGTTCATATATTACAGATGGATTACTGTTGTCAAAACTTTCCGAGAATCCTGTCCATTACCCAGTTGACGGGGGTTGCGGACACACAGGTGCACGAACATACGCCGCGTCCCTGCAGATCCTCAATGACGGCGCGTATCAATGGAAGCTGCACGTATGGAGGATTTGGTACGACCACGCTTGTGGCACCCTCGCTGGTGACAATTTGTATGGGGTCGTAATTGAAGACGGAGAAGCACAGCATGCCCTTGTCTCCGATAATCTCCACCCGATCTTCTTTAGCCGACTTATGGCCGGCGAAACACCACGAGCCGCTACCGGTCAGCCCGTCCTCGAAACGGAAACAGGCACTGACGCTATCTTCTGCTGCATACAGTCCGGCACGGTTGGCACAGATGCCCTCAGCCTCGACTATGACACCAAAGAGGTCTTGAAGCAAATCAAGCTGGTGAGGGGCAAGGTCGTAGAAGTAGCCCCCACCGGCGATGTCTGGCTGCAGGCGCCAAGGCAGGGACGCGGCTGCAGCATAGTCGAGGTCGCGCGGCGGACAGGAAAATCTTACCTGCACGTTCATCACACGGCCTATGCCCTGCTGCCGTATGATGTCTTTCACCTTCTTGAAATAAGGCAGATAGCGGCGGTAATAGGCCACAAAGCAGGGCACGCCAGTCTGTTGACTCACACGGTTTATCCTGGCGCAATCGTCGTAATTAGCGGCCAAGGGCTTCTCCACGTACACAGGCTTTCCGGCACGCATGGCCAATATGGCGAACGTTGCGTGACTGGAAGGCGGCGTGGCTATATAGACAGCATTGACGTCAGGGTCGTCTATCAGTTCCTGGGCGTCTGCATACCACTTGCCGACATGGTGGCGCTCCGCATAGGAACGCGCCTTATCGGCATTGCGACTCATCACCGCCACGACACTCGAGCCTTCAACCTCGTTAAAAGCCGGCCCTGACTTCTTTTCGGTCACTTCTCCGCAACCGATGAATCCCCATCTTAGTAGTTTCATGCCTTATCATTTTTACGGTTTGCATATAAGCGCATGGGCAAGCCCGTCGTTAACCGCCGCCGAAACGCCATTACGCAATTTTCGATACAAAGTTAGCAAATTTTATCCATACCATGCCCCCATGTTAGCAATAATATTGTTACCTTTGTGCCAAAAACCGGAATGCAGGCGCAAACCCCTACATGAAAAGCCGGCCGAAACAACTTTCAACAGCATGGACAACTTAAAACAAGCAGTAATAAACAAAAGCCGCAGCTACACAGCCTGCCTGTCGGAGGCGCACAGGATGCTGTTCGACAACATTAAGGTGATATTTAGCCGCACATGGGCTTACAGTCTGGTGCTGGCAATGGTGTCGGCCTTATATCTTTCATTATACATACACGCCATGTTGTATGGCGGCGGCTTTGGGCTTGCCGTCATGTTATGCGTAGCAACATTGGCGGCAATTGCCGCCGGGACAGTATTTCAAGCAAGAGTGATGCATCTGGTCAATGGCCGTCCGATGAGATGGAACTTGGCACGGTGCGGCATACTGACAGCATGCTGCATTGTGGCCGGCATTGTACTGATCGGAGTGTGTGCCGCGGTTGTGTTTGGAATTGTGGCATCACAGCAATATGCCACATTGGCAGACATGCAGCCCGTATTTATCTGCCTGGGTGGAATGTCGGTGGTGGTAGCGCTACTGATGCTCCCTTTTGTTTATACATCAATGAAATACATGATGGAACCTGAATGCAAGCTGAGACGGATGGCAGCCAAGACATACGCCGTTGGACTGCGCCACTGGGGATTGGTGTTTACCGCGCTGTTCCTTGCGGAACTCTGCGTCATCCCCTGCTCGTTGTTGGTGTCATTGCCAATGTTTATCGTACTGGCGGCCAACTCATATTCTGTTTACGGAGTGAACTTTATCGGAGATCCTACAGGTTTGCCATCATACTTCACGGCAATCCAAGCCGCGGTGTTCACGCTGACATTCTTCATTTGGGCGTATGTAAACATCTTCATAGTTTTTGTGTGCTATTTCCTCTACGGAAGCATCGCCACAAGAGAAAAGGAAAAGAAAGAAATAGCAAATGAACTGAAAGGGTAAAAACAGTATGGCTAAACAACGTATCTTATTCATCGACCGTGACGGCACACTTGTGGAAGAGCCTCACGACGAACAAGTGGACTCGTTCGACAAACTGAGATTCACCAATGGAGTACTAAGAAACCTAAGTTTCATCCGCTCACGGCTTGATTTCCGTTTTGTCATGGTTAGCAACCAGGACGGACTCGGTACAAGTTCTTTTCCGGAAGAGACGTTCTGGCCCGTACACAATTTCATAATGCAGACGCTCGAGGGCGAAGGAATAATATTTGATGATGTTCTCATAGACCGGCATTTCCCCGAAGACAATCATCCGTGCAGAAAACCTGGTACTGGCATGCTGACCGCATATTTGGACAATCCGATTTACGACATAAGGGAAAGCTTCGTGATAGGTGACCGCGATACGGACAGGCAATTGGCCGACAATATTGGCTGTAAAGCTCTGATATTGGGACAAGACGGTGTCACATGGGACAAAATTGCAGAAATACTGTTTGCAGGAGAACGTACAGCCCAAGTCGACAGAATCACGAAGGAGACTAAAATACACGTGGCAATAAATATCGATGGCTCTGGCAAATGTGACATATCCACTGGCATCGGATTCTTTGACCACATGCTCGAACAGATCGGGCGACACGGCATGATGGACATTACCATCCACACCACAGGCGACCTTGAAGTCGATGAACATCACACAATAGAGGATACCGCCTTGGCACTTGGCGAATGCATACGGACTGCACTCGGGAACAAACGTGGAATAGAGAGATATGGTTATTGCCTGCCAATGGACGACAGCCTATGCAGGGTTGTGCTCGACTTCGGCGGCCGCCCATGGTTTGTGTGGAATGCAGACTTTAAACGAGAAAAAATAGGCGAGATGCCTACTGAGATGTTCCTTCACTTTTTCAAGAGCCTGAGCGACTCGGCAAGGATGAATCTCAACATAATGGCTGAAGGGCAAAACGAACATCACAAGATAGAAGGCATATTCAAGGCCCTTGCACGAGCCATGCGCATGGCTGTGAAACGCGACATATACCACTACGAACTGCCTTCAACAAAAGGAGCACTATAACACAAAAGGAAAAGAAAACACAAAGCAAACGGAACTGAACAACTGAATGCACAACACATATACGGGAAACCAAGGAGACAACACAGCTACACCATAACACAGTCCCTTGAATATGTCCCCAACTCCATTGTACACACCAAAGGAAATACCATATGTAAACGATGTGGACAAGACAAAAAATGCCAACAAGGGAACAACCGACTTGCACAAAGGACTTGGATAAAAACCTCCAGTCACACCAAGAAGCATGGAATGAGGAATAAAGACAAGCAAAGACATTGCCGATGCCAATATGACAAAAACAGCGAAAGACCAATACAACGCATGACGCTGACGGTGTGTCAAAGCTCCACCGCCCATCAATGCAAACAAGGCTTTACACAAACCGCTTCTTACACACACACCATAAGCCATTGCACACAAAACAAGCCAAGCGAGAGACGGGTTGGCAATGTTGTCTGCAAAACTGCCAAGAAACCACCGTATGCCCTCTCCGCTCAACAATGACTTTAAAGCGAGAGACGGGATAATGGAAACAACTATCCATGACGACAGCACCAAAGCCAACTGAGCGATTATCAGTATTACTGATAACAAAGTGAAAAACTTATATCCCATATCAGACAATCAGGCGTTAATGTGAAAAAACAGATCTTTGCATAATTTAATATTCATCAGGATAAAGATTTTCTGCATCAAGTATATGTAGTTCAATCGACTTTGTTACCAACCGGGTGGCGTTCACGCCCACTCCACCGTTTCCATTAGGAAACAGTTTTTTTACAAGTTCATTCTGTCTTTTCTCAAGGCTTTTCACACCAAATGGCATTCCGCGCAAACCTGTGATTTGCTCCTTGGTATACCCCAAAGCCAAATGACGAAGAAAACGCTCGTCATACTCGTCAATCTCGTAATTGACCAATGCCTCTTGCCTAAGAATCTGCTTGTTCACACTATACTTGAAACGCGTTATTATTTTTTCAAGTATCGGCTGATTGAACACAAGTTTGCGACCGTTCATGACACTGACGATATCATCTCGTGTGAGCAATTCTCCACTCTTGAGAATTATCCCGTCACAACCTGCGTCAAGCACATCAACCCACAACTTTTCATTAAGTATTTCACCTGTAAAAATCAATACCTTTACATTCTTATATGCCTCCTTGGTTTGACGGCATATCTCCACGCCTACGGTCGTAGAGCCCCCAAGCCCCAAATCAAGCAATATCAGATCAGGCAATTGCTGTTTTAACAGGCACCAATATTCCACCTCATTACATGCTGTTCCAATGATTTCCGCTTCCGGGACATCATTTTTCAAAATACCTTCAGTACCTTTCAACTCCAAAGGCACATCCTCTACAATTACGACCTTAAACTTATCCATCATTAAACTTGATTTACTAAAATACAATATTTGCCATATGTTTAAATTATCTGCGCCCTTGCAAATGTCAAATCAACAGAAATGCCTTCGTTGCATGGATGCACGGATATTCCACAACCATGCAGATTTGTCTGCTCGCCTATTTCACGTAAAATCTGCCTGCAAATAAAGAAAGGTATATTCTTGACAGACGGCGAGAACAACTCTTGGCATTGCGCTTCTGTAAGTTTCATGCCACGACATACAAACTCCAGCACGACATATCTTGTATCAGCCAAAGCTGATCCCATGGATGAGTAAACACAACCACATTGTTTCTGCAAGACTTCAAAAAGATACTCAACCAGCACCTTGTCCCCCAACACTCTTTCGTCTATTCCCAACAAATCCTTTAACGATACAGGCTTGCATTCAAAAACAACAGAATCAATCTGTTTCCTAACCTGTTCACACAGAATTGAATATAATTCTTTGTAATAAGATGCAATATCACTGATCGCTGCAACATTGCTTTCTTTTTTATCAAAGAGCAAATATTGTATTCGCGACGGATAATACATTGTTTCATGCTTGAGCGCACTTAAGCTATTATCTGTCACACTGTTACAAATATATAATTTGTCTTTTTCATACGCAACCTTATGCAACTCGTCTTCAACCGTCTCTATTGCCTGCTTTCTCGACTTTCCAGACGCGACAGAAAGCTTCAATTCACTTTTGATTTTTTCAATCACACGCTTCAGTGTGTCTGGATACTTCTGCGTGTCAATACGATCTATCCGCCCAAGTTTCTCCTCGTCTGCAATCTTTGAAAGAAGAATCTCATTGACTTTATATATATTTTCTACGCAAAGCCTGAAATAAAGAACATGGCGGTAATATAAGAAATAATACGCAACAACAATGACAACAAGCAGGAAAACAAGCACGATTATGGCTATTAACTTGTTTGTGCTGGCAACCTGCACCGCTTTGCAATAATCAACAAGCCCTTTGTCAGCCGAACATTCTTTGAACAACTGAGTATAAATTTTATTATTATAAGCATACAGACCCCATCTGTGCAAGGCCAAAGCCGCAACTGCACTTTCATTGCGTATATCAAGAACTATTCCATAATCCATGTTCACTCTCTTACGGAACCATGTTATCTCCGCTGGGATATCCATGCTCGCTCCACAATCCACCATGAGGTTCTTCCCATTTGGAAACATTCTCAAATAATGTTCATTCAAATATAACCTTGCTGAGTCTGCATAGACAAGAGTCCTTTCATAATTTCCGTTCACGTTGGAAAAATATGCCGAATCAGCATATATCCCCGCCTTACGCAATAGGGCGTACTGTTCAGAATTGTTCAAACTCCCGTCAGACCTTGCATACATACATGTACCAATGGCTAGAAAAAGCAAAACAGAACGCGCCACACCATATGGAAGCCTGAAATAAAAACGACTACCCTTCCCCTTTTCACTTTCAGCAAAAAGCCCACATTCACTAAATACCCGACTGACTTTCCTGTACTTTTCCATTATACCCCTACAGTTCATCAATCCAAAGCCATGCCCGTTATAAACCTTATGGTCAAATATGCCCGAAAGTTCCTCTTGCGAAAGCCCTATACCGGTATCTTTAACTGAGATTTCGACATACGATTCCGTGTTTACGGCGGAAACAGCAACAGTGCCACCGCATGGTGTAAACTTTCTGGCATTGTCTGCAAGCGTATTTAGCATGAACAGTGTCAAGATCCTATCTGCCTTTACAACAACATCCACATTCTCAACGTCAAGCCTGATACCTTTCATGTTGAATGAGACTTCAGACTTTGACAGAACAGAAAACACATCATGTAAATTAAAGCTCTCAATGTGCAGGCTCAACTGACCTTGCTGCAAAGAAATCCAATGCGTAAGAACCGTGTTATACTCACTTATCTTGTTTATGATTTCAGACATATACGCAAACCGTTCCTCTCTTACCGGGTATGGGTCTTTACCTGCCTTCAGCCTGTTTACTTCATTAATAATCCTATCAATATATGGTAAGACATTGTCTATTAAAAAAGCCTTTGCCTTATTGTCAAGACTTTGCCTTTTGCTCTTTTCCAATTGCAACTTATTTACTGAAAGTTCTTCATTTACTTCCTCAAACCGTTCTTCAAGTTTGGCGATTTTTTTCTTGTTGTCAGCTTCCCAATCGCTTAATGGGACAAGCAAACGGCTTATGTACTCGCTGCTGTATCTTTTCTTTCCTTTTTTATTGAAAAACAATAAAAGAGTCACCACAACCACAATCAAGACCAATATTGCAACTATCAACAGATTCTGCTGAATCGAGATTTTTTCCAGTTGCTCGACACGTGCTTCAAGCTGCCGGTCTTGTCTGGTTTCCTCCTGTATGTCCAAATAGGCATTTCTGTTAATATCACTGTTGTTCTTGTCATTCAATGCCGAATATACAAGACTCATACACTCCTTTATGCTCGCTATCTGTGCAGGCGCTTTCTCAATCGCCTTATCAGTTGTCATGGCATTTTCCAGGCATATTAATGAAGATGTATAATCACCCAACATGAAATAACAGCGCGACAACGTTCTGTAAGCGCCGGCTGTTTGGTACACGTCACCATACTCTTTGAACATGTCCAACGCTTTTTGGGCAAAATATCCAGCCATCAAACTGTCTGGCATATTATCGGTGTTCAAATAAACGAATGCGGCTTTATTGTTGGCTTTCAGATATTTAAAGGCGTTTGCATCAAGTAAGTGTTCACTGATGGCTTGTAAAGAATTTGCCTGCCAGTATGTCATGCCGCACTGTCTTGCCATGACGTAACACTTTAACAGGCATTCAAACTCTTTCTGCCAAACAGCTTGCTGTTTTCCACTGCTTATTATTCCGCCACTGCCTATCTGGTATAAAAAATTAAGATATTGTGCCGTATCTCCCTGTATCTCGCCTGAAGGGCTGATTTGCCGCATCGCATCTGATGACTGTCTGATTAGCCCTACGTAATAAAAATATGTTGAGCAAACAATCTGGAACTCAGTCTTGGCATATACATAACGCCTCCTCATCCGCTCTGTCAATGCGTCTTTTTCTTCGTCGATACGCTTCATTCGTCTCAACGCACGTTCCCTGTATCCATAAAAGCTTTTATTCTTGGACTCCCTTTGGCAAAGGCGCATGTATTGGACATCGGCCACAAGAAGTTCCACCTGGTTGTCGGTTGATTTCTCCACACTGTCAAGACGGGCGTAAGCCTTATCATAATCCATCTTTGCAATGTCGGCAAATGCCAGATTGTTATATGCCTCCGCCCTACCGGATGGATAACCGCCTGACATAGCCAACGCTCTTGACGCAAAAACGCGCACGGTGTCAAGATTGCGGTAATGGCTGGCGTATGACATCATGTTCAGCCTGTCTACCTCGCCGTCAACCGGGACGGAACAAGCTGAAAAGAAAAAAAGGCCCAATAAGCCGATTAGCACTATTGAGCCTTTAGACACAAATATTTTATCCGCGCACCTTGGCAATGTATCCCAACGCCTCCTTGCACTTGTCGGTTATAGCCTGCCAGTTGCCGGCGGCCACAACATCTTTCGGGAACAACTTAGACCCCATGCCTACACAGAACACGCCGGCTTTGAACCAAGACGTAAGATTCTCTTCGTCAGGCGACACGCCTCCGGTCACCATGAGCTTGGACCAAGGCATCGGGGCAAGCAGGCCTTTTACCAATTTCGGGCCTAGCACATCGCCGGGGAAAACCTTGCAGAGGTCGCATCCCTTCTCCTGTGCGAAGCCTATTTCAGATACACTGCCGCATCCCGGTGTGTAAGGGATGAGGCGGCGGTTGCAAACCGCTGCTATCTCAGGATTGTACAACGGGCCAACTACAAAGTTTGCTCCAAGCTGTATATATAAGGCAGCTGTGGCCGGATCTATAACAGAGCCTACGCCAAGTGCCAGTTCTGGACATTCCTTGTCTGCAAACTTAACCACTTCACCGAACACATCGTGGGCGAAATCTCCGCGGTTGGTGAACTCAAAGGCTCGCACACCGCCGTCATAACACGCCTTGATGACTTTTTTTGCCACCTCGACGTCCTTGTGGTAAAACACGGGCACCATGCCTGTGGCACCTATCTTCTGCAATACTGCTATTTTGTCAAATTTTGCCATTTCTTCAATTGTTTTCTTTTTCACGTTTAAAAACCAAGTACAGGCCGAAGCAATAGGAGCATACAAGCTCCCATCCCTCTTCAGCCAACTTGTTTATGCCTTTTTCCTCGTTTGAGAAAAAGCATTTCACTTTGTATTCATAACGTGGCATGACAACTGTGGTTATCTTTGTACACGCCCCGAAGCATCGCCTCCGGCAAGGTTGGCCACCTCTTCGGCTGACATAAGGTTGAAATCGCCGGGGATGGTGTGCTTCAAAGCCGAAGCCGCAACGGCGAACTCAAGAGCTTTGCCCTGATCGTCTGGATATGTCAGCAAGCCATGGATAAGGCCGCCTGAGAAAGAGTCGCCGCCACCTACGCGGTCAACTATCGGCAGAATGTCATAGTGCTTGCTCTGGTAGAACTCCTTGCCGTTGTAGATAAGAGCCTTCCAGCCGTTGTGGCTTGCAGACAGAGACTCGCGCAAAGTGGACACGACATACTTGAAACCGAACGTCTCCATCATGCCCTTGAAGATGCCGTAGTATCCCTCGGCATCAGTCTTTCCGCCCTCAACGTCAGCTTCAGGCTTGAAACCGAGGCAAAGCTGTGCGTCCTCCTCGTTGCCTATGCACACATCCACATATTTCATAAGAGGTTTCATTATGCTCTGCGCCTTCTCTGAAGTCCAAAGCTTCTTGCGGAAATTCAAGTCCACACTGACAGTCACACCGTGACGCTTTGCAGCCTCACAGGCAAGTCTTGTCAGCTCTGCCGCCTTGTCGCTGATGGCCGGAGTAATGCCGCTCCAGTGGAACCATTGTGCGCCTTCCATTATCTTGTCAAAGTCGAAGTCTTCAGGATCAGCCTCTGCAATGGCGCTGTGAGCACGGTCGTAAATAACTTTGGACGGACGCATGCAGGCTCCGCTCTCAAGATAGTATATGCCCACCCTGTCACCGCCACGCGCGATGTACTGCGTATTGACACCGTAACGGCGCAAGGCATTGACTGCGCACTGGCCGATCTCATGCTTTGGAAGCTTGGTCACGAAATATGCGTCGTGCCCATAATTGGCTACGCTGACAGCCACGTTGGCTTCGCCGCCGCCATACACTACATCAAAGACATCGCTTTGGACAAATCTTTTCTGTCCAGGCGAAGAGAGGCGAAGCATGATTTCGCCCAATGTTACAACTTTAGCCATCTTCTTAATTTTTTAGTTTTTTGAATGTTAATAGATTTATTAATTTGTTTTTTGGTTTACAAAATTAATATTTAAATCGTATCCGAACAAATAAAACAACAAAAAACGTATTATTTCAAGAAAAAACAGACTGCACTTTGCGGTGCAATGGACAAATTCCGGCATAGACGATCAACCATTCGCCACGCATGGCTTGCGCAAGCTGGAACTTGCAGAGAGTAAAGCGACATGGCATTTCACTTACATTTTGTCATCCTAAAATGTTCCGTGATTTCCAGCGAACCAGAAAATACACAGGTCACGGAGATGTCTTTCGGGCACGCAGAACCACCATTGGGATGGCTTGACACGGCAAAACGACACACCAAAGACGGCCTTTCATACTGTAAAAGACGGCCAATCGGAACAACGGGAACGGCCTTCTCAATGTAAAAACACGGTCTTTTTCATGTCAAAACGCCATGTTTCAGGCATCAATAAACGGTAAAACAATGCACACATGACCATCATGGCTGCATAAAACATTGATGCGCAAACACTTAAACAATGCACGCAAAAAGAGCCGTTAAATCCGGGCGTGACTATAAAAATTCAAAACAACTACATTCTACGGAGGCATACGAAAATCACATTGTCACATTTTGCAACGTCATGCCGACAATTTGAAAATCAACGGAGAAGCCTTTTCAAATTCAATATTGTTTTTTATCATGGCGCATCTGGCATGGACTGCAAAACTACAACAACATGCAAAAGACACTGCCTGACGAGCCATCAGGAAAAAACTACAGGCAAACCTCCGGTTTTTCGTTTTTTATTGTTACATTTGCAAGACAATCGGCAAATTAAAAGAAATATCACTTTTACACTCAATGAATTGAAACTTCAACCAATCATGAATAAAAGACTAATAATCAGCGTCATGGCGGCATGCGCCATTGCGCCGGCTTTATCGCAGACAACATTCGGCATAACAGTGACGAACAGGCACGACAAAGCAAAAACAAACACTCCAATCGTGCTGAATCTTGACGAATACGGAATCGACGTGAAATCAGCCTTGGTCACCGCAGACGGCAAAGAAACAGCTTGCCAGCTTGACGACTTGGACCAAGACGGACGCATGGACGAGCTGTGCTTCATCACAGACATTGGAGCTGACGAATCGCGCAAATTTGAAATAACACTGTATGAAACCGGCCGTCCAAAGAAGTATGAGCCGCAAGTATATGTCGAAATGCTGCTAAGCAATAAGAAAATCAAAAAGAACAACAAGCAGAACCTTTACATATCAGAACTGACCGTAGACAACGGAACAAATCCATACTGGCAACTGCACCACCACGGAGCCGCATTTGAAAACGACATGGTGGCTTACCGTATATACTTTGACCACCGCCAGACTGTCGACATATATGGTAAATACAAAAGGCAACTGGAACTGAAAGAAACGCAGTTCTATCCTGACGACAGACAGAAAGCCGCGCAATACGGCGACGACGTGCTTTGGGTCGGCTCCACACTCGGACTTGGAACACTCCGCGGATGGGACGGACACAAGCCCACCATGCTGAACGATGTGGAAAAGAGAAGCCAGAAAATAATTGCACGCGGACCGATACGCACCATTGTGGAAGTAAAAGACAAGGGCTGGACTCCACAGGCAGAGGCGCCAGGCGCCACGCCAATAGACATGACTGCCCTGTACACATTGTATGCCGGACGGCGCGAATGCAGCGTGGACGTGAAGTTCGACAAGCAGGCTGAAGACCTGATGTTGTCCACTGGCTTCATCAACGTAAAAAACTCAACGGAGTTTTCAGACAAGCGCGGCTTGCGCGGATGCTGGGGCACAGACTGGCCGGTCTCGGCCAAAGACAGCGTCGGCCACAAGCGTGAAACCGTAGGGTTGGGAATCTGCATACCTGAAAAACACATCGTAAGCGAAGAACACGCCGACAAAGACAATTATGCATTTGTAGTAAAACCCACAAACAACGAACTGCATTACAAGATAACATTCTGCAGCGACAACGAAACATTCGGCTATCACAGCGACAAGGAATGGTATGATTTCCTGAAAGAATGGAAAGAAGACCTGGCCAACCCGGTAATAATAAAAAAGGAATAATCATTGAAAGCCTTTATACCTGCCTGACGGATGAGGACACTTAAGCGCATAATAAAAACAATCATATGGACAATTGTCGCCGTATACCTTATTTCGGTGACATTGGTCCGTATGCCGTTCATGCAGAAATGGTTAGGCGAAAAGGCAAGTACCATCATCGGAAAGAAGCTTGGCACTCATGTATCGGTGGGCAAAGTGTACTTGGGATTGCTAAACAGGATAATAATTGACAACCTCGAGCTGTACGACAAAAGCAACAAACTCATGGTCAGCACATCGCGCGTGGCGGCAAAAATAGACTACGGGCAGCTTGTCAAGGACGGACGCATATACATATCGTCAGCACAAATATTCGGATTCAACGGCACGTTCTATAAAGCCGACAGTCATTCCAAACCTAACTTCCAGTTCGTACTTGACTCCCTGTCGTCAAAAAACAAAAGCAAAAAATCGAATCTGGAACTGAGCATCAACTCTTTGATAATAAGACACGGTGCCGTGAAATTCGACGTTTACGACAAGGCCACAACACCGGCGCGTTTTAATGCGGCCCATTTGGACATTAACGACATCAGCGCCCATCTTATAATACCTTATTATACAGCTGACAGCCTGTCTGTAACCGTAAAAAAACTGTCGTTAAAAGAAAGCTCAGGACTTGACCTGCGTAAACTCAAGTTTGACCTTGCATACGACAACAGACAAGCCGTGTTGGCTGACTTTAATCTCGCCCTGCCAAATACAGATGTAAACATCAGCAACATACATGCCGAATTCTCCAAGAAAAACGGGAAACCGGACATTAACACCCTACGCTTTGACGGGACAATCGGCAAATCACATGTAACACTTAACGACCTGTCATGCTTTGTTCCACAATTCAAGGTCAATGACACACCATTACGCCTGAATGCGGAATTCTCAGGTACCGGCAATTCAATAAACATTCGAAAACTGAACATCAATTCTCAAGACAACGGCATCACGCTTACCGCCTCAGCAAGCATTGCCAAGCATGAACATGGATTAGAATGGACGGCTACAGTCAGACAGTTTGATTGCAAAGCTGAAAGCATAAACGGAATATTGAAAAAGACACAAGCTGACAATTCCACACTGAAAGGAATGCTGGCACGTCTCGGCAGCATACAATACAGAGGCGAGTTGTCTGGAACAAGCGAGACCATGTCTGCCGAAGGAACACTTGGCAGTAATGTTGGCACTGTAAATTTGAGAGTTAAACAAAAAGGGCATAAATTCCACGCACATGTCGACACAAAAGAATTCAATCTGGGACATTTGCTGGACAATGAGAAATTGGCTCTGCTTTCCACAATCATGGATATTGAATGCGACAAAAAAGGGAACAGCATTTCAAACATTAAAGTGGACGGAGTTTTACCTCGTTTCGACTATAACGGATATTCATATTCTGACATAAAAGCCAAGGTAGCTTATGACAGTCAGGCATTCAATGGCACGCTAAGCATGGATGACCCCAATGGGCAGATAAACATAAACGGCGAAATGGAGCTGGGAAAAACCAAGCAAATCATAGACATGAATGCCAACATAAGGAGACTCAACCTGGCCGCCTTGAAAATGACAGACAAATGGAAAGATTCAGAGTTCAATTTTGACATAAGCGCAAATGCGCATGTTTCTGACACTGAAACAAACATGTTCAAAGGCAATGTTGAGATTAATGATTTTTCCATGCTTGGCGAAAAGGAGTATTCACTCGACAACCTTACCATAACGTCAGAAACAGGCAGATTAACAATGACTAGCGACTTTGGACATGCGGAATTGACCGGCAAGTACAAGATGAAGACACTTGTCCAAAGCTTTATGCACATACTGCATTCCAAACTGCCGACATTTTGCAAGACAAAAGGCAATCCAAACAATGAGTTCACACTTAATGTAGAACTTGACAAGTCTGATTGGCTCAACTCGTTGTTGGGAATTCCGCTAACATTTGATTCTCCTTTACACGTCAAAGCCGACATAAACGACAGAGAGGAAGCGATGAGCCTTTATTGCAAGGCTGGAAAACTTATTTACGACGGAAGCCCGTATGAAGACGTGACTATTTCTGCAGAAACAACCGGAGACACGATTTCTGTCAACGGGAATGTAAGAAAAGTGATGAACAACGGGCATAAATTAGACTTGGCGGTGTCAGCAAATGCAAACACAGACAAACTTGCCTCTTCAATAAGCTGGAACAACAATCAGCCCAAGCCGATGAAGGGAAAACTCAACGCCGAAACCAGATTCATCAAGAATGGGAACGGGAAAACAGACGTCAACATTGACATTATGCCATCGAACATCTTGGTTAATGATACGGTTTGGAGTGTTTTGCCGGCGAACATTATTTATAGCAACGGGAACTTGGCTATAGAACATTTCGCAATAGAGCACAACAAACAGCACATAAAGATAGACGGGAAAGCCACAAGAAGTTATAATGACTCGATTACCATCGACATGCAAGATGTCGACGTAAATTATGTGCTTAGCCTTGTGAATTTCCATTCAGTAGAGTTCGGCGGACACATGACAGGCAAAGCTTTCGTAAAATCCGTATTTTACGAACCGGACGCTTATGCCGACATATCCGTCAACGGGTTTACTTTTGAGCAAGGTCCGTTAGGCACGCTCTATGCCAATGTAAGATGGGACAAGAACAAAAAACAAATAAACATTGACGCGCATGCCAATGACGGGCATGACGCACGCACGATAATCAACGGCTATGTCTCTCCAGCACATAACCGCATCGACCTTGGGATCAAGGCCGAAAACACCAACATTGAGTTCCTGAAAAGCTTTTGCGGCGACTTCATGGACAACATCAGGGCAAAAGCAAACGGGAAGGTCAATGTACACGGGCCGTTGGACGCCATCAACCTGACCGGAACTCTTGTAGCGGACGGCAGCGCCCTCATCACGCCAATCAATGTAGAATATATTTTGGCAAACGACACGATACGCTTCATTCCCAACGAAATAGTTTTCCGTTCTGACACCATTCGCGACAGGAACGGCAATATAGGAATTGTCAACGGAGCCTTACACCACAAGAACCTAAGCCACCTGACTTATGACATAAGCATTGAAACAAGGAACCTATTGTGCTATGACACGAAGAATTACGGCAACGACGCATTTTACGGAACTGCATACGGAACAGGAACATGCGCCATAAGGGGACGCAGCGGCAGAATTGACATCGACATTGACATTACGCCAGACAAGGACTCATTCATAGAATACAACGCAACAAGTCCGGAAACCATCTCTGACCAGCAATTCATCACATGGAATGACAAAACACCTCGAACGGATGTACAAGACTCTACCGGAACAGCGGCTCACACCGACACGCTAACCGCAAAACTTGTGACAGACATTCCTTCGGACATGCATATAAACTTCCTTATCAACATGACCCCGGAAGCGTCATTGCGCGTGCTGATGGACGAGAACACAAACGACCGCATAACCTTAAACGGCAACGGGACGATACGTGCCGAGTTTTTCAACAAAGGCTCGTTTGACATGTTCGGCACATTCCTAATCGACCACGGCACTTACACTTTGACAATCCAAAACATCATAAAAAAGGTGTTCCAGTTCAAGCAAGGCAGCACAATCATATTCGGCGGAGACCCTTATGACGCACTGCTCGACCTGCAAGCAATATACACAGTCAACAGCGTGCCGCTGTCTGATTTGCAACTGGGCAACAGTTTTACAAGCAACAATGTCAGGGTAGACTGCCTGATGAACATCAGCGGAACCCCACAATCACCGCATGTAGACTTCAACATAGACATGCCGACGGTCAATGAGGATGCCGAGCAAATGGTGCGCACCGTAATCAACAGTGAAGAAGAAATGAACCAACAGGTGGTTTATCTTCTAGGCGTTGGACGTTTTTACATGCCCGGCAATAACAACTCGGCAGACCAAAACAGGCAAAACCAGACCAGCCTTGCAATGCAAAGCCTGCTGAGCGGAACAATAAGCCAACAAATCAACACGTTGTTGGGAAGCCTTGTAAAAAACAACAACTGGACATTCGGCGCAAATATCAGCACCGGCGACGAAGGTTTCAACAACGCCGAATACGAGGGCATATTGTCTGGCCGGCTGCTCAACAACCGCCTTATCATCAACGGACAGTTCGGATACCGTGACAACAAGAACGCAACGACATCTTTCATTGGCGACTTCGACATCAATTACCTATTACTGCCAAACGGCAACATATCCTTGAAAGTGTACAACCAGACAAACGACCGATACTTCACGAAGTCTTCACTCAACACTCAGGGCATAGGACTCATACTAAAAAAAGACTTCAACTCATTGATGGAATTGTTCGGCCTGAAACGTAAAAAGAAGAAGACATCAAATCCCTGACAAATCCAGACAAACATTACAATCTTGCCAAAGGCCGCAAAACGTGATGCAAAAGACCATCTTTCACATCGCGTTTTGCGGCCTTTGGCAAGATGATTTGCCGTCTATTGCAACATGGATATTATTTCGACATGAGTTCGCCATAAGGAATTATCTTTCCAATTATAAATAATTTCTTACCGCTTTGCATTTCTACCGCTCAGTGGCAAATCGTCATTCCGCTGAAAAGCGGAATCCAGAAGACATCTTGACGGCACACCAGCCTGGCGGTAAACACAGGATTCCGCTTTTCAGCGGAATGACAACTTGCCACCGACTTGCAAAAAAACTGACAAGTGAGACATTCCTGTTATGTCGAACTCACGTTGTTTCACTATACCAACTACACTGCCATGCGTCCCAAAGCCAGGGGCATTTACCGCGTTGCGCGGAAACTCTCCATATTCTTGTAACGCCGTTTCATGAAGCGCTTGTATATATTCGCTATCCAAAGCTTATGCGATAACATGAAAACAAGACCTGTCACAAGAAGTATGACGTATGCCGCATTTTCGCCCAACGAAGTCCTAAGCACAGATATTACGATGACAGGCAAAAACATGGCCACAATCAAAGCTACCAGTTGAAAGTAATTGTTTTCCACATTGCCTTTGCTGATGAATTTCGTATTTAGCGGCATAGTTTGCATATTGTAAACTGCCATCTGCATGAAAAGGCAGTATACCGGCCCAGCCGTGAAAAACATCATCGACAACAATGCCAGCATTGTGTGCTTTTCGGTAAACACCGTGGGTAACATGAGAAACAGCGGCAACACGAGCATGGAACAAGAGAAATAATATTTAGCCCTGAGCAGCTGCATGATGTTCTCTTTGTGCACGGCCAGGAAATCAATATAGTTGCCCTCCGCGCACATTATCTTTACAAGCGTGTTGGCACCATATAACAAAAACACATAAGCCACCCAGAATATCTTGTAGAAATCATCTTGGTACAAGTCGGTGTACGCAACCACAAGGCTTAGAAGAATGGTGAAAACCGTGCTGGAAATGAAAGCCTTGCGCATGTTCTTGTTGCGGATAAGGCTCTTTATTTCAAGTTTTATGTATTCACCAGTTTCCCCATACCTGTCGAACATCCTGAATTCAGACACTTTCTTCATCTTGGAATCCTCGACATTCGCGGTCTCAATGTACGTATAGTGATACTGCATCCTTTTGTTTGCCTCGACAAAGGCCCACAAAAACAGCAACAATGCAATATAGTGCAAAGGATGCCAGTACGCAAAACCTGCACCCAGCCATGAAAACATGTCAAACAATGCGTCAAAATCCTCTAAATAAAAAGGGGAAAAAATTGCGGCATAGACGAATATTGGCAGTATCCACCATTTCAAACTTTGGTTTATAAGCGTCCTTGCAAACATGTACCATTGGCTGTTTATTGTTATCAGTATCTGGAATGACACAATCATGCCGAGCGCGGCGGCCGGACCTTCGCTGAAAACGGTTGTCATCAAGGCATACGGAACGGTGACCGCCGTCCAGATAAGATTGTTGGGAGTTGCCACACTTGACAACACGAACATCTCAACGCAGGCATGTTTCGGTATCGGCAGCAGTGAATATGGCTTTACGAGTTGCGCCGGAGTCTGTTGGCTCATGAATCTTACAAGAAAATCCACTGCCATGAAAAATGGGAGAAGCCCGAAAAGAAACTCGCACGGAGTATGCGAACCAGAACTGTTTGCAACGAGCGCAAGCAATATGGAAATGAAAACAAGATACAGGAAAACAAAGGCTCCGCCTATATACAAAAGCACTTTTGCCGCCTTGTTCTGCTCATACGCAACGCTTCGCCTTTCTGAAAGTCTGACATGGCGGCGCAACGCGCGAAACAGTTGCAGTTTATTCATTGTCGTTAATTATCGTTGGGAAACAAGTTATCTAAGGTCAACAATCTCTGCGTTTGGGAAATCCTTGGAGTTGAAGCGGAAGATGGAATCGCTAAGTTTTTTTGCCTTAAAATTAGAGACCTTGATGGTTGTCCACCCGTTACTTTGCCTCATCTTTATGGTAGTGGGAAGGTAATTTCTGCCGACAGTTACGTACATTTCCTTTATCGTGCGCTTTTGGTTGGTTGCGTATAAGTGTATTTGCCATCCTCCAGCAACGTTTTTCATGCCGATTTTAAAGCCGCTCTTATATATGTTTATGAACTTATAAGGGTTCATTGACTGTTGCTGGGCTTCCGTCGGAATGCTTATGTTCACTTCTTGGCTGCTTTTCATGTAAGTCCACTGCGTCTTTCCGTCATACCACACAATGGCTTGTGCGGTACGTGCGTTGAACTTGTTTCCTTTTATAGATATGGTTCCTGATGCGTTGCCATGTTTTCCGCTTACGCTGAAATTGGCGCTTGCGCCGTTTCTGTTGTTTATCATTGCAGCCGTTTTGTCAAGAATCTTACGTGCCTGTGCGGCATTCTGCGCATCGGCACACATTGCCATAAGGAGCGCAATCAGTATGAATGACAGTTTTCTCATTTTGTTTTGCCTGTTTGTAAATTTATTATTCGCATGCTTGCACATCTATTTTATTTCAGCCGTTCTTGTCCTGAATGACATGCAGAACAAGAACGGCACCTTTCACTTTCTGATTTGTGAAAGAAGTGTTTCCAGACTGTTCTCGTCTTGAACAAGCACTTCACGAGGCTTGCTGCCTTGAGCGGCTCCTACTATGCCCGCTTTCTCCAACTGGTCCATCAGCCTGCCAGCCCTGTTGTATCCAATTGAAAAGCGGCGCTGTATCATACTGGTGGATCCTTGCTGGCTAAGCACGATGGCACGTGCGGCTTCTTCAAATAAAGGATCAATGTTGTGCATTTCCAAATTACCTCCTGATACGTCCCCAGCATCATCCGCGGACGGCTCTGGCAGCTCCATCGGCTCCAGTGGCCCGGGCTGCTCAGCTATGTATTGATTGATTCTTTGTATTTCCTTAGTGTCTATAAATGCACACTGCACCCTGACAGGCTCATTCCCATTGAGGAACAGCAAGTCGCCACGGCCTATCAGCTGGTTGGCACCGGGGCGGTCGAGAATGGTTCTTGAATCTATCATTGCGCTTACCCTGAAAGCCATACGGCCAGGGAAATTCGCTTTAATGTTACCAGTAATAATGGATGTGGTCGGACGCTGTGTCGCGATGACCATGTGTATTCCAACGGCGCGCGCCAGTTGGGCTATACGCGCGATGGGCAATTCTATCTCTTTGCCGGCAGTCATAATCAAGTCCCCAAACTCGTCGATCACCACGACAATGTAAGGCATATACTCATGCCCGTCGGTCAATTTGAGCTGATGGTTTATGTATTTTTCATTATATTCCTTTATATTTCTAGCACCGGCAAGTTTCAGCATGTCATATCTTGAGTCCATCAGCTTTGCACAGACTGTTCAGCGTCCTGATAACTTTTGTCACATCCGTGATTATTGTTTCTTCATTGTCATCAGGCACTTTTGCCATAAAATGCTGCGCAATTGGCGCGTATGGACTGAACTCCACCTTTTTGGGGTCTATCAAGACAAGCTTAAGCTCATTTGGATGTTTTTTATAGAGCAACGATGTTATTATTGCGTTCAGGCCGACAGACTTGCCTTGGCCGGTAGCTCCGGCAACAAGCAAATGCGGCAATTTAGCCAGGTCCACCATGAATATCTCGTTGGTGATGGTTTTTCCTATGGCTATTGGCAAATCCATCGTTGTCTCTTGGAAACGCTTTGAATTAAGTATGCTCTCCATCGAAACAATGTTCTGTTTCTTGTTAGGCACCTCTATACCTATAGTACCTTTGCCTGGTATCGGTGCTATTATTCGTATGCCAAGTGCGGCAAGGCTTAAGGCTATGTCATCTTCAAGATTCTTGATTTTTGAGATCCTTATTCCTTCAGCAGGTGTTATCTCATACAATGTTATGGTTGGGCCGACTGTGGCCATTATCGTCTTGATCTGCACTCCGAAGTTGTTGAGCACCTCCACAATACGGTTTTTGTTTGCAGTTTGCTCTTTCATGTCTATATATGGCTTGCCGTCATTCTCATATTTTTTCAGCAAGTCAAGTGTGGGATATTTATATTTTATCCACGGTTCACGTGGGTCTATTGGCACAGACAAGTCTTTCTGTCCGGAAACGTCTTTAGAATCGGCCTTTGTCTCATCGGTGGCCTGATTGATTATTATTTCCTGCTGCCCTTTGTCTTTCTGGGCATCTGACTGGCCATTCTTGTCAGTCTTATCATCGTTGTTTGCTGTGAACACGACAGTTTGTGGCTGTGGGTCGTCAAACGTTGTAGGGTCTTCAAGTGTCTGTATTGCTTCAGCTGTTTGTTCAGACTTTCCTGGTATATTGGTTACGCCAAATTTCACTTTACGAGTCAGCGTGCCAATAGGATTAAGAATGTTACGGACCACGTTGATGGTCTCTTTACTCAAATATGTAAGGAATGCGATGGCTGTAAGCAGCAATACAGCCATAAGTCCGTATACACCTATTATGTTTTCAAGCCATTGACAGCAATACAAACCATGGTCTCCACCAGGATTGAATATGCTGCCGCCCATTATAGGCGTCAGTAACTTAGCCGACATAATGGAAAACCAAATCATCGCAATCATAAGACAGATGAACCATTTTAGCAGATTGATCTTATACGCCTTGACAAGCCGCAATCCTGCCATTCCCATAAAAACCGGCACAATGAATGCCGACAATCCAAAACATCTGGATATGAAGAAATATGACACAAACGCTCCCAATGAGCCACAACTGTTCTTGAATTCCCTGTTCTTATTTAAAATCTCTTGCGAGCTATGGTCTAAAATCAAACTTTGGTCATATTGCCCTGTTGCAAAATACGAAATGAATGCAATTATCGTATATATGGACAAAATGAGCAGGATTATTCCAAAAATAAAATTTAAGATGTCGTTTTGTAGAATGCCTTTCAGCCCAATAGCTTCACTGAAAGATTTATCTGAACGTGCAATTTTTTTCTTACCCATTGCTGTATTCGAAATTTTATTTGCAAAAGTAATTGAAAAATGTCAGAATAAGCCATAAAACTCACCTTTTTTTTATATTTTTGCACACCATTTCTGAAGCTTTGCAGACTTCTTTTCGTTTCTATAATATGAGTAAGATCATTTATAACAAATTTGATAAACATAATATTCAGGAATTGCCGAGAGCTGTTTTCGGCGGAAGGATTATAGTAATAAATACAACCGCAGAAGCAGAAAAAGCTGTTGCTTATTTGCTGTCACAAAAAATTCTTGGGATAGACACCGAGACGAGGCCTTCTTTCAAGAAGGGTCGTTCACACGATGTGGCGTTATTGCAAGTATCAACACACGACACATGTTTTCTTTTCCGCCTGAACCTTACAGGGATGACTCCGGCAATAATAAGGCTGCTTGAGGATGTTAGTGTCACAAAAGTGGGACTGTCATTACATGACGACATGAACTCGTTGCATAAACGTGCAGACTTTACTCCAGGCAAATTTGTAGACTTACAGAAACACGTAGGTGAACTTGGTGTTGAGGATCTGAGTTTGCAAAAACTTTATGCGAACTTCTTTCATCAGAAAATCAGCAAATCCGTGCGTCTAAGCAATTGGGAATCTGATGTTCTTAGCGACAGCCAGAAATTATATGCAGCCACAGACGCATGGGCTTGCATCAATATTTATGAAGAACTTTGCAGACTAGAAGAAACAGGAGATTATCAGTTAATAAAAATTGACGAGCAAAAGAATTGACGAAATGTATAAAAACATATACCTAAAAAAAGGGAAGGAAGAAAGCTTAAAACGTTTTCACCCATGGGTGTTTTCAGGTGCAATAAGCCATTTGGACGAGAACATTGAGGAAGGTGATACGGTACGCTTGATTACGTCCGGAGGCGAATTTGCCGCAATAGGACATTTTCAAATAGGAAGTATTGCCGTTCGAGTATTGTCATTTGATGACATCGAAATAAACGAGAACTTCTGGCGCGAGCGTCTTTCTTCTGCGCTGCATATGCGCCAAAGCATTGGAATAGCGGACAATCCCGACAACAACACATTCCGCCTCATACATGGCGAGGGCGACAATCTGCCAGGCTTAGTCATTGACTGTTATGGCAAAACAGCTGTAATGCAGGCTCACAGCGTGGGAATGCATGTCTGCCGTAATGAGATTGCCCGTGCGCTTGTAGATGTCATGGGAAGCAGGATTGAACATGTATATTATAAAAGCGAGACAACTTTGCCTTATAAGGCCGGCTTAGGGCAAGAGAACGGTTTTATATATGGAGAGTGTGATGACAATATTGCCGTTGAAAACGGATTGAAGTTCCATGTAGACTGGCTAAAAGGCCAAAAGACTGGATTCTTTGTCGATCAACGTGAAAACCGCCTCTTATTAGAACGATATTCCAAAGGCAGAACTGTGTTGAACATGTTTTGCTATACCGGCGGATTTTTCTTTTTATGCCATGCGTGGCAACGCAAAGCTTGTACATTCGGTAGACAGTAGTGCAAAAGCCATAGACTTGACAAATGCCAATGTGGCATTGAATTTCCCGGGCGACAACCGCCATAAGGCTTTTTGTGAAGACGCTTTCAAATTCCTTGACTCTGCAGATGGGAAATATGACCTTATCATACTTGACCCCCCTGCCTTTGCCAAGCACCGTGCGGCACTACATAATGCCCTGAAAGGTTATACACGGCTTAACGTAAAAGCCCTTGAGCGTATAAAAAGTGGTGGAATATTATTTACCTTTAGTTGCAGCCAAGTGGTTACAAAAGATAATTTCCGTAATGCCGTATTTACGGCGGCGGCTTTAGCAAAAAGGAATGTGAGGATTTTACATCAGTTACATCAACCGGGTGACCATCCTATTAACATATATCATCCAGAAGGCGAATACCTGAAAGGCCTTGTATTATATGTTGAATAAACGTTTTTTGCAGAAAATTTCAGCTTTCATCGCTACCAATAAACTGTTGGAACATGATGAAAGATATCTTGTGGCACTGTCTGGCGGAGCTGACAGTGTATTCCTGACATTGGTCCTAAAGGAATTAGGGTACGACATCGAAGCTGCTCATTGCAATTTCCATTTGCGTGGAGAAGAATCAAACCGTGACGAGTGTTTCTGCCGTAAGTTTTGTGAAGAAAATGGAATAAAGCTTCATGTCAGTCATTTTGACACTTACGGTTTTGCCAAATTGCGTAAAATGAGTATCGAGATGGCGGCACGCCATCTTCGTTATTCTTATTTCAACCAGCTTGTAGTAAATATAGGGGCGTCAGCAACATGTGTAGCCCATCATCAGGATGACTCTGTTGAAACAGTGCTGCTTAACCTCATCAGAGGAACAGGCATACACGGGCTGACAGGCATAAAGCCGAAAAACGGAAAAATTGTACGCCCATTGTTATGTGTCACACGTTTTGACGTTGAAGCCGCCTTGAACGAAATCAAGCAAAGTTATGTTACAGACAGCACCAATCTAATCAATGATGTTGTACGCAACAAGATACGTCTGAACATACTTCCATTGATGAAAGAAATTAATCCATCGGTCAGCGACAGCATCGCCACTACGGCCTTGAGAGTATCTGAAGCCGCCAACGCATTGGATGTTATCGTAAAGGACGTATCTGAAACTGCTGTTGAATGTTTTAGCGACGGATCGACAAGAATCAACGCAGAACGTTTGTCAGCCTGTCCTGCTTCTGAATATGTACTATTCAACTTATTGAAAGACTACACTTTCAATTCCGCACAAATAGAACTTATACATTCTGTAATGTGCTCCAAGACCGGGCGTGTATTCACCTCGCCTACGCACAGGCTGCTAACTGACAGGTCTTATTTGTTTATAGAGCCTTTGACCGACAAAAAACTGCGGAGTTTGGCTGTTCCAGAAACAGGCTTATATGTGTATGACAACAAGACAAAATTCAAGTTTGAGTGTTTTGACCGTACGCCTGACTTTAAAATATCAAAAGACAAGAGAAGTTGTTTTGCAGATATGTCAAAAGTGAAATTTCCTTTGACTATCAAACCGGCTGCTACTGGCGACCGGTTCATTCCGTTTGGAATGAAAGGATCCAAGCTTGTAAGTGACTACCTTACAGACCTTAAAGTCAATCTGTTTGACAAGCGCCGCCAACTTGTCGTTGCTGATGCGGAAGGTAAAATAATATGGCTTGTCAACCAACGCCCAGACAACCGTTGTCGCATTATGGACAGTACGACGAAAATCCTACGTATAACATGTCAAAAGTCATGATCTGCATAACATACGAAGCGGCAAGACCGACTTCGTATGTTTCCAGTCTTGCCACTCCGTGTTAAACGCCTTATCACTTCGCACCGCCTTTTATTCTTATTACGCTTAATGAATATGGAGGCATTTTGTAAATGGTCTTTCCACTCACGCTTATTGTGCTCTCCACCGGCTTAACTGCCTTGTCGGAAGGATTGCCCGACATTACATAAAGCGTAGCGCTGTCGTCGTTGATGCCTTCCGGCAGATTTATCGTTGCGTTCACTTCCAAAGGGAGCATGCTGACAAGCTTCACTATTACGTCGCCGGTATTGCCGTCACGCACAACAGAAGAGGCAATACGGCTGCGCACATCCTTACGGTTATTGTCCGTCTTTACATCAGCCGGCAGATACTCATCGCCTGAGTTGCTTGCAAATAATTGCTGTACGTAATAGCCCACGGTAGGCGTTACTTCCTTATTGTCAAAATATATCATGTCTGGATTCCACTGCGTGTGACCTTTCTTAGCCAGTAACGGAGCGTATGATGCCATCGAGACAACATCTCCGTTGCGCTCAACCGATGTAAGATACACCGCTTCGGCCAAAGCCGTCTCCACATTATTGGGACGTCCCGGCAGGTGGGCTGCATATTCACCAAGATAAACCTTTGATTTATTCCGGTCGTAACGGTCGTAGAAATCTTGATTGTAAATGAACCATCCGGGCGAATTATAATAATGTTCGTCAACCATGGGCAAGGCAAGGCTGTCGGCCAAGCGCCACCCTTCTTCATAGTCTGTCCCCTCATAAAAAGGCCCAACCGTTCCTATCACGGTTATTTCCGGATGCCGTTTCTTAACCGCCTCATATATCATCTTGAAACGTTCGGCAAAAACATCGGTAATTTGGTCTTCATTACCTATTCCCAAATATTTCAGGTTGAATGGTGCGGGGTGTCCTGACTCGGCACGCATTTTGGCCCATTTGTTCGTTCTTGGATCAGCATTGGCATAGTCAACCAGGTCCAATATGTCCTGTATGTACTCATCCATCTCGTCCATGGGGATTCCGCCCTGCTGTCCTCCGCCCAAAAGTTCACCTTGCACCGCATTTGTGTTCTGACACGGCACACCGGCAGCAATCACAGGCAACGGCTCTGCGCCGATGTCTTCACAGAACTGGAAGTATTCAAAGAATCCAAGCCCCATTGTCTGATGATATCCCCAAAGATTGTTCATCGGCTTACGCGAATACAGTGGACCGATGGTGTTTTTCCAGCGATAGATATTGTCCAATCCTTGCCCATGAGCCACACAGCCTCCGGGGAACCTGACAAAACGGGGCCTTATATCGGCTATTGCTTGGGCAAGATCTGCACGCAGGCCATTCTTCCGGCCACGGAATGTCCGCTCAGGGAATAATGAAACCATGTCAACGTCATACCCTCCAGCAGTCATTGGTTCCACAACAAGTACGGCCTCGTCGGCGGATTCACCGGCACGTAGCACCGCCGAATACTGCTTCCATTTGCCTGACGAGACCTTGAACTTTTTTTCAGCAAGCATTCTTCCGTTTTTGTCACGTAGTCCAAGCTTTATCGCTGCTGACGACCGGCCGTCATGCCGCTGCTTGCCGCCAGACAGGCGCGCGAAAAACGAGACAGTATATTTTTCTCCTTTTGTTAACACGATGCCGTCAAAACCGGAATTCACAAGAGCTGCCCCGGGTTTAACGACATCGAGAGATGCATAATGCCGATTGTTTTGATGTATCGGATCGGCAGTCTCAATATCCATGCTCATGCCGTCGCCTTCCACCTCCCATGCATATGTAGGGCCCCAGCCGGCCTCCCTTCCCTCGCCTTTTGTATACTCGAAGTCGCGGTTTTGCACAAGTTCCGCGTAAAGACCGCCGTCTGCACCATAATTTATGTCTTCAAAACACACCTATCAACATGTCGCTTATGGCCTTGGCCTTATCCTGACGAACGGTAAGCTCAACATTCACAGGTTTTAACCCGGAAAAACGCACTCCGTCCTGCCCTGCGTTTTCGCCATAAAGACAGTCGCGGTAAGCCATTCTGTCCGCATATCTTTCAAGCTGCTCTACCACATTCCATACAACTTTGTTGACGCAGCCTTTCTCTACCACGTCTCCCATGCTTATCGTCTTTTCCGCATTGGCGGTTAAAGAGCTTCCAGGATATTCACCACGCTCTGCATGAGTGAAATATGTCTGCCGTCCCCATGATATCAAATCATTTGATGCGGAATAGCCAAACTCCTTGCCGCCAGCATTGAGTTGCCACACACAATGCCATGAACCGTCAGCGGCTTGGCACAAGACAGGCTTAACCATACGCTTCTCACCGCCCCAATTCGCGTAATCGCATTTCAGGAAAGAACGTCCGTCGCCAATGCTCAGCCATTCATTCCCGTCACGGCTCCACGCGAAACGCAGTCCGCTCCGCCCCTCGTCTGAGGCCGTCGCGTAAGCAAATAGATAAACCGAGTCTGGCTCTGCCGTCACACCTGCCACCATGGCTGATGCCGGAACGGCAATCAATGATGTACACAAAGATGCAATCAAAGTAAAAAGTTTCATAGTCTTAACAATATTTTAGGTAATACAACATTCCATGCCACATATAGTGTCTGGCATACACCGGACATTTTGCAAAGATATAAAATCATAGAGCCACGTTGACAATAATTCTATTAATAAAACATAAAACATGCGGACATGGCACATAAGACATAGCCCAAGTATGCAGCTTTTCGCAGAATCACATACTAACATGTCATATGTCCGGCGAATGAGCCGGCATCGACACCGTCCATACGACAGCAAAGTAGAAACGGCGAATTGTCACAATGAAATGCCGTACGTACATAAACCGTACAATGTGTCTAATCCGTGATTGTCACTAATTTCAGTAAAAACAGATTGGCAATGTTGCCAAAATACCGTTTCCTGCAACCGAAAAGCATTGTCTGTCGGCACAACAACGGCAAAAAGGACTGCAAAACACGGCAAATTGCCATCAAAAAGGCCATGTTCTACATCTTGAAACACGGTCTTCATAATACATGAAAGCGGCATTTGCCGCATATAAATACCGTCAAAACAATGTCAAAGCGCAGCAAAAGATTGCACACATAAAGGCATTTCAGCGTAACGAACTGAATTACAGAATCTTACACTTGCACACCTCTCTTTACGAAATTCACACCAAAGCCACTGTGCTTTTTCGCCAGGGCCGCTCTCCGCATTCAACGAAAATCAAAAAGAAAACGAAACAACGCGTCTGGTTTCAATGTGACAAAACAGAGTCATGCTGATTTATGGTTCATCTGCAAATCCGGCGCACATGAACAGCCGACATCTCTCCTTGTCAAATAAATGTCCAAATAAACAAGCAAATGTATAATTAAATCAAGAAAAACTTGCCTGTTAAAATAAGACTGTATATATTTGCAATATAAGAGAAGTGCAAATTGCGACACAGACACCAATATTTGAGCGTGCCGTAGGCATCAGGAAACGACATGTTTAAAATTATCAAAAGCCATATTGCTGAAAGGACAACATTAGACAAAAACAAGCAATGAAACAGATAACCATCAAGACAGACGTAACGGTATTGCAATACGGCGAGCTGAAGGAAAGCGCAAGGCAACTGGCCGATGCAGCAAGAGAGGCAACAGACAATTCGTATTCCCCTTATTCAGGGTTTAGCGTAGGCGCGGCGATAAGGCTGGAGGACGGCTCCATCATAAAAGGAGCAAACCAAGAAAACGCGGCGTTCTCAGTGACAATGTGCGCCGAACGCGCCGCCATATTCAACGCCCAGTCTAACTTTCCGCAACTGGCAATCACGGAAATAGCAATAGCTGCAAAGAACGCCGGGGGATTCGTGGAGGAACCGGTGTCACCGTGCGGCTCGTGCAGGCAGGCACTGCTGGAAATGGAGCAACGCTACGGAAAAGACATCGAGATATACCTTTGCGGCAATAACAACGTATATAAACTGGACAGCGCAAAAGGCCTTTTACCGCTGGCATTCGCAGACGAGTCGATGCGCTGACTACAAGCCGCACAAGCCTTTGTATGGACAAAACGAACACGCAGCCCTGTCCTCAGTGGGACGAAACGGCGTAGATGGTTCGAATATCTCGGAAAGAACAGAAGACAACCCCTTGCTGAAAGCTTCCTCATATTGGGCTATGTCAAGAATCTTGTCCTTGCCAAAGGTCAGCGTAGGGTCATAATCATCTTCAGCCGAATGCTGGATGAAAAGCAGCGCCGGACTAACGGGCAAGTTGGCAGGATTGAGCTTATCGTCATGCCTTACAATCATTGCATACAGCATTGTCTGCAGATAGTAATCGGCATGCTTGCCTTGCTCCGCGGGCATAAGGAATATTTCATCCACGCCGTTGATTTTCTTAATTGAATAACGTCCTGTCTTGTAGTCAATGACCCTAAGCCTCTCACTCTGAGTGGATTTGTCAAAGATGCGGTCGAGACGGTCGATGCGTCCGCCTATATTTACATGACGGCAGCCAACGCTTGTAGGCACGGTCACAGACGAATATGCCGTAGCTTCAACGTCGGTAATCCTGAAGGGGGCAAGACTACGGTCGATCTCAAGCAAACGGCGCAGGTATCTAATTATGACCTCGCGGTTAATGAGCTGAAGTCCGTTGTAGTCAAACCGTCCGGCCGGCTTCTTTTCAAACACAGTTTCGGCAAAAGCTTCATCAACCATGCGCCCGATCATTTCCTTATATTCCAAGGCGTGATCAATGCTTTCAGCCACAACGGTTCCGTCTTGCCGTCTCAACTCTTTATAAAGTTTCTCAGAAGCATAATGGAAAACATTACCAAAAAGACGCCCACTCATTTCCTCAAACTCGTCTTCGTCAGGTTCTTTTATCCTTGCCACGTTGGCATAATAAAATTGAAGCGGACAACGCATGTAGCGGTTTATTGATGTCGGCGAGATGTATTCCATACCGTTGAGCACAGTCATAACTGACGTGTCCTTGGGAATGTCGGCAACACGCGAAGGCACGACAAACTGCTCCGTCTGCAACGCCACACGCCTTATGTCATGGTCGCCCTCTATCATGAGCTGCAGCATGAAACGGCTCATCTCGCCAGTGTGTCCGTCTTCCGTGGATTTGTTATAAACAATCGTCACATCAGAAGCTCTTTGGACAAGGTTGTAAAAATAATAAGCATAAATTGAAACCTTGTTGTCTACCGTTGTCAGACCGTGAGCCTTTCTTATTGAATAAGGAATGAATGACGAATCGTTAACACCCTTAGGCATGTTTCCTTCATTACATGAAAGCAGCAGCACGTGGTCAAAGTCAATGTTCCTTGTCTCCAATATGCCCATAATCTGTATTCCCTCGACTGGCTCACCGTGAAACGGAATAGTTGTGGAATTTACAAGCTGGACAATAAGTTTTTGCAATGTAACAATGTCCGCCTCAAGATCGCCTGAACAGACAAAAGCTCATTAAGCCTGTTGCACAACGTGTACATACGGAATAGCGATTCATGCATTAATGGATCCTTGTCTTCATTTCCGCACCCATGCGCAATAATCTTAAGAATGTCTAAAAGCCACCGCACCAATGTCTTGTTATCTGTAAGTGTGCCGAAAAGAACAGCCGTACCTTCATCAACAGCAAGATCTGAAGCTTTAGGGCGGTAGATGCGTTCCGCCTTTATACGTTCAAGGAGGCTCAGACTTTTCCCGGAAACAAATCTGGAATATGTATGCGAAAGTAACTGCACTACATATTTCGCCCTGAAGAAGCCGTTTGCAGGAGAAAAACCGTTGATCCTCAAGTCTAGCAATTGAAAGACATACGAGGAAATGGCAGTTTGAAAAAGAGGGAAGCCAGTGGTTATATTAACGCTTTCCACTTCCTTGGGAATGCAACGTATCACAGCGGGCAAAAGTGACTCGTCACACAGGACAATCGCTGTATTTCGGCCATCGTCATACCTGCATTTCTCTCTTAGCCAATCAGTTACATATCTTGCCTGAACATTCTCTGTTGTGGCACTGACATAAGTAATGTCTTTGTGAGACCTGAAATTGGAATACACCCCAGCATCAGAACAGTCAAGTTCATTCGGGAAAAGCTTTAAATATTGCGCAATGTAACGGCCTGCCTCGTTAACGGCATACGTCCAACCACTTTTGGGCATATAATAATCATCAAAGTCCCAATAGAAATGAGCCCTACCCTCTTTTTGTAAATTCATGAAAACCTGTTGCTCTACTTTCTGCAACAGGTTGAAACCTACAAAAATATATTTGTCATAAAAACAGTCATGAGAAGGATTTGAAGCCACCTCACGATAAAGCATGCCTTCATAAGCAATGGACTGTCTTTTCAATTTGTCACGGAAATCATTGTAAATATCTTCAATATGGCTCCATAATCTTAAAAAACGCCTTTTCAATTCAGAATTGTCATCTTCGGTGAAATTACTGAAAAACTTGCGCAATATGTCTTTCTGGTCATCATCCAAATATGAAAGGTGCAAGTGCATCAATGTCACCCAGTGTTGTTCCGGCTGCAATATTATTGATTGCAGGAGTTTCCTCCTTCTTAGCCTTCTTGCGTACAACCTTCTTAGGCTCGTCCTTCACATCCTCAAATGTGCGGCTGTGTGAAAGGATTATCCTCTTGGTTTCCTTCACAAACTCAATAACCTTGAACTGAAGTTCCTCTCCAAGCTGAGCCTGGCTTCCATCTTCCTTCACAAGGTGCTTGGGAGTTGCAAAACCTTCACCACCTTCATTGAGAGCGATGACAGCACCCTTGTCCATAATCTCTGTTATCTTGCCTGTGTGGATTGAACCCGGAGTATAGATAGTCTCATAAGTATCCCACGGATTTTCTTCCAGCTGCTTATGACCAAGGCTAAGACGACGGTTTTCCTTGTCTATCTCCAGCACTACAACATCGATATCAGCTCCAACTTGTGTAAATTCTGAAGGATGCTTAACTTTCTTTGTCCAAGACAAATCGCTTATATGAATAAGGCCGTCTACACCCTCTTCCAGTTCAACAAAAATTCCGAAATTGGTGAAGTTACGAACCTTGGCTGTGTGCTTGCTGCCAATGGGATACTTGACTTCTATTGTCTCCCATGGATCTTCCTTAAGCTGCTTGATGCCAAGAGACATCTTGCGCTCTTCACGGTCAAGAGTAAGAACTACTGCCTCAACTTCATCACCCACGTGCAAGAACTCCTGTGCACTGCGCAGATGCTGGCTCCAGCTCATTTCCGAAACATGGATAAGTCCCTCAACACCTGGAGCAATTTCAACAAATGCACCATAATCAGCTATGACAACAACCTTACCGTTGACATGGTCACCAACCTTGAGGTTCGGATCAAGCGCATCCCAAGGATGCGGAGTAAGCTGTTTCAAGCCCAGAGCAATGCGTTTCTTGTCGTCATCAAAATCAAGTATGACAACATTTATCTTCTGATCCAAGGCTACTACCTCATGCGGATCGCTTACACGGCCCCATGAAAGATCTGTGATATGGATGAGTCCGTCAACACCGCCAAGGTCAACAAATACACCATAAGTCGTGATGTTCTTGACTGTTCCTTCAAGTATCTGTCCCTTTTCAAGCCTGCTGATGATTTCCTTCTTCTGCGCCTCAAGTTCAGCTTCGATGAGAGCTTTGTGCGAAACAACGACATTGCGGAACTCCTGGTTTATCTTAACAACCTTGAATTCCATTGTCTTGCCGACAAATACATCGTAATCACGTATAGGATGAACGTCAATCTGACTTCCGGGAAGGAAAGCTTCTATACCAAACACATCAACTATCATGCCACCCTTCGTACGGCACTTGATGTATCCCTGTATGACTTCTTCATTATCAAGAGCGGCATTTACACGCTCCCAGCTCTTGCTCAAACGAGCTTTCTTGTGTGAGAGCAACAACTGTCCCTTCTTGTCTTCCTGGTTTTCAACATAAACTTCAACTGTGTCGCCAACCTTCAAATCCGGATTGTAACGGAACTCGCTGGCCGGAATGATACCATCACTCTTGTAACCGATATTGACAACAACTTCTTTCTTGTCAATAGAAATGACAGTTCCGTCAACAACCTGATGCTCGCTGACTTTGTTAAGGGTTTCATCGTAAGCCTTTTCAAGTTCTTCTTTGCTTACGCTTGCCTGACTTCCATTTTCAAACTCATCCCAGTTGAAGTCTGCCAATGGTTGCACGTTCTTTAAATCTGACATAAAAAATTTAATTAGGTTTTAATTAATAAAGTTCGACTTTATATTGTCCAAATCGGGCGCAAAGATACAATCTTATGATTTATTTCAATACCTTTGCAACTTATTTTTAACCATGACAGGCAACTATTTACAATTATTTAACTGTTCGAGGCTTAACAAATCTTGGCAAACCATAAATTACTCTTCTTGACGGCTCGCCCTTAAAATTATGCTTGTAGCTCCTATTGTAAACAACGTTCCATCTTCAATCACCCGTTTTTCCTTGTCGCCAAGTATTTCATTGTCAACAAATGTTCCGGTATAACTTGGACCGTCACGCAAAACATACTTAAGATTCCCGCTTGTCCTTTGACACGTTTATGACGCAATGATTTATGTCTATACTCGGGTCATTGGTCTCTATCGGAGTATTAGCCTTACTTCCTTTCATGTAACGCCCGATTGTATTATCGCCGATTTTCAGGGGGATTACCTGTTTATAATGAAAAACATTTTCAATTACAACTATCGAGCCATAACCGTGTTCATCAGCATTTTCATCAAGCTTTTCTTCTTTTCTAGTATTCATGAGTTTTGACTTACCGATACGGACTCCAAACTGCTTGCCGCATTGCGGACATTCAAAAACCAACGCTTGACCTTCTTCATACTTTTTTTCGTCAAAAGTGATGAACTCATCACATTTAGGACATCTAACTCTTTTCATATCAATTTTTCACCTGATATACCCAAGCTTCGTAAAAATTCTCATTTCCTCGCAAATCGTTCAGCTCATTATATGCGTCTTTCTGCGTTTCATAACGTCCGTAAACGACTTTGACCGATTTGTTTTTTTCAACCAGCATGCGTGCCTTGCCAAATCCGCCTGCTTCAAGCCGTTCAACAAAAGCTGAAGCGTTTTTCTTTGTCACTTGGCTAGCCAGAACGATGCAAAAATAGTTTTTGCACGTTATAGTATCTTTCATACCTTTATTATAGCCTTTGCAGACTGCACGTACAGCTTCAGGCTTGCTATTGGCTGAATCCAATGACACACTTTCACTGGAAGACTTCAACGTCACTCTTTCTGTTTTCCTGACAATTCTGTTATATCCGTCGTTTATCAGTTTATCGACCACGCCATTGTCTATACCGCTCATACTCATTGTCCCACTATATTCATTCACAGGCGTTCCCAAACACAAGAACAAGAGCACAGCTACGACTGCCGCCACAAGATTACGAATGACACTGACTTTTATTTGTACACTACGCTCATTGTCAGGCACAACATGAGGCGCGTTGGCATCTATCACCTCGTCGGCCGATATTCCATCACTAACAGGCATTACTGTGAACGGAACCTTGGGAGTTTCACTTGACTCTGCTTTAGTTCCGCCTACGCGAGCATTCGTGCGCATCTTCATGTCGAATGTGCTCAATCCATACAAGCCCGGAGTCAATATGCCTGCCTCAAACGGCTTGAATGAGATGTTGCCGTCGCCGTTAAGGTATAGAGTCCCGATGTTGTTGAGTTCATAAGCCCCCGCATTTTCTATTTGCTGCCGCAGCTCGTCAACTTCCTCGCCTATACGTGCTATCGCGTCGGGAAAACTTATGTCATAAGCGTCTGAATAAGATTGCACAAGCAGAGAATCGTTCACCTTCAGCTTGGGATTAAAGCCGAGCGTCCTCAACGGCGGTATGAACATGCCATCGTTGTCATCATAACGAGCCACGACATGGCTTGCGACAAATCCGCCCAATCCAGGAACTATGACGCAATCGCTCTTCAGCAGTAATATCTCAATATGTCTATCCAAATCTATCACGAGTGCAAAATTAATGTTTTTAATCCGAAAAAGCAAATATAACATTGCCTAAAGAGAAAAAAAACGTTTGCCATATAGACATGTCGCAGATATTTTATATTTTTGCAGGGGATTGTAAAAACTACGTTTATCATTTATGAAATACATAAAAACTGAAACAGAAGATGCGCGTATAATAGGACCAAAGGTTTTTGAATACTGCGGAGGCTGTTTTTCCTGAAGTGTCCAAGATGTTTGACAAAGCCGAACACTTGAAATGAACCAAAGAAGAAACAAGCCCCTTAATACATGAATTTTGCAACAAACCACCGTTCACCTATGTATCTTATGAAACTGAAAACATTATATTCCATCGCCGCATTTGCGGCTATAATCACCGTCTGCGGATGCAATAAGGCCGACAGGCAAGCCGCTGAGCCTAGTGAGAATCTGAAGGCAAAGACTGAACTTGCAGGCATATGGATTGACGCGGACGAAGAAACCGCGGTATTTAAAATCAAGGGAGACACCATCTATTATCCCGACTCGACCAGCAGGCCGGTTGAGTTCAAAATCATTGGAGACACAATGGTTCTGCACGGCAACAGCTTGCGCTAAATTTTCAAATACAACTATAACACTACGCATTATGGCAGAATCAATGGATATCCGTGAATTGAATATCTTGATAGAACAAAAAAGCTCTTTTGTGTCAAACCTGACAATGGGTATGAACCGCGTAATAGTGGGACAGAAACATTTGGTAGAGACACTGCTAATCGGACTGTTGAGCGACGGCCACATTTTGCTTGAAGGTGTACCCGGACTTGCAAAAACGCTTGCCATCAAGACTTTGGCTCAGCTTGTCGATTCAAAATACAGCAGAATACAGTTCACTCCCGACCTGCTTCCGGCCGACGTTACCGGAACAATGATATATTCGCAGAAAGACGAAAAGTTCCAAGTAAAAAAAGGCCCGGTATTCGCAAATTTCATATTGGCCGATGAAATAAACCGTGCTCCGGCGAAAGTACAGAGCGCATTGCTTGAAGCCATGCAGGAACATCAGGTTACAATCGGCAGCGACACGTTTGACCTGCCACGTCCGTTCCTTGTAATGGCGACCCAAAACCCGATAGAACAGGAAGGCACATATCCGTTACCGGAAGCACAGGTAGACCGATTCATGCTGAAAGTCATCATCGACTACCCTACGATTGAAGAAGAAAAACTGATTATACGTGAGAACCTTCAAGGTTCGCTTCCTGAAATCTCACCGGTCATATCCGCTGAAGAAATCATCGAGGCGCGCGAAGTCGTAAGGAAAGTCTACATTGACGAGAAGATAGAACAATACATCGCCGACATCGTTTTCGCAACGCGCTATCCCGACCGGTACGGCCTGCCGCAGCTGAAAGACCTGATAACGTTCGGAGGCAGTCCGCGCGCCAGCATAAACCTGGCCAAGGCATCACGCGCATACGCATTCATCAAGCACCGCGGATACGTAATCCCCGAGGACGTGCGCGCCGTGGCCCACGATGTGCTTAGGCACAGAATAGGGCTTTCGTATGAAGCAGAAGCTACGAACGTTACAAGCGAAGAAATCGTCAGTGACATAATAAATAAGGTGGAGGTGCCTTGATGGAGACCCAAGACATACTCAAAAAAGTACGCAAGATAGAAATAAAAGCCCGGGGGTTAAGCAACAACATCTTCGCCGGACAATACCATTCCGCATTCAAGGGACGCGGAATGGCTTTCAGCGAAGTGCGCGAATATCAATACGGCGATGACATCCGAGACATAGACTGGAACGTGTCTGCACGTTTCCACAAACCTTTCGTAAAGGTATATGAGGAAGAGCGAGAACTTACAGTGATGCTTCTCATTGATGTCAGCGGTTCACTGGACGTTGGAACACAAAACACGACAAAGCGTGAAGTGGTGACAGAAATAGCCGCAACGCTCGCCTTCAGCGCAATACAGAACAACGACAAAATAGGCGTGATATTCTTTTCCGACAGGATAGAAAAATACATTCCGCCCAAAAAAGGCCGCAAACACATACTATTCATTATACGAGAAATGCTTGACTTCCACCCGGAAAGCCTGAAGACAGACGTGAAAATGGCAGTAGAGTTTCTAACTAGCGTACTGAAAAGGAAGTGTACGGCATTTCTCATGAGCGACTTCTACACAAAAGGCGAGTTTGAAAACGCGCTTACAATATGCAACCGTAAGCATGATGTCGTAGCTGTCCAGGTTTACGACCCACGCGCCGAATCACTGCCAGATGTCGGTATCATGCGCGTACTTGACGCCGAAACGTACTACCTTCCACCGATGAAAATCAAAATCAACGGGAAGGAATACAAAAGCAAAAAGGCTTGGCATTAAAAGTTCTTACCGTACCGGTAGACACACTGCATCCCGAAAAATTCTATCCGCCAAAAGGCGTACAAGACAATCCTTTCATCTGGAGTGAATGGGAACCGGCTTTTTGGCTTAGTGTGATATTCGTTATCGTTTGTGTATTAACATACTACCTATGGACAAGGTTGAAAGAAAACAAGCCTGTCTTAGCACAAGTGCGCATTATTAAGAAAATACCTCCACACCAAAAAGCCCTGAAAGAAATAGAACACATCAAGGAAGAGAAAATGTCAATGTCGGAAGATCAAAAGACTTACTACACCCTCCTTACCGATGTTCTAAGAAAATACATTAAAGCGAGATTCGGCTTCAACGCAATGGAAATGACCAGTTCTGAAATCATTTCACGTTTGCAGCAAGAAGATGACAAGAAAATGATTGACGAACTTAAAGAATTATTCACAACAGCCGATCTTGTAAAATTCGCAAAATACTCTACTTTGATAAACGAGAATGACGCAAATCTGGTGAACGCCATTGAATTCATAAATACGACAAAACTCGAAAACCAACCTACGGTTGAAAAGGTTGAGCCGCAATTGACAGACACAGACAAGCGTAACATCCGCTCACGAACGTCTCTCAAAGTCTCAATATTTGTATTATTGGCGATAAGCATAATGCTTTTGGCCATAGTGACATATCAAGTGAGTTTGTTGATATAGGGAACTTGTAGATTATGGAATTTGTCAATAAAGAATACTTCCTGCTCCTCTGCTACTAATACCATACTTTATTTGGTATCTGCTTTACAGGAAAAAAAGCGAGCCTACGATGCGAATGAGTGACACTTTCGCTTATCAGTATGCACATAAAAGTTTACGCGTGAGACTTGTCGGACTACCAATGATACTGCGCGTACTGACTTTTATTCTAGTTGTTATCGTTTTGGCAAGACCTCAAACACACAACAGCTGGGGTGAACGGACTGTCGAAGGAATAGACATCATGCTTGCTATGGACGTTTCTACAAGTATGCTTGCCGAAGACCTGAAGCCTAACAGGATTGAAGCGGCCAAAGAAGTGGCTTCTGAATTCATTTCCGGGCGTCCGGATGACAATATCGGTTTGACAATATTTGCCGGCGAGGCGTTCACACAGTGCCCGATGACAACCGACCACGCATCGCTGATAAACCTGCTGCAAAACGTCAGGACTGACATTGCGGCCAGGGGGCTGATTGAAGACGGAACGGCAATAGGCATGGGACTTGCAAATGCCGTAGGGCGCTTGAAAGACAGCAAGACAAAGAGCAAGGTCGTAATACTGCTGACCGACGGAAGCAACAACCGTGGCGACATATCGCCGCTGACAGCCGCAAGCATAGCAAAAAGTTTCGGAATACGAGTCTATACCATCGCGATTGGCAGCAAAACAATGGCTCCTTATCCCATCCCCGTAGGAGGAACAATACAATATCAATATGTACGAGCCGATGTTGACGTCGAAACATTAAGTGAAATCGCGGCAACGGCAGACGGACATTTCTACCGTGCGACAAATACGGCCGAACTGAAAAAAATATACGAAGATATTGACAAGCTCGAAAAGACAAAGATGGACGTTAAGAAGTTTTCAAAGCGTTATGACGTCTATCAGCCTTTCGCACTGGCTGCATTCATCTCGATGTTATTGGAAGTCATATTAAGACTTGTCGTATTCCGCCGCATACCGTAAACATATAAAAAAGAAATTTTATGTTCAGATTTGAAGATCCGACATATCTGTACCTATTAGTATTACTGCCAATCCTTATTGCCATTCGGATGTATGGATTGCGCAAAAGGAAAAGGCAACTCGCAAAATTCGGAGACCCGGTGTTGCTAAAACGACTGATGCCTGACGTTTCAGGCGCAAGACGGGAAGTAAAATTTTGGCTTATGCTCACTGCCATCGCACTGCTAATAGTGATGCTTGCAAGGCCACAGATGGGTACGAAAATCAATCAGGAACAACGCCAGGGCATTGAAGTGATAATTGCATTGGACATTAGCAATTCAATGAAAGCCGAAGACGTCACACCTTCGAGGCTGGATAAAAGTAAAATGTTGGTTGAAAACTTAGTCGACAATTTCACAAATGACAAAGTAGGATTGATTGTTTTCGCAGGCGACGCTTTTGTGCAGTTGCCTATAACAAGCGACTACGTATCTGCCAAAATGTTTTTACAAAACATAGACCCTTCACTTATCGCCACACAAGGCACAAACCTAGCTGAAGCGATAGAACTGAGTTCCAAAAGTTTCACAAAACAAGATAAAGTCGGCAGGGCAATTATCGTGATTACTGACGGTGAAGACCATGAAGGAGGCGCGGAGGATGCGGCTAAAGAAGCCCAAAGAAACGGCATGCGTGTATTTGTATTAGCAGTCGGCTCTCCAAAAGGTTCACTTATTCCGGACGGCAACGGAGGCTACATGAAAGACAATACAGGCCAAGAAGTAATGTCTGCTTTGAACGAAGCCATGTGCAAACAAATCGCAGCCGGAGGAGGAGCGTATATACACGTAGACAACAACAATATCGCCCAAAGACAGCTGGACAACGAAATAGCCAAACTGCAGAAAGGGGACATCATGAATGTTGTTTACAGTGAATACGACGAACAATTCCAGGCGGTAGGCATATTACTACTTCTCGTACTAATAATCGAAACCATACTCCTTGAAAGCAAAAATCCGTTGCTTAAAAGGATTAAGATTTTCAAGTGATAACAAATACACCAGTTAAAGATGGCAAGATATATATTATTGCTCATATTGTTAAGTTTTACAACAATATCCAACGCGCAGGCCGACAGGCAATTGGTGCGTAACGGGAATCGTATGTTCAGCATGCAAGAATATGACAAAGCCGAAGTGCAATACCGTAAAGCCGTCTCGGTCAATCCGACAAATCCACAAGCCTTATATAATCTTGGCTGCGCCCTTATGATGCAGAACAAGGACTCTGCGGCAATAGTACAATACCAAAAAGCCGCAAAGCATGAAAAGAACAAATTACGTCTTGCGAGTGTATACCACAACATCGGCGTAATATGCCAAAACCACAAAATGTACAAAGAAGCAATTAACGCTTACGAACAATCCCTACGCAACAATCCGAAAGACGACGAAACACGTTATAATCTTGCATTGTGCAAAAGGATGCAGAAAAACGGCAACAAGCCTCAAAATAGGAACAAAGACAATGAAAACAATAAACAGCAGAAGAACAAGGATAGAAATAATGAAAAAGAAAAAGACAACAATAAGCAAGCTCAGCCTAAAGAGCAAATGAGCAAAGACAATGCCGAACAACTCATAAATGCTGCCATACAAAACGAGAAAGCGACACAACAACGTCTGAAAAAAGCGATGCAAAAACCAGGCGCACGCAAAAGCAGTGACAAAAACTGGTAATTTAAACATTAACATCTCTAGGTAGAGTTCTTTGCATATGAGAAGATACATTTTACTTTTACAACTCATAATGGTGTCTGGCATACTACCGGTCTGCGCACAGAAATTCGTCGTGAATGTTCCTTCACAGGTTTCCGTGGGTGAAAACTTCAGACTTGTTTATACCATTGACACACAAAATGCAAAAGATTTCCATATAGGCAACATACCCAAAGCCTTGGAAATGATAACCGGCCCATATACTTCAAGACAAACCAGTTATCAAATGGTAAACGGCCATACTACAGGATCTTCTTCCATAACATTCACATTCATATTATGCGCCACAAAAAATGGCGTATACACGATTCCCCCCGCACAAATCACCGCCAACGGAAAGAGGCTTGCATCAAAAGCCGCCAAGGTAAAAGTGTCAGGAGACAACAATGATGCGGAAGGTTCACCACGCATGCATGAAGATTCGGGCAACGAGCGTTTGCGTGAAGCAGGCACACCTATAAACGGCAGCGACTTGTTCATAAAAGTAAGCGCCAACAAAAAACGCGTACATGAGCAAGAGCCTATACTTCTGACATACAAAGTCTACACACTTGTCGATCTGACACAACTTGACGGGAAAATGCCCGACCTGACAGGATTCCACACTCAAGAAATTCCATTGCCCCAACAAAAATCGTTCCACATCGAACGGGTCAACGGCAGGCCGTACAGATGCGTTACATGGAGCCAATACATTATGTATCCGCAGATGACAGGGAAGCTCGAGATACCCGGCATCACGTTTAATGGAACTGTTATTCAGCAAAACCGTGATGTGGATCCGTTTGAGGCTTTCTTGAACGGAGGTTCCGGATACATCGAGGTAAAACGAGCGATAAAGGCGCCAAGCCTGACAATTCAAGTCGACCCGTTGCCCAAACGTCCTGCAAATTTCTCTGGAGGCGTAGGCAAATTCAACATCAGCGCCCAGTTAAATAAAACAGAGGTAAAAGCCAACGACCCAATAACTATACGTGTAGTCATTAGCGGAACAGGCAATCTGAAACTAATCAAACAGCCGGAAGTCAAATTTCCAACAGATTTCGACAAATATGACGCAAAAGTAACCGACAAAACAAAGCTGACGAAAAACGGAGTTGAAGGAAATATGATCTATGATTTCCTGGCTGTTCCACGCAATCAGGGAAATTATGTAATTCCGGCAATAGAATTTACATATTACGACATTGACACGAACTCATACAAGACAATAAAGACGCAACAGTTCAATCTGAACGTTGCCAAAGGCGACGGCAACGCTAACACGACAGTTGACTATAGCGACTTGAAGGACAAGGATATCCATCCCATAAAAGAAGGAGATTTTGAGCCTCAAGACATTACAAACATGTTCTACGGTTCAACGGCATATTGGATAATATTGTCCGCTTCGCTCATTGCTTTTACAACGATACTGATTGTTTTCTTGATGCTGAAAAACGATCAGGAAAGATTCTACGATGAGGTTCTAAGGGCTTTATGGGGCTATGTCGGCGACAAACTCAACATGCCGATAGAGCAGCTTTCAAAAGACAACATCGCAGACGAACTATCCAATAAATGCGTTGACGAAGATACAGTCTCCATGTTCATGCGTGCGGTCGACGAATGTGAATATAACAGATATGCCCCAGGAGACCCCAAAGGGAACATGAACCAGACGTTTGAAGCCGCCATGACTGCCATAATAAAAATAGAAGATGCGTTGAGCCGGAAAAAGAAAAAACAAAGCCCCACTGCTTTCATTTTACAATCCGTCATGATTTTGCATCCCTTATCACCAATGCCATAACAATCACCAAAAAGAACGCAGACGACGAGTACAAGAAAGGCAATTACCAGCAAGCCATCAGGGATTATGAAGAATTGCTGAAAAAAGGGCCGAGCGTAGAACTATATTACAACCTTGGCAACGCGTACTACCGCACGGACAACATCACCCGGGCTGTATTGAATTACGAACGGGCGCTGCTGTTGTCTCCCGGCGACGAGGACATCAGGTTCAACCTGCAAATGGCGCGGTCGAAAACAATTGACAAGATAACGCCCAAGTCTGAGATGTTTTTCGTCACATGGTACAAGTCGCTCGTCAATTTCACAAGCATCGACGGATGGGCCAACACAGCCATAATAAGCATAGCCATTGCCCTGCTTCTGATATTGTGCTACCTCTTCGGCAAGAAGATTTTGATACGCAAAGCAGGTTTCTATGGAGCGATATTCTTTGTCGTGCTGTTCATATCCAGCAATATTTTCGCATACGAGCAACGGCGCATACTTACACGGCGCACAGGCGCTATAATAACAGCGGCGTCAGCGCCACTGAAAAAAACGCCGGTGGCAAACAGCGAGTACAATACAATAATACACGAAGGAAGCCGAGTCGAGATAATCGACGACACGATGAAAGACTGGAAGCTTGTAGAACTTGAAGACGGCCGCGAAGGCTGGATACAAAGTTCCCAAATGGAACGGATTTGACATTAAGGCAAACAACATTCCACCGGCATGCCCGGGCATTCACCATGCCTGCATCCGGCAGACTAAGACAGCGGCAAAGACTTTCCGAGAGGCCACGTTTTACAGTGCGAAAGGCCATGTCTTACGCACTAAAAGGCCACCTTTCAGGCGGCAAAAGGCGGTCTTTTGGCAACGCGCTGGTTTTCAGCGACTTTCTCGAACGGAGTTATAGCTGTTTCAATATTCATCGACTGTTCATTTAACAAGGGCAAATGCAAACATTGACAGACATTGACCGGAGTGTCCTCGCATTCTTCAACGGGAGCGACTCTCTGTTTGTTGACAACCTGGCTGTAATCCTCACGTCAGGGTTGACATGGATACCGTTGTATTTGTCTCTGCTTTATGTTGTCATCAAGAATAATGATACAATGAAGCAAATAATGCTCGTCGTCGGATGTGTGATATTGAGCATCATCTTATCCGACGGCATGGCCGACTTCATTGTCAAACCCATGGTAGAGCGTCTGAGGCCATCCAACGACCCGTTTATCAAATATACGGTCAACGTGGTTAACGACATGAGAGGCAGCTCATACAGCTTTTTCTCAGCCCATGCTTCAAATACATTTTGCGTAGCAATGTTTTTCTCGTTGCTTGTCCGCAACAAAGTTTTTGTCATAACAATGGTGTCATGGTCTCTCGTCAACTGCTGGACACGCATGTATTTAGGCCTCCATTATCCGAGCGACATTCTTGCCGGCTTGGTTTGGGGCGGCATTTCAGGAAGTCTTGCCTATTACGTCTACATAAAGTCTTACCTTCACATATATAAGGACTTTAATTACATTTCATCGAGATACACATCTACAGGTTACAACCGCTTTGACGCCGACATTGTTTTGCTAGTTTTAATACTTACATTATTATTTGCAATAACGAAAGCGTTGATTATTTAAGTTTTATTTCATTATGGACACCAAACATATTCACATCAAAGATTACAACTACGAACTGCCCGATGAACGCATAGCCAAATATCCCGTTGCGCAACGTGACCACAGCAAATTGCTGATATACAACAAAGGGGAAATATCAGAAGATATGTTTTACAACATATCAAAATACCTTCCGGCCGGTTCGCTCATGGTGTTCAACAACACACGGGTGATACATGCACGCATACATTTCAAGAAAAGCACAGGCGCATTGATAGAGGTCTTTCTTTTGGAACCGGCAATACCGTCTGATTACGAACTGATGTTCCAAACCCGTGGAGCATGCTCATGGCTATGCATGGTCGGCAATCTGAAAAAATGGAAAGAAGGGCAATTGTCACGTAAGTTCAACATTAACGGACATGAAATCGTCCTTTCGGCAACCCGCGGCAAAGCCCAAGGTACAAGCCATTGGATTGATTTTTCATGGAATGACACGGAAGTCACTTTTACAGACATCTTGGAGGCGGTCGGCGAACTGCCCATCCCTCCATATCTTAACAGCACTGGAAAACATAATAGACTATCTCAACCGTAACGGCCTAAACTCCCTGCATGGCAGTACACAAATAATAATCGCCCCCGGTTACAAATACAAAATTGTAAAAATGCTTGTAACGAACTTCCACCAGCCACAAAGCACACTGTTGCTGCTGGTCAGCGCATTTGTACATGGAGATTGGAAAACAATATACGACTATGCATTGAAACATGATTTCAGATTCTTAAGTTACGGAGACAGTTCTTTATTAATTCCATAACACTGCAAGAATATCATAAATCCACAAACGCAACAACATAACACAGCATTATGAAAACAGGTGACAAAGTTAGATTTCTAAGTGAAACCGGCGGAGGTGTCGTCGCAGGCTTTCAAGGTAAAAACATAGTCTTGGTAGAAGACGAGGACGGTTTCCAAATCCCAGTACGAATAAACGATGTCGTCGTTGTTGACACGGACGATTACAACATAAAAATAGACACACCGAACAAGCAGGAAAACCAGAAAGACGAGGACTACGATCCGGCCGACCGACCGGTGACATTCCATCCAGAACCTGAAGAACGCAATGGTGGAGACTCACTCTCAGCATATCTGGCTTTCGTTCCCGTCAACGACAAAGAAATAACGCAAACTCCATTTGAGGCCTACATCGTCAATGACTCAAATTACTACATATGCTACACATATCTTTCTGCGGAAGGCGCAACATGGCATTTACGCTCCGGCGGCGAAATTGAACCTAATACAAAACTCTTCATCGAAGAATTTGACAGAGACATGTTAAATTCAATTGAACGCGTCTGCATACAACTTATCGCATACAAACGCAACAAACCGTTCATGATAAAACCGGTAATAGATGCCCGTCTAAGGATAGACACAGTGAAATTCTATAAACTGCACACGTTCAAAGAAAACGACTTTTTTGAACAGCCGGCATTACTCTACACCATTGTGGAAAATGACCAGCCAGTGCGTCCGCTTGTCATTGATGCCAAGAAATTGAAACAAGAAATGGCGCAAAAAATCCAGAATGACAACAATAAACGCACAGTCATGCCGGCAAAAAAATCAAGAGACAAGAATGCCCCGATAATAATAGATCTGCATGCCAACGAATTATTGGAAACTACGGCAGGACTAACAGCCGCTGACATTCTGAATCATCAGCTGACGTATTCCGCAAGACGATGGACGAATATAAAAACAAAGTGGGAACAAGGCTCATATTCATTCATGGCAAAGGCGAAGGAGTATTGCGCCATGCAATAATACATGAGCTTAATTATAAGTATAAAAAATGCCAATACCAAGACGCATCATTCCAAGAATATGGATACGGTGCCACCCAAGTAACCGTCAAACTGTAGATTGACGCAAAATCATTCAGACTTATGGAACACGGATTTTTAACAGTTTCAGCCGCAGTGCCTTTAACAAAAGTCGCCGACTGTGAATACAACTTACAACAAATAGAGAATATCATAGCGCAAGCTGAAGGAAAAGGCGTGGAGGTCATTGTTTTTCCAGAGCTTTGCATCACAGGATACACTTGCCAAGACCTCTTTCATCAAACCCTTTTACTCGAACAAGCCGAAACAGCCATTCTTATGCTGCTCGACTTTACGAGAAACCTTGACATTATTACAATAGTAGGAGTTCCTGTCATCGCAGGCAATTTGCTGCTCAACTGCGCGGCAATAATACAAAAGGGCGATTTGCTGGGACTCATACCAAAAACATACTTGCCAAATTATAGTGAGTTTTACGAAAAACGTTGGTTCGCATCATCAAGAGACTTACAACCCACCGAAATACGATATGCAGGCAATACAGTTCTTGTTACCCCACAACCAACATTATTCCGCACATGCGATGGAGCCTTGTTTGGTGTGGAAATCTGTGAAGATGTCTGGGCTCCGGCACCTCCAAGCACACAACTCGCATTAGCCGGGGCCGACATCATTTTCAATCTGTCCGCAAGTGATGAACTGATAGGCAAACATTCCTACCTTAAAAGCCTGTTGGCACAACAAAGCGCACGCACCATCTCAGGATATGTTTACAGCGGTTGCGGTTTCGGCGAAAGTTCGCAAGATGCAGTATATTCAGGCAATGCAATGATATACGAAAACGGACAGCTATTGGCTAACGGGAAACGGTTTAACCTTGAGCCACAAACTGTAATAACACAAATCGACATTGAAAAGTTACGCAGTGAACGCCGCGCAAACAGCACGTATGCCACAGCTCAAAGAGGACATACCGTCCGCATTATCAACTCACATACAACCACGGCACATCATGACTTTGAATTGATACGCAACGTTGATCCGCATCCTTTTATTCCAAAGGACGCAGACATGGCCGACAGTTGCAACGAGATTCTTTCAATACAAATAGCAGGATTGGCCAAACGCCTTGTACATACAGGCTGCAAGAATGTTGTTTTAGGCGTAAGCGGTGGATTAGACAGCACCCTTGCACTGATTGTCTGTGTAAAAACATTCGACAAGCTTGGATGGGAAAGAAAGGGTGTCATCGGTGTTACAATGCCAGGCTTTGGAACCACAGGCAGAACTCATACAAATGCGACATCTCTTATGCGTAGCCTTGGCATAACACAACGTGAAGTAGACATAACGAACGCTGTAAAACAGCATTTCAATGATATTGGACAAGACATTGACATACACGATGTCACTTACGAAAACAGCCAAGCAAGAGAACGTACGCAGATTCTTATGGATATTGCAAATAAAACAAACGGCCTTGTTATCGGCACAGGCGACCTGTCAGAACTCGCCCTTGGCTGGGCTACTTATAACGGAGACCATATGAGTATGTACGGCGTAAATGCAGGCATTCCCAAAACTCTGATACGGTACCTTGTGCAATATGCGGCAAACAACATGGACAACACGTCACGAAACATCCTGTTGGACATCATAGACACCCCTGTCAGCCCCGAACTGATACCTGCTGACAAAGATGGCAACATAAGCCAAAAAACAGAAGACATTGTAGGTCCGTATGAATTGCACGATTTCTTTCTTTACAACATATTGCGTTTTGGTTTTCGCCCAACCAAAGTATTCATGCTTGCATGCCGAGCATTCAACGGCAGCAACGGCGGTTCTTCATATGATGAGGACACCATAAAAAAATGGCTTACGACATTTCTCCGCCGCTTTTTCGCACAACAGTTCAAACGTTCATGCTTGCCGGACGGCCCCAAAGTAGGAAGTATTAGCCTAAGTCCACGAAGCGACTGGCGCATGCCAAGTGATGCGTCATCAACGTTATGGCTAAAAGAATGCGGACAAATTTGACATTCTGAATATTGCGAAAAGGCTCAAGAACATTTTATAAACCGTCTTGTGCCTTTTCGTTTCACTCTATTCCACCCAGATGAATTCGTAACAACCAATATCAGGCGTGTCGTCACGAGGTGTCCCGTCACGATCTTCCGGTAATGAATAATCCTTATTTGCCGCGCCAATTGCCGGAGATTTTGCATCAAGGTGGAAATCATACCGCTGGTGATCAATATCTATCAACTTAAAGTTCCCGTCTCCGCTTATAGACAATGTGTCTTCAACATTTTCAAATTTCACATCGATAAAATTCTCGTCACTACCACGTTCAGAAATACGGACAAGCGAACTTATAAAATGATAATTAAACGCGGTTGCCTTATCCGCCTTAATGCTATAGAGCATATCTTCACCGTAGCCAGTCACAATGCTATTTATACAATCCATTCGCTCTAACGGAAAAATCTTATCTCCGTCAATGTTAGTGAACATCAGCGCCACCCCACGGCTTGAGCTAAATGGATAAAACTGTGCCAGCGTACAATGAACCATGCTGACATTGCCTCCATATACAGCAACACAATTGCCAGAAGCGTTGGTAAGCTGGCTATTTTCAACTTTCACCATGCTTGAATATGTGCGCAAACCGTCTCCCTGGCAATTATGGACAATACTGTTACGTAATAGGAGCTTGTGCTTTGAAACGTCTGACGAATCACATACTATTCCATCAAAGGTACCGTGTATATCCGCATATGAGACTCTATTCCCATATGACGAACCATGCAATCTTATGCCACGCCATTGACCACTTACCAAGTCATATGGCAGATAATCAAACATTTTGTCTGTCCTGTCGCCACGAAACGTGATGTTCTCATCTGCGGTTCCTTCAGCTATCAGCTTGCCATAAACATCTATTCCTGCATCTGAATGAAAGAACAATGTTGTTCCTGGTGCTATACGCAATGTCGCCATGCTATCAACTTTCAGACAGCCATATATGACTACGGGCTTATCGCGTCCATCTATTGTCGAGTCGCTGTTTATAACAACATCCCTTAACAGAGTTGCGTTCCATGTATATGCATTGAGATTTACTTTCTGCTCCACACCACTTTCCAAATGAAAAACCAAGTCGTCTTCAGTCAATTGTGGCCCGTCAGTCGCATTGACAGGAGAAGTAAGTTCGACAAAGATTCGTACACTGTCATTTTTACGAATCTCGACATTTTGAACCTGATAACCAGCTTCCGGACTTAAATACTCACCATCAACATTCACTCTGAACCCTGTCTGATTGCCGTTTGCAAGACGCACAGACAAGCAACGTAGACCATCGCCGGACTTGTTATATACCCAAAACGATCTGGTGGAAGAAGGCACCGTGGTGAAAACAGTATCAAGACGCACTGTATCCGTAGAAAACGTCAGCAAGCCAGATGACGATGTGCTGAATGAATCATCGTCTGAACAAGCACAAAGAAAAAAGCCACACGCAAAGGCTAAAAACACATGCAATATCTTTATCATCGCTATTATAACGACGGGCATGCTGTTATATTGCATGCAAGACAAGAAAAGGGGGAAAATAAAGCCGTGACTTATCCCATAAACTCAATTATGCGCGCACAGTTGTTCTCTTCCAACAATTGTTTAATGTCAACCGACTTGTTTGATTCCATATACTTGCCGACAATGTCAATATATCGCGACTTGAAGAACCTGTACCCCAAAGCAACATTGCACACCCACATTATCTTACCGATATGGATGTCTCTTTCCAACTGGGTACGCCCCTCAAAGTCATGCATAGGATAAAGTCCAAGCAGATAAAAGCTGAGACAATCAGGCACAATATGTTCTCGTGTCATTGTTGCACGTTGTGAAGGCAAATAATATTTCTTATAAAGCGGATAGTCTTTACCAAGATATTTATCCAAAGATATTCCTATGGACTGATTTCCTACAACAATGCTCTGATCCAATGCCCCTATCTGTGCATATACATTCGGAATCGGCATGTCAGGTATATGTTTTTTCAGTTTCTCAAATGCACTGTTAAGTTTCGTGTTTATATCATCCATGTTGGCATATTGCGATTCCGCATCAGAAACAATTGTCTGCAACGTGGAATCCTGAAAGAAAGCAAGAAACTTATGGTTTATCTCGGGATTGTTCACTTCACCCAACCGAAGGACATCTTCTATCAATGTACGTGTCTCCATTGGATAATCCATGTTCATCTGCTGCAACGCTGAAAAATCACCGGTAGTAAGATACTGGCTCTCCAAACGGTCGTAGCGGCACACCTCCATACGGTGCTCACCACCATCGTCAAACGGCTTCAGCCTCATGTCGCATGCCACGAATATGAGCAACGACACTAAAAGCAATATGTGGATTTTCCTAACCATGTACTACTTTTATTTCTGCAAAAATACTAAAAATATTGTATAAATCAAACATGTCAGCTAAAAAAAATAAAAAACATGAGCTTTATATGGTGTCATTTTAAATAAACCATAAAATGTAGACATTCAAAATAAAAAATAAAGGCTACCCTTCACATACGGAAAATGCAGCCTTTAACGATGCCGTCAATATAAATGCAGCGCAAAAATCGCCTGATGCCCACTGGTTCCGCCTACTTAAACAAATCAGCAAGAAACTTGTCAAGATCTTCATCAAGCCCATTCATAAGGTCACCGCCAATTATCCTTATGTCGCTGTCCGCAATATACAGTTCACACAAATGCTCCCTTTCGTCATTCTCCAAAATAAAGCTATACGGCTTCAATATGCATAAACCATCAGCCACTTCATGCATCCTTGCCAACAAATCTCTTACGGTTCCGGCTACGATGTCATAAAAATCCGGGGCTGAACTGTTTATCCATTCATCTACTACACACCGTGTTATTTCCTTGTCATTGTCGTCAAATGCCATCAGCTCACCTGTATCTTGCGACAACATGATATGTATGTCTGTCATTGTCACCGGCTCTTCTGACGAAGGAAACTTCTGGGCGATTTTCTTTATGAAGCGCTCTAACTGCGCGATAGTCGCATCACTCACATTCATGGCCTGCAATATTTTAATATTTTATAGACTTTTTTCTTGGCTTGCTTTCATTACTCATCCTGTCCAGGGCTGTCACCGCATAACTTACCTTACCGCCTTTACCTATATCATCGACAGGTATCTCATAGAAAGTGTCAGTTGTGACAGCCACAATCTTTGAAGGATCGTCAATGTCTACCTTGTCACCTTTGTCAAATTTGTAAACTACGTATTTGACAGCCTCATTTTTCCAGCCCTTGCCGCTTGGAGCTTTCCAAAAAAGCACCGGGCCGTCTTCCATGGCTATAATCTTCATTTTCCTCACCTTCTTTGGCGACTTTCCGTCAATATAAGACATTATAGGCATAAGAGCCGGATTTTTCCAATAAACTTTCTCCAGAAGCGTGCCGTAATTGCCAACATTGTCAACCACGGCCTTAGCGTACCACAATACTGTGCCCTTTACATTCCTCATTTCTTCGTGAAGCTTGCGTTTTGCCGGCAACTGGTTGACATTCCGATTGGACGGATCCGGGTATTTGGCAGTCCTCTCTACATCCTCGCCGATATAAAGATGACGTTTCCCCACGTATTTGTCCCACCATTTTATCAACGTCGCATAATCCGCAGCCTTATGCCCAATCTGCCAATACAATTGCGGCACACAGTAATCCACCCAACCATTGTTCACCCACATGAGCACATCGGCATACAGGTCGTCATAATTCTGAAGTCCGTTGGTATTACTGCCTATGGCAGGAGCGCTCTTTTTGTTCCGGTAAATGCCAAATGGGGAAACGCCGAACTTTACCCACGGCTTTACGTCGTGTATCGTTTCATACAATTGACGCATGAAAACGTTGACATTATAACGCCGCCAGTCCCCGATGTCTTTAATGCCGTTGCTGTAAGCAGCGTATTCGCTGCCGCGCATGGCGGCGGCCTGGCGTATGGCCTGGCCGAGGGCGTCGAGCGACTCCGAGGCGCGCAGCGACGGTGACAGCCTCCAGCCCACTATCTTGCGGGAGTAGGCGTCGGTTACGAGGTGGAGGTAGCATGTGCCACCGTATTCGAGTGGAATGTAGGTTATGTCGGCGACCCACACCTGGTTGGCCCCGGTGGGCGTAAAGCCGCGCACGAGGTTCTTCCACTTGTGGTAGCGGTGGTTGGAGTCCGTCGTGCGGCGAGGCTTCGGACGCCGCAGCACGAGGCCGCGGCGGCGGAGCAGGCGGAAGAACGAGTCGCGCCCCGGCACGGCGTCCGCGCCGTACACGGAGCGGAGCATCAGCCAAAGCTTGCGGCAGCCTATGCCCGGGTCCTCGGAGCGTATGCACGACACGGTCTCCAGCATGCGCCGTTCGCTCAATACGGGAGTTTCACCGCCGGCCTTCAACCGGTAGTAGGCCTGGCGGCTGCGGCCAAACAGGCGGCAGGCGGACGAGACACTCGCGCCACGCCGCCCCACCAGTTCCGTCACTGTTTGGCCCCATGTTTTTTTTCTTATTCGGATGTCGAACTCGCGCTCGGCGATCTCTATCATCACGTCACGGGCCTCCGTCTCCAAACGCGAGAACGACAGGGCCTTCTCCAATTCGCGGATGCGCTTGCGGAGTTCCGCGTTTTACGCCTTGTAATCTTCATTGCTGCGTCGTGCCATGTCGGTTTCGTTTTCTTCCGACGGCAAAGATACGGACTTATCACCGTATTTTGACAGCCAGGACGACAATAATGTAGAATTGCACAGGCCGTACTCCCTGGCGCACTTGCGCTTGCTCATGCCTGACGAATAATAATCGCGAAGAACGCTCAACTTGAACTCTTCGCTGTACTTTGTTGGACTTTTTCGCATAATTGCACACATTTTTATTGGTCGTAAATGTGTCAACTTATGGCAGGACAAGACATTTTGCACTACATAAGACGGCCTTTTACAAAGCTATAGGAAACAAGCAGCCCAATGTTTAAATGCAACCGACAAAACGCGTCATGTGAAAAGCACACCCATGCCGATTAAAGTACCAACTCGTCATAAGGCATGCCAAACACTTCGGCTACTGCCTTATACACTATTTTCCCATCGACAACATTCAAGCCCTTAGCCAAGGCCGGGTCGTCTGCGCACGCCCTGCCCCAACCCTTATCAGCCAAAGCCACAGCATACTTCAGCGTCGCATTGGTCAATGCCGTTGTCGAGGTGTTAGGCACAGCTCCGGGAATATTCGCCACGGCATAATGCACAATTCCGTCAACGTCATAAGTCGGCTCGCTATGTGTTGTCGGATGGGAAGTCTCAAAACATCCACCTTGATCTATGGCGACATCCACCAATACTGTGCCAGGCTCAAGCAATTTCAACATGTCCCGAGTAATCAGTTTCGGCGCTTTGTCTCCGGGCACAAGAACTGCTCCAACAATAATATCGGCATCAGCTATTTCTTTACAAATATTACGATGTGAAGAATAAACCGTGTTGACATTAGCTGGCATATTGACGGACAAGTCACGAAGCAACGGTAAGGAAACATCTGCTATTACAACGTCGGCACCCATGCCGGCGGCGACGCGTGCCGCCGCCTGCCCCACGATGCCGCCTCCTATTACTACAACCTTGGCCGGCTTTACACCGGGCACACCACATATCAGCTTGCCCTTGCCGCCCTTTGTCTTTTGCAGATAATGGGCACCGTTTATCGTCGCCATGCGTCCAGCAATCTCGCTCATCGGCGTAAGCAACGGCAATGAACCGTCAGATAGCTGCACAGTCTCATACGCAAGACAGACACCGCCGCTGGCCACCATGGCCTCAGTAAGCTCTCTGCTGCATGCAAAATGGAAATACGTGAAGACCAGTTGCCCGGGACGCACAAGCCTGTATTCAGGCGACACAGGCTCTTTCACTTTTATTATCATGTCGGCCACACCGTAAACATCTTCGATAGAAGGCAGAATCTTTGCTCCTGATGACAAATACATTTCGTCTGGGAAACCGCTTCCCCAACCGGCCGTCTCCTGCACATACACAGTATGTCCATGCTTCACAAGCTCAGACACACCTGCCGGTGTCATGCCTACACGGTTCTCATTGTTCTTAATCTCTTTTGGAATACCGATGTTCATAGTCTAAAAAAGGTTTTAAAGTTAATACAAAAAGCTCTACGACAAACGCCATGCAGTGAGACCTGATACGTTTGTCGGCACAAATATAAGAAAAATCCTGTCACATTGTTATCATGCGACAGGATTTTTTCATTCATAATCGTCTATGACTGAATTAATGAAATCCATCATGGGTTTGCCAACCTCCAATATCTCCGCCAACCCGTCCGGCCATGCATCTCCCTCAAAAAAGTCATTCGGAACACCATGCCAACAGCAATAATCTTTCATGCGCAAATATTGTATGAACTCATAATCCCGTGGAAAACCGGCTGGCGCCGTCTTCAACAGTTCCAGGCCGAAACCTTTTGATGAATCCCAATCGCCTTCGCCGGGACGACCAAAAACGTCAACGAAGCGGTCAGACTCAACAATGCCACGCCACTGACTAATGTTTCCCATTATCTCATTGCGGCATGACGTAAGAATGTTTGTCGGAAGCCAATAGTTTCCACATGACACAAGGCAATGATCCGGTTCAAGATGTATATAATACCCTCCGTGAAGAGCCTTCTTGCCATGTGCGGCTATGTATGCTCCGAGGTGTGTCTTGTAAGGCGACTTGTCCGAAGAGAAACGCGTGTCACGGTAAAACCGGTATGTCGCGTCTTTCGCCGTAAGATGACGTATTGTAGGGTCAAACTCGGAAATACGCAGTATCGCCATGTTCACACCATCCTCGAAATCACGTCTTACGGCGTCATACTTCCCCTGGGCGTTAAACCATTCCTTATTATTGTTAGCCCTGATACTTTCAAGAAAGTCTAATATCCTTCCTGCCTGCATGAATCATACTTTTTAGAATACAACTTAAGTCCTGCTAAGCTAATTTTGAGCCTTCAAAATTCTTAGGACAAAAAGACTCAAACGGACATTTTTCACAATGCGGTGCACGGCTTGTACAGACATACCGTCCATGCAACAGCAGCCAATGATGAGCATCGGCGGCTTGCTCTGACGGAATGTTGCACATCAGTTCGCGCTCTACTTTCAACGGCGTGTCACAACTCTTAGGCACCAACCCCAACCTATGACTTACGCGGAACACATGTGTGTCCACAGCAATCACAGAATGTCCAAAGGCAACCGCCTGTATCACATTGGCAGTTTTACGCCCCACACCGGGCAACGCCATCAAGTCGTCCATGGCCTGCGGTACTTCACCGCCATACGACGAAACCAACATTCGTGACATTTCAACCAGATGACGGGCTTTTGAATTCGGATAAGAAACACTTTTTACATACTCGTAAATCTCGTCCGGCTCAGCCGCCGACATCGCCATCGCGTCAGGATAACGCTCAAACAATGCCGGAGTCACCATGTTCACACGCTTGTCGGTACATTGTGCGCTCAGAATAACAGAAACAAGAAGTTGGAATACGCTGCCAAACTCAAGTTCCGTAGTAACACGAGGCATTTCAGTTTGAAAATACCTTAGCACGCAGTCGTATCTATCTTTCTTTCTCATTCTCGCCCTTATCGGCTTCTGCAGGTTCTTCTTCAAATTCAGTCAAACCGTTTTTCACCAGTATGTCATACCATTGCAACAATTTCTTGATGTCGCTGTCGTGCACACGCTCACGGTCAAACTCTGGAAGAACGGAAGCGAAATATTCACGAAGTTCCTTTTTGTCTGATTTTTTATAATTAAAAGACACAAGCTTTCCGTTTTCCTTATTATAGACATTTGAAAACACTTTCATCAAAGGGATGTCTTCCGACTCCGTATATATCGCAATGTCATTCAAGCTGGTTACGCTGTCGCTTGCAAAAACAGGCAGACGCTTATGGCTTTCATCCAACATTTCAACTATCAAGTTCGACTTTCCCCTTGAAACAAGTTTATAAAGTCCGGGTTTTCCAGACACTGCAAGAATTGTATGTTCCATTTTCTTAAAATGATTAATATTAATGAATTACTTAATAGCGTCAATGCTTTCCAATGACGCAAGTATTGAACTAATTTGCATATCCAGGCCTTCGCTCTCGTCATTCACTATTTCATAATCGCTTAAAGCCTTGACTTCATCCTGTGGCATCTGGCATTCAATCCACTCCAAAGCCTTTTCACGAGATATACCGTCACGTTGCATTATCCTGTCAATACGTACACCGAGTGGGGCTGTAACACATATGACTTTATCAACAAGCTTATTGAAACCGCTCGAAAATAATAAGGCGCATTCCATCCACGAATATCCAGAACTGACAAAATCCTCAGCTACAGCAGGATGAACTATTTGATTTATCCGCTGCGCATTGCTTTCGTTTTTCAACAAGTATTCTGCCAATACTGGTTTGTTAACACGCCCATCTACAATAACGTTTTTCCCCACAACATCCACAAGTCTCGACTGAACTTCACGAGACAATAACATTATGCGCTTTGCCGCTTTGTCACAATCATAAACATGAATGCCTCTATGCTCCAACATCTGACAAATAAAGCTTTTGCCACATCCTATGCCTCCTGTCACCGCAACCTTAATCATACCTATTGCTCTTCAATCAAATAATCAACTTGGGCGACACTTAGCCTTGCATTTCGAACTCCATGCGGAACCGAGCGCAAATATATATTGCACTTATCTGAAGGCTCTGCCATCAATTCATTATAATCGACAACAACCTTAAAACGTTCTGGGCTGATAGTCCTGAACAAACTGGCTCCTACCGTAAATGTAACCGTTACACGTGAAGGGAATGTTCTTAATATCTTGCCCTCTGGCATGTTCACCGCTTCAATTGGCACTTCGCATTTTTCTTCGGTTAATATGTCTGGACATATTGAGACCTTGACCTTTTCAGGTACATACTTTACACCTTTAATCCTATACAAAGCAACATCCTTAATAACCGTATCCGTTAAATTTCGGATATTTAAAGGCTCAGTATTCACATGCTTTATGCTATCAAGCATCTCGCGACTTGCGTATATGTCCACTGAATCTGGCGAAAATGTTATCTTGGACAGATAATAACTCTGCCCGGGAATAATCTTTCCTATAAGCCTTACCGGCATCCGTTTCTTCAAGCCATAGTTAAAGAAATACTCATATTTGTCTGGTTTCATGCTCAATATGGCAGAAGAACTGAAAAAGCCTGCTGCCTTTTTGAGACATTATTTTCTGCAACTCCGCCTGTGGTATGACACCAACGCCCGTCTTTTTTGCGTAATTCTTAAACTTAACACTATGAGGCGTTTCCGGATTGTTCATTATTTTGTCTGTGCATTTGCAGCACCCATATTTGAGGCCACATCGGCAAATACATAATTCTTGTCAACGCGTATTACAACCCCTTTTGATATTTCAATATCAACAATATTGGTAGCAAGATCTATTTTCTTCACAACCCCGTAAATACCACCGCCGGTAACAACGTTTGTCCCTTCTTGCAGATTGTTCTGGAATTTCCGTATTTCCTTTTGTCTCTTCTGCTGAGGACGAATCATGAAGAACCACATGATGACAAAAATTGCCACCATCATAATTATAAATGACATTCCACCACCCTGCTGCTGGGCTGCTAAAAAAACAAATGTGTTCATTTTACTTAGTTAAATTATTTATGATTATTTTTTCTTAGGCTTATCTCCCATCGGCTTCAACAACAAACCAGAAGAAACCAAATAGCGCGCTATGCTGTCAAGCATACCGTTAATATATACAAAACTTTTGGGAGTGCTGTATATTTTTGCCAAATCAACATATTCATTTATTGTCACGTTCACTGGAATATTAGGGAATGTCAACATTTCCGCTATGGCAATCTGCATGATTACAACATCCATATATGCGAGACGTGAAAAGTCCCAGTTACGTGAAGTCTCACTCATGTAACGCTGGTACTGGTCAGCATTCAAGATTGTTGCACGAAACAGTTTGCGTGCAAAATCCTTGTCCTCGTCATCTTTATATTCAGGCAGAAGCTCCTGTTTGACACTATTCTCCGGCTCAAAACGCTTTATAGTCTTCAAGACAAAAGTGTCTACTATCTCCTTATCATCGTTCCAATAAAGACTTTTTTCTTCAAGCACACTGTCTATCTCCTCATTTTCCATGACAAAAGACTTGTACAGCTTGCGCCAGACCTCACGATCAGCCTCATAAGAAGAGTCGTCGCTCTCCATATAATCAATATAAATGCTGCTTTGCACCAACTGCGAATAAAGCTTCCTTACAAACTCTATATCGTCATCCCATGTCTGCTTTTGGCTTGAAATGAAGTCGCACAACTGCTTGTTCTCTTCAAGTTGCATCGCAAACTTATTGTATGCGAACCTGTTTGAAGGCAAAGGCAAGCCCTCACGCTCCGCCTTGGCCGATTCAACTTCATAATGTTTACGAGCTTCTTTCGTTACCGCCACTATCAGCGCCAACAAGTAATGATATAAATGATAAGCCTTGGACAGGCTGAACAACAATTCTTTTTCCGCTACATCCAAATTCCGATTTCCGTTCTGATAGTATGCATAGGTTAACTGGACTACCTTTATCCTTATTAATTCCCTGTTAATCATTGTATGTATGGACATTTTTCAACATTCAACGTTGCAAAATTAGGCAAAAATAAGAAGACATGCAAGAAAAACACTTTGTTTTTATCCGTTTTTTTTATTATCGCTTGCATGTTAAAATAAAAAATGATACTTTTGCACCGCTTTTCAGACCCGGCGTGAAGACATACTCCCGTGTGATGGTGGATTAAGCATATGTTTATAACTTAATTTAGAGTAACACAATTATGAAAGAAATCGACGTAATCGGTCAGAAAAGAAGCGAGACTGGAAAGAAAGCTTCTAAATTGTTGAGAAAAGAAGGACTTGTTCCTTGCAACCTTTATGGCGAGGCAAAAGGTGAAAACGGACTGCCCAAGGCCATGTCATTTGCAGTGTCTATGAAAGAGCTGCGCAAGATTGTCTATACTCCGCACATTTATGTAATAAACCTTATAATAGACGGAGAAAGCCACACTGCCGTAATGAAAGAATTACAGTTCCATCCTGTAACTGATTCTTTGTTGCATGTTGACTTCTACGAAATCAACGACCAAAAGCCTATCACTATCGGCATTCCGGTGAAGCTCACGGGTCTTGCACAAGGTGTACGCGACGGTGGACGCATGAACTTGTCTATCCGCAAAATCGACGTTACCGCCAAGTATCAGGATATTCCCGAGCATCTTGACATTGATGTCACACAGCTGCAAATCGGCAAGAGCATCAAAGTGGGCGACCTCAACTTCGAAGGACTTGAACTGACTACGGGCAAGGATGTCATCGTATGCTCAATCAAGGCTACACGTAAGTCGGCCATGACCGCGACAAATGATTCCGCAGAATAACGCAACATCCTGCAAAAAGAACGAATGGACAAATATTTGATTGTCGGTTTGGGAAATCCCGGCGATGAATACGCCGGTACCCGCCACAACACAGGATTCATGGTATTGGACGCTTTTGCAAAGGCGTCCAATATTGTTTTTGACGACAAGCGTTACGGATTTATAGCCGAAACAAGCCTAAACAACAAAGACATAAACGTATGTCTCGTGATAAGCAACAAAGCCGAAGCTTACGCCTTAAAACGCGCCGCCAAACACGGCATACCGTGCAAAGTGCTTTCAAAACAGGAAATAAGCGACAACACAATACTAATACCATTGCTTGAAGATTTTGACATAAACTTCATCGTACTTGCCGGCTTCATGCTGATGGTTCCGGGATTCGTCACAGAAAAATACGAACACAAAATTGTCAACATACATCCGTCGCTATTGCCAAAATATGGCGGCAAAGGCATGTACGGACACCACGTCCACGAAGCAGTCAAGGCTGCTGGCGAAACAGAGACTGGCATAACCATACATTACGTAAGCAACATATGCGATGGAGGTGAAATAATAGCACAGTTTAAGACTCCGCTCTCACCTTGCGACACGCCTGACGACATTGAGGAAAAAGTGCACGTCCTTGAGCAGCAACACTTTCCTGAAGTCATCGAAAAAGTGATAACGTCAATGCAGCATTAGAATGTGTGATAAAAACAACATGAAAAGGCCGTCTTTTGTCATGCAAGAGACGGCCTTTCATGCTGTAAAAGGCGGTCTTTCGCAATGACGTTGACGGCCTTTTAAAAACCATAAGGTTTGAATCAAAAACATCTTTCAAACTTTCACGCCGCACACAGGCTTCTTTACCACGCTATTTTTTTCTAAAGTTCCTGTTGGCGGCACGCTTGAACATCTGCCTGTGAAACCTGTCTTCGGCGCGAAGCACATCATACACCTTCTTTGCCGGCAACATCTGCAAGAACTTATAATGATACTCTTTCTCGATCTCTTTTATTTCTATCTGATACTTGTCACGCATCATTATGTTCTTTTCACATTCCGCGTCTGTTACCGGCTTGACACGCTTTAGCCCTTTCAACTCCTTATGCACGGCATGTTGCTTACGGCGCATCTCCCTGTAAACGGGGAAGAACTTTGAGGCCTCTTGTGGTGTGAGGCAAGCTTTTCTGGTAATATATTGCTCCAAATCAGCCTGGAAACGCTCCGGAGCAAATCCCCTTCGCTTGTTTTGCGCATCAGCGCCCACCACAGCAAGCAACATCATTACTCCCAGCAAAAGCCTTTTTATATTCATTTCACTCATCTGCGATAAAATAATAAAAGTCGTCATTGTCCAACATGGCAAAGTCTGACATTTCATCCATCATATAATCTTCGCTTACAGACGATTCCGCGTTGCCCAAAGACGTGTCGTGCATGTCGCCGGTTCCAGCATCCATGCCCTTGAAACAGAATATACCGAAAGCCACGACCGCCGCCGCACATGCCGCCCACGCAGCACGACGAAGATGCCGTCTGCATGTAAGCCGTGTGGCAACAGGCCTACACCCCACCTTGTCCATGACATCACTTTCAAGCCTGTCGAAATATCCGTCAGGGGTTTTGAAAGGCCGTTGTCTGCCAAATCGTTGTTCAAGCAAAAATTCCTCTTTCATTGTCAATACCATTTACCCTTATGACGTTTCATTACATGGAAAGTTTAATCAACTTCCGTCAAATCATTCGTGTAAATGGAAATAGTCGGATATTTTTTTTACAGCAATATGGTAAGAAGCCTTCAACGCTCCTTCTGAAGTATGGAGGATTGAACTTATTTCGCTATACTTCATATTGTCAAAATATCTGAGGTTGAAAACCGTTCGCTGAACATCAGGCAAAGCGGCTACCGCCTGCATGAGCAGAGCCTGTGCCTCGTCACCGTCAAAATACTCATCGGCCATGAGCCTGCCAGCTACCGACACGCTGTCTGCCGCGTCCGCTTTCAATGAATTCTTGTTTTTCCGCAAGTTGTCAAGGGCTTCGTTAATGGCAATGCTGTACAGCCAAGTGGACAACTTTGACTTTCCATGAAAAGAGCCTATGCTGTTCCAAGCTTTGAGAAATGTATTCTGCAAGACATCGTCAGCATCCTCATGGGTAAGGACTATGTACCTGATTTTCCAGTACAGGCACTCGCTATAAGACTTTACAATCATCTCGAAAGCCTTATGCTTAGTCTTTTCAGATGCAAGCAACTTGCAAATATGTTCCTCATTCACAGCTATGTCATTCAATATACGGTTTCAACTGTTCAGCCAAAGCTTCGTCATATCCGTAAATGTCTTGAAAGTCAGCCAGTCGGCCATCATCACCCCAATAAACCGTGAAATACCTGACAAACAACGGGACTGCAGGCCTGACTGGCAACGAGTTGACCAGCTTCTTCCTGTCGATTTTATTCTTTGTCAAAGAATCCTTGTCATTGACGAGCTTTACAGTCATGGAATATTTGAGCTTTTCCACTATTTCCTCATCCTTATCATCCATCAAGAACAAAGCCAGTTCAAAGGGCTTCTCCACCCTGACACATCCATGGCTGACCGCTCTTTTCTTGCGTTGGAACACCCACGGAGATGATGTGTCATGCAGGAACACCGAAAAATTGTTGTCGAAACGGAATATTATTCGCCCTAACGAATTTTTAGGACCGCCTGCCTGAACGATAAACTGCTCACCATTCATGACTTTGCCATACGATGCGCTTTCCGGCGGCAACTTGCCATCCTTCTTGTCCAACACGAACATCCCCATCTTGTGCATATACTCATAGTTGTGCAAGAAACCTTTTGATATGCTTTTGGGAACAATCCATTGAGGATTCACATCCATACGCTTAATTAGTCCGGCCAATAAAGGAGTCTTGTTTTCCAATGTTCCACAACCTATACGCATAATCAATAAACTGTCCCCGTCAACAGCTCTTAATGAAAAAGAAGGGATGTTCACTTCTACGTATTTATCAACATGCGCTTTATCCGGGCATAGCTTAAACTGCCATCTGCAACGCTCTATATTACAGATTGTTTTAATGCGCTCACTTGCAGACATGTCAACATTGTTTAACCGCTCAATCAAATTCCTGTAAAAGTGATTGTCCGGTTGCAATTCGGAAAGGAATTCACCAATACTGTCATTAAAGGCCTTTGTGAGAGCAAGCACATAAAACGCATCATCAGGACGTTCTACATCCAAATCTGAAAGTTGCCTGAATCTTGTTGTGACAGAATCTAAATCATATTTTTCAAAGTTGTTATACAGATGGTCTGGATTGACAATGCCATAACGCATACTGGCGGAATAACGCAAATAAGCTTTTGTAAGATTGTATTCCAAACGGGCCATTATCTCGTTTATGCTTTCATTGCCACCGCCGACATCCAAACTTCGCACCCGCTTCAAATCTTCCTCAATTGCATCCGTCCTAAACATTCTGGCATTAAAACCATAACGCCCGGCCTGTCTGATTATTGACAAAAGAGTGTCAGCACGGCTGAACACTCCGAGACGATTTATCCAAATAAACCTGTTATTATTCAAATAAAACTTCCGTGTCCGTATGTCCATGGACAAAGGCGCGCCGTCGTTCTCAGCAATTCCGGAAATACGTTCACGTATAACGCGTGCGTCAAGTTTATAACAGTCACTGCTTAACTCGGAAAAAGCATCCAAGGTAAGTCCCTTATACGGATTGTTGGTTTTCTCATTACAAGAAGAAAGCAAAAGAAAACCCATTAGCAAAACAATGACTATTCTTGACAAAATATTAAGAAAAGGCTTACTTTATTGATATTTTCCTTGTCATCCTGCCTACTTTCACTATATAACAACCTTTAGGCAGGTTTAAATCGTAAAACTTGTCGGGCCCGTCAATCTTGACACTCATGACACGCACGCCTGTAACATTATATATATGCATGATCTCCCCTTCGGCTCCTGTCACATGTATTCTAGAAGCCTTAACGGAAATGGAAATTTCCTGATTGTCAAATTCGACTATTTCTATCGCTGCATTTGTGCGGCTGACTGCCGGAACAGCAAACAACAAAGCCACAACAAACGGTAACATGAGTAACTTCCTTGCCATAAATGCATATTTTCCGAAGGCAAAGATACAGCAAATATGTCATCAGGCAAAATTTCACATGCGTTTTTTGTCGTTTTATACGTCAAAAACCTTCATTTCGTCAGCTAAGAAAGTGTTTGGAAATACAGTTCGAGCTTCGTCAAGTATGACGTTCTCGTCATCATATCTTGCTGAAAAATGTCCTAAGACAAGCTTCTTAGCTTGTGCGTTATGTGCAACTGTAGCTGCCTGGCGAGCCGTGCTATGGCAATATAGCACCGCTCTTTTTTCATTGTCACTGCAATAAGTGGCCTCATGATAAAGCAAGTCGACTCCCTTCAGTTGCTTATAAAGCTCTGGCATGTATCTTGTGTCTGAACAATATGCGTAAGAACGCGGCCTGTCTGCCGGCAACGTAAGTCTTGAATTTGGTATCACTTCGCCGTCAGGAGTAGTCCAATCGGCACCGTTCTTTATGTTGTTCCTATAACATTCAGGAATATTGTAAAAGTCAATCATATCCCTGCGGATATGTGGCAGCGTAGGCTTTTCACTGAACATATATCCGCAACATGGCACACGATGACTCAGTGGTATTGATTTTACGGCCACGCTTTTATCCTCATAAACGACATAACGTTCAGTTGTTTCCACTCCATGGAAACAAACATCGTATTCCAAACCGGAACAAAAGAAACCCATTTGCATGCTTAACACCGGTTCCAGTTCTTTCGGAGCATACACATGCAACGGGGCGGTACGCCCCAACATTCCTAACGTAGAAATCAGTCCGATAAGACCAAAACAATGATCTCCATGCAAATGCGTTATGAATATGGCAGAGATTTTATTGAAATGTATTCTGACTTTTCGCACTTGTATCTGAGTTCCTTCTCCACAATCTACCATAAACATTTTATCGCGCACTTCAACAATCTGCGAAGAAGCAAAATGCCTTAAAGTTGGCAATGCGCTCCCACAGCCAAGAATGCGGACTTTAAATGGTTGCATGGTACTCTGCGCTTGGTTTATTGTGCATCTTTGACACCGTTGATCGTGACCACGCGCTTTTGCATGCGCTTATATCCATAAATGCCTTTGTCATTTTCCAAATACAACGAATCAGGACCTAAAGAATATATGTCAAACGTATCAGGCGTAAGGACAAGCTTTCCGTTTAGAATTTTCCATTCCGTATAAGGTTTCGGTTCCCCTGTATTACTAACTACGGTACCACCTTCGGCAATCTCGAACTTTTTGTCAAGACTGCTCCACGTTCCAAGAAGAGATGTCAGATTGATTACTTTCTTAGCAAACATTTCTTCATTCAAACCTTGCACACGCTCACCTATAACGGCTATACGGTCACCGATGAACAAACCGCCTTGCACATTAGAACACGTGTCGATTCCTTCCAGCGTATATACAACCGTGTCACCTTTGTCTGTGACAAGCTCAAGTGTGTGCATCGCCGTATGCATTGTAAACCAGTCCCTATCACCCCACTTAACGCCCTATAATACCATTGCGCACAATGATAAAAATAGAAACTCAAATGTTTTCACAGCCATTGTTTTTCAAATCCTTTCGCTTCATTCCATAGTTTATCCATTTCTTCTAAACTCATGTCTTTCAAAGGTTTGCCTATTTTTATCGAATGGTCTTCTATATAATTGAAACGTCTTATAAATTTTTGATTGGTATGCTCTAACGCGTTGTCAGGATTTAAATGATAAAGCCGTGCTGCATTGATGACACTGAAAAGGAAATCCCCCAACTCTGCTGTCGACTTTTCATTATCTTCTTTACGTAGTTCCGTCTCGAGTTCGTCAAGCTCTTCACGTACTTTCTTCCAGACATCTTTTTTGTCTTCCCAATCAAAGCCTACATTTCTTGCTTTATCCTGTATTCTATAAGCCTTTATTAAAGAAGGCAATGCGTCGGGAACACCTGAAAGGACTCTTTATTCCCGTCTTTTTCTTTCAACTTGATTTGTTCCCAATTTTCTGTTACTTTATCTGCTGTATCAGCTTTTACGTTTCCATATACATGAGGATGTCTGAATATAAGTTTGTCTGCCTCACCATTGCATACATCAGCAATATCAAACTGGCCAGATTCACTGCCGATAAGAGCATAGAAACATACATGCAATAATACGTCACCAAGTTCTTTGCAAACATTTTTTGTATCTCCCTTCATCAGGGCGTCACATAACTCAAACGTCTCCTCTATGGTATTTGGCCTAAGACTTTCATTTGTCTGTTTCTTGTCCCACGGGCATTTTACACGCAAAGTATCCAACACATCAAGAAGCCTGCCGAAGGCTTCCCAATTTTTCTTCTCTTGTATGCATAAATAACATTTTAATAATGCAAATGTAGATATTTTCCATGAATATTTAGTAAATTTGCATCGTTTTTTATTGAATAAAATAATATCACAATATAAAAATGGAATTAGCAAGCAAATACGCCCCGAAAGAAGTTGAAGCGAAATGGTATCAATATTGGCTTGACAATAAGTTGTTCAGCAGTAAACCTGATGGTCGCAAGCCATACACAATTGTAATACCTCCACCAAACGTCACAGGAGTTTTGCATATGGGACATATGCTTAACAACACAATCCAAGACATTCTTGTCAAGACGGGCAAGAATGGAAGGTAAGAATGCGTGTTGGGTGCCAGGAACTGACCATGCGTCCATAGCGACAGAAGCAAAGGTCGTCAACAAGTTGGCGCAACAAGGAATAAAGAAAACCGACCTTACACGTGACGAGTTTCTTAAACACGCATGGGACTGGACTCATGAGCACGGAGGAATAATATTAAAACAGCTAAGGAAACTCGGTGCCAGTTGTGATTGGGACCGTACAGCCTTCACAATGGACGAAAAGCGTTCTGAAGGGGTTATAAAGGTTTTCTGCGACCTTTATAACAAAGGGCTTATCTACCGTGGTGTACGGATGGTCAACTGGGATCCAAAGGCTAAAACCGCACTTAGCGACGAAGAGGTTATTTACAAAGAGGAACACAGCAAATTGTATTATCTTAGGTATATGGTCGTGGAGGAGCCTGGGAAATATGCAATTGTGGCGACAACACGTCCTGAAACAATAATGGGAGACACAGCCATGTGTATTAATCCCGATGACCCCAAAAACGCATGGCTGAAAGGCAAACACGTAATAGTTCCGCTAGTAAACCGCCAAATACCAGTCATTGAAGACAGTTATGTGGATATTGAATTTGGTACAGGATGTCTCAAAGTAACTCCCGCACATGATATCAATGACCATGCTTTAGGCTTGAAACACAATCTTGAAACAATTGACATATTCAATGATGACGGCACAATATCCGAAGCTGCCGGTCTGTATGTTGGCATGGACCGCATGGATGTGCGCACGCAAATAGAACAAGATTTGAATGATGCCGGACTGATGGAAAAAGTAGAAGACTATACAAATAAAGTCGGCTTCTCTGAAAGAACGAACGTACCCATAGAGCCAAAGCTTTCAACGCAATGGTTCCTGAAGATGCAACATTTCGCAGATCTAGCTCTTAAGCCTGTTATTGATGACGATATCAAATTTTATCCTTCGAAATATAAGAATACATACCAGCACTGGCTTGAAAACATAAAAGACTGGTGTATCAGCCGACAATTGTGGTGGGGGCATCGCATCCCTGCGTATTATCTTCCTAACAACGCAGGATATGTGGTTGCTGAAACTCCAGAAAAAGCGCTTGAACTGGCCAAGAAAAAATGCGGCAACGACAATCTTACTGTATCTGACCTGCGCCAAGATGACGATTGCCTTGATACATGGTTCTCATCATGGCTTTGGCCCATATCGGTATTCGACGGAATAAACAACCCTGAAAATGAAGACATCAAGTATTATTATCCAACTTCCGACCTTGTAACAGCGCCTGACATTATATTTTTCTGGGTGGCTCGTATGATAATGGCCGGGTATGAATACCGTGGTACGATGCCTTTCAAAAATGTATATTTCACAGGCATTGTACGCGACAAACTCGGCCGTAAGATGAGCAAAAGCCTTGGCAACAGCCCCGACCCGATTGAGCTTATAGAGAAATTCGGGGCTGACGGCGTGCGTATGGGCATGATGTTGTCTGCACCTGCGGGAAACGATATATTGTTTGATGAGAGCTTGTGCGAACAGGGACGAAATTTCAACAACAAGATTTGGAATGCCTTTCGCCTTGTAAAAGGCTGGGAAGTAGCTGATAAAAAGCAGCCAAATGAGAACAAGATTGCGGTAAAATGGTTTGAGGCAAAACTAAAGATAACAAATGCCGAGCTTGACGATTTGTTCAAAAAATATCGCATATCAGAAGCGCTTATGGCTGTATACCGCCTCTTTTGGGATGAATTCTCCAGTTGGTATCTTGAGATGGTGAAACCGGCTTATGGGTCGTCTATCGACCGTGAGACATACGATATGACGCTAACTTTCTTCAACAATTTGCTGAAGATGCTCCATCCGTTCATGCCTTTCATTACAGAAGAATTGTGGCAACACATATATGACCGCAAAAACGGGGATAGCATCATGTTAGATCGCCTTTCTATCGCTGCCCCGACTGACGAAGACAAGAAACTGGCAGACGACATTGAGTGCGTAAAACAAATTATAAGCAATGTCCGGCTACACGTCACACATGATAAGGATTTCTTATGAAGACAGCGAATGCCGGCGTGACACATTAAACGAATACAGTTTTGACGCGTGCGATTACACCACGGCCGACGGCATATCACAAATAATTCGTGATGCAAAAGAGTTTGCTCCGGCCAACAAATACGCGTTGGCGATAGGTTGCCACGGGATGGGGTGGATTCCGTCTGGCACTAATGTCGGGACACGCGTTACAAAAATAAACAGTAAAGGCCAGCCCGTATATCAGACACGTTTTTTTGGCAGCGCAAGCGACAGCCGGTATCAAACAGACATTGCGACACTGGCTGAAGGCTTGGCAAATACAGGCCAACGGATGGAATATGTATTGTTTGACGATTGCTACATGTCGAACATTGAAACCGCTTACGACTTGAGAAATGTCACAGATTACCTGATTGCATCAACATGTGAAATAATGATTGAAGGTATGCCGTATGACAAAATAGGCATTGATTTGCTTAATAATGATTTCAAAGGTGTAGTTGACGGTTTTTATGATTTTTATTCATCGTTCAAAATGCCGTGTGGTACTATCGGGGTTACTGATTGTCGTGAAGTTGAAGAAATGGCGTATATAATGAAACAGATAAACGCGAGTTGCCCAGATTTGCCTTGCAATGTAACTGAAATACAAGACCTTGACGGATTTGAGAATACAATATTCTTTGATTTTGGTGATTATGTGAATCGTCTATGCATGAACCAATCACTTCTTGACGAATTCAACAGTCAACTTGAACGGCTTGTTCCATATAAAGCCTGCACCGACACATACTATTCTTCATATTCAGGCAAAGAGAATGCCATCAATACATTCTCTGGCCTTACAATCTCTGACCCGTCCATAAACCGAAGCATTGCAAATGTGAAAAACCAGACCAACTGGTACAGAGACACACACTAACAGAATTAAGAGTTAAAAATTAAGAGTTAAGAAAATATGTTTTGCAAATCAATAGCAAAGGTAATTTTCTTAACTCTTAATTTTTAACTCTTAACTTCTAGTCTCTTTTGAAAATATCCCTTGTGTAGACCTTGTCTTTTACGTCATCAAGGCATGAATCGTAACGGTTGGCAATGATAGCCTGGCTTTGCTGCTTGAATGCGTCAAGATCATTGATCACAACGCTGCCAAAGAACGTGCTGCCGGCTGCCAATGTAGGCTCATAGATTATGACTTCCGCACCTTTTGCTTTAATGCGCTTCATGACACCTTGGATACTCGACTGGCGGAAATTGTCGCTGCTTGACTTCATCGTCAGACGATAGACACCGATGACACATCTCTTTTCTTCAGAAGGATTGTAGTCGCCACGGTTGTAATAATCATAATAACCGGCCTTGTGAAGCACGCGGTCGGCAATGAAATCCTTGCGTGTGCGGTTGCTCTCCACGATGGCTTGTATCAGGTTTTCCGGCACATCCGCATAATTTGCAAGAAGCTGCTTGGTATCCTTGGGCAGGCAATAGCCGCCGTAACCGAACGACGGATTGTTGTAATGAGTGCCAATGCGTGGGTCGAGGCATACGCCGTTGATGATGGCCTGAGTGTCAAGTCCCTTCATCTCGGCGTAAGTGTCAAGCTCGTTGAAGTAAGACACGCGCAGAGCCAAATACGTATTGGCAAACAGCTTCACGGCTTCAGCTTCAGTCAAGCCCATGAACAACGTCTCGATATTCTCTTTTATCGCTCCCTCCTGAAGCAGCGAGGCAAACTCGTGTGCGGCCTCATCCAGACGCTCGTCGCCTTCCGGCCTCCCCACGATGATGCGACTTGGATAAAGGTTGTCGTAAAGCGCCTTGCTCTCACGCAAGAACTCTGGCGAGAATATTATGTTGTCCGATCCGGTTTTCTTGCGGATGCTCTCAGTGTACCCGACAGGAATCGTGCTTTTTATCACCATTATGGCATTAGGGTTGACACTTTTCACAAGATTTATAACCTCTTCCACATGGCTTGTGTCAAAATAGTTTTTCACCGGATCATAATTTGTCGGTGCCGCAATGACGACAAAATCCGCATCGCCGTATGCCTTTGCGCCGTCAAGCGTGGCTACAAGATCCAAATCTTTCTCGGTCAGATATTTCTCTATGTACTCATCTTGTATGGGCGACTTGCGGCAGTTTATCAAGTCAACCTTCTCGGGAACCACGTCTACAGCCGTTACATGATGATGCTGGCTTAAGAGAGTTGCTATACTTAGGCCTACGTATCCTGTTCCGGCAACTGCTATTCTCAAATCTTTTTTCATTGTAAATATATATTATAAATGTATACCTAACCCAACATCCATCCACACATCGCAACTGGCTGACAATCAGGCGATTGGGGAAAGACGGCCTTTCATGTCGCAAAAGGCCGTCAATCATACGCCAATTAGCGGCATATTGCAACACGTTTTGGCATGTCCTGGAATACGGACGCCCGCAGCAGGTCAAATAAAAGCGACTGTAAGTCCGGCCATGACTATGCTTACCATTGACATGAGCTTTATCAAGATGTTCAACGATGGGCCAGACGTGTCTTTGAACGGATCGCCTACCGTGTCGCCTACAACCGCGGCCTTGTGGCACGAGGAACCCTTGCCTCCATAATGGCCTTCCTCTATCATTTTCTTTGCATTATCCCAGGCACCTCCGGAATTGGCCATGAAGACGGCGAGGGTGAAGCCTGTCGACATCCCGCCTACCAGCAGTCCCAACACACCTGCAACCCCAAGCACCATGCCTACAACCACCGGAATGACGATGGCTAAAAGCGAAGGCAAAATCATTTCGCGTAGCGCAGAACGGGTGGAGATCTTTATGCAACGGTCATAATCAGGCGTAGCCTTGCCTTCCAATATGCCCTTTATCTCTCTGAACTGCCTGCGCACCTCCTCAACCATTGAGCCGGCAGCACGGCCTACGGCCCCCATGGTTATGCCGCTGAACATGAAAGCGGCCATTGCGCCGATGAATATCCCTACAAGCACGTTGGGATTCATCAAATTTACTTGGAAAAAGTCAATCAGCCCCAGCAAGTCCGCGTTGCCCGGATTAAACACTTCACCGGCATTGTCAATGAAAGTCCTGCCCTCCTCCACGGCTCTTGCCATATTGATTTTAATCTCCTCAATGTACGATGCAAGAAGAGCCAAGGCCGTAAGCGCCGCACTGCCAATGGCAAACCCCTTGCCCGTTGCAGCCGTAGTGTTTCCCAATGCGTCCAAGGCATCTGTACGCTTGCGCACCTCAGGGTCAAGGCCGCTCATCTCGGCATTGCCGCCCGCGTTGTCTGCAATGGGGCCATACGCGTCAGTTGCAAGCGTGATTCCAAGAGTTGACAACATCCCAACAGCGGCTATGCCGATGCCATAAAGCCCCTTGGATATGCTGGCCGAACTCATTGACATGTCAAACCCGTTCGCGCAAAGATAACTTGCCAATATGGCGGCCGATATCGTTACGACCGGAACCATTGTTGAGATCATACCAGTCCCTATTCCCTTTATTATAACTGTCGCCGAACCCGTTTCAGAAGATTTTGCAATGCTTTTTGTAGGTTTGTAACTTTGGCTTGTATAATACTCTGTAGCCGCGCCTATGATGACACCGGCTGCAAGTCCGCTAATTACAGAAAACGACACGCCTATCCAATTGTCAATTTCCAGCAAATAAAGGATTACGAAAGTAGCAACCGCTATCAGTCCTGCAGAAACATTAGTTCCCAGACTCAACGAGTGAAGCAGATCCTTCATCGTTGCTCCCTCTTTAGTCCGCACCATAAATATACCGGCCAAAGACAAGAATATTCCCACCGCGGCTATAAGCATAGGCGCAATCACAGCCTTTAATTGCATGTCTCCGTTCAAGGCAAATGCCGTGGCACCAAGAGCCGCGGTACTGAGGATGCTGCCACAATAGCTTTCATAAAGGTCGGCGCCCATTCCGGCAACGTCACCGACATTGTCGCCTACATTGTCCGCTATGGTCGCCGGGTTGCGTGGGTCATCTTCAGGAATGTCAGCTTCGACTTTACCTACAAGATCTGCACCAACATCAGCCGCCTTGGTATATATGCCACCTCCAACTCTGGCAAACAACGCCTGCGTTGAAGCCCCCATGCCAAACGTAAGCATTGTTGTCGTTATTGTAACAAGAGCCGTGTTTTCCCCACTGTAGAACGCACTGAGCAAAACAAACCATAACGCTATATCCAGCAAACCTAATCCGACCACTACAAGTCCCATTACGGCTCCGCTCCTGAATGCAATGCGCAATCCGCGGTCAAGACTCTTGCTGACGGCGTTGGCTGTACGTGCGGAAGCGTATGTAGCCGTTTTCATTCCGAAAAAACCACACAGTCCAGAAAACACGCCGCCTGTAAGAAACGCAAACGGAACCCACGGATTCTGAATATGCAATACGTAAGACATGAATGCAAAAACCAAGCACAAAATGACAAAAATCAAGGCAACCACCTTGTATTGCTGTTTGAGGTAAGCCATGGCGCCAATACGCACATAGCCGGCAATTTCCCTCATTCGAACGGTTCCCTCGTCTTCCTTCATCATGTACTTGAAGAAATACCATGCCATAGCCAACGCGCATATCGAGGCTATCGGCACAATCCAAAAAACTGACGGTATATTCATTGCTTTTCGTTTTTTACAGGCATCCGGAAACCCTTTGCAATAAAAGATTTAAGATTGCCTTTTATGGTATTAATACTATTGTTGGTTACATCTAATCAAACTAAAACCTGAATGACAATTGGGTGTCTATCATGCTGTAATTATGCTTCGCAAGCGAGCGGTCGTTAACAAAGGCATATTCTAAGTTGACTTGCAGATTCTTTACAAAAACATAATCTATGCCCAATTCATAAAAAGTCTTGCTTGTACCCCACTCTGCTTGTGGGCGATACAAATCATACCTGGCTTTTACATGTAGTTTCTTTTTTATTACAGGAGCAATAGCCAAGGCATAAAATCCGTCAGCCTTATTGCCGGCATCAACATTTACATCATCCACTTTTAAATCTGAAGCCTGGTTATACACTGACGCAAAGCCGTATCCGGTAGAATGTATGTATTCCGAACGGAATGTCCAGTCGTCAAAAACATATTCTCCGCTTATCGCATAACGGTTCTTGTCAAGGCTCTTTATGCCGTCGCTTCCCTTACGGGCGTACGAACCGGTCCATCCAAAGGCTCCTATGCGCAACCCCTGAACAGGCATGACCCATAATCCGCCAATAACATCTTTTTGATTGTCAACATCTTTAGTGTTGATACCTTGCCCGTTAAAAACACCTACTTGATAATGCAGCAACGCACGTCCTGACGCCGTTTTAAACACATCGCCCTGTAATTGCACACCTATGTCACGACCGTTTGAAGCATGTTCGCCCACCCTGTCATTAAAGCCTGCCAGCTTGCTGACATTTTGGGAATATCCCATAAATCCCTGGTCAATTGGATGCATCGGATTCTCAAACGTAAAAGGACGCTTGAACTGTCCTGCCTTTATTTTAAGGAAAGACAGTTTCTGCCATTCAATAAACGCGTCCACGACTCTTGGACTTTCGCCCAATGTTGAAGTGCTGCCATTGATTTGCCCCTGCACTTTATAAGCGAAATCTCCAAGTATGCGGCCGTCGATTGACAGCCTGATCATCCTTAAATTGAAAGAATTACTTTCTGCCCCTGACTGGTCATTATATTGGTATTGTCCGATGACATACCCACTGAATTTTGGCTTGTCAAAGACTTTCGCTTTGTCCTGACCACAAACGTCAGCAGTGGCAAAAAGGCAAGAAGCAATCAATGCGTATATGTATAAACGCCTGTATTCCATCATTTTACAAATTATCATTCACATTTCTATTAAACGTTTCAATCAACAACACATGTCAGATCTTTTCACCAACAGCACAATATTTTCAACATGCGGCGTATGTGGGAACATGTCTACCGGCTGGACTGCACCCACCTTATAATATTGATCCAACATTGCAAGGTCGCGGGCTTGAGTTGCAGGATTACAACTTACATATACAATGCGTTTAGCTCCTGTACGTATGATTGTCTGTACGACATCCGGATGCATTCCGGCACGTGGAGGATCGGTAATGATTACATCCGGACGGCCATTGTCTGAAATGAAATCGTCCGTAAGTATGTCTTTCATGTCGCCTGCATAAAACTCAGTGTTTCTTATCCCGTTTATTTCTGAATTGACTTTAGCGTCCTCTATTGCTTCAGGCACATATTCTATACCTATTACTTTCCGCGCATAACGTGACACGAAATTGGCGATAGTACCCGTACCTGTATATAAGTCGTAAACAAGTTCTGTCCCAGTAAGGCCTGCAAAGTCGCGAGCTACTGAATAAAGTCGCAGCGCTTGTTCCGTATTTGTCTGATAAAAGCTTTTCGCCCCGACCTTAAACTTCAAATCTTCCATAGTCTCGAAAATGTAATCGTTGCCCTTGAACACTTGCAACTCGAGATCATTATAAGTATCATTGGCCTTTTGATTGTCGACATAGAGCAATGCAGTTATTTCTGGAAACGAATCCGCGATATGCTGCATCAAAGCCTTTGCACGAACGGAGTCACCTTCTTCATCGTAATGGAATTGTACCAATACCATCCACTCGCCAGTATCAGAATTGCGTATGACAATATCACGCAGCAATCCATGCTTATTCCTCAAGTCGAAAAATGTCATTCCTGTAGAATAAGCATAGTCGCGGACTTCGTTTCGGATACGGTTGTGAAGGTCGTCCATCAGAAAGCATTTGTCTATTGGAAGAATCTTGTCGAACGCCCCACTGATGTGGAAACCAATGGCGTTCATTTGTGAATATTCCGTGCCAGATGATATCTCATCTTTTGTCAGCCACCGTTTATTACTGCATCCGAACTCCAACTTGTTACGGTAGGCAAAAATCTTTTCCGACCCAAGAATCGGCCTTATTTCAGGAATTTCGACTTTACCTATACGCGTCAACTGATCATACACCTGCTTCTGCTTCATCTTGAGTTGCTCGGCATAAGGCACATTTTGCCACTTACAGCCGCCACACAGACCGAAATGAGAGCAACAAGGCTCAACGCGCACACCGCTTGGCTTTACCATCCTGATTATCTCAGCTTCGCAATAACGATGTTTCTTACGGCGAACCTGCAAGTCCACAACGTCGCCGGGTACTGCAAACGGCACAAATACCACAATGTCGTCTACTTTTGCCAAAGCCTTGCCTTCTGCCGCATAATCTGTTATTGTGACGTTCTCCAATATTGGTAACGGTTTCTTTTTCCTGCTCATATAGTAAGGATGTGTTGTTCTTTAACTGGAATCATGAAAATTTGGTACAAAAGTAATACAAAAAAACGAATATGACAGAGCAATCCGCGGATTTTAATCTGAAATGTTTGTGAAACATGAAATTATAATTTATATTTGCCATGTATTCGTGAGTCCGACATAACAAGCATGTCGCACCTGTCGGTTTTTTTGCAAGTCAGAGGCACGCCGGCATTCCGCTTGCTGAGCATCAACAGCACCGACTCGTCCACGTAGTTGTCTATCAGCAGCAGGGATACCCTTGCGGAGCGGATAAGGTCTGTGGCGAACTTGTAGGCATCGAACAATTGGCCGTCGTAGAAGATGCCTTCCACGGGTGGCAGCGAGGTGCGGACAAAGAAGTCTATTTTGCTGTCTATCCGGTTCAGGCGTTGTTCGTGCTCCATGAATTTGCTGTTCATCCGATCCTCCAAGTTGCTGAGGTGCTGATTGACGGAGTAGCCTTTCAGCAGATATTCTTTCAACACTTTGTTTGCCCATTGGCGGAACTGTGTACCTCGAATGGATTTCACGCGGTAGCCTACGGAAATGATGACATCGAGGTTATAATACTTGACCCGATATTTCTTCCCGTCTGCGGCAGTTGTCAAGGAATCCTTGACAACTGAATCCGGACTTAATTCTTTTTCTTTGAAGATGTTGTTCGTATGCAGGCTTACGTTTTGCTTGGATGTCTGAAACAATTCAGCCATTTGCGCCTGCGTCAGCCACACCGTTTCTTCTTCCAGCCGCACTTCCAGCTTCACTTCGTTGTCGGGCTGGTATAGTATGATTTCTCCTTGATTTTCCATGGGGTATAAAAATAAAACGACCCCCGATTTGAGCATCGTTGAGAGGCTTGGGGGGTCTGGTGCTGCAAAAATACAACAACTATCCCATGCCGCCAAACTTTTACGAATATTTTTACGCACACGCCAAGAAGATGGGATTACTTCTCCATTATTCCTTTTCCAGTCTGTCAAAGAACGCGCAAGCCAAGCGCAACGACAAATCATGCTTGCATGAATTTGCAGATTGCCGAGGCGTAGCCGTTGTTATAAAAAGCACATACAAGCCGAGTCCGCTCCCGTTCATGCACCAAAATGCCTGCCATGCCCTACAATGACCGTCACTATCGTGAGCACCCATGCGGATATATTCAAGAAAGCCGCCTGCCTTTTGCGGTCGTTCGCAAAGAGCAGGCGGAATAATGGAGAAGTTTTTTAGATGCCTTACAGCAAAGCGGTGATAGCCGTAGCGGGTATCTCTAATTTGGAGAAGGCGAACATCTTTTTGCCGAGGTCTTTCAGGGAGGCGCCGATGTGATAGACGTCCGTCCCGTCTATGATTAGGAAGCGGTCGTGGCACTTCTTGTAGGTGTGGATGCCTATCGGGGGATATTGGCTGTTGTGCTTCTGTATGTCTAATTGCAGTTGGTGGCTGACGGTTTGCGTGTAGATGTCGGCCTTCACGCCGGCATTCCGTTTGCTGAGCATCAGCAGTACCGACTCGTCCACGTAGTTGTCTATCAGCAGCAGGGATTGCCGTGCGGAGCGGATAAGGTCGGTGGCGAACTTGTAGGCATCGAACAATTGGCCGTCGTAGAAGATGCCTTCCACGGGTGGCAGCGAGGTGCGGACAAAGAAATCCACCTTGTCCGTTATTCTATCTGCCTTTCGTGCTTCTGAAGCCTTGTATCCATCTGTTCCAGCCGATAGTTGATGGCATGGCCTTTCAGCAGGTATTCTTTCAGCACTTTGTTTGCCCAACGCCGGAAAAGAGTAGCATTTTTGCTGTTCACCCGATAACCAACGGACAAGATTGCATCCAAATTATAATATTTGGTCACATACTTTTGTTTCCCATCGTTACCCATATGTTCCAAAATGGAACATGTGCTGTCTTGATCCAATTCTCCGCTATTGTATATATTGCTTAAGTGTTTGGTTATGGCTGGGCGTTTTGTACCAAACAGGGTAGCTATCTGTTCCTGTGTCAGCCACACCGTTTCTTCTTCCAGCCGCACTTCCAGCTTCACTTCGTTGTCGGGCTGGTATAGTATGATTTCTCCTTGATTCTCCATGGGGTATAAAAATAAAACGACACCCGATTTTAGCATCGTTGAGAGGCTTGGGGGTTCTCGTGCTGCAAAGACTCACCAAGTTTTTCGTGAGAGGAATGCGGACTTACGGATTTACAAATCCTTATACTCATGACTGGCGGATGGCATATCCGCCGGGACGGAAACGGAAGAAAAAGGGATGTTTCTATGCAGTCATTGCCATAAGGCTTCTGTTTTCCAGTCGGAAGGGAAACCCATTGCAGTGGTATCCACGTTAGGGTATGCCGCAATCAGGGCTTTCAGCGTTTGCGTGAATGTATTTCCGGGAAGGATATTATTCAGCAGGTAGGCGATGCAGCATAGTTGTATGTACAGTTTTTGTTGTCCGCCACGGCGGTATTGCTTATCCAAGCGTTTTTCAGCTTGGCAGGAATGGCGGGCGTAACGGGATAGTTCCGGTTCCACATTCTGGCATGATGGGCACAACAGTTACGCAATGCCGCCAGGCTGGCCGCCCAGCTTTCCAATATCTTGTGCTGGGGCAGGTCAAGGCTGCGGGCTACGTTTTTCTTTACCTTTATGTCGCTGAAGTTGTAATACATCTTCGACAATACGCCGAACGACACCACTTCCAAGGTCTTCCATGCAGGCGGAAAAGGCGGGTCATCGTATTTCTTGAAATGGTCTTTAATGAATTCCTCTCTCGTGCGGTGCAACTCGCGCTCCACGCTGCCGATGTTTTCCTGAAATAACCTCTCTTCCCTCGACAAGGATTTGTCCACAAACCAAAACGCACCGTGTGCCAACGAGAAATGATGTATCATCTTCGTGCGCATAGCGATTTCTATACGGGCAATGGCTTTGAACACCAGTTCGCGCAAAGAAGCATCAAAATCGTAGAGCCGCACGGCGTTCTCAAAAGTGGCTCCGGTCTTGAACTGGTGGTTTTGCTTGTCCGTTTCCATCGGTCGGAAATAGTTGGCAAGCCGGAAATAACTGATGGAGCCTAACACTTTTTGGGCAGCAGCTTCGTCAATAATGGCAAGCCCACGGTCTTTCAGCAAGGAAATTTGCTGCTCTATGGTGAGGGGTTGTTTAGAATACTTCATACCTATATAAAATAAAAGTTCCACCCTGGTACGCTGTGCTAAGCAAGAAGCGTGGTGGACTCTGTCGGTGCAAAAGTACGAAGTTTTTTCTTCACCGCCAAACATTTATCACAAAAAATCCTTATGCCGTTTCTTATGCCCCATGCCCTTCGCCGCCGGGTATTACTCCATTAAAAACTATTGGGAGCCGGGGTTTCTACAGGTTTGCCCTGCACTACGGCACGGGGATAATACACGCCCTGCCGTTTGTTGAACATCTTTTTCCAGAATGGCATAACTGTACGTTTTAATGGTTAATATTTTGTTTCTGACTTCGTTTTCTCTTGTCGCTGACTTGAGGAGGTCGAGTCAGCGACTTGTGCATGTCTTGTCAGCGACAAGAGAAAAGCGTGTTTATTTGTTCATATCTTCCACTTCTACCAATTCCAACTTGCATTCCGAAGCACCAGCTGAGCGGGTACCGATGGAATTGGTACTGTTCACTGTAAGGTTAAATGTATAAGCCATACCTGGGGATAGACATCCCGGACGGCCTGTTTCCATGCCTAACTCATTTGGTAGATAGACCATCTTTTTTGTTGTACCTATCGTTACCCACATAAAAGGAATATATACATCCGTATTATAATAATAAGGAGAAACGATAGCTGTATAAGTGTCATTGCTTATGAAAGGCTTTATAGCGATATTGTTTGCGCCAAGATACAGATTATCATTGGGAGTATATGAAAAGAATCTTACTTCATTTATGGTTTCGGATGAAGTTATGGTTACAGTAACCTTGGCGAGCCTATGCTGTAAGGTCAAGTCTATCGAGGGGCTGCCAACCGTAATTTGTCCCGATGTCATCCAGTCGTTATTGGCAAGATTTTGTAATGTGGATTGGTCTACTGTACCATCTAACCATAGTGTGCCATTGCCATACACATCTATGTCTGTATTATCATGGGAAAACGAAAACTTTGATGCAGAAGCTGTGGATGGCCACCATGCCTCCGCTGTGGCAGGCAATGTTATTGTACCAATTTCGGGTGATGGGTTCCAAGTGTTGGAACCATACGTTAATGTATATTCGGTGGTAGTTCCACCATAAGGCGTAATGCTCATCTTAATTTGGTCATTATCCTGCCACGACCAATCGTTGCCGTCATTCATAGTGGCGCGTGTAATATTTACCTGCACAGGCTGTTTTTCCTCGCCTTGCAGCAGTTCGTCGCCTTCGCTGCTACACGCTGCGAAAAGAGGCAACAGGGCAGCCAGTGCCAAGCCTTGTATCCAATTCCAATGTTTTGTATTCATGTTCTTTATCTTTATGTTTATATGTTCTCTTTATGTTTAAGTGCGTGTCTCGGCAAGACGGGGGAAAACAAGCGTCCCGCCCTCCTCCACGGTGGGGAGAGGGGCGGGACGAAATAACGGGGATATGTCTTGTATGTATTTTACAGCAGGAATTTCGGGTCATTCACTATCAGACTGCCTTTCAGCCGCATCATGGCTTCCCAAGTCTTGCTCACCTTCTTGCCTTGCTTCTTGGCTTCTTCGTCCAGTTCTTCCATCTTGCTCTTTTTCGGTTGCTCTTGTACTTTTTCTTCTTTCTTTTCCATGATTAACCTCCTTTGTTGTGTGATTGCTTTGCAAAGGTATGAAAAAGGTCTGAGAACCGGAAACTTTTTCCCATTATTTCGTTGTTTCCCAGTCTTGTCAAAGAACGCGCAAGCCGAGCGCAATGGCAAATCATGCTTGCATGAATTTGCAAATTGCCGAGGCGCAGCCGGTCTTATGCAAAGAACGCGCAAGCCGTTTGGAAAAGCCACACGACTTTGACCCTTTTGGCCAAACAGGATTTGCCCACCTTTGGCTACAATATGATTGACCCTTTAAAGTCCTGGTGTTGGGGGTCAATTTTATTTTACCCTTTTAAAATTTCCCGTTTTTCTTAGACCTTAACTTTCGCATACTTTCACCATATAACTCTATGGTATGAGCCGTATGTATGATGCGGTCAAGGATTGCATCGGCTATTGTCGGGTCACCTACCATGTCGTACCAGTTGGAGGAGGGGTACTGCGATGTGATGATGATGGATTTCCGTTCATGCCTGTCCTCGATGATGTCAAGCAGTATGGGACGCTCCTTGGCGTCGAGAGGCACGATGAACAGGTCGTCAAGGATGAGTAACTGGCATCGCTCAATCTTCTTGAGTTCCGTCTCAAGTGTACCTTTGACTTTGGCGACTTTCAGCGCTCCGAGCAGTTTCGGGGCATTGGCATATAAGGTACGGAATCCCCTTTTGCATGCTTCGTGGCCGAGGGCGCAGGCCAGATAGCTTTTCCCCGTTCCTGAAGAACCGGTAATGAAAAGGTTCTGTGCCTTATGCACAAAATCAAGGGTGGCGAGACGTTCCATCTGGTTGCGATCCAGCCCCCGGTTCGTGGCATAGTCGACCTGTTCAATATAGGCCTTGTAACGGAATGCCGCATTCTTGGTAAGCCGTGCAATGGCAGCCTGCGCACGATAGTCCCATTCGCGTGCGAGGAGCATGGAAAGGAACGTGTCCGCAGTCATGGATTGCGGAGTGGTGCCGGCAAGACTTTCCCTGAAAGCCTCTGCCATGCCATGCAATTTCATACGGTTCATTAAATCCAGCGATATGGTATTCTGGTCCTGTTGTCCCGTAACGGGAGCTGTTTTATTGTTTACTTCCATACATATGAGTTTTATTGTTTGTCCTTTCTGTAATATTCACGTCCACGTATGTTTTTGTGGGTCAATGGAGCCGGGGAAGTCATGTCGGGCTGTACTTTCCCGTCCTCATCGGGAAGGAAATCCGCGTTTTCTCCCAGTTCAAGCACCTCGCGCAAGGCCTGATACCCGTATTGCAGCTTCTGGTCCGCACATGCGCAAGCCGCAACCAGACGGTCGCGGCCGTATTTTTTCTCCAACGTCAAGATACCCCGGCATGACCTGAACGCTTTTGGCGGATATTGCATGGCCGCTCCACTTCCCGGAGATAGTTCAATACGATATTGTCTATTTCCGAGGCACGTCGGAAGAGTTCCTCCAAGTCCTTGTCATAGGGGCCATAGTGTCCCGGCAGGTTGTGCTCCTTTTTCCAGGAATAAGCGTAGGGAATGTCACAGCGGTCATGGATGGCGACAAGGTTCATGCCACAGTAGATTTCCACCGTGTCGGCATCATAGAGAATCGTCACACGCTTTCCTATATATTCCTTGGGAACACTGTAATGGTGTTTGAACAACGAGACGTAAGAGTTCTTCCCGACAGTCATCAGCTTCCTCTCTTTCATTACGTAACGTTTCACGGGAAGCGGCCGAAGAGAATCCTTCTCTCCCTGAAGGAACATTTCCTTGCGTGACACCTCCCGTCCGGCCATCACCTTTTCATTGAAATCAAGCAGGGAGACACGGACGGCGGTATTGAGTTCCTCCAGGCCGGAAAATGTCATTCCCTCTATGTCAAGGTAAATGGAACGGTAGAGGAGCTTTACGGCATTCTCTACCAAAGCCTTGTCTTTGGGATGACGCACACGGGCGGGATAGACCGCACAGCCGTAATATTCGGCAAAAGCGGCGAAATCATCATTGATGACAGGCTCGTTGCGGTCGCTTCGTGTGACGGCAGCCTTCAGATTGTCGGGGACGATAGCCGCAGGAACGCCTTCAAAATATTGCATGGCATTCTCACATGCCTTTATCTGGTCTTCCTTGCGTTGAGACCACACGGCTTCGCAGTAGGTATAATGGCTGAACGGAAGGATGGCGACAAACACCTCGGCTTTCTTCGTCTCGCCCGTCATTTCATCAACGACTTCAAGCCTGTCACCGGCAAAGTCAATATACATCTGGTCTGCGGCATAGTGCTCGACATGGACGACGACCTTGATGTGAAACTTGTACTGACGGACAGCCCGTTTGAAGGAAGACAACTGATAGCCGTCAGCCGTCAGGATATTCGGCATGGTATTCCTTGAACAGTTTTCGGACACTCATGCCTTTGCGTGACAGGCGGGATACATATCCGGGAAGCAAGGTCTCCAGTTCAATCCTCCTGGAAGAAGGCTCCCGATGCCGGGATGCCGTACAGCCGAACAGTTCATCCAACTGCCCGTCGGACAGGGAAATAAGCTGTCCAATACTCTTGCCGCTTGAAAGGAACAGGCGGACATACTTGCGGACAGTATTACGGGAGATACAAAACTGGACGCCGTTTCCTTGATTCCCATGCCGGCCGCATAACATCTTAAAATGTTTTTGATTCGTTTATCCATTTGTATAGATTTTATTATCACCCCCGTTACACCAGGACTCGGGCACTCAAATCTACACAAAAAAATCTATAACAATAGGTGAACTAAGTGGTCAATACTATTTTGGCCAAAAGGGTCAATCATATTGTAGCCAAAGGGGACAATCCTGCTTGGCCAAAAGGGTCAAAGTCGCGTGGCTTTTCCAGCAGCAGACCGCCGCAATCGAACCTGCCGCAAGACTTTTTCATCACCAATGCGTCCAAATGCCTGTGCAGATGGAGTTTTTACCTCGTTTTGCCGTTCTTTTCCGCGCCGTTACCACACCCGGATTTCGGTAACGGGATAGTAACGCAATTCCGGTTCAAGTTGGCTTTCGGGCGGTTTTACTTGGCACTCGCCAAAATCGTCAAAACCTCATAAATCATTAACTTTCAATCATATTTCCGTGATTTGCTCAGTATCTCACTTTTTTGTATTATCTTTGCAGCGTTTTCAAAAAACATCAAGCAATGATAATAACAATAGCAAGGCAGTGCGGATGCGGCGCACTGCACATCGGCGAACAGCTTGCCGCCCGCTACGACATCCCCTTCTACACCCGCAAGAGCCTTCTGGAGATGGCCCGGGCCAAAGGCGTGCTGGCCGAAATGGACGACTTCTTTGAGGAGCGGCCCGTGGACGAGCTTCAGTTCGCAATCTCGGCCCTGGGCCACGACGAGGGTCCGCTGCACAGCCGCGCGCTCGACATCCTCTCCGACATGATAGGCCAGAGCGAATGCATCATCGTGGGGCGCTGCGGCAACTACATCTTCCGCCACCGCAGCGACCTGGTGTCGGTGTTCCTGAAAGGGCGCGAGGCCGACCGCATCCGCGCGGTGGCCGCCGAGGAGGGTGTCACGCCGCGCAAGGCGGCCGCCATCGTGCACGACATGGACGACAGCCGCGTGAGGTACCACATGTATTACACCCACCTGCAATGGGGCAACTCGGCCGACTACGACCTGTGCTTCGACAGCGTGAGGCTCGGCACGGAGAAGTCGGTGGCCCTCATCGGGCAGTACATCGAGGGGCTGGGCATAAGGCGGAAGGAGGCTTGATATGAAGTTCATCACACAGTTTCTTCTGATCCTCGCCTTCTCCTTTGCCGGCGAGCTGCTGCACTGGCTGCTGCCGCTGCCTGTGCCGGCGAGCATCTACGGTATAGCGCTGCTCTTCGCCGCCCTGCTCAAGGGCTGGGTGCGGGTGAGCGACGTGCGCGAGGTGAGCACATTCCTGATAGCCGTGATGCCCGTGATGTTCATCCCCGCCGCCGTGGGGCTGGTGGACTCGTGGCCCGACATCTCGGGTCACCTTGTGGCCTACGTGGCCGTGACCGTGGTCAGTACGTTTGTGGTGATGGGCGTGGCCGGAGCCGTCACCCAGCACATGATACGCAAAGGGAGGGAGGACAAATGACCGACGGACTTTTCGAGGGCTCGGTCTACTTCGGTGTCTGCGTCAGCCTGGCGGCCTACGCCGCCGGCGTGTGGCTTCGCAAGAAGACCGGCTGGAGCTTCATGAACCCGCTGCTCGTGTCGATAGTGCTGGTCATCGCGGCGTTGTTGGTGTGCGGCATCGGTTACGGCACGTATAACGAAAGCGCGTCGTGGCTCAGCTACCTGCTCACCCCGGCCACCGTCTGCCTGGCCGTTCCGCTCTACCAACAGGTGGACCTGCTCAGGAAGAACTCGCGTGCCATCATCTGCGGCATAGTGGGCGGCGCGCTGTCGGGCATGACCACGGTGCTGCTGCTCGCGCTGCTGTTCGGATTCTCACACGAGGCTTACGTCACGTTTCTGCCCAAATCCATCACCACGGCCATAGGCATGGGCGTGTCTGAGGAGCTCGGCGGCATCGTGTCGGTGACGGTGGTGTCGATAATAGTCACCGGCGTGCTCGGCAACATCATGGCAGAGAAAGTGCTCGCGTGGCTAAAGATCGATGAGCCCGTGGCCAAAGGCATAGCCATAGGCAGCAGCTCGCACGCCATCGGCACGGCCAAGGCCATGGAGATGGGCGTGGTGGAGGGCGCCACCAGCGGACTGTCCATCGTGGTGAGCGGCATACTGACCGTAGTGGGCGCGTCGCTGTTCGCGCTGTTCCTATAACCTGAATCGGTCATTAGACTTAGCCAGATTTCTGCCAGCAGCGGAAGATGGCTGAAGAGCCGACAAATGACAGCAAATGACGGCTTAGGCGGTCTAATGACAGATTCGGGTTTATCCGTTCTAACTCATCCTGCCTGTCTATGAACTTGTCAAATACCATCTTTTCCTTCCTAAGTTATAAATGAGAAAGATTATCTGCGACAAATATAATAATCTGTCAAATGGAAAATAAATGAGCTTGATATTTGTAATAAAGTCATCTGGTCTTGTTTAATTCATTTTCAGATAAGTGCAGTATTTGGCAAGCAAGTTCTCCAATGGCAAGTCGCCTCTGCCGAACCGTTCCGCATCCAATGGCAAAACCCTTTCGCATACCGGTGTCTTGCCTTTGTACAGAGCTTTAAGATAGAAGCGGCCATTCTCATCTTCAACACGGACTTCGGAAAAGAGTGCCGTGAGGTCGTCTGGCTCGTAAATGATGGAATAGCTTGGACGTTTGGCTCCGGGTATGTCCTCACGCAAGACACCTTTTCCTACAAGGTCGTGTATGTCGCGCAGGGCGGTATCCGCCGAACATTTCGCCAGCGACGCCCATGTCTTGGTCGTAATTTTCGCCTCATAGCCGTCAAGGAACAGGTTTAGCATGTCCGTTTGCCTTTGGCTTAACGCCACGGAAGAAGCTTTCTGCCAGAAAAGACTTTTGTTCAAGACGGTGCTGACCATGCTTCCCGCCTCGTCAAGGGCTACGGACAAAGTATTGGCATACCACAATATCCATTCGGTAATGTCTCCGTCGCCGTGTTGCGTCTTTTCCAAAATGTCATAATAATGCTTCTTGTCATTGTTTATCATTGAGGAGATGTTGTAGAACCGAAATTCACTCCTGTCGCCGCGTGCCAGCATCATGTCCGACAGAATACGGGCAAGCCGTCCGTTGCCGTCCTCAAATGGATGGATGCTGACAAACCAGAAATGGGCTATGGCAGACCTGATGACATAACTTACGTTCTCCGTGCCGTTGAACCAGTCAAGGAATTTCTCCATTTCTGCATCCAACCGCTGCTCCGGCGAAGGGGCAACATAATGAATCCTCTCTCTTCCGAACATACCCGAAACGATATGTTCTTCATTGGTGCGGTATCGGCCCACTTCTATATGTGAACCGTCGCTGTAACCTGACGGAAAGAACGCAGCCTGCCATGCGCAGATTTTCTCTTTCGTAAGTGGTTGGCCATAGTGGCCTACCGCATCGAGCATGACAGATACAACTGAATCAACGTAATGTGAGGGTGCGGTCTGCCTGACATTTTCAATTCCCAGTTTACGGGCTATGGACGAGCGTACATCATCCATATTCATACGTATTCCCTCGATTTCTGATGAACATACCACATCGTGCGTCAAGTTCTCGGCCATAGCCTTAAGCTTGCTGTCAAAACCCAACGAGGAAAGCCTGCCATACAGCAAGCCCTGTTTGCGGCCGACTTCTTCAAGTATCGATGTAAGCACGGACGCATCCCATTTGAATGAAGTCCAATTATCTCTTTCGTGTATGTACATAATTCTTCAATTTTTGTTTATGCGGCATTGAACTCCCCAAAACACCGCAGAATATGCGGCAAATATAGTTGTTTTTTACCGCATAATCAAGCATAAGCAAAAAATACCGCAGCATTTGCGGCGTAATATGACTTAAAACGCCTTATTATTGAATAGTAAAATTACTATTGCATGATGCCGAACTCATATATGAATTTGAAGTCATGCTTTCACTTTTATTACGTCATCGATGTTGGTAGTGTATTTTCCGGACTCGTGTTCGTGCTTCATGCGCCAGCTTGTGTCCGTTCCCTGTACGGCTACTTTCACTGTGTTGTAGCCGTTCTTGCGGTTTATGGCGTCGATTGCGGCGGCAAGTCGGGCCTGCTTAGCGCGGTCGACAGTGTCGAAAAGGTCGCCCTGAACTGCGCCGGAGGGGCAGATGTCCCAGACTATCACGCCCGCTTTCTTGTAGAAAAACGTGGCGGACGCGTCCCATTGCGAGCGCAACGCGCCGACAGCCACCGACACAAGCTCGCGCAGGTCGTTTGTCGGTACGGTGAGGGTTACCGTGCGGTTGATTGCGCTGCATGGCGCATCGGTGCGGAAACGGCTTGTATAGGCGAACACCGTGACGGCGCGGCAACAGCTGTCCTGCTCCTTCAGCTTGCGTGAGCAGGAAGATGCGAAGTGGGCGACGGCCTCCTCCAACGGACCTATTGTGACAATCCTTGGTCGGGAAAGCTGCGGCTTGTGCAGATGCTCTTCTTCTCCGGCAGTTCCTCAATGTTGGAAAAGCCACGCGACTTTGACCCTTTTGGCCAAACAGGATTTGCCCACCTTTGGCTACAATATGATTGCCCCTTTAAAGTCCTGGTGTTGGGGGCAATTTTATTTTACCCTTTTAAAATTTCCCGTTTTTCTTAGACCTTAACTTTCGCATACTTTCACCATATAACTCTATGGTATGAGCCGTATGTATGATGCGGTCAAGGATTGCATCGGCTATTGTCGGGTCACCTACCATGTCGTACCAGTTGGAGGAGGGGTACTGCGATGTGATGATGATGGATTTCCGTTCATGCCTGTCCTCGATGATGTCAAGCAGTATGGGACGCTCCTTGGCGTCGAGAGGCACGATGAACAGGTCGTCAGGATGAGTAACTGGCATCGCTCAATCTTCTTGAGTTCCGTCTCAAGTGTACCTTTGACTTTGGCGACTTTCAGCGCTCCGAGCAGTTTCGGGGCATTGGCATATAAGGTACGGAATCCCCTTTTGCATGCTTCGTGGCCGAGGGCGCAGGCCAGATAGCTTTTCCCCGTTCCTGAAGAACCGGTAATGAAAAGGTTCTGTGCCTTATGCACAAAATCAAGGGTGGCGAGACGTTCCATCTGGTTGCGTTCCAGCCCCCGGTTCGTGGCATAGTCGACCTGTTCAATATAGGCCTTGTAACGGAATGCCGCATTCTTGGTAAGCCGTGCAATGGCAACCTGCGCACGATAGTCCCATTCGCGTGCGAGGAGCATGGAAAGGAACGTGTCCGCAGTCATGGATTGCGGAGTGGTGCCGGCAAGACTTTCCCTGAAAGCCTCTGCCATGCCATGCAATTTCATACGGTTCATTAAATCCAGCGATATGGTATTCTGGTCCTGTTGTCCCGTAACGGGAGCTGTTTTATTGTTTACTTCCATACATATGAGTTTTATTGTTTGTCCTTTCTGTAATATTCACGTCCACGTATGTTTTTGTGGGTCAATGGAGCCGGGGAAGTCATGTCGGGCTGTACTTTCCCGTCCTCATCGGGAAGGAAATCCGCGTCTTCTCCCAGTTCAAGCACCTCGCGCAAGGCCTGATACCCGTATTGCAACTTCTGGTCCGCACATGCGCAAGCCGCAACCAGACGGTCGCGGCCGTATTTTTTCTCCAACGTCAAGATACCCCGGCATGACCTGAACGCTTTTGGCGGATATTGCATGGCACGCTCCACTTCCCGGAGATAGTTCAATACGATATTGTCTATTTCCGAGGCACGTCGGAAGAGTTCCTCCAAGTCCTTGTCATAGGGGCCATAGTGTCCCGGCAGGTTGTGCTCCTTTTTCCAGGAATAAGCGTAGGGAATGTCACAGCGGTCATGGATGGCGACAAGGTTCATGCCACAGTAGATTTCCACCGTGTCGGCATCATAGAGAATCGTCACACGCTTTCCTATATATTCCTTGGGAACACTGTAATGGTGTTTGAACAACGAGACGTAAGAGTTCTTCCCGACAGTCATCAGCTTCCTCTCTTTCATTACGTAACGTTTCACGGGAAGCGGCCGAAGATAATCCTTCTCTCCCTGAAGGAACATTTCCTTGCGTGACACCTCCCGTCCGGCCATCACCTTTTCATTGAAATCAAGCAGGGAGACACGGACGGCGGTATTGAGTTCCTCCAGGCCGGAAAATGTCATTCCCTCTATGTCAAGGTAAATGGAACGGTAGAGGAGCTTTACGGCATTCTCTACCAAAGCCTTGTCTTTGGGATGACGCACACGGGCGGGATAGACCGCACAGCCGTAATATTCGGCAAAAGCGGCGAAATCATCATTGATGACAGGCTCGTTGCGGTCGCTTCGTGTGACGGCAGCCTTCAGATTGTCGGGGACGATAGCCGCAGGAACGCCTTCAAAATATTGCATGGCATTCTCACATGCCTTTATCTGGTCTTCCTTGCGTTGAGACCACACGGCTTCGCAGTAGGTATAATGGCTGAACGGAAGGATGGCGACAAACACCTCGGCTTTCTTCGTCTCGCCCGTCATTTCATCAACGACTTCAAGCCTGTCACCGGCAAAGTCAATATACATCTGGTCTGCGGCATAGTGCTCGACATGGCCGACGACCTTGATGTGAAACTTGTACTGACGGACAGCCCGTTTGAAGGAAGACAACTGATAGCCGTCAGCCGTCAGGATATTCGGCATGGTATTCCTTGAACAGTTTTCGGACACTCATGCCTTTGCGTGACAGGCGGGATACATATCCGGGAAGCAAGGCCTCCAGTTCAATCCTCCTGGAAGAAGGCTCCCGATGCCGGGATGCCGTACAGCCGAACAGTTCATCCAACTGCCCGTCGGACAGGGAAATAAGCTGTCCAATACTCTTGCCGCTTGAAAGGAACAGGCGGACATACTTGCGGACAGTATTACGGGAGATACAAAACTGGACGCCGTTTCCTTGATTCCCATGCCGGCCGCATAACATCTTAAAATGTTTTTGATTCGTTTATCCATTTGTATAGATTTTATTATCACCCCCGTTACACCAGGACTCGGGCACTCAAATCTACACAAAAAAATCTATAACAATAGGTGAACTAAGTGGTCAATACTATTTTGGCCAAAAGGGTCAGTCATATTGCAGCCGAAGGGGGCAATCCTGCTTGGCCAAAAGGGTCAAAGTCGCGTGGCTTTTCCAAGGTGGAGTTTGGATGATATAAATCGGTGGTACAATACATCCGTCTAACAACGTAGTAATGAAGCAACAAAGGAATGGTACAATAAACAAAAGCGTATAGGTATACACACGCTGACCTGCAAGCCTGCCCGCGCTCCAACCGACCTGCCGACCGGTCTGCCGGCGTGCCTGCCTGCCGGCACACAGACAGGCGAACCTGCCGACAGGCTATTAGCAAATGGGCAGGCTCAAATATGATGTGGAAACGGTATGGAATTAAAAGCAAGACAGTACTACCGATTTTCATCAGCAAGATGAGCAACAAATGTACAGTAGTGATAAGATGTTTGATTTACTCTATTTTTCAGAGGAATAACTTTGGCAATGAAAGAGAAAAACACTACTTTTGCAAATGAGAGAAGCGTTCTTTTGATTGATGCAGAACATTGCAGAATAGAGAAGCCCGCTGGTTTCCAAATCGTTACCTGTTAAGCTGACAATCTTTGTAAGTTTCTTGTTTGCAATGAGTAAGACAAAGTAATATGTCTTGAGCAATGACAGGTGAGTCCTGCGTAAACTCGGCCCACGGGTAGTAGGCGGTGAAAGTCACTGTGTTGCCGTCCTGGAAGTAGATTTCATCGCCGGGATTGCTTATGGTGAAATTGCCGTCCCCGTTTATGGTCTCGTACTGTACATTGGTGTAGGGCACGCCGCCTGACATGCCGCTGACGCCTATGAGATCCCCCTCATTCCACGTTTGGTCATAGACGCGGGTGTTTACCTGTCCTGCAATGGTAGCGGTGAACGTGGCCTTGGATGGTCCGCTGTTAATCACGTTGTTCTCATCGTTGCTGCAGCTGCCAGCACTACGGTTGCCAGCGTTGTCATGATAATGGTTTTTGCTTTCATCTTACTTATTAAATTGTGTAATTTTTGGGGTTATATTTCTTTATTCCTAATCTCTCCATCAATGTGCGTCCGTATTCCCTCCGTCCGCCTGCTGCCATCCGTCTATGTTGCCGGAAAAACCGCCTTCCACGGGAGTGCGCAGGTTGCCCGTCAGGGTAAATGGTTCGGTACTGTCGTTGAATCCGGCAAGGACTTCCGTCAGATCACTCTCAATGGATTGCGTGTCGCCGTTGCTGAAAGTCAATAATATGTCCAATGTCTGCACGTCGCCCATGATGCCCAACAGTCGCAGGTCTGCCGATACCTTGTCGCCACTGCGCGTGAACGCAGGACGTGTGCTGACCGCCTCGCCATAAAGCGTTTCATTCCGCAAATCGTAAGCCCCCGCCACGCCGGAGAGTGTGCCCGTGATGGCTGTGATGCGCTCCGGGTCGCCCTCGGTCACAGTCAGTTCCAAGCGGAGGTCGCGCGTCCGCTGCGCCACGGACAAATCCAGATGGAGCGTGTCGTCCGCCACCACGGTCACGGTCTTTGTCCCTGAATAAAGCGTTTCGGGCAACGGGTCTATCAGGTCGGTCAAGGCACGGGTGCCGTCTACGCGTTCCACGTAGGCGATGCCGTCCGTCACGGTGAAGCCTTCGGGGGTGTTATAGACCAGCACCGTGTGTTCGCCCGGTGTCAGGGGATTGGAGGCGTTGTCGCCCTCGTCCAACGGCTTGCCGTCCACTTCCACGGTGTAGTCGTCCTCTTCCGTGCCTTGCGGTTGATTTATGTTCACGGCGATTACGCCCTTGTCGGGATGCGGCGTATTGTATTCATCCTTTGAGCAGGAGGAGAGCGGGAAGATGAAGGCGGCCGCAAGGGCATGGCTTATTATGCATTTTGTTGTTCTCATGACTGTTGATACATTATTATTATTTAATTGGAGACGGGACATAACGGCACAAAGAGCCTTGCCTGCCCTTGGAAAGAGCGCAGGCATTGCCCTAAGAATAAAAGAGGTGAATAAAAATATTGGAGTTTTTCCGCCTTGCGTGCCGAAATAAAATACGGGCAAGGCATTGTTTTCCAGAAAGTTATTATTATCTTAACGCGCGAGGCTTCTGTGTGTGTGTGTGTGTGTGTGTGTGTGTGTGTGTGTGTGTGTGTGTGTGTGTGTGTGTTTATACAAAAATTGCACATACACAAATATTCGGCAATGTTTCTGCAAATATTTGTACGCACGGAAATATTCTCACGCACGCCGGCGGCCACATCGAAACCGCCGCGGCAAATGCCGGCGGCCGTTCGCGCCGACGGTTGTCTGCAGGATATGTGTGCGTAAAGTTTCATCGTCTTGTCACAGTGCGTTTAATGCGCTTCTGCAAAGTTAACGTGAGTTCGGTATAAGAAAATCATTGGAAAAGTTGTGGGAATGGAATGTTTTTAGTATCTTTAAGGGTGAAAATCAACAAGTTACATAAAAACATCCATTCCCATGACAGATGCAAATTTAATAGAAATTTTCTGTATTCTCGACGAGTTCTGCAAATATTTCACTCCCGAACTGAGAAAACACACGTTGGACACCAGCGATAAACGCCGCCGCAACCGTCCGTGCCGCATGTCCGACAGCGAGGTGATGACAATCCTCGTACTCTTCCACACCATGCGCCACCGCGACCTCAAGTCGTTCTACCTCGGCTACGTATGCAACCACATGCGCAGGGAGTTTCCACGCCGCCTGTCCTACAACCGCTTCGTCGAAAGGCAGGCCAAGGTCGGGGGCTTCACCTGCTGCTGTTCCTCCAAACGTGCGCATTGGGAAAATGCACGGGCATATCAATAATCGATTCCACGCCGCTGGCGTCATGCCACATAAAGCGTGCCCACAGCCACAAGACCATGAGGGGATGGGCGGCCAAGGGCAAATGCACCATGGGATGGTTCTACGGTTTCAAGCTGCACATCGTCATTAACGACCGTGGAGAAATCATACAATGGACGCTCACACCCGGGAACACGGACGACCGTGAACCATTGAAAGACAAGGACTTCACCAGAAGACTGTTCGGGAAAGCTCTTTGCTGACAGGGGGTACATAAGCCAGGAGCTGTTCGAGACACTTTTCGTTGACGACATACACCTTGTCACCAAACTAAAGAAGAACATGAAAAACTCCCTTATGAACCTGCACGATAAGATACTGCTCAGGAAAAGGGCTCTCGTCGAGACCGTCAACGACGAACTCAAGAACCTTTGCCAAATTGAACACACAAGGCACAGGTGCATTGACAACTTCGCCTCAAACCTGGTTGCAGGACTCATTGCGTACAACCTTTTGCCAAAGAAACCGTCTTTGAATATTGACATCATTGACAAAAGCAGGCTTATTGCATAAACTTCTTATGCCGAACTCGCGTAAAGTTAACAATAAATGAGCTTACGGCAATGGATTTTTGCCGACTTGTTGTCCGAGAAATTCACGCAAGGTGTCCGAGAAATTCACGCAAGCCTTGCAAGACTCTCACTATCAGGCATTTGCGAAAATCTTTTTTTTCGTTGTCATGCTTCTGTTTCCTCTGACTTTTTCTGACTTTTCCGTCTCCCCGGTCTTGTCTTTTTGCATTTCAGCCGCTCAGTGGCATGTCGTCATTGCTCCTTGTGTACACATCCTGTGGAAATCCAGGCGGTCGGTAACTGTCATTCCGCGCCACGACGCGGAATCCAGAAGACATCCTGACGGCACACACTGTACCTCATCGGGATGCGGAATCCTGACGGGTGGCGCAAAGGCGGCTTACACTATGGCGGCTTTCTGGATTCCGCTTTTCAGCGGAATGACGACTTGACACCGAGAGGCTGAGAGATAGCAGGCGTAACGACATGACACTGAGCTACTGAAAGATGGATGGTGTGACAATGCTACAGAGCGGCTTAAAGATGGATGGGTGACGCATGGCATGCCAAACTCACGGAGACATTGTCTTTTGCATTTCAGCCACTCAGTGGCATGTCGTCATTCCGCGCTCCGACGCGGAATCCAGGGAACATCCTATACATCAAACAGTATATGCGGTATTTACTGGATTCCGCGTCGTGGCGCGGAATGACAGTTACCGACCGCCTGGATTGTGGCAGGATGTACACATGAAATGCTATGGCAAAAGCAAAAGGCAATGCTGTTATCGCATACACCAGAACTGCGGATGAACCGCCTTTACGGACCGCAAAGAACGTTATTGCGATAGGAGGGGAAACGCTTAACGCGATTTCAGCTTGTTTTCAAGTTTTGGAATTTTCAGCTTCATGCCTTCTTTCACGTCAAGGATGCCGTTGTGTACCTGTATGTAACACTCCATGCCGCCACCGAGATAAAATTTTGAAATGCCCTTCAATGTCTCGCCCTTCTTTACTGTAACCGTCTGGGCCGTACCGACAATGCGGTATGCTCCGGTTTTCATTATGGCCATGGCGTTTTGGTATTCAGTTGAGTTTTTCACATCGGCCGCTGGCTGCACCTTCTCATTTGCCGTTTGTAGTTTTGGTTCGGCTGTTTTCAGAGTATCAGCATTCTCGATGGCTGTTTTTGCCGTCTTGACGGTATCTTTGGCATGTGTGGTGTCAGCTTTTTCAGTTGTTGTGACGGGTTTGGGATTTATATATACCGTCCTTGTCCTGACAACCGGCTTTACAGAGCTGCGCCCACAATAATACCCTCCGACAAAAGCGGCAACGCCGACCAATATGGCCGTAAAAATGAAACAAGCCACAATGTGGCGTGACAAGAAAGAATTGCCATCATTGTCGTCGCTGGCTGTTGCAGGCTCGTGTGCCGTCTCGTTTATCGGGCTGCAATAATCAGCCGCTACTGATTCCTGACTTTGCGACTTGTTTTCAGCGTGCAGGCAGACTTCTGAAGCGTCCTCACCTACGCTTCCGTTTTCCAGTTTCTCAATTGACAGGGCATCCTCCCGGCCTGTCTCACCCGATTCGCCTGCATTTGCGGTTGAAGTCTCATCTTGCAAGTCTTCACCATAACCGCCGTCAACGGCTTGTGCATCGAAATCATCAGCACCAGCGTCAGCATCATCTTCGACAGCCGTAGTGGCACTTGGTTCACCGCCGGCAGCAGGTTCTTTTTCATCGTCGTCAAGAACACAGCCAGTCGAAACACCGTCATCCTGCGACGGCATATCGTCATCCTCCTTTTCTTGTATGCGCCCCATTTCCTCCAAGTCTACACCGTCATTGAGCACAACTGTCTCAAATTGGGCGAAAGGCTTATTTACAAGGTCGCGCATGACGGGGTCTGGAGTGAACGTTATTTTACCGTGGCTTTCTATGACGACACGTTCGCCCGTATTGACGTTTACACTCTCACGTTCACGGACATCAATGACTTTAAACGTGCCCAAACCTTTTACCTTGACAGCTTTTTCCGTGTGAAGGCCATCATTGATGACATCGAAAAGCGCAGAGACAAACGCTTCCGCATCACGTTGCGCCAGGCCATGCTTGCCAGCAATGGCTTTCGCCATATCTTGAATTGAGATTTTTGCCATCAGGCCAATCCTCCATTTTTTAATTTTTCTTTTATCGACGCGATAGGTTTGAAATTCAATACAAGCTTGGGCGGAACGAGCATGCGTTGCTTTGTTCCAGGGTTCACGACAATGCGTTCCAAACGTTTTTTCACTTCAAAAGTTCCGAATTTTGGAATTGCCACAATGTCGCCTCTCTGAAAAGAGTCGTTCATGGAGTCAATGATGGTATTTACCATTTTCTGGACATCGTCTTGGGTATATCCCGTGCGTTGTGACAATTCTGAAATAAAACTTTTGTTATTCATGATGAATGGTTGTCTGATGTATGAATAGTATGCTTCAGCATATCACGGTTCCGTATAAATCAAATTCTTCGGAATCGGTTATTTTTACGTTATAGAATGATCCGGTGCGTAGGGTTCTTTCTGCTGCAGGGATAAGGACTTCGGGATCAACCTCAGGCGAACTGTACTCCGTCCGCCCTACATAATAATCACCCTCTTTCCTGTCAATTATGACTTTGAATGTTTTTCCGACTTTAGAAGCGGCAATTTCAGAACTTATCTCTTGCTGCAAAGCCATCAATTTGTCAAGCCGTTTGAGTTTGACATCTTGACTTATGTTGTCAACATAGTGGATTGCGCTGTATGTGTCCTCTTCCTCTGAATATGCGAACGCACCCATACGCTCAAAACGCGCCCACTTTGTGAATTCAACCAATTCATCAAAGTCATCCTCACTTTCATTCGGGAAGCCCACCATGAGAGTTGTGCGCAGATGTATGCCAGGCACGTCCTTTCTGATACGCTCTATGAGTTCGTATGTCTCGGCCTTGGTAATATGACGTCTCATCGCTGAAAGCACATTGTCGGATATGTGCTGCAAGGCAATGTCAAGATACTTGCAGACATTGGGCTTTTCGCGAATTACGTCCAACAGCTCGTATGGAAAATGTGTTGGATAAGCATAATGCAAACGTATCCATTTAACGCCTGGAATGTCGGCCATCTCGGATACCAGTTCGGCGATATGCTGTTTTCCATCAATGTCGATTCCGTAATATGTCAGTTCCTGTGCTATTATCTGGAATTCCTTTACTCCATCGGCAACAAGACGTTTCACTTCTTCAATGACTTCAGATTGAGGTCTGCTGACATGATTGCCTGTTATCAACGGTATGGCGCAATATGCACAATGGCGGTCGCACCCCTCGCTGATCTTTATATATGCATAATGCCGTGGAGTGGTCAACGTCCTTAAGCCGCGACACGACGGCACTTCTGCGCGGCCTAAATCCTTGAGCAACTGCTTATAGTCGAACTTTCCGTAATACTTGTCAACTTGAGGAATTTCTTTTTCAAGTTCGGACTTGTATCTTTGGGAAAGACATCCCATAACGAAGAGTTTTCTTAAGCGGCCCTTTTCTTTTGCATCGGCAAACTCAAGTATGGTGTTTACGCTCTCTTCCTTGGCGTCACCTATAAATCCGCAAGTGTTTATGACCGCTATTTCTCCTTGAGGATTCTTGCTGTCATGGGTACACTTGTATCCATTGGCTTCAAATTGCTTCATCAAAATCTCGCTGTCAACAAGATTTTTCGAACAACCCAAAGTAATAAAATCTATTTGGTTCTTTTTCACTTTTTCTCGTTAAAGAGTGAATCAACAAATTGAGTCTTATTGAATAATTGGAGATCTTCCATCTTCTCACCCAAACCAATGTATTTTACAGGAACTTTCAATTGGTCTGAAATGCCGATGACAACACCTCCCTTGGCAGTTCCGTCAAGTTTTGTTATTGCCAGGCTTGTTATTTGCGTTACAGCCGAGAATTGCTTCGCCTGCTCAAAAGCGTTTTGCCCTGTAGAACCGTCAAGCACAAGCATCACTTCGTCGGGAGCCTGAGGAATGACCTTTTTCATCACGTCCTTAATTTTCTTCAATTCATTCATCAATCCGACTTTATTATGCAATCGTCCGGCAGTATCAATCAATACGACATCGGCTGAATTTGCTTTCGCCGAACTTAGTGTGTCAAAAGCCACACTGGCAGGGTCAGATCCCATTTGCTGTTTTATTACAGGAACACCGACGCGCTCTCCCCAAATAGACAACTGCTCTACGGCTGCAGCACGGAATGTGTCAGCCGCACCAAGGTAAACTTTTTTGCCGGCTTTCTTAAACTGATAGGCGAGCTTTCCGATTGTAGTGGTCTTGCCTACCCCGTTCACTCCTACAACGAGTATTACATAAGGAGAATGGTCGGATGGTAAATCCCAGGTGTCATTGTCAATGGAATTATTTTCAGTAAGCAATGCCGCTATCTCATCTCTAAGAATGCTATTCAGTTCTGACACAGAGACATATTTGTCACGTGCCACGCGCTCTTCAATTCGTTTTATAATCTTTAGCGTTGTCTCAACGCCAACATCTGAAGTAATAAGCACCTCTTCCAAATTATCCAAAACATCATCATCGACCTTTGACTTGCCGGCAACCGCTCTTGCAATCTTTGAGAAAACACTCTGTTTTGTCTTTTCAAGTCCTTTGTCAAGAGTTTCTTTCTTTTCCTTATTGAACAATCCAAATAATCCCATATCTCAATATTTTGCTACAAAATTAGTAAAATGAACTCATATTCACAACAAAAAAGGCCGCAAAATTCATTGCGGCCTTTTCTGATATGGAGTTTTGACAAAATCAGTTCTTGAAAAAATCCTTTACTGCCTCGTTGGGCACCATTTGCTCATCAAAGACGTAAGCACCTGTCTTGGGGCTCTTTACCATCTTGATAACTTTTGTGTAAGCGCGGCCATCCTTTGAACCTTCATGGAGGGTAGCGACGGTTTTCTTTGCCATTGTCTAAACCTTAAATAAATTATTATTATTTGATCTCCTTATGAAGAGTCATCTTCTTCAAGATCGGATTATATTTCATTAATTCCATTCTCTCAGGCGTGTTCTTGCGGTTTTTTGTCGTTACATAACGGCTTGTTCCAGGAAGACCGCTGTTCTTCATCTCGGTGCATTCCAACACGACCTGTACCCTATTGCCTTTAGCCTTCTTTGCCATGGTGATTATTCTCCTATAACTTTAATCTCTTTCCAATCGCAGTAGCCCTTTGAAACAGCTTGTTTGAGAGCCGCATCCAAGCCGACCTTGTTTATCAAGCGTAAACCGGCGGCGCTAATTTTCAAACTTATCCAGCACTGCTCTTCTACATAATAAAACTTCTTCCTGAAAAGGTTTACATCAAAACGACGCTTTGTACGATGCTTTGAATGTGAAACATTATTTCCAACCTGAGCTTTCTTACCTGTTATTTGACAAATCTTAGACATTGCTATCTACCTTTTTTGTTTTTAATTGATACTTATTCCAAACAGCGTGCAAAATTACAAACTTTTTCCGAATAATCAAAATATTCGTACCAATAATACGCCTTTTAATCTTTTTTAGTATTGAAAATTTATAAGCATCATGATTTTAAACGACTTTCAGATAAAGACATAGTTAATATCAGCCTATATCCTGCGTGTCTTCCTCGCTCTTAAGGCGTTCTGTAAGATAGTTGAAAAACAAATGAAGAGCCTGGGTGGTTGCATTTGCCAAATTCAAGTCACGGCCTTTATCTTCTTCAAGTTTCATTGTGACAATATCGTTTGCATTCCCACATGCAATCCAAATTGTACCGACAGGAATTTCGTGCGACCCTCCGCCAGGTCCGGCAATGCCTGTGGCTGATATGGCATAATCTACTCCTAACGCATTTATCGCCCCTTTCACCATCTCAATGGCGACTTCTTCGCACACGGCCGTCTTTTCTTCAATGACATCATGACTTACGCCAAGGATTTTTTCCTTTATTTCATTTGTGTATGAGATAATGCCTCCTTTAAAATAATTTGACGCTCCAGGCATCAATATTATGGCTTCAGCAATTCTACCACCAGTACAGCTTTCAGGCTGTGCCAAGCGTCTTGCCTTTCTCCCATATAAACTGGCTTATCTCTTTACTTAATATTTTATTTTCAAAATCCATAACCCTAAAATATATTGTTTATTTGAATGTTACTTTTGAGAATGCAGGCTTGTCAATGGAACAAAAGTCATTGTCAAGATATTTATAATAGCCTGTAATGCCTATCATTGCCGCATTGTCTGTTGTGTAGCTGAATTTGGGTATATATATGACCCACCCATATTTTTCCGCATATTCATGAAAAGCATTACGCAATCCTGTGTTGGCACTTACACCACCGGCTACCGCGACGTGCTTAATACCTGTCTGCTTTATTGCAAGTTTCAATTTCTTCATCAATATGTCTACAATCGTAAATTCCAAACTTGCGGCAAGATCTTCTTTGTGGTGTTCAACAAAATCAGGATCTGTTTCAACCCATTCACGCAAACTGTATAGAAACGATGTCTTCAATCCACTAAAACTATAATCCAAACCTTGAATATGTGGTTCTGCGAACTTATATGCATGCGGATTGCCTTGACGTGCGAGACGATCTATAATGGGACCTCCCGGATAACCAAGCCCCATAACTTTTGAGCATTTGTCAATAGCCTCACCAGCCGCATCGTCTATTGTTTGCCCGAGTACTTCCATGCCATTATATGCATTGACCTTCACTATTTGTGAATTTCCTCCACTTACCAACAGGCATATAAACGGCAATGGAGGCGCTGATTGGTCATCATCGCTTTCCTTTATGAAATGCGCCATTACATGTCCTTGCAAATGGTTGACATCAATGAGAGGGATATTCAACGAGCGTGCAAGGCCTTTTGCGAAACTGACTCCCACAAGCAAAGACCCCATTAAACCAGGCCCACGCGTAAAAGCTATAGCTGACAATTGTTCCTTGGTTATTCCTGCCCGCTTCAAAGCCTGATCCACTACAGGTACGACATTCTGTTGGTGAGCTCGTGACGCCAATTCCGGCACAACCCCTCCATAAGCCTTGTGAACCTCTTGGGATGCTGTGACATTGCTAAGCAATACTCCGTCGCGCAATACTGCGGCTGAAGTATCGTCACAACTGCTTTCTATTCCTAATATATATATGTCTTGCATGATGATTTTCACTTAAACGGAAAGTATTTCCACGCCATGCTCTGTCATTAGGAATGTGTGTTCCCATTGTGCGCTTGGCATTTCGTCACCAGTTATTACTTCCCATCCGTATGGGTCATCAGCGTCAATAAATACCTTCCATGTGCCCATATTTATCATTGGTTCTATGGTGAATACCATTCCCGGCACCAATAGCATCCCTGTACCCTTATGTCCAAAATGTAAGACTTCTGGCTCCTCATGAAAATGTATGCCAACACCATGTCCACAAAGATCTCTCACTACTCCATAATGATATTTCTCTGCGTGCCTTTGTATGGCATGTCCTATATCACCTACAAAACCATAGGGTTTGGCTGCCTCTGCTCCTATCTCAAGACATTCTTTGGTTACACGCACAAGTTGTTCTTTTTCAGGAGAGGTTTTTCCTATTATGAACATGCGTGAAGCATCAGCATAATATCCGTCAAGAATCGTGGTAAAGTCTACATTGACGATATCACCTTCCTGTAGTATGTCAGTTTCTTTTGGTATGCCATGACATACTACTTCGTTTATACTTGTGCAAACACTTTTTGGGAATCCTTCATAATTCAGGCAAGCGGGAACGGCTCCATGGCTTGTGCAGTAATCATAACAGATCTTGTCAATCTCAGCCGTATTCATGCCAACATGTATATGTGCGGCAACTTCGTCTAAAACCCCACTGTTTACAATACCGCTTTTACGTATACCATCAATCTGTTCTGGCGTCTTTATCAGTTCACGTGTGGGCACAAGTTTGCCTTTCTCTTCCCAGTACATAACCTTCTTGTCCATTTCGGTAATAGGTTGACCTGGAACTGTGTGCCATCTCCTTTTTTTCTTAAACATTGTCGTTACAACATAAAACCAAGTGCAAAAGTACAAACTTTATTGCAAACTGCATATTAAATTACCTTTTATTTTGAAAGTCTTTCCATCAACTGCAAAGTCCAATCTGCTCCATTCTGCGGACAAATTGTATTAAAACCCAGTCTGTCAGCTACTTCTATATTGCGCAACCCATCATCGATGAACAAAGACTCTTCTGGCAAAATATGCTCATTTTCAAGTACAATCTGAAAAAACTTCGGATCGGGCTTCATAACACCAAGTCGATAACTGAGGTATAAAGAATCAAAATAATCATCAAGCGAAGCCTTACCTCCATCAAATTTCTTAGTCAACGCCCAACTCATCATAAACGGATTGGTATTTGACAAAAGAATTAGCCGATATCCATTGCTTCGCAAACGTTTCAACAATTCGAGATTGCGCGATGGCACTTCCTTCCTATACCCCAACCAACAGTATTTACATTCGTCATATGATATCTCATGACCGATGATATGGCCAAGCTCTATTCGGAATTCGTCTGCTGTGATTTTTCCTTCCTCAACATCTCCAAATATTCCAGATTGTGTATACGGGTTGAGAAAATTGTCTGCATCAACAAGCCCTATTGCCTTAAAGCGGCTTAATGCCATATTTTGATCTATGGTCATTATTACTCCGCCCAAATCGAATATTATATTTTTAACCATACAATCTTTTGATGTATTCCTCAATTAAAAGACTTACTTTGTCATAATTAAGATTCATAATTATATAAAATCAATCAAAAATGTTTTATCGCTCTGTCCATTTCACGCTTGTCCTCCTTCTCTTTCAATGTTTGCCGTTTGTCATACTCCTTCTTTCCTTTAGCCAAGGCAATGTCTACTTTTGCGCGTCCCTTGGCATCAATGAATACAAGTATTGGTATTATGGTAAAACCAACTTGCTTTGTAGCCTCCTGAAGTTTATGAATTTCACGCTTGGTCAACAGCAGTTTGCGATCACGTTTCGCTTCGTGGTTGTTGTATGAACCGAAAAAATATGGCGAAATATTCATCCCCTTAACCCATATCTCACCATTATGAATATAGCAATAACTGTCAACTAGTGAGGCTTTGCCCTGTCTTATGGATTTAATTTCCGTACCTGTAAGCACAATGCCCGCAGTGTAAGTCTCAACAAAGAAATATTCAAATGAGGCTTTCTTGTTGCGTATGTTAACAGGGCTTTTTTTTCTTATCTGTTCATCTGTTTTGTTCATATATTTAATTAGATTAAAGAGGAAATGCCATCATACCACCAATCATGGATACGCAATCCCTATTCACTCTTCTGTTATTTGGGCGAAATCGTTGATGTGTTCGTCTATATATGCAGCTATTTCAGCAACCCAACGTTCTTCATTCTCAACAAATTTGTCGTCAAGATCATCAAACTCAGGATATTTCTCAAACATTGCCATAAATTCTTCATCTGTGCGTTCCATTTGTATTTCACGTCCATATTTGCGGAACAATTTTCCGGCTTTATTTACAAGGGCGGCCAAATCTTCTAATCCCCATCCTCTAACAGCTTTTGCAAATGGATTAAAGAACACAAATGGACCGTAACCGTTGTATATCAATTGTACAAAACCACCGTCCATGACTTCATCATGCAGCACCCGAAACACAACTAATGTCATTTGATCGGAATTCACGTTATTCATCATACTCTCCGTTATTTGTCCTCCGTAGTGTTCCAATATGGCATTATAAAATACATTTACAAACTCATCCATACCGGACTTTACTGCATTCTGAAGTACGGAATCGTTTATCTTTATCTCATTCATTTGAAATGTTCAATTAATAAGTTTTTAGTTTACAAAGATAGACATTTTATGCGATATATCTTCATTTTCTTAGACAAAGTTTTTGTAATATAAAACAAAAAAAGGAGGGGTGTACTGAAATCTCCTCCTTCATTGTTTTTATCAATTTGTCACAATGAGCTTAAAAATGATATCCCAATGTCAGCAATAACTGGTGGCGCTTGTTGTCAACTTTAACAGAATTACAGATATTGTCATATTCAGGAGAATCTGCCGCTGATGCATAATAACTAGTAAACGGACTAAAATCTCCGCTCTGCGCCGAATATTGGTAAGCAAGGTCTAAGGAAAGTTTGCCAACATTATAACCTACACCACAGGTAAAACGGTTTGTCGCCTTCCAATTTGTATAATCGGTCGACGATGTGTAATATGTTCCGAGCGAATTCACTGTGACATCCTTATAGCCTGATTCATTGTACATCGGCGAAACGTAATTGTAACCTACGCGGACAGCAAACTTACTGTCAGGCTTGAATTCTGCGCCTATCTTGAATGTGCTCACTCCTTTCAACGTTTGCTCTGTATGGCGGTTCATCGCGCGGTCACTTGCCGAACTTTCGTAATACTCACCATAATACCAGTCATAGCCTCCACCAGTGTTTACACGGCTGTCTAAATTGCCATAATCGGCGTATTCATATCCTGCACCAACGGCAAGATAATTACCAAACGTTGTGCCAAGGCTAAGACCAAACTTCCACGGCGTGTAGAGCTTGAAGTCATAGCTCTCCCCTATTTCGCCAGAGTCATACATCCCGACATCGGTGTTGTTTTTCATGTATGTGTAGTTGGATGTAGTCAAGTCATACCATGTCGGCGTAGCGACAGACAGCCCGACACGGAACGGCGAAGCCTCAATCGGGCGGAAGATTATTCCGGCCTTGACATTAAATCCTGTTCCGCTTATGCGCCGCTCGTCAGCGAGCGTGACGTTGCCGATACCGGCGCCGTCTGCACCTGCAAGCATTTCAGTATATTCGCCGTATCCCTTATAATTTACATCGCTAATGCCAAAAGTCAGTCCAAGGTAAACGCGGTCATTGATGTTGCCGCTGATATTGAAATCATACTCGCCTATATAACCAGAATTGGCACGGTTGAACAAATATCCGTTGGCATTGTTGAAATAAAAGTCTCCGTTTTCATCTGACAACAACGCATTATAATACAAATAGTCAACTTGGTTGAATGTATTGTTGTCTGCCATGAATGTGCCATTGTTATCATAGATTTCAAACAATCCTTCTGCACCTTTCATGTAAGAAAGTTTGTTTTGCGACGCACCGTTGAGAGCGTCGGCGGCAGAAAGGATATAGTCGAAGTTGCGGCTCTTATGGTAGTTGAAAGCGAAATTCAAGAACGAGTTGCGCCCCGTGCGGTGAGCATATACGAAGCCGGCCTGGTCGAAACTCATGTTAGTCTTGTTTCCATCAGCAAAACTATTGCCTCCTTGTTGCGATACAAAACCGAAAGAAACATTGGCCGCAGAATGACGGAACAAGCCGATACCGGCCGGATTGGTGCCGATGGTGGAAATGTCTGCACCGAGCGCGTCCATAGCTCCGCCCATGCCTACATAACGTGCCGTGCCGTTAAGATCCTCCATTGCAATGTTCGCATTTTCGTATGTCTCTTGTGCGTAAAGAGGCGTGAAAGCTATAATGGAAAATAATATTGATGCAAGTTGTTTCATAATCATAAATATTTTTGTTTGTTGATGTTTGACGGCTGGCAGCCTTTGCCAATGCCATTAAAGCAACAAAAGCATCCAACCGCCATTCGTTATCATGTGCTGTTATCTCCTACCACGGAAGCCGCCACCGCCTCCACCACTACGGCTGCCGCCAAATGAACCGCCACCACGGAAGCTGCCACCGCCACGGTTGCCACCGAACGAATTATTATAAGTCGAACGGTTTTGATTGTTGTTGTTCCAATTATTGTTGTTCTGGCGGTTGCCACGGAAACGGTTGTTATTAGTGTTGCCGTTGTTACGGTCATATGTGTGGCGGTTATTGTTTATACGGTTGCCCGTACCACGGTAGCCTTTAAAGTTTGTATTGCCTACTCCATTATGGCGATAAGGCCGTCCGTGATTGGTTGTGCCGGTCACGCCTCTATATGGACGATAATAAGACACCGGCCAATACCAAGAGTAATACCAGCCCCACGGACGATGCCATCCGTAAAACCACGGGTCGTACCATGGGTCATACCACCAGCCTGCATACCAATACGGACTGCCGTACCAATATGGACCATAACCGCGCCAACCGAAATACCAAGGGTCATACCAATAAAAATCATCAAATCGACTTAAGTTCCGGCTGTACACATAGTCTTCTTCCGGAGTATAAGCATATTCTTCAAATTCAAAGGAAGATGTACTGTCAATAGCCGACGTGTCCAATAAGATGATGTCGCTATAGAGCGTGTCCAAATCTACATTTCCATATTCTCCGGCAGATCGCTCCCGACGATTGTATTCATCTATGTTCCGCCCTGTTGGATTGTACGATGGCATATCCCGTAAAACGTCTTTTTTATCTGTTTTTTGAGGTCTGAAGTACATATCATCTTGAGCTGCCAGACTTATCGGCAAAAAGCCTGATACGGCTACCAATAAAACAATCTTTTTAATATCCATATCGTATGTCTCCCATATTCATTTGTTTCGCTGCAAAAGTAGCAAATAAGTTTATTGCAAAAATACGGAAAAACCCTAAAAGATAATAGGTTTTACCCTATTTTTTATACATTTGCAGAAGAATTTAACAAGTATATGAAATATCTAAAAGTAATATTCAATTTGACTGACAGTGATAAAAATACGATCAGTGACAAATTGATGGCCCAGGCTTCCAAAGATGTTTTATGTGACAACTTGGCCGATATTGGTTTTGAGGCGTTTGAGAACGACGAGAAAGAAGGTGTGACCGGCTATGTCCAACAAAACGTTTTCGACGAAAACTTATTGGAAGGCTGCATTTGCGACTTCCCAATAGGCAACGTGATGATATCATATACCGTCCAGGAAGCGGAAGACAAAAACTGGAATGAGGCTTGGGAAGAAACTGGCTTTGAGCCGATTGTTGTGAAAGGCAAGTTCATAATTCATGACATCATTCACGACACAGGAAAAATCCCTGATGGGACATTAGACATAACGATAGATACAAAACAAGCCTTTGGCACTGGCGGACATGAAACAACATTTATGATTGTAAGTGAATTGTTCATGACAGGAATTCATGACAAGTGCGTCTTGGATTGCGGTTGTGGTACCGGCATATTGTCTATCGTCGCGTCAAAACTCGGAGCAGCAGAAGTGACTGCATACGATATTGATGAATGGAGTGTCGAAAACACCAGGCATAATTGCGAACTCAACAAGGTTGACAATATATATGTTGTTAAGGGAGATGCAAGTCTGCTTCAATCTTTAAAAAAACGATTCGACATAGTCTTAGCCAATATCAACCGGAACATTTTACTTAACGACATGAGCTCCTTTAAATCTGTGATGGGTAAAGGGGCGATATTGATTTTAAGCGGCTTTTATCAAAGTGACGCACATTTATTGATCGATTGTGCCGAAACTCTGAATATGCGACTTATTGGGCAAAAAGTTGAAAACGATTGGTGTATGTTGAAATTTGAGGCCTTGTCATAAAGGTTTGTTGAGCATTTTACAGTACCGTCAATTACCTATCGTCAGTTTCTTTAGGTCATAATAGCTTCCGTTGTAAATATTGAAGTCCACATAACCGTCTATTCCAGGCAATCGCCCGGCATCAGTATGCTGCCAGAATTTCCATTCGCCCGGGTATTCAACCTTGTCAACATAATAGTGGGCGATCCAATAAGGATAATCGTCAAATACGGGTGCGTTGAGATAGTTCATCTTAAATTTATAATATGTATATATTATTGGCTTTACGTGATATTTGTCTTCAACAATATGCAACCACGTAAGCACGTCGCGTTGGAACTCCTCTACGCTTACGTCTTTCGGCTTGTTTTCCACGTCAAGCACAGGCGGCAGGTCTCCGTCTATCAAAATGACATTGTCCAGGAAGAAATACGCCTGTTCCCTGGCCGAAGACTTATTGCTCCAAAAGTGGTATGCCCCCCTGATGAAGCCGTATTCCCTGGCTTGTGTGAAATTGTCCCTGAATCTTGAGTCCACAATACTAGTACCTTCAGTCGCTTTTATAAGGATAAAGCGTATGGGGCACTTTTCTATCATGGCGTTGCGCAACAACTCCCAATCAATTTCGCCCTGATGGTGACTTATGTCTATTCCGCGTATTTCATACCCTTCAGGATATTTAGCATCACCATATAATGCGCGCCAGCGGAAGCCGAAAGGTCCGACGAAAACGTAATAAAAAATCCATATGTAAAACGTCACAACACCCAATCCGCCAACCCACCACGTCCATCTTGGACAGCGGTGCATGTACGGCTTGAAAAAACTTGTCTTACGGCGGTTCCCATCGGGCTTGCTCCTACGTTTCCTACCTGCCGCAACGTTTCTTCTATTCCGCGATACTGTTTTACTGTTATCAGCCATATGGTCAAATTTAGGGGTGGCTCTTTTTTAGACCACCCCTAAAAACATATTTATAAAAGTTTATTCCTGCTCTAATGCAAGTGTTTTTGTCGGCCTGTCACAAACTTCCGTCGGACCCCAGTACTGTATCGGACCCGGATATACGTAGCATGTTTCCTTCGCCCACTTGCCACGGTTCTTCTCGAGTTCCTTGAAAGGATTGCCGTCAAGTTCAACCAAAGCTTTCCTTATTACAGGTTTCATCTCACCGTTTCTGCGTTCTATGTTCATCATCATAGTGATTGGCACGCCGCCGGCCTTCCATTCGCTTGTTGGCCTGGTGGTGTTCTTCACGATTGCCATATATCCTGTCTTGCCGTTGGCAATAAGATGAGCGGCGCTTGTGCCCAATGCGTAGCAATAATCTGCGTCAAAGTTTGACGGAGCCGCGCAACGGCCCTCGTAGCCGAAGAAATGATGCAATGCGGCAAACTTGCCTGTGTATTTGCCGGCTTTCTTCCATTCTGCCAATTTTGCCTCGCACATGTCGGAAAGGAGTTTTTCCGTCTCAATGAGTGAAACCTGCACGTTTCCATGCGGATCTCTGTCAAGGGACAACTGGCGTGCGACATTGTCCGGCAATGTCGAGAATGTCTGTTTGTTTTCCTCGCTCAGGTGTTCCAATATGTACTTGCGTTGCTCTGCCGGGGCTAGGCCTTTGTAGTCGTCTCCATGGGAAGCAAGCAAGTCATTGAGTTCCTCAATGAGTTTTCCTATTGACGGTATGAACTCTATCAGGCCTTCCGGTATAAGTATCACGCCGAAGTTATTGCCTTGCGACGCACGGTATGCTATCACCTCGCATATCTGCTCCACGATTTGATTGAGCGTCATGTTCTTTGCCTTGATCTCCTCGGATACCAGACAGATGTTCGGCTGGCACTGCAATGCGCACTCCAAGGCGATATGGCTGGCAGAGCGTCCCATCAGCTTTATGAAATGCCAATATTTGCGGGCTGAGTTGCAGTCACGCTCAATGTTGCCTATAAGCTCTGAATATGTCTTTGTTGCTGTGTCGAATCCGAAAGAAGTCTCAATCTGGCTGTTCTTCAAGTCGCCGTCAATTGTCTTTGGGCAGCCTATTACCTGCACGCCGTACTTCTTTGCCGCGTAATATTCGGCAAGGACACAGGCGTTTGTGTTCGAGTCGTCTCCGCCAATGATGACCAGTGCCTTTATGTTCAGCTCGCGGACTATCTCGAGACCTTTCTCAAACTGTTCTACTTTCTCCAGCTTCGTGCGTCCCGAACCGATCATGTCGAATCCGCCGGTGTTGCGGTATTCGTCGATAAAGTCTTTTGTTATTTCTATGTATTTATGGTCGACAAGTCCGCCAGGTCCCAAGATGAAGCCGTATAGCTTGTTCTCAGGATTCATCTTCTTTATCGTGTCAAACAATCCTGTTATGACATTATGTCCACCAGGAGCCTGTCCTCCGCTAAGGATGACGCCGACATTGGTGACTTCACTGTTTTCTGTTTCGCTAGGCGCAAATTCCACAACAGGCATACCGTAAGTGTTGGGGAATAGCTGCTTTATTTCCTCCTGATTGTCTACACTTGTAGTCGGAGCACCTTCTATTACCTTAACCAATCCCTTGAGTGCTTCCGGCAGTTTTGGAATGTAAGCCATCCTGGCTTGTTGCAATGCGCTTTTTTCCATGACAATAAATTTAAATTAATTATTCAAGTGCGCCGTTTTCGTTCGGCACGTGCAAATTTACTAAATTTCATTCATATATGAAAATAAATGACTCTAATTTGTTCGATTTTCAGACAAACGACACGCTCGAAGCAAAAGGCCGCATTTCATGCTGCAAAAGATGGCCTTTCGCAACGTGAAAGACGGCATTTCAGACGACAAAAGACGGCATTTTGTCTTTTCCTGATTTATGTTGACACTTTTTCTCTAAATAAACTAAACAGGTTTACACAATCGGATTATCCGTACTGCAAGTGTTGACATTGCCTTTTTTGAGGACTTCTTGTCTTGACACTTTCGTGTCTAGCGTTGACGCCGGCGCGCCGGCGTCAACGCTAGACACGGCAAAGATAGCCTTTTTCGCCGTTCCTGTTTCCATCGTTGTCGTTTTTTCTTCTTTTCCACATGTTTTTTTGCTCCCCTTCCTGTAGGTGTACTACATCCGGAGTCTTGTCGCCTATGCTCATGTGCGGCCTCCGGCTGTTGTAGAAACTGATGTACCGGCCTATGGCGTGCCGGGCCTCCGCCATGTCGCTGAAGGCGCGGCGGCGGTTCACCGCCTCCTGCTTGACGATGCCGTTGACGCGTTCGGCCACGGCGTTGTCCGTGGGGTTGTAGTCCTCGGTCATGCTAACGGCTATGCCGTGCCGGCGGAGTTCCCCCACGTAGGCGTCGCAGCAGTATTGCACGCCGCGGTCGGAGTGGTGTACGAGGCCGTCGAGCCTGTCGCTGCCGCGCATGGCGGCGGCCTGGCGTATGGCCTGGCCGAGGGCGTCGAGCGACTCCGAGGCGCGCAGCGACGGTGACAGCCTCCAGCCCACTATCTTGCGGGAGTAGGCGTCGGTTACGAGGTGGAGGTAGCATGTGCCGCCGTATTCGAGTGGAATGTAGGTTATGTCGGCGACCCACACCTGGTTGGCCCCGGTGGGATGAAGGCCGCGCACGAGGTTCTTCCACTTATGGTAGCGGTGGTTGGAGTCCGTCGTGCGGCGCGGCTTCGGCCTTGCCAGCACAAGGTCGCGACGGCGGAGCAGGCGGAAGAACGAGTCGCGGCCCGGCACGGCGTCACAGCCGTACACCGAGCGGAGCATCAGCCACAGCTTGCGGCAGCCTATGCCCGGCTCCTCGGAGCGTATGCACGACACGGTCTCCAGCATGCGCCGTTCGCTCAATACGGGAGTTTCACCGCCGGCCTTCAACCGGTAGTAGGCCTGGCGGCTGCGGCCAAACAGGCGGCAGGCGGACGAGACGCTCGCGCCACGCCGCCCCACCAGTTCCGTCACTGTTTGGCCCCATGTTTTTTTCTTATTCGGATGTCGAACTCGCGCTCGGCGATCTCTATCATCACGTCACGGGCCTCCGTCTCCAAACGCGAGAACGACAGGGCCTTCTCCAATTCGCGGATGCGCTTGCGGAGTTCCGCGTTTTCCGCCTTGTAATCTTCATTGCTGCGTCGTGCCATCTCGGTTTCGTTTTCTTCCGACGGCAAAGATACGGACTTATCACCGTATTTTGACAGCCAGGACGACAATAATGTAGAATTGCACAGGCCGTACTCCCTGGCGCACTTGCGCTTGCTCATGCCTGACGAATAATAATCGCGAAGAACGCTCAACTTGAACTCTTCGCTGTACTTTGTTGGACTTTTTCGCATAATTGCACACATTTTTATTGGTCGTAAATGTGTCAACTTATGGCAGGACAAGACATTTGGGAAAACATGCCGTCAAAGCCGGATTTCATAAATAAGTTAAGGTGTCATATGAAAGAAGAGATATGCGCATATCGCATGATGCATAAAAAAACAAAGTTTTTTCCAGCCAGACATTTGCATTTGCCATTTATTTCTTATATTTGCTACGGATAACCAAGATAAAATTACAGATTATGGCAAACAAACGCGAACTGAAGAAGCTTGTCAATTACATCTGCAGCGATCTGTTCTCAGAGTGTATAGCTGCATCCTTGTATAATGGCAATAGCAATGAGGAAGAGGTCAACTCCATTCTGATATCGATCCTGATGGTGCAACGCGACTATGTATGCCGGATATCCCATCCGGAACCAGGCATGCCGCCAAAAGATTATTTCAAAGACCTGAAAGAAAGACTCAACATACAGATAGAAGAAATAAGCGACAACATTGCCAACATTTGAACCAAACTATATAAATTCTCATGCTGAAAAGTTTTTGCGGATGGATATTATATAAGTGCCTAGGTTGGAGCAAGGATGTCACGGTGCCGCATTCCGGCAAGTTTATAATTTGCCTTGCTCCGCATACAAGCAATGTCGACTTTCTCATGGGACAGCTTTATGCGCATGCTGAAAACATGGATATTAATTTCCTTATGAAGAGGGAATGGTTCGTCGGGCCGCTTGGGCCGCTGCTGAGGAGAATCGGCGGCATTCCCGTCTGGCGTGACAAGCATACCAGCATGACAGACCTGTTGTCTGACACTGCGTTGCGTGAATCGCACTTCAGGCTGTGCATAACGCCAGAGGGGACAAGATCCCTGAATCCTGAATGGAAGAAGGGATTTTATTACATCGCGTTGAAGGCCAATATCCCAATCCTGCTGTACGGCCTCGACTACAAGCGCAAACTTATACAATGCACCAAAAGCCTCGTGCCTAGTGGCGACATAGACAAAGACATGATTGAAATCAAGCATTATTTCAAGGGCTTTGCAGGGCGGCATCCTGAACGATTCACAACTGGCGACTGACTTATGCGAAAAAACATCTACATATTATCACTTTGTTTTCTTATGTCCGCATGCGGAACACACCGCAGCGTAGTGTCGTCAACATCAGGCGTAACGCAGAAGAAACAGGCAAAGGAAACTAAAGAAATAATCGAATACAAGGGGCTGCCTTGGGTTGAAAACATATCAAAGCCTGTCAGAATAACCAAGGGCTTGCAAAACAGGCACTTGTCCGTATGGGCCAGCCATGGACGCTATTTCGACAAAGACAAAGGCGTGTGGAAATGGCAACGCCCTAATATGTTCTGTACGAACGAAGACTTATTCACCCAAACCATCGTTGTGCCTTACCTCATCCCGATGTTGGAAAACGCGGGAGCCGTCGTGTTCACACCACGTGAACGAGACTGGCAAAAAAACGAAATAGTGGTAGACAATGACGACGCTGTCAAACTGCCGTATTACACAGAAATAAACATCGCGCGCCAATGGGCCGATGCCGGAATCAAGGGATTTGCCAGAGACAAAAGCACATATGAGGACCGCGAAAATCCTTTTGAGCACGGTTCGACACGTTTGGCGGAAGCATCGCCGGCCAAGGAGTGCGAAATATCGTATCAGCCAAGATTTACACAAGAAGGGAAATATGCCGTGTACGTAAGTTATCCCACCCACAAGCGCAGCGTGCCAGACGCCAGATACGTCGTCTACCATAAAGGCAGGCGCAGCGTTTTTAACGTAAACCAAAGAATGGGCGGAGGCACATGGGTTTATCTCGGAACGTTTGATTTCGCACAGGGCTGCAACTCTGACAACCGCGTGGTGCTTACAAACGAAAGCTCCTATCAAGGCGTCGTCACCGCTGATGCCGTAAGATTCGGCGGCGGAATGGGCGTAATCGCCCGCGACGGGCATACAAGCGGATTGCCCAAATGCCTGGAAGGAGCGCGGTATTACTCACAATGGGCCGGTGCGCCGGAAAATGTTTACCGCGCAAAAGACGGCGCCGACGATTACAAGGAAGACATATATGCTCGCCCGTTCATGACCAACTGGCTTGTCGGTGGGTCTTGTTTCGCTCCTGGCGGGAAGGGACTGAATGTGCCTATCGAACTGGCCCTGGCCGTCCACAGCGACGCGGGTTTTTCTAAAGACTATTCGTCTATCGTAGGCTCATTGGCCATATGCACCACAAATACGGGGAATGGCTTGCTTGCCTCGGGGTATTCGCGTCAAAAGTCGAAGCGACTTGCCAGTTTGCTTCTTGAAGATGCCGGTAATGACATCTCACGCACATACGGCCGATGGAACAAGCGTTACCTGTATGACAGGAACTATGCCGAGACAAGATGCCCCGATGTGCCGTCCGCCATATTGGAAACCCTGTCGCATCAGAACTTCCCTGACATGTATATGGGCTTGGATCCCAACTTCCGCTTCACTCTTGCAAGAAGCATATACAAATCCATTTTGCGCTTTAATTCTGAAACACATGGCAAACAGTACGTGGTGACGCCGCTTGCGCCTGAAAATGTATGTGCCGAGTTTCTTTCAGGTGATACGGTTCTGTTAAGATGGGACGCACATCCGGATATGACTGAACCTACCTCAATGCCGACATCATACATCCTTTACACCTCGACAGACGGATACGGCTTTGACAACGGAATACGTGTAAACGGTACGGCGTGCAAAATAAAGCTGGTGCCGAACACGCTATACAACTTCAAGGTGTCAGCCGTAAACGAGGGCGGTGAAAGCTTTACGTCTGAAGTCTTTTCCGCTTTGTACAATCCCGATGCCACTGAAACAATACTTGTGGTAAACGGCTTTCAACGCCTGGCTTCACCCGCACCAGTCAATGACAGTAACCGGCAAGGTTTTGACATGAGCATAGATCCAGGCGTGAGCTTTGGAAAGACATTGGGCTTTGCAGGCAAGCAGATATGCTTTGACAAAACAGAAATCGGCAAGGAAGGTGAAGGCGGATTGGGATACAGCGGCAACGAACTTGCAGGCCGTATTATCTCGGGCAATGACTTTGATTACATTCCGGTACACGCCGAAGCCATAATGAGCGCAAACAAATACAACATAGCAAGCTGTTCGAAATATGCCATCGGCAAAAACGTTACAGACCTGGACAGATATGGATGTGTCGACCTGATTTTCGGCTTGGAGAAAGACGACGGATATTCGTTGCGCAGATATAAAACATTTACGCCCGTTTTGCAATCCTATCTCACGGAATATGCGCGCAACGGCGGAAACCTTATTGTCAGCGGAGCTTATATCGCAAGCGACATGACGAGTAACGACGACCGGGAATTCATAAAAGAAATCCTGCATGTCTCCCCCAACGGTGTTGCCAGGCCGGGAAACAACAGCACGATAAGCGGCATGGGTACGTCGTTCGACATATATGCCACCTTGAATGAATTTAATTATGCAGCCACATCGATAGACTTGATCGAGCCGGTAAAGCCTGCGTTCTGTACGCTTACGGAGCACAACGGCAATTCGGTATGCGTGGCTTACGATGGCGGCGGTTACCGCAGCTTCACCATGGGATTCCCGTTTGAATGCATAACGTCAGCGAAAAAGCGGGCTGTTGTCATGAAAGGAATCCTGAACTTCATTTTCAAATGACTTCCGGGAATAAACAGAACGGGCTTGCCTTCATAAACAGCAAGCCCGTTTACATTATTCGTTCAATGTGATGTTTGACCTTACACGGCTTAAAGTCTCCGGAGTCATCTGAAGATAGCTGGCAATGTATACCAGAGGGGCACGCAACGTCAGTTGTGGAGATAGTTTGCACAGCTTCCTGTATCGGTCCTGTGCGGTCTCAAAACGTACCAGATCCGCATGTATCTGTGAGTTTATAAGAGATTCTTCGAGTATCTTCCTGTACAATATCTGTATGTTGACATTGTGCAATGCAACCTCCTCGAGCCTCGCCTTGGGCAGGGCGTACATCAGCACAGGCTCCAGCGCCTCTACCTGCAAGCGTGTAGGCTCCTCCTTGAAAAGGCTTTCTATGCACATTATCACCTCGCCTTCAGGAGCCATGTGCTCTGTCACGTCTTTTCCCTTTTTGAAGTAAAACTGGCGCACAAGCCCTTTCTCTATATAATAAATGTTCTTGCACACCTCGCCTTCTTTCAGTATCATGTCGCCCTTTGCAAACTTCATCTGCACAAGCACGCTTTCAAGGATGTCAAGCTCATCGTGTGTCATAGTGCTGTACTTACGTGCAAGCTCACGCGCTATGTCGCGTTTCGTTTTCAACATCTCTTTCATTCTTCCTCCTTTGCTTATGTCCGCCCCATGTCGGGCTAATCAAGTTTCAACACGGCAAGGAAAGCTTTTTGCGGAACTTCGACATTGCCTATCTGCTTCATCCGCTTCTTCCCCCTCTTTTGTTTTTCAAGCAGCTTGCGCTTGCGGCTGACATCTCCGCCGTAGCACTTTGCCGTAACGTCCTTGCGCACACACTTTATCGTCTCGCGCGCTATTATCTTCGACCCGATGGCCGCTTGTATCGCAATGTCAAACTGCTGCCTCGGTATGAGTTCCTTCAGCTTCTCGCACATGCGCCGCCCCAAGACTACGGCGTTGTCCTGGTGCGTAAGGGTAGACAGGGCGTCCACAGGCTCGCCGTTAAGCAGGATGTCAAGCTTTGCGAGCTTCGACGGGCGGAAGCAGTCTACATGATAGTCGAATGAGGCGTAACCCTTCGAGATGCTCTTGAGCTTGTCGTAAAAATCTATCACGATCTCGCCCAGCGGTATCATGAAGTGTAGCTCCACCCTGTTCCCACTGACATATTCTTGCTTTATGAGTTCTCCGCGTTTGTCAAGACACAGTTTCATGATAGGGCCAATATAATCTGCGGCCGTTATTATGGACGCCCTGATGTAAGGCTCTTCTATGTGGTCTATCATGGTCGCGTCGGGCAGTCCAGACGGATTGTGTACCTCCTTGGCGTTGCCCTGCTTGTCATACACCATGTATGAGACATTCGGAACGGTCGTGATGACATCCATGTCAAACTCTCTGTCCAGCCGTTCCTGCACTATTTCCATGTGCAGCAAGCCGAGGAATCCGCAGCGGAAACCGAAGCCCAACGCGACAGACGATTCAGGCGAGAACGTCAATGACGCATCGTTCAGTTGCAGTTTCTCAAGCGAGGCTCTCAGATTCTCATAGTCTGACGGGTCTATCGGATAAACACCGGCAAACACCATCGGCTTTACTTCCTGGAAGCCTGATATCGCCTTGTCGCAAGGATTGTTGACATGGGTTATCGTGTCGCCCACCTTCACCTCCTTGCTGTCCTTTATTCCGCTTATAATGTATCCCACGTCGCCTGTTCCCAACGAGGCACGAGGTATCATGTCCATTTTCAAGACACCTAGCTCGTCGGCCACATACTCCATACCCGTGTTGAAGAACTTTACCTTGTCGCCCTTGGCGATGCGCCCGTTCTCAATCTTGAAGTAAGCTATTATGCCGCGGAACGGGTTGAACACCGAATCGAAAATAAGCGCCTGCAACGGGGCATCGGCCTCACCCGACGGATGGGGAACACGCTCCACCACTGCGTCGAGAATGTCCTTTATTCCCTCGCCAGTCTTTCCCGAGGCGCGTATTATCTCGTCCCTGCCGCATCCCAGCAAGTCCACTATCTCGTCCTCCACCTCGTCGGGCATGGCCGAGGGCATGTCTATCTTGTTTATCACGGGAATTATCTCCAAGTCTTGCTCAAGCGCCATGTACAGATTGCTTATCGTCTGCGCCTGCACGCCCTGCGTGGCGTCCACCACCAACAGCGCCCCCTCGCAGGCCGCGATGCTCCTCGACACCTCGTAAGAGAAGTCCACATGCCCCGGAGTGTCGATAAGGTTCAGCACATACGTCTTGCCGTTGCGTGCGTATTCCATCTGTATGGCGTGGCTCTTTATCGTTATGCCGCGTTCGCGCTCAAGATCCATGTCGTCAAGCATCTGTCCCTCGGTTATCCTTATCGTGTCAGTGTATTCCAGCAGGCGGTCGGCCAATGTTGATTTGCCGTGATCGATATGCGCAATTATGCAAAAATTCCTTATTTCGTTCATCTATCAATCATTTTTGGGAACGCAAATATACAAAATAATGACGTTCAGTCCTAACATTTTGCATGTTTTTATGAATTAATCGAAAAAAACGGCATTCCTGAAAAAGATATTTCATAATTCCGCAAAAGAAATATACCTATTTAAATAATGTGTGAGCTCGGCATAAGAAATCTGTCCCCTCGGATTGCAAACTCGCAGGAACGAGACAAAATTACGAAATTCCCCCGAACCCCGTATATGTTTTTCCTTTCTTTCCTCTCCTTTTTGTGTCCCAACTGCCGGGCGCGCCCTTGTCCGCCGGGCTTCATGCCCCCGGACGCCGCCCCTGCCCCGGACGCCCGCCGGGCGAAGAAGACACCCATACATTCAGGATGGTGGGGGATGCTTCGCTTGCGACGGGCGAAGAGGAGGATTGAGAGGACGGAAAAGACGGATACGAAGGACTGGAGGAAGACATATCAGAAGGGACGAATACACCCTCCACGGTTTATCTTTCAATCCAGTTCTCAAGCCGGATGCCGGCATAGTTTTTAAAGTGTTTAAGATTTTCCGTTACCATAACCATGTCATTGACTATAGCCGTGCAACCTATCAACAAATCAAAATCGTCATCAGCCGGAGTGCCGGCCAAGCGCAGCCGGGCTTTCTCGGAAGCATACAAGTCAATGGCATCGCTTATAGGAAGGATATTTATATTTCCTTCGCCAGTTCATCGGCACTCAGCTCCGGATAGTCCTCGTCTTTCCATACGCCATAGAATTTGCCGGCAGATATGTGTGCTGGCTTAGCCTCTTCCGCATGTGCTTCTTCTATTAGTTTCTCTCCCAGCCACCGTTTGTTGCTTGCGCTGAGCGAGAACGTATGGATAAGGGCCAATAATCCTTCTAATGAAATTATTGCCTTCATATTGCTATACCTCCTTATTGATTGATAATCTGCCTACAAAGGTAAGAAATTTATTGGAATATCCTTCTTCTTTCGTCTCGTTTGTTTTCCTGTCTGTCAAAGAACGCGCAAGCCGAAAGACTGTGCAAATGAGCGCAGAGCCAAGCTTGCTTGGGCTATGCTGAATGCAGCCAGTCTTCAGTGAAGCTAACACAATGGCAAATTATGCTTGCATGAATTTGCAAATTGCCGAGGCGCAGCCGTTGTTCTGTAAAGAACGCTTTATCTTTTATTCTTTATCTTTGACAGGCTGGGAAACAAGCGTCCCGCCCTCCTCCACGGTGGGGAGAGGGGCGGGACGAAACGAATGGGGAGAACTTTTATGCCGTTCAAACTCCGGCAAGTTCTTCCATAAACTGATTTAACCGGATGACGTTTACTTTAGGAAAAGGTATCTTTTCCAATACCCGGAAGTGGGCATCCTCGCTGACAATGTAGTCCGCTCCTGCCACAATGGCGCAATCCACAAACTTATTGTCATCCGGGTCTTGCTCAATCAGGCGAAAACGGAAATGAGGGGTAAAGAACCGCGTGTACGGACTTCGGATGATTGCGTTAACGATATTGTGAGCCACAGCCGCATTGGCCACGCGCTCTATGATTTCCTCATACTCATCCACGATGTCATCGGTCACACACAGTTCATACTTTCCATCACGAAATGCCTGCCATGCTGAACGGTACGGGCTGTGTACCGACAACATCTGCACCAAACAATTGGTGTCCAATACCACTGCTCTTTTCATTCTCTGTACGGGGTGCGGTAATGGGCATTGCCCAATTCTTTTAATGTCTGTTCAGTCCATTTCCCGGACTGCCATAGCTTTTCCATTTCTTCATCTGCCCGTCGGGCATAAAACTCGGATACGGCATGTTTCAGCGCATCCAGTTCTTCGTCGCTCCGTATGTTTGCCATGATGTCGAGCATCTCCAGCTGTGCTTTGTTGAATACAGTTCTTTCCATAATCAGCTTTATTTCAATTTGTCACAGGGCAAAATTACGAAATATCTCCGAAACCTGTATATGTTTTCCTTTCTTTCCTCTCCTTTTGTGCCCCATCCTGCCGGGGCGCGCCCTTGTCCGCCGGGCTTCATGCACCCGGACGCCGCCCCTGCCCCGGACGCCCGCCGGGCGAAGAAGCCACCCAGCCATTCAGGATGGTGGGGGATGCTTCGCTTGCGACGGGCGAAGAGGAGGATTGAGAGGACGGAAAAACAGGATACGAAGGACTGGAGGAGGACATATCTGACGGGACGGAGGGAATATTTATTGCGTTATCTCGTTCCCACTTTCGTCATAGACATGACTGTCTGTTATCCGGGCGGTAGAGATGATGTTGTATCCTGCCGGCTTAGTCACATTCAACCCGCCTGCTCCGATATAGGATGCCTGAGAATAACCTCTTGTTGCGTGAATCGTCGAGTTGGATATAGTGATGTCGAACGCAGTTTGAATATTCGAACTGCTTCCATCGACTCCGCCTCCAATGGCGGCTGCTCCCATATTGTAGTTATCGCCGCTACCTTGGGCATATATGGTTGCATCACTGATACTGATGCTTTCCACTGTTCCTACACCGGCGGATCCGATTCCGGCAGCATAATCACCCACACCCACAAAACCTTCGCTTCTCGCCGTCAAGGTGACATTGCTGATAATGATGTTCCCACAAGAGTAGTTCGTGCCGTCGGAAGTGGAATAGCTGCCTATTCCTGCTCCACCTTTACGGCCTGTGGCTGTCAGCTCATCCTCCTCCCGGCTGCGCCCCGTGATGGTCACGCTGCAGCCCTGCGCCACATAGATGCCTGCGCCGTTGTCGCTGGAAACGGTGTTGCCCTCGCCCACCACATGGATAGTGGGGCTGGCATTGCCCGTGACGCTGATAGCATTGCCGCTGCTCACGCTGATGTTGGCATTCTCCAGATAGATAGTCGGCTTGCCTCCGGTGATATTGATTTGCTGGTTGAATATATCGCTCACCCTGTAATATCCATCATCGCTGATTGGAGAATTGTTCTCCGCAATAATTTCCGTTATCACCTCGCCCACAGTGAGGTCGATGGTGTACATATTGCCGCTTGCCAGCGTGGTTGGGAAACTCTCATTTATCGTAGCAGTTTGGCCGTTTATCCGGATAAAGTTGGTAGGGGTTATATCGTCCGGCACTACGTTGGCCTCCCAGCACTCGGTGCCGTCGGTGTAGGTGGTGTGCTTCATCTTTATCCAGTCTTGCGTGTCGCCGGCAATGGGAGCGCCTTCATTGTTCGTGCAGGTAGTGTAACCGTAGACTTCCACGCTCTGCGCCAGAGAGGCCTGCGTGCCGCTGAGCACCACACGCACCTTGACAAGCTGGTGCTTGAAGCCGAGGGTAATTTCATTGTTGTAGGTGGCGTTCTCCGCTGTGGCTTTCAGCACATAGACAAGACCATTTGACTGGTCGCTGAGGTTAACCGTCTCATCCGTTGGGTACCAGGCGGTGACAGTGGTGGGGGCGGTGCTTGTCCAGTAGAGCTGTCTGTCTGTTATCAAGTTTTTGTCGGCGTTCAGCGTATAGGTAGCGGTTTCATTGCCCAGCCGCACGCCTATCGTTTCCGTGCCGTTCCATTGCCATACGCTGCCCGTACCGTTATCGTTCTCCGCCACACGGGTCTGCGGTTCCTCTGCGCTCCACGGCTCCGCGCTGCTTTCCGCATCGAGGGTGACGCCGCCTATCTGCAAGGGGTATTCGCCGTAGGGCAGGGTTGCGTGTGTTTCCCCGGTGGGGATTGCCGTTTCGTCTTGCGTGCAGGCGGCGAGGGCCAGCAGGGCCGCCGTGGCAAGGAGGTGGATGTGTTTCTTCGTTTTCATGTCTTTTTTTTTACTCTTTTGGTTTAACATAATTGGCGCCACCGGCGGCCGCGACGCCGCCCGAAGGCGCGGGGGATGCGCGTCCCCCGTTCTTCTCCGCGCTTACTGCTGCCGCGCGGGGTGGCTTTGCTCCCGGCTTATCCCAGCGGATTTTCCGTCACGCCTTCGTCGTCCTGCTCGTCGTCGGGCGAGGCGACTTTGTCGGGATTGGCACCCATGGTCTCCACGTCTACCCAGAACACGTCGTTGCCCACGAGGTTGCGGGTGACGGCTCCGTTCTGCTGCACGTTGCGCTCGGGCAGGAACCGCACGCGCGTGGCGGTGATGCAGTCGGCGGTCACCTCTTCGGGGTTGTCCTTTCCGTTGCCTTCGGCCACGCATCCGTAGTAGAAGTAGCCCAGTCCCTCGATGTGCACCGTCCGTCCGGTGTTCATCAGGCTGCCGAGCACCTTGCCCAGGGCTGTCATCACGGCCTTGGTGTCGGCCTCGCTGGCGGTGGACATTTCGGCGATGCGTTCGCACACTTCGTCCATCTCCACGGTGCGGCCCACGGTGACGGTGCGGGGGTACCACTTGTCGTTAATCGCTTTCTGTTCTTTCTTAAAAAACGGCATAGTCACTATGTTTTAAGAAGTCCGAGAAATGCCCTCTTCTGCCTTCGTCCAGCCAAGGCGCCGCCTTCGTCCAGCCAAGGCAATGCCTCCGTCCAGCCAAGGCGCCGCCTCCGTCCAGCCGAGGCAAAAGGGGGGTTGCTGCCGGGTTCTCCGCCATCCCGGTTTGGCAGCCGGTTTTGTTGCAGCCACCGGCCGGGGCTGTGTCAGTTGTTCGGTACGAGGGTTGGCGGGGTGTTCGGGTCGTCAGTATGCCAGTAGTAGGCAGCATTCGTGCCGAGGGCGGTGTTCATGGCTTCGGTGGCGGTCTGCCAGGTGTGGGTGGTGCCGTCAACCTTGTAGAGGCCGGTTCCTTCACTTGAGTTATAACCATTCAGGCTGATGTCGCCCGGCGTGGCACCGATGCTTTCGGGCAGGCCTCGCTGCTTGATATTCACCACTATCTTGGCGGTCTGGTGATAGAAAGTAAGGTTGGGTGTCTGGCCGAAATTCACGGCCTTGGATTCACTGCAGAGCAGGTCGCCTGACTGATAGTCTGCATCGCTGCTTTGGTCTTCCTCCACGCTCCAAGTCCAGTCGTTGCTTTCCGCCATGATATTCGGGTAAAGGCCCAGCACGGTGACGGAACCTGGATTTGTCCAGTAGTAGTCGCCGGACATGTTGCCTTTGTCGTCCACCATATAGTCGTACCAATCTGTACCGTCTCCGTCGGTTACTTGCAGGGCTATCGTCTCATTGCCGTTCCACCGGTTGTCCACGGTGGCGCGGGTGTCGGCACTGCCCTCTATGGCGGCGGTCAGCGTCAGCGGCTGCGTGCCGTCGGGCAGCGTTCCCTCATCGTCCCGCGTGCAGGCGGTGGCCGCAAGGAGCAGGGCGAGTGCCGAGAATGTATGTATGGTATATCGTTTCATATCGTCCTGTTTTTACTTCTTCTTCAACACAGGCAGACCGTCGGTGCCGGGCTCCCATTGGTAGGCGTTGTCGGTAAGGGCTTTATTCATGCCATCAACAGCGGTCTGCCAAGTGGTTGTACCTTCCACTTTCGTGGTTTCGCCCGCACCTTCCGAAGTATTATAGCCAATGCCATTGCTAATCTCCTCACCGCTCCAGTAGCAGGCGGTGATGTTTCCATAATCAGAAATGAAATTCGTATTACTCCCAGCTATGCCGCCTATTCTGCCTCCGGTTATCGTACCGCTGAACCAGCAGGCGGTGATGGTGCCCAGATTGGTCGCTGCGATACCCCCGACGTCACCATTATTAGCCGTATTCTTCAGTGTCCCCGTTACGGAGCAGGCGATGATGGTGCCGCCGTTACCATGGGCTATTCCGCCCATTGCCGTAACGCCGTTGTAGGTCACATCTTTCAGCTGTAGGTTCATGACCTTTCCATCACCGTTGATATTATGGAATAATGCTGCCGCATCCTCTGAAGGTGAGATGGTCAGTCCCGTGATGGTATGCCCCTGTCCGTCGAAAATGCCGTTGTAGCCTCTGGACATACCTATCGGCGTCCACTCCTTGCCCGTGAGGTCGATGTCGGCGGTCAGGGTGCAGTTCAGCGATGGGTCGCTTTGTGCGGCTTCGTTCCATTCCATCAGGCCGTCTGGTGTATAGACGGAGTAGGTATGGGTGTCGGAGTCGTAAGAGTATCCCAAATCCTCTGCATTGCCTGTCTCGCCGCCGCCGTTAGCCCAGCCGCCGATGGTGCAGCCTACCAGTTCCAGTCCCTTGGCGGTGACATAGACGGTGTAGGTGTAGCGGCTGTTGGCCTCCAGCGCCACGTCGTTCTTCGGGCGGAAGTAGAAGGTGCCGCCGTTCAAGTCCACTTGGATGAAAGGCGTGTTTGCCTTCACGGTCTGAGGGGCGGTCAGTGCCTCGTAGCTGTTTCTGCTTGCGTGGTAGGTCTTGATGACAGTCGGATTTTCATTATCGGCTGACAGGCTCGTCAGGCTCACCGTGGCACCATCCACGCTCGTGATGCCTGTGCCGGGCTTCAGGTTGATTGTCACCCGCGCCGTGCGGTGGCTGAACTCCAAAGTCGGGTTGTCGAACTGCACGGTCTTGTCGATGGCAGCGATGAAGTCGCTGGCTGCAAAGGCGTCCTGTGTGCTTTGGTCTTGTTTCACCACCACGGAGGGCATGGCTGTCAGGAGATTGTCCCCGTCATCTTTGCAGGGCCACCATGCGCTGACGGTGATGTCCTCGCGGCTCGTCCACCAGAACGGGTCGGTGTCGCGGCTCAAGGTGGCGGTCTTCTTCTCGGTGTCAGTGGTTGTCACGCTGTACTCCTTCACCATGCCGCCCACGCTGAGGGCTACGGAAGTGACTCCGTCCCAGTTGCCGTCCACGGTGGCACGGGTGGATGCCGGGGTTGCCACGGCCTGCAGACCGGTGGCGTTGATAATCAAAGGGTATTCGCCTTCGGGCAGACGGGTGTCATCCGCCAGTTCGTCCTGCGTGCAGGCGGTCGCCGCGAGAAGCAGCACCGCCGCACAAAGTAATAAGTTATGCTTCATTTTGCTCATAAGTTAATATTTCAGACTTATGAGCGTCGCTTTGAGAGATTGTGTGGGGAGGTTATTCCAATGGATAAAGATTGTTCTTCACCAAATCGTAGAAGGCATTGACCAGCTGCCGGGCATTGGGGTTGTCCCGGTGTATGTACAAGGACACATACAGCATGTAGCCATCCGTGGCCGACGAAGCATCGTATTTGCATATGCTTCCGTCGTTGTATTGCATGAACCAGCGTGAGAACAACATTTCCCGCTTTTGCTCTTTCCCGTCGAGGTTGTCGCATATCATAATCATGGCATTCTCGTTGCGGCTGAAGAATTGCCGCAGGATATGGATGATGGTCAATGCGATGCGCTTGTCTATGGGATGGGGAGTATCTTCCTCCGGTTCGATATTGAACGTATAGACGTTGGCAAATGCCGGATGATAGCAGGAATAATCAAGGAAATAGGCATGGTAAGTGATGCCATGCCTTGTTGTGAAAGAGTAGGTCAAATCCGCTTCTTCCGCAATCTCATAGGGGTGTAGCGAATTTGATTCCACGTTGTTCTGCCAGTTTTTTCAAGTCCTCGCCTTTCTGAATGCAACGGCGGATGGCGCGCTTGTCCTCCAACATGCGTTGGAAAATGTTTGCCTTTTCTTTGATTACATTCTTCTTATCCATAAGCGTATATCTTAATCTCTGGGCAAAGGTAATGCTTTTTCTTGAGAATTCGTCTCCTCCTCACACAAATCTTTCAAAGAACGCTCTTGTTTTATAACCTGTTAAGTTCTCAGCTTAGAGGTCGGCACCCACTTCTCCGAGGTCTATTTTGTTCCACGCCGCAATCGTGGCTTGGCTGACTTCAATGCCTCTATTGCGTACCTTGACGGTATAGGTATAGTTGTTGCCTGCCTGCAGTGCGCCTTCGGGGATGTTGAGTGTGGCTTTATATCTCTCGCCGTTGTATTTCACATACAATGGCAGGGCTGTCACTGTCTGCGGGAAGAGGATGACCGACGAGGTGAGCTGGCTGCCTATCGGCATATCAAGATTGGCTGCCTGTGCACCATCATCTGTCTTGGCTATGCCGGTAGTGGTGTCGAAACTGCCCGTCAGCACCAGTCCGGAGAGCGTGTAACTTTCAGGCTGAATAGCAGAGAAGCTTACGCCATCGCCTGCCACGAAGGTGAGGGTAATCTGGCTCATGCAGTGGTGGAAAGAACAGTCCTTGCCGCCTGCCTTGGTGCCGTCGGTGAAGTTCACCGTAGGATTGTGCGTGCTGGCTGTGGCTCCGGTGGCATAGAGGAAGTCTATCTTCGGCTGGTTCTTCTGCGCCTCGCCGTCAGTGGTGGCCTTCAGCGTCTTGCCGTTCTCGTCGTATGGATAGTAGGCACGAAAGACAACTTCTTCGGTCGTGTGGAAGTAGATAGGCTCGCCGTCTTCCTTGAACGTCCCGCCGTTCATGATGTAGGGTACGTTGTCATACTGGGTGCCGATGCCGGTAAGACCGATGCGGTCGTTTTCATCCCATGTGGTGCCGCTGGCGCGGGTGGCCACCGCATTGGAAATTTCGGCGTTGATGCGTGCTGCCACGGGACCGTTGTCTGTCACTTCGTTGTCGTTGGTGCAGGCTGCCAGGCTGAGGGCAAGCGCTGCGAATGCAAAGATTCTTGTCTTCATCTTGTTAATTACTAAATGTTGGTTACTAAATTATTTGATTATACATTATTTATTCATTCGATTACATTTCCGCGTCTATGCCGCCGCTGTCTATCGTTTCCCAGCCGGTGATGGCGGCTTCCACCCCGGCTTCTGTCGGAGTCTCGGCCATGGTGCCGCCAAGGGCGAGCGGACGGGTCTTGTCCGCGTTAAAGCCATCAAGTGCTTCGGTAAGGTCGCTCTCAAGAGTTGTGGGCTTCGGATTGCCGTCGGCATAGGTCAGCGTGGCGGTAAGGGCTTGCCGCTCCCAGATGATGCCTAGCAGCCGAACGGTGGCAGTCCATTTGCCGGCATCGGCACCGGAAGTTATCTTCGTGAAGTGCAGGGTTACATTCGAGGGCGCGCCGTAGGTGCCGGTGGCGAAGTCGAGCGTGCCGGCCGCTCCGCCCAGACTGCCCTCGATGTTCTCTATCCTGTCAGCCGCGTCGCCCGTAGGCTCGACGACGAGGGTCAGCTCGCGCGTCTGCTGCAGCATGGTGGCAGTCAGTTCATAGTCGGTGTCGGCCTCAATGGTTACTTCCTGCACGGAGGTGAAGAGCCATCCGGGGGTGCCTGTTATGGACGCTCCTACCCCATCGCCGGCCTCGGCCACAGTGGCCTTAGTGCCATTGACGGAAATACCGTCAGGAATGTTGTATGCGGCCAACGTGTATCTGCCGGGAGTGAAAAGACGGTCAGGCTCATGGACAGGCGATGTCTCAATACCTGTATAATCACCCATTGCCAACATCCACTCGGCAGGCACATCCACGCCCTCGCCACGATTGCTCCAATCGGCGGTGACGGTGATCTTCCCGTGGTCGGGATGGTTGGTTTCATGATCGTTACCACAACAAGCCGTAAACGTCAACCCCGTGACGAAACAGCAAATCATCATATCAGAAATTTTCATAATGTTAAGTGTTTTCGTAACTAATTATGCCAATTAGTTACAATTGGCAGAATTAGAGACAACATTGTGCCCGGCATAGCTATTATTTTTCACAAACAGCGGAAATAGCCTTTGTAGGGACATAATTCATTACACTGGTGTCCCAAGAAAACCATTAACAATTCGTCTAAGTATTTGAAAATATGCACATTACAAGTAAAAAGTCGTGCGGAGGATTTTAAAATGCGATAAAAAACTAATTTTGCGTCAAATATCAAAATGACACAAAATGACTCAACCCCCTTACATTTTCAACCAACTCGTCCAATGGCTTTTACGTGCTTGACAAGGCTTATGTGAAGACGTTGGGGATGGCGGCCATACGAAAAAGCAAAGGGCTTTTTCGTAGTAAGGCGGAAAAGGAACATGGTGTACTCGGTTGTCGGCGGCGGCACATCCACCGGCGGCCCCGTCATGGCCGACATGCCAATAAGGTTTACAAGCCGATGGGCGAGCCAGGGGTATCCGTGGAATTTGCGCATGGTGACATTCTACGTCAAGGACAAGAACGAAACGATGCAGTTCATGACCAACAATTTCGACATACCGCCAACGACCGTGGCCTTTCTTTATAAATACAGGTGGCAAATCGAGCTGTTTTTCAAATGGATGAAACAACACATGAGGATTGTCTCGTTCTACGGGACATCGGCCAACGCCGTGATGATACAGATATACAACATATTGCCTGCTCGCGCTCGTGGCAGGGGCAATTGGGTATAAAGGCGGCCTGTATGACTTCTCAAATCTTGTCAGCGTTTCCTTGACAGAGAAGATTGGGATAAAGGAGCTTGTCGCAAGGTTTGAAAAAGAGGGAAATGAACAATGACGGGAAAGACGGAATTTGGCCGTCATTGTTTGATTGATAACATTTTGTCACTTTATATGGGCTAAAACAGTACATCTCACAACTGTTAAATTTTTCTTGGAACACCAGTGTAATGAATTATGTCCGCACGTTCTGAAAGAACGTTTTTGGGCAAATTTACTCATATAATACGCCTCTCCGCGGCGTGCGGACATAATGAATCATAAAGGATTGTTCCTTATGCCGAACTCACGACGTTGTATTATCAACTAAAATAATTCCAAACATGCAAACATCTTCAATAAAGGCAACCGACGACACGGAAATCGAAGTATTTGAAAATACTTTTAAAACCATATCAATATCCATATTGTGCCTTATATTCGCCGCCTGTGGCATATTCATCATTGCAGACGAACAGTGCGGAATCGCCACGAAGATGATAGGCGGATGGCTCAACATTCTGTTTTTCGGTCTCGGCGGCCTGTTTATTCTCGGCTCGACATTGTATAAAAAGATGGAGCGCATACCTTCCTTGATCATACGCGACGACTGCGTATGTGTCTATGTTCAGATTAAAAACAAATATGATGTCATCATGTTCAGTGACATTGACGGCTTCCGCCTAACAAAACTTTACAGGACAAAAATGATTTTGATTGACTACAAGCCGGCGACCATGACCAAAGAGCTTGAGCGGAGCAGCCCAATAATCCAATACCTTATGGCTTCCAGCCTCAATACAGTCAATGCAATAAAAAGCATTTCGACAACTAACCTGGCCGTAAGCACTGAAAACTTATGCACAATCTTGAACAGCAAGATCAAGAAATAGCGTAAGTCCGGCATGATGGCTCCCATCACGCCGGACCTGTTACACACATCCTTGGCTCTCGCGCAAATGTCAGCAATGGAACGAGCCGCGTACAAGCCGCTCCATAAGTTTAGAGTCTTGCTCGGCCTTTGCACGCAAGCCTACGTCATCCAGGCTGCGCAGCCTGCCTATTATTCCATTTATCATGCGCGGCGTAAACACTCCGCCGGCCTCGTATATTTCACGATGGCGTTCGAGCCAACCGGCAGACGCCACACAACAATCAGGCAACTGCTCGAACTTGCCGTTGTCGCTACCACTTTCTCCTAATCCCACATACTTGTCAGCCGCTATGCCGAGAGCCTTGGCCTCGTCCATCTCCAACCCGTAGCGGCAAGCCACGCACAAGCCGGCCATAAGCTGATAAACGTCGGCCGAAGCGTCGGGCGAACGCATCTCTACTGTCTGCTTCCGCGTTGTGTCGCCATTGGCTTCCTGCTCCAGGCGGTTGGCCTGCACACACATGTCCTTGTCTGAAGTCCAGCCCAACGGCACTCGCACGAGCACGGAACGGTTGCAGTCGCCCCAGCAAACGCTTGTCGGGGCTTCCTGATGCGGTACAAGTCGGAAGTAAGAGACAGGAGTCTTGTTGCCGAAAGCGGTGATCGACGGGGCCAGCTCCATCATCCCGGCTATGGCACGGCGCGCCTCGGCTGACAACTTGCCGCCTGCTGTCATGCAGTTACGGCCGTTTTTCATAAGCCTCATATGGACATGCAGCCCCGAACCGGCTTTGCCGGCGGTGATTTTCGGGGCGAACGTGACATCAAGACCGTATTCGTATGCAAGATTGCGTATCACCCACTTGGCCAACACCAACTGGTCGGCCGCACTCTCCACCGGACACGGCAGAAACTCTATCTCGTTCTGCTCGTACACCTTGCCGTCTTCAGTGAAGTTGCCCACCTCAGAGTGTCCGTATTTGATTTGTCCGCCTGTCTGCGCAATATACTCCATGCATTTCTTGCGGAACTCACCCAGCTTGGCGAACGGTCCCGACTCATGATAGCCCCTCTGGTCTACAGCCGGATACATGCCGTCGTCTTCGGCTATTACATAATACTCCAGCTCTCCCATTGCCTCATATGTCATGCCCGTTGAAGCAGTGAATGCCTCAGCGGCACGGTGCAACGTCTGCTCCGGCGAACAAGCGAACGGTTGCCCGTCTTTGTCGAAAAAAGAGCAGAGCAGGCACAATGTGGGTATTTCGGAGAACGGACTGACAAACGCAGTGCGGAAACGCGGCATCACATAGAGGTCGCTGCTCTCGGCCTCGACAAACGAGGGGAACAGGCTGGAACCGTCAACCCTCTCGCCGTATGTAAGGATTGTCTCGAGATAGGCAAGGTTGTTTATCATGAAATTCAAAGTCTTCACCCGCCCGTCTTCAGCCGGATACATGAAATCTATCATCTCGACACCCTTGTCGCGGACAAAGGCAATGATGTCGGCCTTCGTCAATTCAGATGCAGTTTTTTGGAAATACGCCACTAAGCGGTTGGCGTTCATCTCGACAGTTTTGTCCATAAACATAACGATTTAAGGTTTTTCTTAAAAAACACACAGACCCGTGTCACGGCATTTATTCAACAATGGAAAGAAGAAACATGCATGCCGTGCACATGCCCGTTGAACTTTCGCAAAGTTAAGCAATTTTGCCCCATGCCGCAAATTTAAGGCGAATTATTTTCATTGAGGAGCAAAGGACTGTAATACCCGCCACGCTTACTGCGTCTTGACAAAAAAACACGAATATCGCCACATTGATTACCATCTGATTTCCGTTGGGCATTCATACGTGCGACATTCGAAAACAAGACATAATTGGACGGAAATAACGCAAGGAAAAGTGTGCACACGCAACACCCTGTCATACTGCATTATACGCAGAACGGCAACCAAGATGTGCAATAAAGACGACCGCCAAAAGCAACGAATATGGCAACTACATGATGTAAAGGCCATCCTTAAGAGGTGAAAACACGCCCTTTACATGGCGTAATGACGGCCTCCACCTTTCCCAAACACGGCAAATTGCAACATGAAAGACCGTGTCTCACAGCATAAAAGACGGTCTTTCACACCATCATAAAGAGCGTTTCATACAAAAAGAATCCTATTTCAATACGATTCCCCGACATTTCCGGAATGACGTTTTGACATGTAAAAAGCGATAACACCATACAACTTGCGAAATTGGGAATTGCAATAAAATGAGCAAAACCCAGTAAAAACCGTTGAAAAAATTTGCATTTTAATTTAATTTAATTATCTTTGCAACAAACAAAAATAACTAAAACCTACGTGAAAACCATACAGTAAATTATGACAGAAAAAAGAGTTTACACCTTTGGCAACGGTAAAGCCGAAGGAAAAGCAGACATGCGAAACCTCTTGGGAGGCAAAGGAGCAAATTTGGCCGAGATGAACCTTATCGGAGTGCCCGTTCCCCCGGGTTTCACAATCACCACAGATGTATGTAATGAATATTTCGAGAAAGGCAAGGACGCAGTAGTAGCCCTGCTGAAAGACGACGTAGCGGCTTCAGTGCATCACGTTGAGGAACTGATGAACTGCAAGTTCGGCGACGTTGCCAACCCTCTGCTCGTCAGCGTGCGCTCAGGTGCACGCGCATCCATGCCGGGCATGATGGACACGATATTGAACCTCGGCCTTAACGACGAAGTTGTCGAGGGCTTGGCAAAAAGACAGGCAACGAACGTTTCGCATACGACAGCTACCGCCGCTTCGTACAGATGTACGGCGACGTGGTGCTGGGAATGAAGCCCGTAAACAAGGAAGACATCGACCCGTTTGAGGCCATCATACAAAAAGTGAAAGCCGTGCGCGGCATAAAGCTTGACAACGAAATGAGCGTAGACGAGCTGAAACAGCTCGTAACCCTGTTCAAGGAAGCCATAAAAAGCCAGACAGGCAAAGACTTCCCCAACGACCCGATGGAACAGCTGTGGGGTGCCATCTGCGCCGTGTTCGACAGCTGGATGAACGAACGCGCAATCCTCTACCGCAAAATGGAAGGAATACCGGCCGAATGGGGCACGGCAGTTACGGTAATGGCGATGGTATTCGGAAACATGGGCCCGACATCCGCTACTGGCGTATGCTTCAGCCGCGACGCGGCAACGGGCGAAAACAGCTTCAACGGAGAATACCTTGTCAACGCGCAGGGTGAAGACGTTGTAGCCGGAATACGCACACCACAGCAAATCACAAAAGAGCGCTCAATCAAATGGGCACAGCAGCAAGGCATATCAGAAGAGGAACGTGCCGCCAAGTATCCGTCAATGGAAGAGGCCATGCCCGAGATTTACGCCCAGCTCAACGCACTGCAGGAGAAACTCGAACACCACTATCACGACATGCAGGACATGGAGTTCACCGTACAGGAAGGCAAACTCTGGTTCTTGCAGACACGTAACGGAAAACGCACAGGCACAGCAATGGTGAAAATAGCCATGGACTTGCTCCGCGAAGGCGAGATAGACGAAAAGACGGCTCTTCTGCGCTGCGAGCCCAACAAGCTTGACGAACTCCTGCACCCGGTATTCGACAAGGAAGCACTGAAGAGCGCAAAAGTACTCACAAGAGGACTGCCGGCATCTCCGGGAGCCGCCTGCGGACAGATTGTATTCTTCGCCGACGACGCGGCCAAGATGCACGCCGAAGGCCACCGCGTAGTAATGGTGCGCATTGAGACCAGTCCTGAAGACCTTGCCGGAATGGCGGCCGCCGAAGGCATCGTTACCGCACGCGGCGGCATGACATCCCACGCAGCGGTCGTAGCTCGCGGTATGGGCAAATGCTGCGTATCGGGAGCAGGCGCACTGAACGTAGACTACAAAGCACGCACAGTAGAAATAGACGGAACCATACTCAAAGAAGGCGACTATCTGTCAATCAACGGCTCTACCGGCGAAATCTATCTCGGCGAAGTCAAGACCAAACCGGCTGAAGTGACAGGCGACTTTGCCGACCTTATGAAACTGTGCGACAAATATACAAAACTGGTTGTACGCACCAACGCCGACACTCCGCGTGACGCAAAGGTGGCACGCAACTTCGGAGCCGTAGGTATCGGTCTTTGCCGCACGGAGCACATGTTCTTCGAAAATGAAAAGATCAAAGCCATGCGCGAGATGATACTCGCTGACACTGTAGAAGAACGCGAAAAGGCACTCGACAAACTGCTGCCCTACCAAAAACAAGACTTCTACGGCATACTGAAAGCAATGGACGGATATCCTGTCAACATACGTCTGCTTGACCCGCCTCTGCATGAGTTTGTTCCGCAAGACCTTGCCGAGCAAGAGATCATGGCCAAGGAAATGGGTATCACCGTACAGAAGATACAACAGCGCGTAAACAGCCTGAGCGAACACAACCCGATGCTCGGACACCGCGGCTGCCGTCTTGGCAACACATATCCCGAAATAACGGCCATGCAGACACGAGCTATTCTTGGTGCGGCCATACAGCTGAAGAAGGAAGGATTTGATCCACATCCAGAGATCATGGTTCCGCTCATCGGTATCGTAAACGAGTTCGACGTTCAGGAAAAGGTCATACGCCAAACTGCAAAGCAATTGTTTGAGGAGGAAGGCGTAGAAATACCTTTCCGCGTGGGCACAATGATTGAGATTCCACGTGCAGCGTTGACGGCCGACCGCATTGCAGCAAAAGCAGAATACTTCAGTTTCGGTACTAACGACTTGACACAGATGACTTTCGGCTACAGCCGCGATGACATTGCAAGCTTCTTGCCCGTATATTTGGAAAAGAAGATATTGAACGTTGACCCGTTCCAGGTGCTCGACCAGAATGGCGTAGGCCAACTCATCAAGATGGCAGTTGACAAGGGACGCTCTACACGACCCGAACTTACATGCGGAATCTGCGGCGAACACGGCGGTGAACCGTCGTCTGTGAAGTTCTGCCATAAGGTTGGACTGAACTATGTAAGTTGCTCACCGTTCCGTGTACCTATAGCACGTTTGGCTGCGGCGCAGGCGGCTGTGGAGAAATAAAATCACAAAAAGCAATAAATAATATGGTGCGCATCATGTAATTATAATGCGCACCATATTATTTATGCCATTCCTACAACTGAAACAACAAACTGCCTAAACAACAAGCCTGCGGCATGACAGCATTAGCAAGATGGCAACCAATCTTCAGACTGGATTGTTCTTGTTGAATATTGCCATTCTTCGGTCAAGCTCTCCAATTTGCCGGTCTTCAACAAATGATGTACATATACGCAGACCCTGCTGACAGCTGCCCGTGGTAGAAAGGCAAATAGCGCTGACTCCATAATACATTAGCTCATGCGCCAACTGTCCGCCAGTCATACCAGGATAACCGATTGTAAAATAAAAACCGTCTGCAATATCTTCATCCAAGTCTTTGTCATATACAATATGGAAACCATGTCGCAAGAACAGCTCTTTCAACTTGTGGGCACGCACGCCATATACGCTTACATCATGCCGGAAATCGTATATACCGTCAGACGCAGCCTTCATCATCGCAGTCATTGCGAATTGAGCACTATGACTTGTTCCTGACGACAAAGCATAAAGCATGCGCGTTGAATACACCAATCCGAAAGGCAATCCCTCATAACGGATATCCAAATCACCATAATGACGCTTGAACAGTTTGTCGCTTATACAAACCACGCCAATACGCTCGCCTGCATAACTAAATGCCTTACTCCCACTAATAAACAACATGTAATTATCTGTGTAACGAGCTACGGTGGCCTGATAAGGCGGATGGAAAGGCGTGCTTAATTGTTTGCGGAAGTCCATGGCAAAATAAGCAAGGTCTTCCATTACAATTGTGTCATATTCAGTGGCCAACGTTCCTACAGTCCTCAATTCATCTTCTCCCAAACATATCCATGAAGGATTATTGGGATTGCTGTACACAATGGCACATATATTGCCATGGCGCAAATACTCTTCAAGCTTAGGACCAAGCTTGTCACCACGGAAGTCATAGACATCAAACGTCTCATATTTAACACCAAGCACTTGCAGTTGCATCTTTTGAACAGGGAAGCCCGGATCTATAAAAAGCACAGTATCTTTATGCTTGTCTGCCTGAGAACAAGTAAGAAAGGCAGCAAATGTTCCTTGCATACTTCCACATACAGGCACACAACTGTCAGACGACACGTTTACACCGATAAACGCTTTAACAAAACGGGATGCTTCCTTTTTCAACTCAGGATTGCCTTGTATGTCTGGATATGAATGAGCAATGCCTTCGCGTAAAGACTTGATTTGCGCATCAACGCCTATCTTAGAAGCTGGAAGTCCAGGAATACCCATTTCAAATTTAATGAATTCGACTCCAGACTTATCTTCCGCATAAGCGGCCACGGCTTTCACCTCGCGAATTGTAGCTTTTTCAAAATCCTGTATGCCTAAATCATAAATGGCCTTGTCAATAAGCTCTTTATTTATTGGTGTGTTCATACTGTTAAGGAATTACTAATTACGCTGTTGTTTATTCCTATTTCAACAGCCTTAATGTTAGCCTCGACAACACTTTCTCCTTTACGGGCAAATACGGTTTTGACTGCTTGTTCTATCTTGTTATGGTCTATGCCGACAGCCTTTATGGCCGCACCAAGCAATACCATATTGGCCGAACGTGGAACCCCGTTGTCTTTGGCAAGTTTTTCAATGTCAATCATTACGACATTGCTTAATTGTAAATATTCAGTTCTAATCCGCTCTATATCAGGATAGTTGGGGATATTGACAAACGGTACGCTTGAAGTTATTATCCAGCCATTCATTTTATTTAGATACGGCAAATAGCGCAATGCTTCCATTGGCTCCATGGAGATAATGACATCCGCCTGTCCGTAAGATATCAAATCACTATGAATCACCGACGATGAAATACGCAGATTGCTCTGCACATCACCTCCACGCTGTGACATGCCATGCACTTCTGCCTGCTTTATATTCAAGCCGTCTTTCATTGCAGCTTCACCAATCACTGTAGCAATTGAGAGGATGCCTTGTCCTCCAACTCCACAAAGTATTATATCTGTTTTCATCTCATTTGCCTCCTTTCTGTCTTTTCTCCCTCAAATGTCTTTGTAATGTCTGCATACACTCACGGCATGGAATTATAACACTTACACCATGATAATTTATCTCGTCACATATAGTCTTTTCTATTTCCGGCATGTTTTTAGGTAAAGGAACAACGGTTTTGAGATGCTCCACATTCATTCCTAAGCCTTGACATATGGCTTCCAGTTTGTTAGTTCCGGCCGAGTCCTGACCACCAGTCATTGCTGTTGTCAGATTGTCGCTTATTATTACAGTTATGTCGGCATTCTCATTGATGGCATCAAGCAGCCCTGTCATGCCTGAATGAGTAAAAGTAGAATCTCCTATAACCGCAACAGCCGGCCACTGTCCTGCATCCGCAGCACCTTTTGCCATTGTTATGCTGGCTCCCATGTCTACCGTAGAATGCAACGCACGATATGGCGGCAAAGCGCCAAGTGTATAACAGCCAATATCACCGAACACACGTGCATTGGGATATTCCTTCAATACATCGTTTAACGCCGCATACACATCCCTATGGCCACAGCCTTGGCATAACGCAGGCGGACGGGGTACTGTGTTATCACTCTTGGCATACCCTTCACAGGCATTCAACCCTAAAGCCTTTTTCAGAATGTCTGGATTAAGCTCTCCTGTACGCGGCAAGTCACCTGTAAATTTTCCTTTTATCAAGGCATTACCCGGCATTATTCCGTTTAAGGCATCTTCAATGAATGGCTGTCCTTCTTCAACAACAATAACACAGTCACATTCTTCCGTCAATCTACGTATCAACCCCTTAGGCAGTGGATAATGACATATTTTCAAAACAGGGAAAGGACACCCGTCTGGATAACACTCATTAAGATAGTTTAAACCAATGCCGCTTGCTATAATGCCAAGCGAATGGTCTGACGCATCTGAATAGCCATTATATCGGCTTTCCACGGCATCCTGTTCGAGTTTGGCCTGTAGAGACGTCACAATGTCGTTACGGCGACGCGCCATAGCAGGCAACAACACCCAATCGTTTGGCATCGCATCATAATTCAAACGATTTTGCTCCCTTGGCGTTTCGTTGATTTCAACAACAGCCCTACTATGCGCCATTCTGGTTGTCACGCGCAAAAGAACTGGCAAATGTATGCTTTCACTATAGTCAAAGGCAAAATGCACCATGTCGTAAGCTTCCTGCTGACTTGAAGGCTCAAGACATGGAATCATCGCAAATTTTGCATAAAAACGACTGTCCTGCTCATTTTGTGACGAATGCATCGAAGGATCATCGGCTACCAATACTATCACACCTCCGTTGGTTCCTGTCATTGCTGAATTCACAAAAGGGTCGGCACAGACATTCAAGCCGACATGCTTCATGCAGACCAGCGCGCGCTTGCCCATGAACGACATGCCAAGAGCTTCTTCCATAGCCGTTTTTTCATTAACAGACCATCTTCTATGAATATTGCGTTCCTTGGCAACAGGTGAATTCTGAATGTATTCAGTTATCTCTGTAGATGGCGTTCCAGGATATGCGTAAACACCACTCAGTCCTGCATCGATGGCAGCTTGGGCTATTGCTTCGTCTCCCAATAACAACTTTTTCATCATATTAGATTTTAACAACTATTTCGTTTGTATGTTTTTCATTCGGAAGAATATTGTTTGTCCAACAAGCATTCCATAATGACAGAAAGCCTGCAGGACAAACAACATTAATCAAATCACTTTATTGTGACCTTGAGCGGTGTGCGTATAGCGTCAAGAGTCTCCTCCGCGCGCAGTTTCCATTCATTCATTGTCCTGACATCGTTCTTGCTCCATGCCGAACCGAAATAATATGTATATTTCGTGCCAGGCTTATACGTCAGCATCCCTACTCCATGTCCTGAATTTCCGTTTGACGGAGTGTCATACATCATAGCCTTGGTCGCATTTACGCCATCAGGGAACAGTACTCCCACATAAATCTGGAAATTCTGCTTCGTCGGATTGTCCGTCGGGTCAGCGTAAAGCACATAGTCGCTGCCATAGAGCACGCTCTTGGTGTCTTCGCTATGTATAACCACGCCAGCAACCATGTCACGTGAATCCGTCAAACCGTCATACCACACTGTCATTCTATTGAAGTTGCTTCCTTTGTCACAGCTTATTATACGGTGTTCTACAACGTTCTTGTCGTTGCCTATTGCAAAAGGATTGTATTCCAGTTGCACGGTGAAACGCAGCGGCCCGTTGTCCAGAATTTTATACGTCTTGTAACAATAAGGCAACACCATCTCTCCATCGTTCATCAGTGCGGGCGCACCACAACCCAGCGTAGGGCCAACCTTATAGCAGTCAAGTCCATAACCATGGTCGAAGTGATAAGTTGTTTCCTGCTGCATCTCAATGGCCTCGGCGATTTTTCCTGCCTTCTTAAGTTCTTCTATTTTCGCATGGTTTGACAATTCTGTGTCATAACGCTTCTCCACTTCAAGGTCAGGAGTGTTTTTAAGCCACACGTCTATGCCGTAAGCCTTCTCGCCTGTACGCTGCAAAGCCGGCCCGTATACGCGGTAGGCAGTCCTGTCGTTTTCCCATGCGATGTCATCCACACGCTCTGGATATTGCTTTCCGCATACATACGTTTTCATGGCCTTTGGCGTTCCCGGTGTTATGGTAAAGTCAGCTGTGCCGTTAGGCCTTACGCTTGCGTCAATGAGCAGTTTGCCGTCAAATGTCAGTTGGAATGGCACTTGCTGCCCAAGAGCGTTCTTCACTATGAATTGTCCACCTTTCCGTATTCCGAGCCTGGCGTAAACATCGTCCGCCGGAATCTCGACAAGCTCCTGCCTCTGCACGTCAGAAGCATTAGCCACTGTTACCGTTACGTTTCCGGCATCGGCCGAGAACGGTGCCAGCATAAGCCCAAGCACCAATGCATAAAATGATTTTGATTTGTTCATATTTGTTTAGTCGTATATTTGCATTCTTTCCTTATTTCAGATTGTCTGTGAAGAACTGCGTTATCTGCCTGAACAGATGATTGCGCGTATTGCCTCCATAAATGTTGTGGTTGCGGTTGGTGTACACATTCATTTTGAAGTCCTTGTCAGCCTGCACCAATGCTTCCGCATACTCAAACGTGTTTTGAGGATGCACATTGTCGTCAGCTAGGCCGTGGCATATAAGTAGTGCGCCGTGCAATTTGCCGGCACGCTCTATCGGGTTTATGCCATACCCTGAGGGGTTCTCATTCGGGGTGCGCATATATCTTTCAGTATATACCGTGTCATAATAGCGCCAACTTGTCGGAGGAGCAACAGACACTCCCGCCTTGAATACGCCGCGTCCCTCGCTCATGCTCATCAGCGTATTGAAACCGCCGTAGCTCCATCCCCAAATGCCGATGTTTTCTTTGTCGACATACGACAGCGTACCTAAATACAGGGCTGTTTCCACTTGATCTTTCGACTCCAGGTCACCGAGCTTCATGTATGTGCATTTCTCAAAATCAGCGCCCCGTCCGCCAGTTCCGCGCCCGTCAACACATACGAGTATGAAACCTTGCTGGGCCAAATACTCGTCAAACAAAGCACCCTGTCCCATCGAGCCTATGTTCCACGAATTGACAACTTGCTGGCTGCCGGGTCCGCTGTATTGCCACATTATCACCGGATATTTCTTGCCTGCGTCAAAATTCGCCGGCTTTATCATCACTCCGTTAAGCTCCACACCCTCGGAAGTCTTGAAACTGAAGAACTCTTTTTTCGACAGATTGTATGACGCAAGCGTTCCTTTAAGTTTCTTGTTGTCTATAAGCGTGGCTGTCTTCTTGCCGGCATTGTTGCAGATTGTGTATTCATACGGCGTGTTGCTGTCGCTCCATGTATTTATGAAATACTTATAGCCTGTACTGAACACAGCGCTGTTCCATCCCTCTCTGGGAGTCAGGCTTGTTGTCTTGCCGTTTCGCGCCGTCACATACACCTCACGGTTTGTGGCGTTCTTGCCGGCCGCCTGGTAGTACACACTGCCCGTGCGTTCGTCATATCCATAAACATCCGTCACCTCGCCAGTTCCCTTAGTCAACTGCCGTTGGAGCTGCCCCGTCATGGTGTAAAGATACAGCTGCATGCTTCCGCTCCTGTCGCTTGGCAGCAGTATGTGCCCTGCCGTAACCTTTATGTTTTCCATCGCTTCCACCTTCACGTAACCGCGCACACTCTCTTCTATCAGCAACTTGCTTACAGTGCTGCGTGGGTTGACCGAATACAGGCACAGCTTGTCCTGATGGCGGTTCATCGTGAAGACTATCATTTTCTCCGCATCGGCCGTCGCCTTTATCCTCGGAATGTAACCGTCTGCATCCAAAGGAACCTGCAAGACCTGAGTCCTGCGCGACTGTATGTCATAGCTCATCACCGAGACCTTGGAATTGTCCGCCCCGGCCTTGGGATACTTGTACGAATACAGTCCAGGATACTCGGCATATTCGTTCTTTTCCGGCTTCATGCCCTTATACATCTGCAACTGGTACATAGGCACTTTGCTCTCGTCAAACCTTATCCAGCACAGCATAGAGCCGTCAGCGTTGAACGCCAGGGCGCTGTTGAAGGCGAACTCCTCCTCATACACCCAGTCGGGCACGCCGTTTATGATGCCGCCCGGCTTGCCGTCTTTCGTCACCTGGCTTTCAGAGTTTCCGTAAAGCAGCTTTATCAGATATATGTTGTTGTCTCTCACAAAGGCCACCTTCAACCCGTCTGGCGACCACACAGGCGACTGTTGCGGTCCGCCGTCTGAAAGACGTTCCAATTTCCTGTCAGCAATGTTATATATATAATATGTGGCCGTAAACGAGCGACGGTATATCTGCTTTGTCTTCGTCTGGACAAGCATTTTCGTCTCGTCGGGGCTCATTATGTAATTGTCAAAGCCGTCAATGCTCTCGCCAACCGTGTTGTCCACATCGAACAGCACACCAATGCGTTTTCCTGTCTTGTAAGAATATTTCTCCACGGCCTTCCCGTCCCGGCTGATCATGGCATAACTCTCGCCGTCTTTCAGCGGAGTCACCGCACTAAGGCGCTCAGCCGCGAACTTGTTGTCTGCAATATCTTTTAGTGTAAGCATATTCTGCGACATGGCACTGCTAACGGCTAAAAGCAGTGCCGCACACACTACAAAAAACTTTCTCATTGCTCTATTTTCTGTTAATTATCGGGCAAAGATAACCAAAAATCACTACATTTGCACACTCAACTGATTTAATTAATATTAAAGCATTGAAAACGAAAAGTGAAAAATTAAAATGCGGCGGTAGCGGATTTTCAACTTATCACTTTTAATTTTTAACATTCAACAGCATGAACACGTTACCATACAACGACTACGGCACTTGGCTGCGCTCGCGCTTTCCCTTCAAAGTGCAGAAGATTTCAGTCGATGCCGGCTTCACCTGCCCCAACCGCGACGGGCGCATCAGCAGTGGGGGATGCACATTTTGCAACAACGACACGTTCAACCCGTCATACTGCGACAAGGACAGATCTGTAAAAGAACAGCTCGACACAGGCAAGCGGTTCTTCGCCCGTAAATACCCTGACATGCGCTATCTTGCCTACTTTCAGGCATTCACCAACACTTACGCGCCGCTCGACACACTGAAACGGCTTTACGAAGAAGCACTAAATACCGAGGACGTGGTAGGAATTGTCATCGGCACGCGACCCGACTGCGTCAGCCCCACCCTACTCGACTATCTCGCTGCGCTCGCGCAGCAGTCGTTTGTCTCGGTGGAATACGGCATAGAGAGCACAAACGACGCGACATTGAAACGCATCAACCGCGGCCACACCTTCGACTGCACACGCAGTGCCATCGCCGAAACCGCCGCACGGGGCATCATAACCGGCGGCCACGTCATCCTCGGCCTGCCCGGCGAAGACGAGGCAGAAAGCCTGAGACAGGCAGCAGACATATCGGCCACCGCCATCCGCACACTGAAAATACACCAGTTGCAGATAATCCGAGGCACGCGCCTCGCACGCGAATACGCCGAGCACCCGTTCCACCTGTATTCGCCAGATGAATACATCGCCCTGCTGACTGAATACATACGCCGCCTGCGTCCCGACATAGTGCTCGACCGCTTCACCTCACAGTCACCATCCGACATGCTCGTGGCACCTCGTTGGGGACTTAAAAACCACGAGTTCGCCAACCTACTAGCTAACCACATGCGCCGCACAGGAGCGCGCCAAGGCCAACTGTACACCGACAGAGCCCATGGCTGACCGCCACAATTCACCGGAACTTGCTGTTGTTTCATTACATCGGATACGATATTTTTCGGAAATATATCGTTCAATATTTCATCGTAAGTGACCACCTGCTGACTTTCAAGATATTTTATGTTGAAAGATTACAGCTTCCTCTTTCACAATCTTCCACCGCCTAACATACTGGTTTACAGAGAGTTGCCGCCTGCAATGAAAAGTTTGAAGGATAAATGGCTCCGCGTTTTTACTTGCATGTTCTGCAATATGCGGTCTTTCACCGCATGAAAGGCCACGTTTTGCACGACGAAAGGCCATCTTCTGCCATGCCGTTTGCCGTCTTTCGTTCAGCGGACTTATATTAACGTTGGTACGATATAACAAACCTGCTTTCAGGCAAGTCGGTGTCAAGCCGTCATGCCGCTGAAAAGCCGAATAACGGCTTGACACAGAGCGGAAATAAGCAAAGCGGAAAGAATTTATGTAATCTGGAAAGAGAATCCTCCGGTATTCATAATCCCTGTTTTTTACCTGGCAATATAAAAAGATTGGCAAATCCAATGCGATATGGGAAAAAATCTGTAATTTTGCACAAAAATCAAAAACCGAGGCAAATTGATAGAGAAACACATTGTACTTGAAGACATAGACCCCGTAATGCTATACGGGGCGGGCAACACTTACCTCCAAATCATCAAGGCCTTATATCCAAAACTAAGGATTGTGGCAAGAGACAATGTCATACGCGTTCTCGGCGACGAGGAACAGATGAGCGCCTTTGAAGAAAACATTGAAAAGATAAGGAAACATGTCTTGAAGTATAACTCAATCAACGAGGAAGACATCATTGACATAATAAAAGGGCGAAAGACGAAGGACGACACGTCGAAAGACGTTGTGGTGTACAACATATCAGGTCGCCCCATAAAAAGCCGCAGCGAAAACCAGCAACGCCTTATCGACGCTTACGAGAAGACAGACATGGTATTCGCCATAGGGCCGGCCGGAACAGGCAAGACCTACTTGAGCATAGCACTGGCCGTAAAAGCCTTGAAAGAAAAGACGGCAAAAAAAATCATACTGAGCCGTCCGGCGGTAGAAGCGGGCGAAAAATTAGGTTTCCTGCCCGGCGACATGAAAGAAAAGATAGACCCGTATCTGCAACCGCTTTACGATGCGCTGGAAGACATGTTGCCCGCCGTGAAACTGCAAGACATGCTCGAGAAGCGTGTAATACAGATTGCCCCGTTGGCATTCATGCGCGGACGCACGCTCAGCGACGCCGTGGTGATACTTGACGAAGCACAGAACACAACGACCGCACAAATAAGAATGTTCCTGACACGAATGGGATGGAACACAAAAATGATAATAACAGGCGACCTAACCCAAGTAGACCTGCCGCACGGAACGACAAGCGGCCTGCGTGAGGCAATCGATGTATTAAAAGATGTTGACGGCATTTCCATTATAAACATGAACGAAAAAGACATTGTAAGGCACAAACTGGTAACAAAAATAGTCAACGCTTACAAAAAAGCGGACATAAGGAACATCAGGCCGTCATCATTGCAAAACGAGGACACGGAAATTGAATCCAGAAAACAAATCCGGTAAGCGACACGACAAATATTCAAAAACAAATTCATACCCCTCCGCCCAAGGAGGATTCAAGGTAGGTAAAACAACAACGACAATGAAAGCATTAACAAGAACAGACTTCCATTTTGATGGACAGAAAAGCGTTTACCACGGTAAAGTACGCGACGTTTACAACATCAACGACGACATTCTCGTCATGATTGCGACTGACAGGATATCAGCTTTCGACGTGGTCCTGCCCAAAGGAATACCCTTCAAAGGGCAAGTACTCAACCAGATTGCAGCAAAATTTCTTGACCAGACGACAGACATCTGCCCCAACTGGAAACTCTCAACGCCCGACCCGATGGTGACAGTCGGCCTGAAATGCGAAGGCTTCCGTGTGGAAATGATCATCCGCTCGATACTGACCGGCTCGGCATGGCGCGAATACCAAAAGGGATGCCGCGAACTGTGCGGCGTGAAACTGCCCGAAGGAATGCGTGAGAACCAGCGTTTCCCCGAGCCGATAATCACCCCTACAACCAAAGCCGACGAGGGACACGACATGAACATATCCAAGGAAGAAATCATTGCACAGGGAATAGTAAGCAAAGAGGATTATGAGATAATGGAAGACTATACGCGCAAGATTTTTGCACGTGGACAGGAAATAGCCGCCAAACATGGTCTCATCTTGGTAGACACAAAATACGAATTCGGCAAGCGAGACGGCAAGGTTTATCTCATAGACGAAATACACACGCCAGACAGCAGCCGTTACTTCTATGCGGACGGTTATGAAGAGAAGTTCGAAAAAGGCGAACCACAGCGACAGTTGTCAAAAGAATTCGTGCGCCAATGGCTAATCGAACACAACTTCATGAACGAGCCAGGGCAGGTAATGCCTGAAATAACCGACGAATACGCTGAAAGCGTAAGCGAACGATACATCGAACTGTTTGAGCATATCACCGGCGACAAATTCGACAAAGCCGCAGAAGAAGGCGACATTGCCGCACGAATAGAGAAGAACGTAAACGAATATCTTAAAACTCTCTGACAATAATTTAGAATTGAGAATTAGGAATTGAAAATTATGATTACCTTTGCCAACTGAAATGGCGTTACGCTGAGAAAGCAAATCATAATTTTCATTCTCAATTCTCAACTTTCAATCACGACATGGCCTACAAGCAGGAGACTATAACTCCATACAGCAACGGAGAGGAGAAAAGCAAACAAGTGGAAACGATGTTCGACAACATCGCACACTCTTACGACCTGCTCAACCACCGGCTTTCATTCGGCATAGATTACCTTTGGCGAAAGAAAGCCATAAGACAACTTATGCCTTACAAGCCCAGCATGATGCTGGATATTGCCACCGGAACCGGCGACTTCGCCATCATGTCAGCCCAAAAGCTGCGCCCGAAAAAAATCATCGGCATAGACATATCAGAAGGCATGATGCACATCGGAGAGGAAAAAGTCAAATCATCAGGGCTTGACGGTGTGATATCCTTCAAGAAAGAAAACTGTGAACACATGTCATACGCAGACAACACATTTGACGCGATAACAACCGCCTTCGGCATAAGGAATTTCCAGAATCTTGATGCGTGTTTAAAAGAAATGTGCCGCGTACTGAAAAAAGGCGGACAACTGAGCATCTTGGAATTGAGCAGACCGGTACACTTCCCGATGAAACAATTGTTCTGGATATATTCACACACTCTGCTTCCACTTTATGGCAAACTGGTTTCAAAAGACAATGAAGCCTACAAATACCTCATTTCCACCATCGAGTCGTTTCCACAAGGCGAAGAGATGGTTGACATATTTAAGAAAGCCGGATTCTCAACAGCAAAGTTCAAACGTCTGACTTTTGGCGTCTGCACATGTTATTTTGCAATAAAATAAAACAAACATCATGGATAAATACGGACTGATTGGCTATCCGCTAGGGCACTCGTTCTCTATAAGCTATTTCAACGAGAAGTTCAAGAACGAGAACATCGATGCCGAATACATAAACTTTGAAATACCGACAATAGACTCTTTGCCTGAAGTACTGGCCTCCAACCCGGAGCTGAAAGGGCTTAACGTGACCATCCCATACAAAGAAAAGGTAATCAGTTTCCTCGACTCCGTAAGTCCTGAAGCCCGCGCGATTGGCGCTGTAAACGTAATCAGCGTTAGGCACAAGGGCAACGAAACAAAGCTGAAGGGATACAACAGTGACGTGATAGGCTTCACCAAAAGCATCGAACCACTACTTGAACGTTTCCACAAGAAAGCATTGATACTTGGCACAGGAGGAGCATCCAAGGCCATCAATTACGGCCTGAAGTCACTCGGAATAGAAACCGTTTTTGTCAGTCGGTACGAACGGCCCGGCACAATACAATACGAGAACATAACCCCTGAGGTCATACATGAATACAACGTGATTGTGAACTGTACTCCATGTGGAATGTTTCCCCACATTGACGAATGTCCGTCATTACCATATGAGGCGATGGATGAAAAAACCTTTTGTACGACTTATTGTACAATCCCGACCAGACACTGTTCATGAAAAAAGGAGCGGAACATGGAGCCACGGTAAAAAACGGCTTGGAAATGCTCTTATTGCAGGCATTCGCCAGTTGGGAATTTTGGCATAAAGATGCTGTAGGCAAATAGTCAGATACAAGTTTTTGAATTGCAAGGCGGCAACACGGATTCCATCATCTGACAAATCCGCCCCGATTCTAACCGTCATAAAATAAAAACAACAATAATGGACTCAAGCAACCGTTACATGATGCGCGGCGTTTCAGCCGCAAAAGAGGATGTTCATAACGCCATAAAGAACATTGACAAAGGCATATTTCCACAGGCATTCTGCAAGATTATACCAGACATTCTCGGCGGAGACCCTGAATATTGCAACATAATGCATGCCGACGGAGCCGGCACGAAATCGTCATTGGCTTACACATATTGGAAGGAGACCGGCGATTTAAGCGTATGGAAAGGCATCGCACAAGATGCGCTGATCATGAATACTGATGACTTGTTATGCGTAGGAGCGGTTGACAACATCCTGGTGTCAAGCACAATCGGACGCAACAAAATGCTCGTTCCGGGCGAAGTCATTTCAGCCATAATCAACGGCACAGACGAGCTTTTGGCCCAAATGCGTGATATGGGCATTGGGATATACGCCACAGGAGGAGAAACGGCAGATGTAGGCGACTTGGTCAGGACTATCATAGTCGACTCAACGGTAACATGCCGAATGAAGAGAAAAGACGTGATTGACAACGCCAACATATGTCCTGGGGACGTTATCGTAGGGCTTGCATCTTTCGGCCAAGCCACTTATGAAGACCACTACAACGGAGGCATGGGCAGCAACGGCCTGACAAGTGCACGCCATGACGTATTCTCCAAATACCTGGCAGAGAAATATCCTGAAAGCTATGACCATGCCGTACCAGCCGAGCTTGTCTACAGCGGAAGCTACAAATTGACAGACACCGTTCAGGGCGCACCTGTAAATGCCGGACAACTTGTGCTATCACCAACCCGCACATATGCACCGGTCATCAAGAAAATGCTAGACGAATTACGTCCCGAGATACACGGAATGGTGCATTGCACCGGAGGCGCACAGACCAAGGTGCTTCACTTCGTAGGCGACAACTGCAAGGTTGTAAAGGACAACATGTTCCCCGTGCCACCGCTGTTCAAGATAATCAAGGAGCAAAGCGGCACCGACTGGCAGGAAATGTACAAAGTGTTCAACATGGGGCACCGTATGGAAATCTACACAAATCAGCAAACTGCCGACAAGGTTATTGAAATCAGCAAGAGTTTCAACATTGACGCGCAAATAATAGGACGCATCGAGGAAGGCCACAAGAGCCTTACCATCAAGTCTGAGTTCGGCGAATTCAAATATTAAGCAATGGCAGACAACAACAGCATACTGGAGAAACTCGAAGGACTGGAAAGCCGCTATGAGGAGATCTCGACACTGATAACAGACCCTTCTGTCATATCAGATCAAGAAAGATACGTGCGTCTGACCCGCGAATACAAAGACTTGGACGACATAATGAAAGCACGCAAAAAATACATTGCGTGCCTGAATTCAATAAAGGAAGCCAAGGATATTCTCGCGAACGAAACCGACCCGGATCTTAAAGAGATGGCACGTGAGGAACTACAAACAAACGAAGAATTGCAGCCCAGACTCGAAGAGGAGATAAAGATTGCACTTGTTCCAAAAGATCCTGAGGATGCAAAGAACGTGCAAATGGAAATACGAGCCGGCACCGGAGGTGACGAAGCAGCATTGTTCGCCGGCGACCTGTTCCAAATGTACAAGAAATTCTGCGACTCGATGGGCTGGACACTTTCAGTAACAAGCGTAAGCGAAGGCACGGTTGGAGGATACAAGGAAATAGACTTTGCCGTAAGCGGAGACAATGTCTACGGCACATTGAAATACGAATCGGGCGTACACCGCGTGCAGCGCGTGCCCACAACCGAGACACAAGGCCGCATGCACACCAGCGCGGCGACCGTGGCCGTGCTGCCCGAGGCTGACAAGTTTGAGGTGAACATCAACGAGGGCGACATCAAGTGGGACACGTTCCGCAGTTCGGGTGCCGGCGGACAGAACGTCAACAAGGTGGAATCGGGCGTGCGCCTGCGCTATCCTTGGAAGAATCCAAACACCGGCGAGGTAGAGGAAATACTCATAGAGTGCACCGAAACGCGCGACCAGCCAAAGAACAAGGAGCGCGCCCTGTCGCGCCTACGCACATTCATCTACGACCGTGAACACCAGAAGTATATCGACGACATTGCCAGCCGCCGCAAAACACTCGTCTCCACAGGCGACCGCAGCGCAAAGATACGCACGTACAACTTCCAGCAAGGACGCGTCACCGACCACCGCATAGGCTACACCACGCACGACCTGCAAGGTTTTCTCGGCGGAAACATCAAGGACATGATTGACGCGCTGACCGTTGCCGAGAACGCCGAAAGGATGAAAGAAGCGGAATTATAATTCATCTGAAGTAAAAAAGTAATGTAGTGAAGGGGACGATACAGGCGCTATGTTCATACATTTATAAGAATGCCTAATTGCAAATGGCAGTGTCTTAACTCCTTTACTTCTTTACTCCTTAAACTCCTAAAAATAAGAACAATGACCAGACAACAACTCATCGAACAGATCTTCACGAAGAAGACATTTCTCTGCGTCGGACTTGACACCGACATAAAGAAAATACCCGGGCATCTGCTCGGAAACGACGACCCCATCTTCGACTTCAACAAAGCCATCATAGACGCGACCGCCGAATACTGCGTGGCCTACAAGTCCAATCTGGCCTTTTACGAGTGCATGGGCATCAAAGGCATGGCCTCGTTTGAACGTACTGTAAAGTATCTGAAAGAGCAGTACCCCGACCATTTCATCATTGCCGACGCAAAGCGCGGAGACATCGGCAACACGTCGGCCATGTACGCACGCACGTTCTTCGAGGAGTATGACGTTGACTCGCTTACCGTTGCGCCGTACATGGGCGAAGACAGCGTCACCCCGTTCCTCAAGTATGACGGCAAATGGGTGATCTTACTGGCGCTTACGAGCAATGCCGGCTCACATGACTTCCAGCTCACCACCGACCAAGACGGCGAACACCTCTTCGAGAAAGTCATCCGCAAGTCGCAGGCATGGGGCACTGACGAGAACATGATGTACGTAGTCGGAGCCACGCAGGGCGAGATGTTCAAGGACATACGCATGGTAGCCCCCACCCACTTCCTGCTTGTTCCGGGCGTGGGCGCGCAGGGCGGCAGCCTCCAGGAAGTGTGCAAATATGGCATGACCAAGGACTGCGGACTCATCGTCAACAGCAGCCGAGGCATCATCTACGCCTCTTCAGGCACCGACTTCGCCCAGGCTGCGGCCGCAAAAGCCAAAGAGCTGCAAGCCGAAATGGCAGGCTGAGCCTTTTGACCGCCTGCAAGCATAGGAATAAAATAGAAACAACGTCACCGGCAACCGCCGGCAAGGCTTAACGATGCCTTGCCGGCGGTTTTTCATTGTGAAAGGCATACTGTGAGTTTGCTTACAAACTGAATTTTGTTGACGCTCCGTAACGGTGATATTCCCAAGTAACAATCATTCGCCCACAAATACGCCATCCTGCGATGTGCAATCAAAACTCACTGGGAATCAACGCATTACATTGAAAACAGCCAAAACGTGCAACAAAAACGACTATAAAACGGTGTAAAAACCATCATTGACACCGGTAAAGGCCATCATTACGATGTGTTTGAACGGCCTTTACCACCAGTAATGACGGCCTTTACTGTTGCCAAAGACGGCCTTTTCAACCCTCAAAGACGGCCTTTAAGCCTGTAATCGAAGGCAAAACACTCCGGCAAACACCATCAACAAGCCTCAAGCCGACCTATTTCAACACTTTTGCCCTACAAAAGCAGAATAGACAAACGACATAGAAAGAGGTGACAACAGTTACAATATGTCATTGCTCCGATAACGCGCAGCCATGAAACGCACAAGTGTCATTGCATGGCTCCAGACAAGCCCACCGTGCCATATTGCCACCAGAAACAAATAACAGAAAACGTTAATAAAACCATCCGCACATTCACCGGTTTATGGAAAATTCTTAATTTTGCACATCAGAACATCGCCGCATCAGGCAAAACCGTACAAGGAAATGACGAACAAAGTATTTGACAAACTGAAAGGACATCCGCATTTGACAGAGGGAACAGCATACACGATACTCTTCACGATGGGAGCGTGCCATCTGCTGAACGACATGATACAGTCAGTGATACCGGCTCTTTACCCTTTGCTGAAAGACAGCTTCGGATTCACGTTCGCGCAAATAGGCATCATAACGTTGGTGTTTCAGCTAACATCGTCGGTGTTCCAGCCGTTCGTAGGCAACTATGCCGACCGCCATCCGCAACCATACTCATTGGCACTCGGCATGTGCTTCACACTATTGGGCCTGCTGGCGTTGGCCTTCTCGCCGGGTTTTCTCAGCATACTGCTGTCTGTCGCGCTTATTGGTTGTGGCTCGTCGGTGTTCCACCCCGAGGCGTCGCGCGTGGCGCAATTAGCCTCAGGAGGCAGGAAGAGCCTCGCACAGTCGATATTCCAGGTTGGCGGAAACGGCGGCAGCGCCATCGGGCCGCTGTTGGCTGCACTCATTGTGATGCCTTACGGACAGCACGCCGTGGCATGGTTTGCACTGGCCGCCATGCTGGCCTCCTTCCTGCTGACACGCGTAGGCTATTGGTACAGCCTCGTGCTGAAACGGCTCAAGGCCGCGCAAAGCAAGCGCGCGGCAGCCACATGCACGCTGCCTGCCAAGACAGTGCGCATGGCCCTGGGCATACTCGTGCTGATGATATTCTCAAAATATTTCTTCAACGCCTGCATGACGAGCTATTTCACGTTCTTCCTCATCGACAAGTTCGGTGTGTCGGTGGAAGCGTCGCAGTTCTGCCTGTTCGCTTATCTCGCCGCGTTCGCCGTGGGCACGCTGCTTGGCGGCTTCCTTGGCGACCGGTACGGACGCAAGTATGTCATACTTTTCTCCATCCTTGGAGCCGCACCTTTCACATTGGCACTACCCTACCTCAACCTGGCGGGCACGATAACCATGTCGATACTCACAGGACTCATCATAGCCTCGGCATTCTCAGCCATAGTTGTGTACGCCACAGACCTAAAACCTGACAAAGTCGGAATGATAGCCGGCATATTCTTCGGCCTGATGTTCGGCCTAGGTGGCATCGGCTCGGCATTCTTCGGATGGCTCGCCGACTTGACAAGCATCGAGTTCGTCTTCAAAGTAAGCACATGGCTGCCCCTATTGGGCGTTATAGCAGTGTTTTTACCAGACGTAAGACCAAGTAAAAGGAAATAAGCAGAAGGTTTAAAATCAAGCATGAACAACAAGATTCTGACAAAACACTACGCGTCTCCTTGCGGAAAGATTCTGCTCGGTTCGTTCAAAGACAAGCTTCGAACCGTGCCATCGCGTTATAGGCAGCGACCACACGCTTACCGGCAACGGAGGAGGATTGGAAGCTAAAAAGTACCTGCTGGAATTGGAACAAAGGCAAAGCCGATGAGCTTATTGGGCGTTTTTTATTTGTGCGTTATGCAAAATTCACTATCTTTGCATGCACAACGGTACTATAAAATATGAATGACAGCAAGATTATAAACGACCCGATTTTCGGTTTCATAAAAATACCCCACGGTCTACTGTTGAACATCGTTGAGCATCCGCTCATGCAAAGGCTGACAAGAATAAAACAACTCGGGCTAACGTCCATGGTCTATCCGTCAGCACAGCACACACGCTTCCAACACTCCATAGGAGCGTTCCATCTTATGAGTGAAGCAATAACGTCACTCACACAAAAAGGAATATTCATATTCGACAGCGAGGCTGAAGCTGTAGAAGCAGCCATATTGATGCACGACATAGGGCACGGCCCGTTCTCGCATGTGCTTGAACACACACTGATAAACGGCATCAGCCATGAAGAGATATCCATGCTGATGATGGAGCAAATCAACCGCGAGATGAAAGGAGAACTTAACCTCGCCCTAAAAATATTCAGGAACGATTACCCTAAAAAATTCCTGCACCAACTAATCAGCAGCCAGTTGGACATGGACCGGCTGGACTATTTAAGGCGTGACAGCTTTTTTACAGGCGTGACGGAAGGCAACATAGGAAGCGCGCGAATAATAAAGATGCTCGACGTGGCCGACGACAAACTTGTTGTCAACTCGAAAGGGTTGTATTCAATTGAGAACTACCTCATGTCGCGCCGGCTCATGTACTGGCAGGTCTATTTGCACAAAACCACAGTCTCAAGCGAAAAAGTACTTGTCAACGCCCTGCTGCGGGCAAAACAACTGGCACATGAAGGGAAAGAAATATTTGCAACACCATGCCTCAGATATTTCCTATACAACGACATTGACGCCGAAAAGTTCAAGGATGACGACGAAGCCCGGCACAACTATTCACTACTCGACGACAACGACATATGGAGTGCGGTGAAAGTATGGATTGGAGACGACGACAAAGTGTTGTCTCTTTTATCTACAGACCTGCTTAACCGCAACCTCTTCAAAGTAGAAATATCAAACACCCCGATTGACGAAGAAAAAGTAGACAATCTGAGGACAAAGCTCTCTGCCAAGTTTGGAATCAGCAAGGAAGACACTCATTATCTCGTAAACGTTGACACAATCCAGAAAGACATGTATGATGTCAACGACGACCACATCACCATCTTGTTCAAAGACAATACGCTAAAAGACATCTCTGAAGCGTCTGAGGTAATGAACATCGCCTTGCTTTCCAAAAAAATTCGCAAATATTACTTGTGTTATCAACGTTTTTGAATAAAAATATTTACCTTTGCAAAAATTGCGCAAATATTAATGTAATTACATTGTAATGGAATTTACGGCAAAACAAATAGCAAGTTTCATCGAAGGGAGGATTGAAGGCGACGAGAACGCAAAGATTACCACCTTCGCAAAAATAGAGGAAGGGGTGCCTGGAGCAATTTCCTTTCTTTCAAACCCCAAATATACGCACTACATTTACAACACGAAATCAAGCGTAATCCTGATAAACGAAGACGTGGAACTGACCCAACCGGTGAACGCCACGCTTATAAGGGTAAAGAATGCGTATGAATGTGTTGCGAAATTATTACAGCTCTACCAATCGTTCATTCCCAAGAAAACAGGCATAAGCCCGATGGCTTTCATATCCGAAAGCGCCAAAATCGGGAAAGATTGTTACATTGGCGCGTTCGCGTATATAGGCGACAACGTTGAAATAGGCGACAACTCGCAAATACACCCACATGCGGTAATTGAAGACAGAGCACGGCTCGGCAAAGAATGCCTTATATACCCGAATGTCACAATATATAAGGAATGCAAGCTGGGCAACAACGTTACGATACATGCAGGTTCGGTGATTGGCGCTGACGGATTTGGCTTTGCGCCCAATGCCGAAGGCTACGACAAAATACCACAAATAGGCATCGTGACAATCGAGGACAATGTGGAAATCGGAGCGAACACATGTGTAGACCGTTCTACAATGGGAACAACGACAATCCACAAAGGTGTCAAATTAGACAACCTTGTACAGATTGCGCACAACGTAGAAGTAGGTGAAAACACCGTGATGTCCGCTCAAGTCGGCGTGGCGGGCAGTACTAAAATCGGCAAATGGTGCATGTTTGGCGGCCAAGTCGGAATATCAGGACACATAAATATAGGCGACAAGACTTTCCTCGGGGCACAATCTGGCGTTCCCGGGAATATCAAGGGCGACACAACACTTATTGGCACACCACCAATGGAGCCAAAGGCTTATTTCAAGTCTATTGCTCTTACACGCAAACTACCGGAGATTTACAAACAACTTAATGAATTACAGAAACAGGTTGAAGAATTAAAAAAGACTTTAAATAATGGAAATGTCTAAACAGAATACATTGAAAGGCAGCTTCGCCTTATGTGGAAAAGGCTTGCATACAGGACTGAATCTTACAATAACATTCAATCCCGCCGCCGTAAACACAGGATACAAGATACAAAGAATTGACGTTGACGGACAACCCATCATCGACGCAATAGCAGAGAATGTGGTTGACACACAACGTGGAACAGTGATAGGCAAAGGCGACGTTAGAGTGTCTACTGTCGAGCACGCGCTCGCCGCCTTATATGCCCTCGGTATAGACAACTGCCTGATACAAGTCAACGGACCAGAATTCCCCATCCTGGACGGATCCGCAGCGCAATACATCAACAAGATACAGGAGATTGGCATAGAAGAACAGAACGCGCCAAAAGACTACTATATAATACGTCACAAGATTGAAGTTAAAGACCCTGAGTCTGGCTCAAGCATAACCATACTTCCTGACGATGAGTTCAGCCTCACTGCGATGTGTTCGTTTGACTCAAAATTCATAAATAGCCAGTTTGCGACATTAGAGCACATTGAAGACTTCGCAACAGAAATAGCTCCGGCACGTACATTCGTCTTCGTAAGAGACATTGAGCCTTTGCTTCGCGCAAACCTTATAAAAGGCGGCGACTTGGATAATGCCATAGTCATATATGAAAAGCAGACAACACAAGAAAGACTCGACGCCCTTGCTGATTTTCTTAATGTGCCCCACCTTGATGCCACAAAGCTAGGTTACATACAACACAAGCCATTAGTTTGGGAAAACGAGTGTACCAGACACAAGTTGCTTGACATTATCGGTGACATGGCCTTAATCGGTAAACCCATAAAGGGACGTATCATCGCAACAAAGCCCGGACATACGATCAACAACAAGTTTGCACGTCTGATGCGTCGCGAAATCCGCAAGCATGAGATACAAGCCCCGATATACAATTGCAATGAACCGCCAATCATGGATGTCAATCGCATTCGCGAACTTCTGCCGCACCGTTATCCCATGCAGCTTGTAGACAAGGTCATCGCACTCGGACCGACAAGCATAGTCGGTGTGAAAAACGTGACGAGCAACGAGCCGTTCTTCCAAGGGCACTTTCCACAAGAGCCGGTGATGCCTGGCGTACTTCAAGTTGAGGCCATGGCTCAATGCGGTGGTTTGCTTGTACTCAACACCGTTGACGAACCAGAACGTTGGTCCACATATTTCATGAAAATAGACGATGTGAAATTCAGACAGAAAGTTGTACCCGGCGACACACTGCTGTTCAAAGTGGATCTACTTGCACCTGTACGTCACGGAGTATCATCAATGAAAGGATATGTATTCGTAGGAGACAAGGTTGTATCTGAAGCCACGTTTACTGCACAAATCGTGAAAAACAAATAAAAACAAATATGCTCAAAACAGAATAACAAACATTTGTAAGGCATGCATAAAACCTATTTATGTCCTTACAAATGTTTGTCTGTTGCAATACGTTATCAAATGTTTCTAATACTTACGATAAATTATGAACCAAATAAGTCCGCTTGCATACATACATCCCGAAGCTAAATTAGGAGACAACAACATCATAGGCCCTTTCTGCTATATTGACAAAAACACTGTTATTGGCGACAATAACGTTTTTCAAAATAGCGTGACAATAAATTATGGCGCACGCATAGGCAACGGAAATGAAATATTCCCAGGAGCGAGCATCAGCACAAAGCCACAAGACCTAAAGTTCAAAGGCGAAGACACAACATGCGAGATTGGGGACAACAACAGCATACGTGAATGCGCCACCATATCAAGAGGCACGGCATCCAAAGGCACAACGAAGGTTGGCTCTAACAACCTGCTGATGGAAAATGTACACATTGCACATGATTGCATAGTGGGCAGCGGCTGCATTATAGGAAATTCCACTAAATTCGGAGGCGAAGTAACCGTAGACGACAATGCAATAATAAGCGCTGAAGTACTTTGCCATCAATTCTGCCACATTGGCGGATACGTCATGATTCAAGGCGGATGCCGTTTCAGCCAAGACATTCCACCATACATCATTGCAGGCAAGGAGCCGACAAAATATTGCGGGCTGAACATTGTGGGGTTGCGCCGCAGAGGATTCAGCAATGAACTTATAAACAACATCCATGAAGCATATCGCCTTCTTTATTCTAAAGGTGTCTTAAAAGAAGGAATAGAAGAAATACGGAAATACTTGCCTGACAATGATGAAATAAACTATATAATAAACTTTGTCGAGAACTCAGAAAGAGGCATCATAAGATAAACTCATGAAGACGCTGATAGTCATCGTGGGATCAACGGGAGTTGGCAAGACGGCTTTATGCCTTGATGTTGCAGAACTATTTGACACTGCAATCGTTAATGCTGATTCAAGGCAGATGTTTAAGGAAATACCTATTGGCACCGCCGCACCCACGAAAGACGAGCAAAAGCGGGTAAAGCATTATTTTGTAGGAAATCTCAGCATAGAGGACTACTACAACGCTTCAATGTTTGAGAATGATGTAATATCGCTTCTTGAAAGACTATTCCAAGAAAAAGACATTGTAATAATGTCTGGCGGAAGCATGATGTATGTCGATGCCGTGTGCAACGGCATCGACGACATCCCGACAGTCAAGGATGACATTCGTTATGCTGTAAAAGAAGCATATGACAAGAACGGACTCAACGCTCTATGCAAAGAATTGGAGAATCTTGACCCTGAATATTATTCAATTGTAGACAAAAACAACCCCAAACGTGTAATCCATGCCGTTGAAATATGCTTGTCTACAGGTAAAACATACACTTCTTTCAGGACAAACATTAAAAAAGAACGTCCTTTCAAAATTGTCAAGATAGGCCTTATACGTGAACGTGAAACGCTTTACGAACGCATTGACAGACGTGTTGACCAGATGATGGACGACGGCTTGCTCAATGAAGTGCAAAACTTGTATCCATACAGGAAGCTCAACGCACTAAATACAGTCGGATACAAAGAACTTTTCGATTACATAGACGGGAAATGCACATTAGACGAAGCCGTATTCAAAATAAAGTGCAACACACACAAATATTGCCGGAAGCAACTAACTTGGTTCAAACGTGACAAAGAAACAAAATGGTTTTCCCCCGACAATGTTGAAGAAATCATAAATTATATACGCACATTCTGTTAGAATGTAGTAAATTAACTACATTTGCACCATTAAACATACAATAACAACATATGTTCCAAAAACTCAAAGGCTCATTCATTGGTAAATTCGCAAGTCTGTTCGCCAATAAAATAAAGTCCTTCTGGCATTGGTACAAAGGCCTTTATATCAACAGCAAATGGTATAAAAAGACCATTGTGATAATAGTTTCGCTAATAGTTGCGTTCATCGTGTATTTGGGAATGGTGGACATCAACTTTTTGTGGCTGTTCGGCAAGTCTCCAGGCTTCTCGCAAATAAAGAAGCCCACAACCAGCGAAGCTTCTGAAATATACAGTGACAACGGAGTACTTATCGGCAAGTATTTCAGTGAAAACCGCACCCCCGTAAAATACGAGGACGTAAACCCTGTCTTTTGGAAGGCGCTGATTGATACTGAGGACGAAAGATTCTACAAGCACCGCGGTGTCGACCCCATTGGCATGTTTGCCGTATTAAAAGATGTAATCGTCAGCCATGAAGCACGAGGAGCGTCAACCATAACTCAGCAATTGGCAAAAAACATGTTCCGTGTCAGGACGCAATATTCAACAGGCCTTCTTGGCAATATTCCCGGCGTGCGTATGCTCATAATGAAGAGCAAGGAATGGATCATCGCAACAAAGCTTGAGATGCTTTATGACAAGAAGGAAATATTGACAATGTATGCCAATACGGTTGATTTCGGTTCCAACGCATACGGCATCAAAACAGCCTGCAAGACATATTTCAACACCACGCCTGCAAAGATTACGCCGGAACAAGCCGCCGTACTCGTCGGCATGCTGAAAGCCACGACATATTACAACCCGATAAGCCATCCTGAAAACAGCCTTGCACGCCGCAATGTTGTTTTGCACAATATGATGACGCATGGAGACATCACCAGCACGGAATATGACTCCATCTGCAAGATTCCAATAAAACTAAGCTACAGCGTAGAAAGCAATTACGACGGCCAGGCTAAATATTTCCGTGAAGCAATCGCCGACTACCTGAAAGACTGGTGCAAGGAAAACGGATATGATCTTTACAGCAGCGGGCTGAAAATATATACGACCATTGACACCCGAATGCAGAAATACGCCGAAGACGCGGCGCACAAACAAATGCGGCAGGTACAACGGAACTTCGACCGTCACTGGGCCGGACAAGATCCTTGGCGTGACGAGAACCGCCAGATAATACCCCACTTCATTGAAGATATTGCTAAGCGCCAGCCTGTGTACAAGATGCTGTCACAAAAGTTTCCCAACCAGCCGGATTCCATAACTTACTATCTCAACAAGCCACACAAGGTGAAATTGTTTGACTACGAAAAAGGCACCATAGAGAAAGAAATGAGCACGATGGACTCCATACGCTACATGGTAAAGTTCATGCACTGCTCGTTTGTAGCCATGGAACCGCAGACGGGGCATGTAAAAGCCTGGGTAGGTGACATTGACTTCAATTCATGGAAATATGACAAGGTGACCGCTATGAGACAGCCTGGCTCAACATTCAAGCTGTTCGTATACACTGAAGCCATGAACCAGGGACTAACCCCTTGTGACAAACGCCGTGACGAATACATACGCATGGAAGTATATGACAAGCACAAACACGGAATGACCACATGGACTCCAACGAATGCAAACGGCAGCTTCTCTGGCGATTCCATACCTCTTAAAGGAGCATTTGCACGTAGCATCAACTCTGTAGCCGTAAGGCTCGGCCAGGAGATGGGCATCAAGAACATCGCGAAGACAGCCCATGACATGGGCATAAAAAGTCCGCTCGACGAGCAGCCCTCATTGGCATTAGGTTCGTCTGACGTAAATCTGCTTGAAATGGTCAACGCCTATTGTACGATAGCAAACGACGGCAAGCACATCGAGCCGGTGCTTGTGACAAGAATCGTCGACAAAGACGGAAACGAGGTATACACAAGCACGGAGGAGGAGAAGCAAGTCATACCATACAAAAGCGCTTTCTTCATGCAACAACTGCTAATGGGAGGAATGCGCGAACCGGGCGGCACTTCACAAAGTCTGTGGGGATATATAAACAACGCGGCGGGTGACACTGATTTCGGCGGCAAGACCGGAACATCAAACAATCACTCTGACGCATGGTTCATGGGTGTCAGCCCAAACATCGTCGTCGGGGCATGGGTCGGCGGCGAATACCGAAGCATCCACTTCCGTACGGGTGCGCTCGGCCAAGGAAGCCGCACGGCGCTGCCCATATGCGGATACTTCCTCCAATCATTAATGTCTGACCCCGACTTCAGGAAATACCACGGGCGGTTCCACAAGCCTGTCGACGACGACATCACGCGCGACATGTATTTGTGTGACAGCTACTACCCTGCAAAGAAAGACACAAGCCTGGTAGACAGTACCGCCATAGCAGACTCCATCGCAGCAGAAAAGGCAGGCCATCCGATGAATGCGCTCGAAAAAATGGTTATCGGGAATTCCGTAAACATAGAGCCCACAAGTCCGCAACGACAGGAGGGGGAAAAAGAGCAGAAGAAAAATGCCGACAGGCCACACGAGGAAGTAATAAGGTTTGACGACTTATAGTATGGACAAATCATCACAAGCCGGATTAATTTGCAAAACACGGCCTTTTACAATGTAAAATACCGCAAAACGCAGCATGAAAGACGGCCTTTTGCCAACCGAAAGGCCGTCTTTTACATTGTCGGTCATTCACGATAATTCCAACCTTTTTCATGCTCCATAAACAAATAAGATGAACAACGTAAAATGAGCAATCCCTAAATACCAGACAACGCGGCATTTGTTCTTTGCCCATCTCAGCCAACTAGCACAGCCCATACAGATCATTCATGATTGACATAGACAACAACGAATTGCAGAAGGCTCTGCAAATCATACAATACACTCACCGCTCACTGTTTCTGACAGGCAAAGCCGGCACCGGGAAATCCACTTTCCTACGCCACATCTGTGCAAACACGAAGAAAAAACACATTATCCTGGCACCGACGGGCATCGCCGCAATCAACGCCGGGGGGAACAACCCTGCACAGCTTTTTCAAACTGCCTTTCCATCCGTTGCTGCCCGACGACTCCCGATATTCTATACGCAATCTGCGCTCTACAATGAAACTGCCTTCGGAAAAACGGAAAATCCTCCGCGAGGTAGAACTCATCGTCATCGATGAAATAAGCATGGTGAGGGCTGACCTCATAGACTTCATAGACAAAGTGCTGCGAGTGTATTCACGCAACATGCGCGAACCGTTCGGCGGGAAACAATTACTGCTCGTAGGCGACATCTACCAACTCGAGCCCGTCGTAAAGGAAGACGAACGCCGCATGCTCCACCCCTACTACACCTCGCTGTTCTTTTTCGGCGCACATGTATGGCGCGAAATGAGCCTTGTAAGCATTGAGTTGCATAAAGTATACCGCCAAAGCGACACTGAATTCATATCCATCCTTGACAACATACGCACAAACAACGCTACCGACACCGACCTGAACAAGCTTAACACGCGCGTAGGCGAACGACTCGACACCGCTGACGGCAGACTTGCAATAACCTTGTCAACCAGGCGCGACACCGTAGATTACATAAACGAACAGCACTTAAGAAAACTGCCTGGAGACACGGTCACATTCCACGGCGAAGTAAAAGGGGAATTTCCAGAAAACAGCCTGCCGTCTCCAATGGAACTGGAAATAAAAGTCGGCGCACAGATAATATTCATCAAGAACGACATTGACCGCCGGTGGGTCAACGGCACGCTCGGTGTAATTGAAGGCATGGACGAAGAAGACGAAGTGATATACGTAGTCACCGAAGAAGGCCATGAACATGACGTTCGGCGCGAACGCTGGAGCAACATGCGCTATAGATTCAACGAAAAAGAAAAGAAAATAGAAGAAGAGGAAATCGGCAGCTATATCCAGTTCCCAATCCGTCTGGCTTGGGCCATAACCGTACACAAGAGCCAAGGCCTTACCTTCAACCGCGTAAACATAGACTTCACAGGCGGAGTGTTCGCCGGAGGGCAAGCATACGTAGCACTTTCGCGCTGCACCTCGCTTACAGGCATAAGCCTCCAGACTCCAATACGTAAAGAAGACATTTTCATACGCCCGGAAATAAAACAATTTGCAAAAACATACAACGATGCATCCTTGATAAACAGTGCACTCAATGAGTCTGCAGCCGACAAAGAATATCATGACGCGGCAATAGCTTTCGACCGTGGCGACTTTAACGCTTTCCTAAAAGCATTCTTCCTCGCCATACACCATCGTTATGACATTGAAAAACCATCGTCAAAACGTCTGATCCGCCGTAAACTCAACATAATCAACACACTCAAAACAGAAAACAGCCGCCTGCACGAGGAACTTGACAGCCAGAAAGCATTTCTCAAAAAACTCGCTGTGGAATACATAATGCTCGGAAAGGAATGCGAACGCGAACACATGACAGAAGCAGCCGTCGCAAACTACCGCAAGGCCCTGACACTTTGTCCTGACGCGCCCGAAGCAAAAAGACGACTGAAAAAGCTGACAAAGGAATGAAAGTGCAGCGGAGGCATCTCCAAGCTTTCAAGCCAACATCCTTGTCATGTACTTTCTCATTTCCTTTCTTGCCAACCCAAGGCGGTTTTCAACACTTTTATAATTCATATTCAAAGTTTCTGATATCTCAGATACAGCCAACCCGTCATATACATTCATTCTGTAAATAATACGCTGCTTCTCGTTCAAGCGCTCCATGCCACATTCCAAAATCTCGCGTATCTCGTCAACCGAGCACGCTTGAGAGGCACTGAACATCTCGCATCCTGGCTTTGAGCATACATACCCGGCATACTCATCCTCGTACCTTTTATGCCTATAATGATCGCATATCAGGTTCCTGGCTATCGCATGAACAAGATTTGACAAAGTGTCAGAATTCACGATTCCGTCAATTGACAGCAAACGAATAAAAACGTTCTGCACAATATCGTCAGCGACCTCGGCGTCATGTATCCTGTTGTTTACAAAAACACGCAGTTCATGCATGTGGTCAGTGTAATATTTCCTTATAACAGAGAACTTTGCTTCATGATTTTCCATGTGCGTATCGGACTTTATTATACTCGCAAAGATAGAGGTTTTCAACGACAGACAAAAAACCATCCGTATCCGATTTCACCAAATAAGACAAAATCACAACCTTTTGATAAAAATCTTAATCCGCCACCATACCCATTCATACAAAGACAACCACAAAAACCAAAAACAGCATGGAGTAAAATTGAAGTGTGAAACACAATATCATCATTATGGCACAGATTTTGCTTGATACGATTTCGTAAAAATTCAATATAACATATAAAACACAAAAGACATGCAAAAAGGTAATATAGGAGTAACGACGGAAAACATATTCCCCGTGATCAAAAAGTTTTTGTATTCCGATCATGAGATATTCTTACGCGAAATGGTCAGCAATGCCGTTGACGCGACACAGAAAATCAAGACGCTTGCAGAAAAAGGCGAATTCAAAGGAGACTTGGGCGACTTGACTGTGCGCGTATCGCTTGATGAAAAAAACAAGACGCTGACAATAAGCGACAACGGCATAGGCATGACTGAAGAGGAGATAGACAAGTACATCAACCAAATCGCATTTTCCGGCGTAAGCGATTTCCTCAACAAATACAAGGACAACGCCAACGCCATCATAGGCCACTTCGGTCTCGGTTTCTACAGCGCATTCATGGTAAGCGACAAAGTGGAGATAATCACAAAAAGTTACCGCGAAAATGCAAAAGCTGTCAAATGGAGTTGTGACGGCAGTCCTTCATTCGAGATTGACGATGCAGAGAAAGCCGGAAGAGGCTCTGACATTATACTGCACATTTCCGACGACTGCAAAGAATTCATTGAAAAGGGCCGCATTCAGGGGCTGCTCAACAAATATTGCAAATTCATGCCTGTGCCAATCGCGTTCGGGAAAAAGACCGAATGGAAAGACGGCAAGCAAGTGGAGACTGATGAGGACAATGTCATAAACGATGTTGAACCGCTTTGGACTAAGACACCGAGCACGCTAAAAGATGAAAATTACAAGAAATTCTACCATGAACTTTATCCCATGCAGGACGAGCCTATGTTCTGGATTCACCTCAACGTAGACTACCCGTTCAACCTTACAGGCATACTATACTTCCCAAGAATAAAGTCGAACATCGACCTGCAGCGCAACAAGATACAACTTTACTGCAACCAGGTGTTCGTGACAGACCAGGTGGAAGGCATTGTTCCAGATTTCCTTACACTGCTCCACGGTGTCATCGACTCTCCAGACATTCCGCTGAACGTCAGCCGCAGCTACCTGCAAAGCGACCAAGACGTAAAGAAAATCTCAACATACATTACTAAAAAGGTGGCCGACCGCTTAAACAGCATATTCAAGGAAAACCGTAAAGAGTATGAAAGCAAGTGGGACGACTTAAAACTTTTCATCAACTACGGAATGCTGTCGCAAGAAGATTTCTATGACCGGGCCAAAGATTTCGCACTTTTCAAGGATGTCGACGACAAATATTTCACACTGGATGAATACAAAACGCTGATAAAGGACAACCAGACTGACAAAGACGGACAGACAATATACCTTTACGCGACAAACAAAGAAGAACAATATTCATACATTGAAGCAGCTAAGGATAAAGGATACAGCGTATTGCTTCTCGACGGACAACTCGATGTTCCTGCAGTGTCAATGTTTGAACAGAAGTTTGAGAAAAGTAGATTCATGCGTGTAGACAGCGACATAATTGACCGTCTAATAGTCAAGGAAGACATTAAGAAAAACGAACTTGACGGCGACATTGCTGACAATCTGTCATCTGCATTCCGCTCACAACTTCCAACTATAGACAAAGTAGAGTTCGGCGTGGAGGTGCAGGCGCTTGGTGAAGACGCTCAACCTGTCATTATTACGCAAAGCGAATACATGCGAAGGATGAAAGACATAAGCCGTTACCAAAGCGGCATGAGTTTTTATGCACAGATGCCTGACAGCTACAGCCTTGTCCTCAACAGCGACCACCCGTTGATAAAGGGCGTTCTTGCCGACGAAAACGAGAAATGCGGCGATGCATTAAAGCCTGTGCTTAGCGAAATCAAGGGACAACAGGCACGCCTGGCAGCCCTCCACCAAAACCAAAGCAAGAAAAAACCGGAGGAAGTGACGCAGGAGGAAAAAGACGACCTGGCAGCCACAGAGAAGGCTTTAGCCGAACAGCGTGACAAGAAGAAAGAAATTATCACCGAATATGCAAAGGACAACAAGATTGTACATCAGCTCATTGACCTTGCCCTATTACAGAACGGTATGCTGAAAGGCTCAGCACTTGACGCGTTCATCAAGCGTTCGGTCGCATTAATCAAATGACCAACACATAATATAAAACAAAGCCACAAATAGTTGTGCATACAAAGACGAACCGCTGATACATGGACAATGCCTCAGCGGTTCGTCTTGTCTTATCCGCCATCAAACCTCTTCGCGATTGGCTATCAGCGGCAAAATCGTGTATTGACACATGTCTTGCAAAAACCATGATTTAGCGACAATTTGTTTTAACCAGGCACCATAAAAACCACACATATACGGAAACCATCCTACATGACACCAAATAACAGCAACAGAATAGTGCAAAAATATATGCCTGGCTATCAGCACGTTAACACAGAAAAAGCACAAACCGTGCAATAGAATTATACGAATGTCAATACAGGCCGTCTTTTACAACACAATCAGCCGTCTTTTATAACACAATCAGCCATCTTTCACCTTACAATCAGCCATCAATAAAAGTTTCCATTTTCCGTGTTTTAAACGATAATGGCGACCGCAGCCATGCCTACACAGTAATAATCATGCCTGAACCCAATGTGGGCTACACCCAAAAGGGATTATCATGCAATGCTTCCCATCCCTGCACATATCAGAACAGAAGAACTCTTAAAATAGCAAAAAGAAAGAAAAACATCAATTCTACTTAAAAATATCCATCACAAAATGTACAGCGAATAAGAAAAAACACTATCTTTGCGAACAAGCGAGACATGTAAAAAAGACATCGCGCAAATATACTTAAACAACAACTAAACTATGGGAAACAGCAACGGCAAAACCGAATCCATTTACCAGGCAAGACAAATGGCTGCAAGTTTTCTGAAAAAATACTTCAACGCCATGCCCGACAAAGAAAACGAGGAAGACACTATACGCAGTATAAGTGCCGGCGTGTCGTTCCACGGAGCGACACTATGGGTTCTTGTTTTCGCAATATTCATAGCATCGCTGGGACTTAACGTAAACTCTACCGCCGTAATAATCGGCGCCATGCTCATATCGCCGCTGATGGGGCCGATCATCGGCATGGGACTGGCTGTCGGCATAAACGACTTTGAACTGCTGAAACGCTCAGCCAAGAATTATATCGTTGCCACCGTCATCAGCGTGATAACTGCAACAATATACTTTCTTCTGACCCCACTTGACGAAGCCCAGTCAGAACTGTTGGCGCGCACCTCCCCCACTCTATACGACGTGTTGATAGCCCTGTTCGGCGGCGCTGCGGGCATAGTCGCACTTGCCACAAAAGGCAAAGGCAATGTGGTGCCGGGCGTAGCCATCGCAACTGCATTGATGCCGCCGCTCTGTACCGCCGGCTTCGGCATCGCCACGGGCAACATATATTATTTTCTCGGTGCATTTTACCTGTTCTTCATCAACACCGTGTTCATCAGCCTTGCCACATACATCGGAGTGAGAATGATGAAGTTCAAGCAAAAACGCTTTGTTGACAGCGAACGTTACGTCAAGGTCAGGCGTTATATCATCATCACGGTTGTAGCCACAATGGTGCCGGCCGCATTCATGACATACAACATCGTGAAGGAAAGCATATTCAAAACCAACATCAGCAAATTTGTAGGCGACAAGCTGGAAACAGCCGGCACACAGATTATATCCTACGACATTGACAAAGACAGTCTGACATTACGCATCGTCGCCGTTGGAAGAGAACTGACAGACAGCACCATAAAGAATGCGGAACAAGCCATGTCAAACTATAAACTGGGACGATACCGTCTGCAAGTGATTCAAGGAACGGAATCCGACTCGGTCATGATGCTAAACAACCGTCTTGCCAACATGCGTACTTCATCAGACAATTACGCTGCAATGTTTCACGAAGAAGCAAACAAAGTCACACTCCTACAGAAGTCGCTAAACGAATACACGCGCTATGGAGACATGGCTCCAGCCATAGCCAAAGAGACAAAAACCCTATTTCCCAACACAGCCAGCGTAAGCCTGGGCATCGCCAATGAAGCCGCAGCCGACACAACCGGGATAAAAAGGCATGTTGTGGCCATAATAGAACTGGAACGAAAAACAAGACTTTCAGCCGAAGAACAAGGGAAAATGACGCAATGGCTGCAAACAAGATTAGGCCTCGATACAATCCAAGTGATAATCAAACACTAAGCCTTCAAGCCATGCCGGCATTGTACCTCCATAACGTCACCCATCATTCATTATAAAAATAATAAAACCAATAAGTGTCACCAAATGTGTCATGCACATATGATTCACGTTCACGCTCGTCCTTGTATTCTTTCTCCAGTTTCTGGAAATCTGCGTAATCGGCATCCATCACCTCATTGTGGAACACAAGAACAGGATTAGCCCTCAAGTGAGTGTACAACGTCAGAGCCTCCTTGTAATGTTTTGGCAAAGTGGATGATGACAAATTGTACTTATGCCTTATGGCTGCGACGAATGCGTCAAGTTTCTTATCAAGCAAATATCCACATAATATATAATCTGTGACAGGCTTCATGGCAAGCCCGTTACGTTCAATGTAAAGCAAATAATCCATCGGAGCCATGTCGCCCATCTTACGTATGCTCAAAGACTTGAAAATCCTGTCCTCTTGAAAAAACAGACACCTTACGTTCTTACCGTCAGGCAACAAGGCACCAGAACCTCCCGACAAAGGATATTCAAACAGCCGCTCGCCCAATTGCTTGCTTCTTGATAAAGCATAAATCCGCAACATCGTGAGACTTGGATCAGCATCGTCTGACTTATCACCAATCTGCAAAGCCTTGGCATAAGCCCCCGAGTTAAGCAGGTTTTCAACACGTAGCCTATAATGAAAAACACGATCACTGTTGCCAAACAGGCAAACGGCAATAAACATAAAAGCCATGAACAACAGGTTTTTCCATAAAATGCCAACAGGCGTGGAAAAAGCAGACAGCGTACGCGTGCATCCCCTGAACCTGACAGCCAAGTGTGCCATTGTTTGCCTTATTAAAATACGTCATCTCAATTCTTCTTTAATACCACAGCGGAGCGTGCCGGTATATAAAGCTTCAGCCACTCTTTATGGTCTTTCACATAAAGCGGGTCATAATTCGTGACATGTGTCATTGTGTCATCGGCAAAGCCATTGCCACCGAATGCCTTTGCGTCAGTATTCAACACAACATCATACGACCCCGTAGGCACGAGGAAGCCATAATCGGTGAATGAACGGGTCGGACTGAAATTGAACACAAACACCAAGTCTCCGCGCATAAATGCAAGTACCTGATCACCGTCATTGTGCCAAATTTCCCGCACCGGAGTATTCTGGAAATTGCGAACACTCTTGATTACCTTCAACATCTCACGGTCGAAATCGCCAAGATAATGATAGCAAAGTTCGTGATTGTCAACCAAATTCCACTGCCTTCGGGCATATTTATAGCTCCAACCATTGCCCTCGCGCGGAAAATCAATCCATTCAGGATGACCGAACTCGTTTCCCATAAAATTAAGATATCCTCCATTAATGGCCGCAGCCGTGACAAGACGTATCATCTTGTGCAACGCTATACCACGATGGACAGTCTCATTCTCGTCGCCTTTTTTGAAATGCCAATACATATCAGCATCAATAAGACGGAATATTATTGTCTTATCTCCAACCAAAGCCTGGTCGTGGCTTTCGCAATAGCTTATGGTCCTCTCATCAGGACGACGGTTTTTCACCTCCCAGAAAATACTGCTCGGCTTCCATTCCTCATCGCTCTTTTCCTTTATGGTCTTAATCCAATAATCTGGTATGTTCATCGCCATGCGGTAATCGAAGCCGAATCCTCCATCCTCAAACCTGGCCGCGAGCCCTGGCATACCGCTTACCTCCTCGGCAATGGTGATGGCATCAGGATTGACTTCATGTATCAGCTTGTTCGCAATGGTTAGATAACATATAGCATTGTCATCCTCGTGCCCGTTGAAATAGTCGGCATAATTGCAGAAAGCCTCACCAAGTCCGTGACTGTAATACAGCATCGAAGTGACACCATCAAAGCGGAAGCCGTCAAAATGAAACTCCTTCAACCAGTATTTGCAATTGCTTAATAAGAAATGCAATACATCATCCTTGCCATAATCAAAGCAAAGGCTGTCCCACGCTGGATGCTCATGCCTGTCGCCGGGATAGAAATACTGATTAGGATCACCAGCCAAATTGCCAAGCCCCTCAACCTCGTTCTTTACTGCATGACTGTGCACAATATCCATTATTACAGCGATGCCGTTACGATGAGCCTCATCTATAAGAGCCTTAAGTTCTTCGGGAGTGCCAAAACGGCTTGACGCTGCAGAAACTGCTGACATGATAACCGAACGAACCATAATAGGGGTGTTCCTGAATGGCCATTATCTGTATGCAATTATACCCGTCTGCAATCACACGCGGCAGTACATTATCCTTAAACTCGGTGTATGTCCCCACCTTTTCTGCATCTTGAGCCATTCCTATATGGCACTCATAAATCAACAGGGGATTTTTGCTTGGCTTGAATTTCTTTTTCTTCCACACATACGGCTCCGGATTCCATACTTGGGCGGAGAATATCTTTGTTGTGTCATCCTGCACAACCCTTTGTGCCCAAGCCGGTATTCTTTCACCGCTGCCGCCGTCCCAATACACGTGCATCTTGTACAGGTCGCCGTGCTTCATGCCCTTTTCCGAAATCTTGAGTTCCCAGTTACCAGTACCCTCAATTCTCTTCGCCTTGTATTTCTCGGTTTCCTGCCAATTGTTGAAGTCGCCTACAAGGTATATCTCCGTGGCATTGGGTGCCCACTCTCTGAACACCCATCCGCGTGAAAGTTTGTGCAGGCCGTAATAGTCATATCCGCTTGCAAAACTTTCAAGCGTGTTTTTGCCATCATGTGTCAACTGATTGATTTTCCAAACGGCATGGTCATGCCTTCCACGGATGGCATCCTCATACGGAGCAAGATAACCGTCATTGGCCACCAATCCAATATGCTCCGGTTGCTTTACAGCTGTTGAAACCGCATTTTTAGTCTTTGTGGATTTTGTCTTTCGTGTAACCATAATGCAAGATATTAATATTATGGACGTATTCTTAAGCCAGCACCTTGAATATGGCTTTCTTTATCTCCTCCTTGTCCGATATGCACGGCGCGTGACCATCCTGTGGAAAGAAAATGGCAAACTCACCCGGCTTACAAGTAACATAAGTATCTGCTGCACCTTCATATTTTGTTATGTCTTTAACCGGATTATATTCTGCATCAGGCAAATCGCATAAAGGTGTATATCCGTATGTCTCTTCAGTGCTAAGAGGTATCTGGATATCTATCATCTTCTTGTGAGTTTCAAGCACAGCTACCTCTTTGGTCTTGCCTTTTGCCGTCTGTATGTTTACAAACAGGTCTGCGCCTTTTATCTCATACTTGCCCGGCTCAAGACTGCCAAGATCGTTTGCCTTGACAAAATCAACAACGTCCTTGAACAAAGGGTTCAAAGACACATATTTCTCCAAATTATCAAGCGTGTCTATTACCATAATATTATAAATTTAGAAGATTATTGAACTCTGTTTCCTAAAATATACATTCCTTGTAAAACAATGTTTCCGTTGCGGTCTTTCTCCACATACCTTCCATCGCGCAAATCGTCCTTATATGTCCCTTCAAAGCGTTTTCCGTCCTTATCCACCTCTATGGCCGTACCATTACGCTTACCATCGCGGAATGTCCCTCTGAATTTGCTGCCATCCGAAAAATGGATTATCACTTGTCCGTCAAGCACACCGTCTTTAAATTCACCCTCGTATACATCACCGTTGCGCTTTGTCAGCTTGCCGTGCCCGTTCTGGCGGTCATTTTTCCAATTGCCGCTATAAACGTCGCCGTTACGCCATTGCATAACCCCATGTCCGTCCTTGTCGCCCACAGTGAAATGTCCTGTATAACGGTCGCCATTGGCAAATGTGAATATCCCCTCACCCGTACGTCGGCCGCGCACATAATCACCTTCATACACGTCACCATTCTGGAATTTATATATACCTTTGCCGTTCTGCACATCATCCAACCATTCGCCTATATAAATGTCTCCGTCAGCATATTTGTTCGTTCCTTGTCCTGAACGGAGATTGTCATTCCACATCCCGTCGTATGTCGTACCATCGCCCCAATCGAAAAACCCCTTGCCGTTCTTTTTGTCGTCCTTCCACTCTCCGTCGTAGTAAGCACCGCTACTGTAAGTATATTTCCCCTTTCCATTGCGCTTGTCCTGATACCACTCACCGTCATACTTGTCGCCGTTATAGTAGTGCATCACACCATGTCCCTGCTGATAGTCCCTGAACCACAATCCGACATATTTATTGTTGTTTATGAAATAATAAGTGCCACGACCGTGCTGCTGGTCTTGGAACCATTCTCCATCATACTTCTCACCGTCCGAAAACGTATAAACGCCATATCCTTGACGTTTACCCTTGACATAAGAGCCCTCATACACATCACCGTTACGATAAACGGTCTTGCCTTTTCCATGCGGCTTGCCTGAAACCATCTCCCCTTGATAAGTACCTCCATCTTTTGTCTCACAAGAACCCAACGTTATCTTTTGGGCATCAACAGACAAAGAAACGGCAAGCATCATCAAAACAAGCAATATATAGTTCTTCACGATTAAGCATTTTTTAATTTATCACCAAAAGTAATGAAAATCCTTCATCTGGCAAAAATATTTCTTAAAAATCAACCACCTGACAGCGTTTATTGATAAATATTAGTATCTTTGCTAAAAATATTAAACCTCCATCAGGGTCGTGGACATGGCTCGAAACGCCATGCCGCAGCCAGACATCGCGCAAAACAGAATTAAAAGGCAAGACACATCAAGGATATGACGGAACAAAAAGAGCTTATACTTTCGCTCGGAACGAATTGCGACCAAGAAAAAACCATATCTAAACGCAAAAGAAGAACTGCTCAAGACATGTTCGGACAGGCCTTGATGTTCAGCGAATGCAAATGGACCGAACCGATAGGAATCAAGTCGGACAGATTCCTGAATTGTCTTGCCTTCGCCCATACATCATTTAGCATTGATTACATAAACCGCGCACTGAAACACATTGAGTCTACATGCGGCAACACTCGCCAAGCCCGTTCACACGACATCGTCAAAATGGACATAGACATACTTAAGTACGGTAACGTGATCTTGCATGAAGATGACTGGAAGCGCAACTACATCATAGAACTTATGAAGGTGTGCCCGTTTTGAAGCTTGCAGGCGAAGGCAACCGGGCATTTGTGACAAACAAAACAGACAAACATTAACTATAAACACTATTAATCCATGTTAAAAAAAAGAATCATAGCCATCACCATCTCAGCCATAGTGTGCGCAAACGTCATCGCCCAAGATTTCGACACATATTTTAACGACCGGACGCTGCGTCTCGACTACATATTTTCCGGGAACAAAGCAAGACAAGACATCAGCCTGGCCGAGATGTACTCCATGCCACATTGGTATGGAAAGAAACAAAGACTAAGCCAGATACCAGTAGAAGGCAACGGACAGATAACTGTCAGACCGCATCGCAACGACAGCGTGATATACAAGAACTCCTTTTCCACATTGTTTCAAGAATGGCTGTCATATGACGAAGCGGCAGGCCCGGGCAAGGCATTTGAAAACGTTTTTCTCGTCCCGATGCCCAAAGACACCGTTGACATAACAGTCGAACTGCGTGACAACAGACGCAATGTGACCGCCACTTACACCCACACCGTCATACCCACGGACATCCTCATCAGGCATTGCGGAGAACACGGGACGACACCTTATGAAACACTGCAACAGGCCAACGACACGTCACGGTGCATACACATCGCGTTTGTTGCCGAAGGATACACCAACGCTGAAATGGACACATACATCAAAGATGCAAAAGACGCGACGGAAGCCATATTCGCACACGAACCGTTCAAGTCTGCAAGAGACAGATTCAACATAATAGCCGTAAAATCGGTTTCCAATGAAAGCGGCACCAGCGAACCGTCAAAAGGCATATGGAAAGACACGTCGCTAAGTTCTCATTTCGACACATTTTACAGCAACAGATATCTTACGACCCTCAATCTCGCCACACTTCACGACCGCCTGGCAGGCACGCCGTATGAGCACATAATCATTTTGGTAAACACCGATGAATACGGCGGTGGCGGCATTCTCAATTCTTACGTGTTGTCAATGACGCACCACCCGATGTTCAAGCCTGTCGTGGTACACGAGTTCGGGCACAGCTTCGGGGGGCTTGCCGACGAGTATGCATACGACTTCGAGCAGATACCAATGTATCCGCACGATGTCGAACCATGGGAACCCAACATCACGACCCGGCACGACTTTCACGACAAATGGGAAAAACTGATTCAGCCCGGCACGCCCATACCTACTCCCGAAAGCGAGAATCCCGATACCATAAGTTCAAAAATAGGGCTCTTCGAAGGTGCGGGATACAGCATGAAAGGTGTTTATCGCGGAATGCAGGATTGCAGGATGCGCACGAATGAGAACCCCGAGTTCTGCACAATATGCCGTAACGCCCTACAACGCCTTATTGACTTTTACACGAAATGAGACTCATCGCGGCGACACTGGTCTTATTGCTTGCAATTCCGATCCACGCAAACGGGCAGCACAGCGACACCGTTCCCGACACAAGACGGCTGGGTATGGCCGTTGATTATTTTGCCGGCGGCAAATATCACGAAGCCCTGACACTTTTCATAAAGCTTGACAAAAAATACAAACTCAATCCACGCTTCATCGCATATATCGGCATTTGCTACTATCATGAACAAGACTATCCCAAAGCCTGTCTGTACCTGGACAGGGCGATGCCGCACATTGACGTATACGCACCTGCCGAACGCAATGTTTACTACAACACCGCGGCCGAAAGCCACTTCAAGATTGGGGAGTACGACAAAGCCATACCGTTTTACGAAAAACAGATTCTTGTCTGCCGAAAGGAGGAAAAAGCCGACGCCCTATACCGCCTAGGATTCTGCCACATGTTCTTGGAAGAATGGGGCAAAGCCGCCGAAACGTTCATGTCTGCAGCCGCATGTTACAGGGCGTTTCCTACAAGTGTCAGCATGGGCCGCCTTAAGCAGCTGGACAACATGATAAAAGGCTGCCTGCAAAAGGCCGCGAATCAGCGTGCGTTTCATGGCCTTTCATAAAGCGAAAGGCGGCCTTCTGCAATGCAAAAAGCCGCCTTTTAGGAATCGGAGAGAAATAAGCAGAAATGCAGTCGGGCGCCAGCCGCTTATACGTTGTCACCCGTCTCCAACACCAAACGTATTTCCTCATAAGTTATGGAAGGGCTGACGGCCTCCTTAATCTCAGCCAACGAACCGGGCTTCGGATGGTCAAGCAGATACATCCGCACTTCTTCTATATGCTCTCTCGACACAAGTCGGGCAACATCCACCTGTCCGGTCTTGACATAATACAACAAATGACCGAGTATTGTGCTTGCGGCAAGCCCGCGCTCCTTTGCTATACGCTCAACCGACATGCCTTCATTGAACATCGCATAGCTGATTTCACGCGTATTAGGCTTGACAGGCTTGGGTGTCTTGGCCTTCTTTGCAGGCCGAGTGTCGGCAACCGGGTCGCCGACACCCAGCAATATCTTAGCCTTCGCCGACAAATAATCTGCAACAGAAAACCTGACACCTTCATCACATTCATGTTTAAGCAGACGTGTTTTCATGGCCAATTCGTTCTTAAACGTTGAAAACCTGTCATCAAACTGCTTCCTTACCGCCTTGTTATCCGTGTCTATTTTCGTCTTGCCGCATAACAAAGAGAACTCTGACAGCTTGGCCAGATAATACGCCGCGGCCTTGCTGACGCGCTCCTGAACCAACCCCTCGCCGTCCTTGGACGACGCGTCTACCAGCCGCGTGTACTGCATCTTGAACTTTCGCGCAACGTCGATCATCTCGCCAAACGCCATTCCCAGCCGTTTATATTCAGCCAACAGCTTGGGAAACTTACGGTAAAAATGCTCGTCGATAGTTCTCGTCAAAAGGTTGAACGATGATTGAAGCGGCTGAAAATCAAAGAGCTCGTCCAGCAACTGGATGACATAGCAACGTTGCAAGGCGGAAAGATCTTCATCCGTAGGCATGCGTGCGTCCATCTTGTTGACATACGAGTCAACCACCTCGTCGCTTATCATGGCGTCACGTTGCAACGGGGTACTCAGCACGATGCCGCCAAGCGTGCGGCAACGGCTAAGCGCCACATATGCCTGCCCGTGTGCAAAAGAATGCGATGCGTCAATGATGGCATGGTCAAACGTTAGTCCTTGGCTTTTGTGTATCGTTATAGCCCATGCCAGGCGCAACGGATATTGCCTGAACACGCCCTCCACCGTCTCCCTTATTTCCTTTGAAGCGTTGTCCAAAGTGTATTTGGAGTTTGTCCATTCCGCCATTTCCAGCTTGAACGCCTGATTGTCGTTCTTGCCTTTCACCATGATGGTCTTGCCGTCAACAGACACGATCTCTCCTATCATCCCGTTGAAAAAGCGCCTTTCCGTGTCGTTCTTTATAAACATTATCTGCGCCCCTTGCTTCAAGACAAGCTGCTTGTCAGCTGGATAAGAAGCCTCCGGGAATGTGCCTTCAACTTCCGCATCAAACACATATTCGTCTGTCGGCAGGGCCGCGAGCTCGCCATCGTTGATGGCCTGAGCCTGATAATTATGGGTGGTAAGACGTATGTAGTCGCTCTCTTTGTCTGGCTTGAAGTTAGGGACATACCGCCTGTTAAGTTCATTCAAAGTTTCATCGGTGGCGCGATTATCCCTAATCTGGTTCAACAACGATATGAAAGCCGCGTCTTGTTGCCTGTATACGGTCTTTAGCTCTATTATCTGATAGCCGCTCAATGCCAGTGCCTTGCTTGAAAAAAAATACGGCGTGGCGTATACAGAACTGAGTAAGGCCCACTCGTTGTCCTTCACAACAGGGGCAAGCTGCTGCAAGTCCCCGATCAGCAAGAGCTGCGCGCCGCCAAAAGGCTTGTCATGGTCACGGTAACGCCGCATGACCGAATCTACGGCATCAAGCAAATCGGCACGCACCATGCTTATTTCGTCTATGACAAGCAAATCGAGTGTGCGTATGATGTCTTTCTTTACTTTGCTAAAGGTAAAATATTTCCTGTCACCGCGGTCAAACGTGGTTCCGGGGAGATATGGCGACAGAGGCAGCTGGAAAAAAGAGTGTATGGTCACTCCCCCAGCATTTATTGCCGCAATGCCCGTCGGTGCAAGCACTACCATACGCTTTTCCGACTTCTCCTTAAGTTTTTTCAAGAACGTGGTCTTGCCTGTGCCGGCCTTACCTGTGAGAAACAGGTTTGCGCCAGTCCTTTCCACAATCTTCCATGCCAGTTCTAACTCCTGATTACTTACGTTTTCCACCTTGTTTCGCTTGTTTACATTATTGCCGCTAAAATGCCTCTCTATATTTTCCTTCTTCCTTGTCCTGAAGCATGCTAAGATAAGAGGCATAGCGGCTCTCAGCTATATAATGCTCCCCAACCGCCTTGCGGACGGCGCATCCGGGTTCATGTGTATGCGTGCAATTACGGAAGCGGCAATCTTTGGAAAAACTGAAAATCTCCTTAAAATATCCGCAAATCTCTTCAGGTTCCATGTCGAACGTGCCGAAACCTTTTATCCCAGGGAGTATCTATCGCCCATCCTCCGTAGGGTAATCTTAGCATCTCGCTAAATGTGGTGGTATGCATTCCGGTATTATGCGCCTCGCTTATCTCGGCGGTACGAAGGTTTAGTCCTGGTATCAAATGGTTTAGCAATGTGCTCTTGCCCACTCCGCTATTTCCGCTGAACAGGGTTATCTTGCCCTCAAGCAAAGGCCTCAAAGCCTCCGACACGGCTTCATCAACGGCCGATACGGCCTTGCATTGATAACCTATCGTCTCATAAAGGCGTATCATCATGCGCTGATATTCAAGCTTCCTCAGGAAGAAGCATGTCGGTCTTATTGAACACAAGCACAACCGGCACTCTATAAGCTTCGGCAGAAGCGAGGAAACGGTCGATGAAAGTGGTTGACGTTTGCGGACGGTTTACTGTTACAATAAGGAACGCCTGGTCTACGTTTGCCGCTATTATGTGACTTTGTTTTGACAAGTTTGACGACTTGCGTATTATGTAATTGCGTCTGTCTTCGATTTCGGTGATAAAGGCGGTCCACTTGGATTTATCACAAAAGATACACGGTCACCTACAGCAATGGGATTTGTGCTGCGTATGCCGCGCAGCCTGAAATTGCCTTTTATCTTACATTCCACCGTTTCCCCGTCGTCGCCGAGCACGGTATACCAGCTTCCTGTGTTCTTTATAACCAGTCCGTCCATCTTTTTCCAATTAAAAACTAAGAGTTAAGGTTTAAGAAAAACACCGTTTTATATATTACCGTCAAGGCATATTTTCTTAAATCTTAACTCTTAATTCTTAACTTACAGTCATTATTTCCTTTGTCTTGGCTTCCAACAGGCCGTCAATTTTCTTGATGAACCTGTCGTGAACTTTCTGCAATTCAGCTTCGGCGTCCTTCTCATTGTCTTCTGACAAACCATCCTTTATGGCTTTCTTCAGCTTATCCTTCAAGTCGCCGCGCACGTTACGCACCTCGACCTTTGCCTTCTCGCCCATCTTGTTACACTGCTTAGCCAAGTCCTTGCGGCGCTCCTCGGTAGGTTGCGGTATGCCGAGGCGTATTATCTCGCCGTTATTCTCAGGCGTTATACCTACATCAGAGTCCATTATGGCCTTCTCTATGTCCTTTATCATCTTCTTGTCCACAGGAGCGTTATCTCTTAGCCGTCGGCACTTTATACACAACGAATGTAGCCGGGCCGACTTCCGTTTCAACCACATGCCCGTCCACGTCCAAAGCTTTTTCTTGCGGCACGATGAGCGACGGATTGTCAAGAGTGTTGTCGGCATCGGGATTGTCTGAATGGAACACAAGGCACTTTCCGTCGGCCAACGCCGCCGACTTCTTAAGCCCTTTAAACTCCAGGCGTATCTTCCTTGCCTTGTCAGAGGTGTTCACCACCTTCACAATGTATGTCTTTGAAGGCTCGTCCCAAACAGCGCTTGCAAACAGTCCGTTCTGTCCCGGCTGGCCGCTCACGGCCTTCTTGTCCATAGTCAGCGGAACAACGTTGGTTCCACGGTTGTGCCCGTAGAGCGACTGCACATGCCAACTGCACGAACGCACCGAGCGGAGGTTGTCATACCATATAAGGTCAGGCCTCCATTGCCAGCCTTCCACATGCGCGAACAAGGGCGCGTAAGTGGCCATGTGGACGACATCGGCGTTACGCTCCACACCCGTAAGGAAAGCCGCCTCGAGCAGGGAAGCGTGAAAATGATTCCATTTCTTGCCCCTTGCATGGCATGCATACTCTCCGGCAAACACCTTGGGGCCTTTCCTGTCATAATTGTCATACCTGTTGCCTGAAGCAAGGAACCAGTCTTCGGGACGGTAGAAGTGCTCGTCAACGAGGTCAACCTTCAGCTTCCTCATCTCCGGCCAAAGGTATTCAAAGTCCTTACCCTCTGAATTAGGGCCCGACGAACCTATTATCTTAATGTCGGGATATGCCTTGCGTATGGCTTCGACAAAGACCTTCAGGCGTGCGGGATACTCCTCGCCCCATTGCTCGTTGCCAACGGCGATGAACTTAAGGTTGAACGGAGCCGCGTGCCCCATCTCCGCACGCAGGCGGCCCCACTCTGTCGTTGTGTCACCGTTGGCGAACTCTATCAGGTCAAGAGCGTCCTGGACATAACTTCCAAGGTCCGCAACCTTGACGTGGGCGTCCTCGCTATTGTTTTGGTACTGGCACGCCAGTCCGCAATTCACGACCGGCAGCGGCTCGGCACCCATGTCCTCAGCCAGCTGGAACAGCTCGAAGAAGCCCATTCCATAAGACTGGAAATAATCAGGATAAAGCCTGTGCTGGAACGTGTAGTTCCAACGGTTCTCGTTCAGAGGGCGGTTCTCAACCGGGCCTACGGAGTTTTTCCAGTTGTAACGCGTGGCAAGGTCCGTGCCCTCCACTATGCAACCGCCCGGGAAACGGAACACTCCCGGCTTCGTGTCGGCCAACGCTTGTGCGAGATCCTTGCGCAAGCCGTTCTTGCGCCCCTTCCACGTGTCTACGGGGAAGAGCGAAACATGCTCCAAGTCCACGCTACCGTCTGAGACGAGATAGATGCGAAGATGTGCCTTCGCGAGCGTCTCTTTGGGGGTGACAACCATCTCGTACTTCCTCCATTCCCTTGAATTAATCTCCATAACGTCTGACGTCATCACCTGGCTTTCACCCATTGAGGCCGTGTTGACAAGCTCCACCCTTATCTTCTGGTTCTCGCCGCGGGCCCAGACGGAGAAGCGGTAGCCCTCGCCGGCTTTCACGCCGATGCCGAAAAAGCCTTCGTTCTCAATGCCTGTACACTTCGCTCCGTGACCGGCCGGAGAAAGACGGACGTAATGAGGATTGCGCTCGAACGGGCCGTCGTCCTTCAACGCCACGTTTCCGAACGTCCTCCACCCCATCAGGTTCTGTGGAAACTCGAACGAGCGGTTCTTCACCAACTCGGCATACAACCCTCCGTCGGCAGCGAAATTAATGTCCTCCAGGAAGTGGCCATACATCGTAGGCTGGATTTCCGCGCCTATCTTGTTGGCCTGCACAACCATGACATCTGTCTCCTGAGCGTTCGCATTGACGCTTACACCCAGCGACAAAGCCGCCAAAAATAAATAATGTCTGTTCATGATTAACTTGTATTTTGGTTTTATAGTATTATGGTGCAAAGATAAAAACAAATATTGTTCTTTTACACTTTTGCTTGAAAATATTTTGATAATGTGTGAAAATTCAATATTTTTGCCAAAACTATCACCCTTAATAAACAACATTTAACCATTAAACGATTTATGAAGAGAGTCAGACTTTTATTACTTCTGGCCGTAGCCTGCGGCCAGACATGGGGCCAAAAGACATCGGTATGCAGCCCGGACAGCCTGCTGAAGGTTGAGATAAGCGTGGACGGAGGCATGCCGTCGTACACGGTGACGTACAACGGCAAGGTGTTCCTCGAACGGTCTCCATTGGGATTCACGGCCGACGTGGGCGACTTCAGCCGCGACATGACGCTTACCGGCAGCAAGACAAGAAGCATAAACGAGAGTTACAAACTCGACCGCATAAAGCAATCAAATGTGAAATACACGGCGAACGAGCTTAAGGTAAGCCTTGCCAACAAAGAGAACAAGCCGGTGGACGTAACCTTCAGGGTGAGCGACAACGACATAGCCCTGCGCTACGAGATGCCGCGCTACGGCGAGACGGGCAGCATCGTGATACAGAACGAGGCGACCGGATTCAACTTCCCGTCACAAACCACCACGTTCCTTACGCCGCAAAGCGACGCGATGATAGGCTGGAAGCGCACAAAGCCTAGCTATGAAGAGGAATACACGGCCGACGCTCCGCTTGCGGCACGCTCAAAATACGGCCACGGATTCACATTCCCCTGCCTCTTCCGCATAGGCGGCGACGGCTGGGCCCTGGTGAGCGAGACAGGAGTTGACAGCCGATACTGCGCCTCGCACCTCAGCGACGCCACGCCCGAAGGGCTCTTCACCGTGGCATTCCCCATGCCTGAAGAGAACAACGGCAACGGCACCGTGGCGCCGGGAATGGCGCTGCCCGGCGCTACACCGTGGCGCACGATAACCGTAGGCGAGACCCTGAAGCCGATAGTGGAGACCACCGTGCCGTGGGACGTGGTGGAGCCGCGCTACGCCTCGGAGCACAAGTACAAGTACGGACGCGGCACATGGAGCTGGATCATGTGGCAGGACGGGAGCATAAACTACGACGACCAGAAGACTTACATCGACCTGGCGGCCGACATGGGATATGAATACGCGCTGATAGACAACTGGTGGAACACCAACATAGGGCGCGACAAGATGGCGGAGCTCGCCGGCTACGCCAAGTCCAAGAACGTAAGCCTGCTCCTATGGTACAGCTCGAGCGGATACTGGAACGACATTGAGCAAGGCCCCACCAACCTTATGGACAACCCCATAGCGCGCAAGCAGGAGATGAGATGGCTACGCAAGATAGGCGTGAAGGGGATAAAGGTGGACTTCTTCGGAGGGGACAAGCAGGAGACAATGCGCTTGTACGAGGCCATACTGAGCGACGCCGACGACAACGGGCTCATGGTGATCTTCCACGGGTGCACCCTGCCGCGCGGATGGGAGCGCATGTACCCGAACTATGTGGGGAGCGAGGCCGTGCTCGCATCAGAGAATCTCATATTCAACCAGCACTTCGACGACAACGAGGCGTTCAACGCATGCCTGCACCCGTTCATAAGAAACACCGTGGGATGCATGGAGTTCGGCGGAACGCTGCTCAACACGCGGCTCAACCGCACCAACGACGGGGGATGCGTGCGCAAGACCACGGACGTGTTCCAGATAGCCACGGCCGTGCTCTTCCAAAACCCGATACAGAACTTCGCCATAACCCCGAACAACCTTGCCGACGCGCCGAAAAGCGTGATGGACTTCATGAAAGCCGTGCCCACAACATGGGACGAGACGGTGTTCGTCGACGGCTACCCGGGCAAATACTGCGTACTGGCAAGGAGGAACGGAGAGAAGTGGTACGTGGCGGAATCAACGCTACCGACAAGCCGTTAAAGCTGAAGCTCGACCTGAGCTTTACGGGCAAGGGGGGGCGAAGCGGAATACCATCATGACGACGCGAACCGGCAGGCAGTACTGAAGACCATAAGGATGAAGAACCCCTCCAAGACACAAGTGACGATACAGCCAGAAGGCGGAATCGTGATCGTAAAGTGAAAGTTGACATCTTGAATCCGACGCCCTGAAGAGCGGCGAGGCGCCATCCCAAAGACACAATGCCATCTGTCATCTGTCATTTGTCATTGTAAGCGGAGCGCCGCAGACCAGAGCCCTACAGGGCGCCGGATTTGTCCAACGCCGCGAGTTGCCCTTACTCGCCGCCGGTCGCCACGGCCCCCATCTCGTCCCCGACAAGATTCGTCAGTTCCACGAACTGGCTTATGGAGAGCTGCTCGGGGCGGAGCGTCATCATGCCGCCGCTGAAGAAGGCGGCGTGAGCCCGCACGTCAGGGAAAAGCTGCTTCAACGACACGCGCAGCATCTTGCGGCGCTGGTTGAACACGGTCTTCACCACCCGGCGGAACAAAGGCCAGTCACACCCAAGGTCGTCAACCCCGTTGCGCGTCATCCGTATCACCGCGCTCTTCACCTTGGGCGGAGGGTTGAAGACATTCTCGTCCACCGTGAAAAGATACTCCACGTCATACCACGCCTGTATGAGCACGCTCAATATGCCGTAAGCCTTGTTGCCGGGAGCCGAGGCCATGCGCAGCGCCACCTTGCGCTGGATCATCCCCGTACAGCACGGTATCAGGTCCTTGTTGTCAAGCATCTTGAAGAATATCTGGGACGATATGTCGTAGGGATAATTGCCCGTAAGCACGAACGGGCGCCCGCCGAAAAGCCCGTTCAAGTCCATTCTCAGAAAATCCTCACCCACGATGCTTTGCCTTAGCCCCGGATACTTCTCTTTGAGGTAGGCCACCGATTCGGCGTCTATCTCCACCACCTTCAGCTCACGCCCCTTCGACATCAGGTATTGCGTCAGGACACCCATGCCCGGCCCCACTTCCAGCACGGGTATGCCGGGACACGCGTCAACGGTGTCATCTGCAAACGGAATAAGAATCAAGTTCCAATCCGTTCTTTTAACGTGTGCAAAGATAATACATTTTTTTATTCCGACAAAAAATTCATCATTCAAATGAAAGTTTTTCAAGTTTCGACCTAAGTATTGAAGCCTCAGAACGACGTATTCCAAGCTTTATCTCACACGTACCTTCATAACTTTGAGATATTATCCTCGGCTTCATTTCCTTGACAACACGCATCACGGAATTCATCATTACGTATGGGAAACGGTATGAAACAATTTCTTCTACCTGGCGTAATTCCACATTTGAGGCGGCCAACGCCTCCGCTGAGGCTGTCCTATATGCAACAATCAAGCCTCCTGTCCCAAGGTTTACGCCACCATAATAGCGTACTACAACAACGAGGATATCCGTCAACTCATTGCTGTTTATTTGTCCAATATAGGCTTACCTGCTGTGCTGCTCGGCTCCCCGTCATCATTAGCCCGAAAGACATCGCGCTCTGGTCCAAGAACATAAGCGTAACAGATGTGCCGGGCATCATAATATTTTTTACGGTAAGACTGCAATATGTCTTTAACTTCGTCAACACTCTCTACATGATGCGAGAAAGCAAGGAACTTGCTCCGCTTCTCGGAGTAAGTTCCCTCACCTATATTTGTTATGGTCTTAAACTCATCTGCACCCATACAAGGCAACAATACTTATGAAAGTTTGTGTATAACCAGGCCCGAGCGCAGCTTCGGTTCGAACCACGTGGCCTTGGGCGGCATTATTCTTGCCGCTGTCTGCAATGTCCATTATCTGCTTCATCGTGACGGGATACAACGCCAAAGCCATGCGCATTTCACCGCTATCGACTCTGCGCTTCAATTCATCCAAACCGCGCAGGCCGCCTACGAAGTCTATGCGCTTGTCCGAGCGCAAATCCTTTTATGCCGAGTATCTCGTCGAGTATGAGGCGGCTCGATATGTCTACGTCGAGCACTCCGATAGGGTCTGAGTCGTCAAACGTGCCAGACTTAGCGGTCAAACTATACCATTTACCATCCAAATACAGTGAGAAATTATGCAGACAATCAGGCTTGTAGACATCCGCTCCTTTTTCTTCGACATTAAAATTCTTCTCCAATGCAGACAAGAACTCGGCAGATGTAAGTCCATTAAGGTCTTTCACTACGCGGTTATAGTCGATTGTAAGTTGTGAAGCCTGGAAACAAACCGCCATGAAGTAATTATATTCCTCCGTTCCATTATGGTTTGCATCTTGCCTGGCCTTTTCCGCCCCAACGAGAGCTGCCGCAGCGGAACGGTGATGCCCGTCAGCGATATAGAGAGAAGGCATCTTTGCAAATTCCTTTGTAACGGTTTCAATATCAGCATCGTCTGAAATTATCCAGAACTGATGACGGAATCCGTCAACAGGAGCGATAAAATCATATTCAGGTTCAGTCCCTGCATAGCGCATTATCAGCGCATCAAGAACGCTGTTGTCGGGATACGCGAAGAATACAGGCTCTATATTGGCATTGTTCACACGAACATGCTTCATGCGGTCTTCCTCCTTATCGCGACGTGTAAGTTCATGTTTCTTGATTACACCGTTAAGATAATCGTCAACATATGCACATACGACAAGACCATATTGTGTCTTGCCATTCATTGTCTGCGCATAAATGTAATATTGCTCTTTATCGTCCTGCACAAGCCAGCCTTTGTCCTGAAACTTCTTAAAGTTTTCTGCCGCCTTCTCGTAAACACGCGCATCATACTCGCTTGTGCCCGGAGCAAAATCTATTTCAGGCTTTATTATATGATAAAGGCTTTTCTCGTTATCGCCAGCCTCGGCACGTGCTTCTTCCGAATCAAGGACATCATACGGTCTTGACTCAACCTCCTCAACATACTGTTTCGGGGGACGAACGCCTTTAAAAGGTTTGATAATGGCCATAAACCAACATTATTTGTTTACTTGAAACTTTGTGCAACCGTCCTTGAAGAACGCGTTTATCTGCCTGGCCGCGGCTATTCCGGCATTGATGTTGGCCTCAGCCGTCTGTGCGCCCATCTTTTTAGGAGTGCTGAAATAACGCCCTTCAAACTTCATAAACTCCGCGTCTGCATCGGGCTTTATGTCCGTTATATACTTCAAGTCCTCACGCTCGGCCATCAATTTTAGCAGTTCCGCCTCGTTTACAACTTCCTTACGTGCGGTATTTATCACGATACCACCCTTCTTCATCTTGCTTACCAAGGCATAATTGATGCTCTGCTTTGTCTCAGGCGTAGCCGGGATGTGCAGCGAAACGATGTCACAGTTCTCAAACAATTCGTCCTGCGAATTTACCGCATGTACTCCAGCTTCCTCGATAGCTTCCTTGGGGCAGAATGCGTCATAGGCATAGACATCCATTCCAAAGCCCTTGGCTATACGCGCCACATTGCGTCCTACATTGCCAAACGCCAAAATTCCAAGCTTCTTGCCTAACAATTCTGTACCCGACTTGCCATTATAAAAATTGCGCACCGCATATACGAGAAGTCCGAATACAAGTTCAGCAACCGCATTTGAATTCTGTCCGGGAGTATTCTCTACAACAACCCCCTTCTCCTTTGCATACGCAATGTCCACGTTATCATATCCGGCTCCGGCACGCACAACGATTTTCAGATTATTTGCAGCATCTAAAACCGCAGGCGTAACCTTGAACGTACAATCAAAGCGTCCGCATCCTTAACAGCGTCAAGCAGTTGTGATGCGTCTGTATATTTCTCAAGCAACTCAAGCGTATTACCTGCGCTTTCAACTTCTTTCCTTATGCCGTCCACCGCCACTTGTGCGAACGGTTTTTCAGTCGCCACTAATACTTTCATATCATTTGATTTAATTGGTTGATTGAAATCTATTACCTAACGGGAAACGCCAAGGGGAAGCACGCCCGGCACCAAACCTGTCTTTCAAATGCCGCCGCAACATGTTCCCCTTGTCATTATCAATACCGTAAAAATCAGTGCTCTGCTTCAAAGTCCTTCATGCACTTGATTAGAGCCTGCACGCCTTCTACTGTCTGGGCGTTGTAGCAGCTTGCGCGGAAGCCACCTACCGAACGGTGTCCCTTTATTCCTACCATGCCATGAGCCGTAGCATACTCCAGGAATGGCTTTTCAAGCTCGGCATATTCATCGTTCATCACGAAGCATATGTTCATAACCGAGCGGTCTTCTGCCGCCACTGTTCCGTGGAACAGCTTGTTCCTGTCAATCTCTGCATAAAGCATGTCGGCACGTTCCCGTGCACGTCTGTCCATAGCCTCTACGCCACCCATCTTCTTTATCCAGCGTAAATTCTCAAGCGCAGTATAAATCGGAACTACCGGTGGGGTATTGAACATCGAGCCTTTGTCTACATGTGTCTTGTAGTCAAGCATCGTCGGGATTGTGCGCGGAGTCTTTCCGAGTGCGTCATCCTTGACAATTACAACAGTCACTCCTGCCATCGACAAGTTCTTCTGGGCGCCGGCGTAGATGCACATGTATTTCGACACGTCGACCGGACGGCTGAAAATGTCAGACGACATGTCGGCCACCATGGGCACGGGCACGTCCAAGTCCTTGCGCATCTCCGTGCCGTATATGGTGTTGTTGGTGGTTATATGCAGATAGTCCACGTCCGCAGGGCAAGTCCAGTCCTTGGGGATGAATGTGTAATTGGCATCTGCCGAGGATGCTACCTCAACCACCTCGCCAAACAGTTTGGCTTCCTTTATGGCTTTCTTCGCCCATGTACCAGTATTGAGGTATGCGGCTTTAGTTACAAGGAAGTTGTATGGAATCATGCAGAACTCGAGCGAAGCTCCTCCACCGAGGAAAAGTACCGAATAGCCTTCAGGCACACCAAGCAGCTCCTTGATAAGAGCTACAGCCTCGTCTACCACCGGCTGGAAGTCTTTGCCCTATGGCTGATTTCAGCCAAAGACAGACCGCTTCCATTAAAATCCAAAATCTGCTTTGCCGTGTTTTCAATAACTTCGCGCGGAAGCATTGAAGGGCCGGCGTTAAAGTTGTACTTCTTCATGATGAAATTATTTAAATCGGTTATTCTTTTTTCGCTGTCGCGAAATTATATCTTTTACGTGAATTGCACAAACTTTTTACATTAAAAATGCGGAATACGCGACATTTTGTCACTTTACAAGCTCGATTAACGTCTTTATGCCTTTCAGTTTTGCACCGGGTCACTCATGCCGAGCTGCATGCCGCTAAGGGCTTCTATACCCAGCCTGTGCAATATTTCTTCCTTCTTACTCATCAATTCCATGTTTTTCCAATCATAAGTGATTCACAGGCAGGCGTAACGCGCCGCCGCACCTGCAAACGACATTATCCCAAATTACAAACCACGGCGCAAGCTACGGATGACGGGCTTGCCCACCGCATCCAGAAGCGGCGCCTATCCCTGGCAAAGATACAAAACATAAACGAAAACGACGAATAAAATCACAAGAATAATTACCGATTGTTACAACTTAACCGGCACGAGGCCATATGCGTGCGCAAAAAGGCATCCAAACGCATTGCAAAGGGCATCCAAACGCATTGCAAAAGACCGTATTCCGCAATGCGAAAGGCCACATTTCAGATTGGAAGCAAAGTCTTGGCACCAACTTTGGGAATCGCAAAAACGCCGGCACATTACAACCGGAATATAAGTTTTAAGGGATGGAAACGTTACGATTTAACACGCCCTTGATTCCGGCAGACAAAAAACTCCTTCAAACTCGCAGGTTATTGATTTTTTAATGTACCTTTGCATTGCCGAATGCCGACATTCGGCAATGCTTGAAACAGAACTTAAGGAATTCATAATGAAGCAATTTGAGACTTACATATTCGACCTCGACGGAACGCTGCTATACACCCTCGACGACCTGACAGCAAGCACAAACCACGCGATGCGTGCCTTCGGCATGCCGGAACACACAACTGACGAAATTCGCATGATGGTAGGCAACGGCGTGAGGAAGCTGATTGAGAGAGCCGTTCCTTGCGGGACGCCCACCACCCTGTATGAGGATGTTTACAAAGAATTCATAAATCACTATCTCGAACACAACCTTGACACTACACGCCCATACCCGGGCATAATGGAGATGCTCAAGTCCCTCAAGGAGCATGGAAAGAAAATGGCTGTCGTGAGCAACAAATATTGCAAGGCCACCGAGCACTTATGCCGCACGTTCTTCAACGGGTATATCGACGTCGCGATAGGTGAAAACGAGAACATACGCAAGAAGCCGGCACCCGACACGGTGCTCGAAGCCATGAAAAGACTCGGAGCCGACAAAGGCTCCACCGTATATGTCGGCGACAGCGAGGTTGACATAGCCACAGCACGCAATTGTGGAATACCATGCATCAGCGTACTTTGGGGATTCAGGGACAAGACGTTCCTCACGGAAAATGGAGGAACCATGTTTGCAAAAGCCCTGAAGAGATTTTTCGCGAGTGAGTTCGGCACAAGGAATTATCTTTCCAAGTAAAACAAAATCTTTCCGGAAGATGAGACCGGCGTGGCATTCTTGTTGTGCCGAACTCACGTTCAGTCAAGCAAGCGTATGGCGGTCGATGTATTCCTGCACCTGTTCCTTATAACTCTCTGAAACCGGTATATAGGCATCCTCCATGACAATGCGTCCGCGGTCTACCATCTCAACCGCCGACATGTTCACGATATACGAACGGTGCACACGCATGAACTGCGACTTTGGCAAATAATCCTCGATCTTCTTCATGTTCATAAGCGACATAACCGGCTTGCGCCCGTCTCGCGAATATATCTTCACATAGTCCTTCACGCCCTCCACATAAAGAATGTCGCAGAAGTTCACTTTGACCAGCTTATACTCACTCTTCACATATATAAAGCCGTCATGCGCCATGGCCTTCTGCCTCTCGCTCTCGTTCAACGACTCGGCAACCCTGTTGACGGACAATAAAAAGTTGTCATAACTTATCGGCTTAAGCAGATAGCCGGCGGCGTTTACCTTATAACCGTCTATGGCATACCGGTCAAAAGCCGTAGTGAATATCACCTTGGTTTCTTTGGGCAGTATGCTTGCGAACTCCAGTCCGCTCAGTTCGGGCATCTGTATGTCGAGGAAAAGCAAGTCTACAGGATTGCCCCTCAATTCCTTCATGGCCTCGACAGCGCTGCCATACACACCTACAAGACGCAAGCCTGGCGTCTTGCGTGCGTAACTCTCAAGCAACTCGGCAGCCAAAGGCTCATCGTCTATTATTGCGCAAGTCAGTATCATAAATTGTTATTCTTGAAAAATACGTGTTGTTTTGCTCGTCCACTCCCCTATTCCACTCATACTTGCCTGGATAGGCAAGATCCAGACGCTTGGCCACCTGTTCAAGTCCTATGCCGTGGCCGCTCTTGTCCGTGTCCTTTTTAGGATAGTTACTGTTTCTTATCTCACACTGAATCTTCATCTCATCAGCAGAGATTCTTATCGAAATAAAACTCTGACGGTTCGGGCTTACACCATGCTTAAAGGCGTTCTCAACCAATGAGATGAATATGAAGGGAGCCAGACTGATGTTTGTCCCAGGCTTCACTTCCGTCAAAAAGTCAATACGCACATTCTTGCCAAGCCTTATGCGCATAAGCTCCACATAATTATGTATGAACTCTATCTCGTCGTCCAATGCCACGGCATTGTTCTTCCCTCCATACAGCATCTGTCGCAACAAGGCGCTAAGCGACAACACCGCTCTCTGCGCCTTGTCCCGGTCAAAAGATATTAAGGCGTAAATGTTGTTCAGCGTGTTGAGCAGGAAATGCGGATTAATCTGGTTGCGAAGGTTCCGCAATTCAGCTTCAGTCTTTTGCATTTCCATGTCACGGCGCGCCGTTTCAGCCGCCTGCCATCTCAACGCCAGCCTCAACGACGTGGCCAGCGCGGCCGAAAGGAAAAACGGGAACATGCCGCGAGTAATGAAAAAGGCTGACAGGAACAACCCCGGCACGTGTTCGTGGATAGGCGGAGGAGTGCCTTCCACAGCCATTTCCATGCCACGCAACACGTCCATCAGCCAGTTCATGCAAAACGCCAAAACCAACATGACAGCAAGATTCACGAAGAAATACGCCTTCATCCGCCTTCCCACAAAATACTTTGGCGCAAGCCACAAGTAATTCAGATAGAACACCGCGCACAGAAAATATGAACACCGGCCACTTGGCAAAGATGTTTACTCCATAAGTAGCTCCGATGCCTATCAGCACTCCTATAAGACCACCTGTCACACTTAAAAGTATCGACTCGATGAGGAACTGGCTCAATATGTCTATTCCCCTTGCGCCCACGCTCATGCGCAAACCTATCTCACGGGTACGCTCGGTAACGCTGACATACATTATGTTCATTATGCCGATGCCGCCAACGACCAAGGATATTCCGGCAATACAGGCAAGAAGTATTGTCATAAGGTCGGTGGTTGAATTCATCATGCTTGCAAGTTCTTCCTGCGAACGTATATTGAAGTCGTCTTCTTCCGCCTCGCTTTCACCCGTTGCATCTTTCAGTTTATGCTGTGTCCGCAATACTTTTGAAATCTCTTCTACAGCCTTGTCTGTCAAGCCTTCTGTCAACGCGGAGCAATTTATGCTCTGAAGATAGTTTACGGCAAGTATTCGTTTCATCACAGCCGAATAAGGAGCCAGTACCAGGTCGTCCTGGATCCATGCCCATAGAGTTGTATCCTTTACTCTTCAATACTCCTACAATACGGAATGGTATGGTATTAAACCTTATCACCTTTCCAACCGGGTCTGAACCGTCAGGGAACAGGTTATCCACTACGGTCTTGCCCACCACACACACTTTCGCACTCGACTTGATGTCTTCATCGGTGAACATCTCGCCATCCTCAACAGACAACTGGCCTTATTTCAAGATAATCACCGTTGACTCCATATATTGTAGACGGAGTATTATTATTGCCGTTAATGAACTGGCCTGAACTGTTCACTACGGGACTTACGGCGCTTATATACTGACACTGGTCGGCCAAAGCGTAGTAATCCGCAAGCTTCAGCGTCTCCATCTCATCCGCATCCCTACGCACTCCGCCACGCATATCCTGTCCGGGCATAATCATTATCATGTTCGACCCCATCTCGGAAATCTGCTTCTGTATGCTCTCTCTTGCTGCCTTGGCCGATGGCAAGCATCGTAATAACCGACGCGACACCTATTATTATGCCAAGCATCGTGAGAAAAGAACGCAACTTGTTTGCGGCTATTGCGCGCAACGCTATCTTGAAAAGGTTTGCAAGACTCATGTCCTAATAATGTAAAGAAACTTTAAATAAAACATTTCAATCGTCACGTGACGGTGGGAGCTCAGCCAAAGAACGTTCCGCTGAAAGAATCTCGTTGTTTTGCATATCGCTCCTGATTTTGCCATCACGAAGTACAATATTGCGGCTTGAATACTTTGCGATATCGGGATTGTGCGTGACAAATATTATCGTTCTGCCCTCTGCATGCAGTTTCTGAAAAAGCACAAGAATTTCAAATGAAGTCCTAGTGTCAAGATTTCCTGTAGCCTCGTCTGCCAAAAGAACCGCAGGATTGTTTACCAGTGCACGAGCTATGGCCACGCGTTGCATCTGGCCTCCCGACATCTGGTTTGACTTATGATAAAGGCGGTCGCCTAATCCTACGGCTTCAAGAGCGCTCACTGCACGTTCACGGCGTTCTGTTGCGCCGACCATAGGATTATACATTAAAGGCAGTTCCACGTTTTCAATGCTCGTGGTTTTAGGCAACAGGTTGTAATTCTGGAACACAAAGCCAATCTTCCTGTTCCTCAGAACCGCCCTCTCCGGCTTTTTCATCTTGCGCAAAGATATGCCGTCCAAATAATATTCGCCGCGACTTGGCGTATCAAGGCATCCCAACTGGTTCAATAATGTGGATTTCCCGGAGCCTGATTTGCCCATTATTGTGACAAACTCACCCTCGTATATCTTGAACGACACTCCACGCAAAGCATGCACAGTTTCATCGCCGACATGGAAATCACGGTGAACGTCTTGTAACTCAATAACTACCTTTCTATCATCCATAACGCCCTAAACGTTTATGCAATTACTTCTTGCCTTTCTTGTCCTGTCCCGGCCCTTTGGGAGCAAAAGGACTTGCTTCCTGCTGACCTGCACCTCCTGGTTCCGGCATGTTTCCAGTTTCAACCTTTATCTCGGTTATCACTTTCATGCCTTTTGGCACGCCGTCCAGCAGCTCTGTGTTTATGCCGTCACTAATACCGATTTTCACGGGATGAGCCTTGAAAACATTGTCTGCAAAAGTCCATACTTTGCTCGATCCTTTGCAGTCAACGACCTGAGCGTCGCCAATAAGTTCTTTGGTGGGAGTAAAACGCAAGGCCTTGTTTGGAACGCTCATTACACCACGTTTGTCAAGAGTGAATATGGAAACGTTTGCCGTAAGCCCGGGCTTAAGTTTCAGTTCCTTGTTTGGCGCGCTTATCACAACCTCGTAAGTGACGACATTATCCTCCGTGTTCCCCTCCTGGCGCACTTGCGTCACTGTGCCAGAGAACGTATCTTCAGGGTATGCGTCAACAGTAAAAGTCACACGCTCTCCTTCCTTGACATCACCTATATCAGCTTCGTCCACATCTGCTATCACACGCATGTCCGTCAAATCCTGAGCAATGGTAAACAATGTCGGAGTCTCAAAACTGGCCGCCACGGTCTGTCCTTCCTCGACTTCACGTGAAAGCACAACACCATCGACCGGCGAAGTTATTGTAGCATAGCCCAAGTTTGTCTGTGCCTGCTGGAGACTTTCTTGCTGTTGTCTCACTTCATCCTGCGCTTGCCTGTATGAGAGCAAGGCCGTCTCATATTCGTCCGCGCTCACAAGTCCCTTGTCAAACAGGGTCTTATAGCGCCTGTAGTTCGCCTTCTGATAAGTCAACTGGCTTTGTGCATTATTTAGAGCGGCCTTCGCCGTGTTCACCTGGCTTGCCAAATTGGTCTTGTCCAGTTCAGCTATCACCTGGCCTTTTTTCACCACACTGTTGTAGTCAACATATATTTTCGCAACGATTCCTGACACCTGTGTTCCTACGTCGACAGATGTCACAGGCTCTATCGTGCCCGTTGCCGTGACGCTATTGGATATGTCGTTGATGCCAACCACGGCCGTGTCATATTGTATTCCGTGCCTGTCCTTTCCACAAAATGCGAGACAACAACACACCACTGCAACGATTATGGCTGCCAAAGCCATTAGTATCTTCTTACGTTTCATAACTTTATTATATCATATTCATTTCTTCCCCGTTATAAAAATAAAGCAACTGCAAATACAATATGGCCATGTACTTGCTCTCAAGGCGGTTCTGCTGCGCATTGAGCAACGTTGTCTTTGCGTTGGTCAATTCTACGATGTTCTTTAGCCCGAGCCTGAACTGCTCGCTCAGAAGGTCATAGCTGTCTTGCGCACTGGCCACACTGCCACGGCCGCGCGAAACGTTGCTGGTTGGTCGTAGCGTTTATCCAGAAGCCTTGTACTGTCAACGCAAGATTGCTTTTCGCATCGTCGGCCTCGGCCTTGGATTGTTGCAGGCTTATTTCCGCCTTTGTTATGGCTGTCTTGGCGGCACGGTTGTCGAATATAGGCACACTTAGCGTCACGCCTATTGAGCCGTTGATGTTGCTCTTCATCTGGTTTCCCCATGTAGAACTTACTCCCATCTGGGTATGAGTGCCCGAAACAGTACTCGTACCTATGCCGCCGGATATGCTCACCGTAGGCTTACGTCCGGCCTTTGCAATGTCTATTCCGAGGCTGCTATAATCCACACCAAGCAAGGCGCTCATTATTTCCGGGCGTTTAGCCAAAGCATTCTCCAATACATACTTCACCGACGGGAACGGCGGCAAGAGCCTGCTCGTCAGTGGATGACGGAACGGCGATGTCGAAACTCGCGTCATAATCCAGCCTCAAAAGATATTTCAACTGCTGTTTATAGTCTTCAAGCTGCCCCTTCATGCTGACAAGATTGTACTCGTCGGTAGCGACCTGCGCATCAAGCTGAGACAAGTCGGCCTTCGAGAGCGAACCAACCTTGTACATCTCCGCGCCACGTGCGGCGTTCTGACGGCTTATCTGAAGTATCTGCTCGTCCACTTTCACCGCTTCGGCCACATACAGTATCTGCACATACAAATTCAAAATCTGCTCCTGGACGCTGTTGACGCTCTCTTCAAGCCAGCTCCTGCTGCCGTCCGGCAATCTTCCTTTGCTTCAAAGTATTACGGTTCGCATTGCCGTCCCACACTGTCCAGTTTGCATTCAGACCGTAATCACCGAGTAACTTAAATCATCCATATAGTCACCCGAACCGTCGGCAAAAGGCCTGTAGCCACCCTGGTGCGTGGTTGAGAACGACAACGAGGGAAACAGCTGCGCCTTGGCTTCCTTAACGTCCTCCTGCGCCGAAAGCACTGACAACTTGCCCTCGACAACTGTTATGTTATGCTCTAAGGCATAGTCAATGCACTCTTTCAACGTCCACTGGTGCCCGCCGTCGGCCAATGCCCAACATGACGGCAGAAGCAACATGCTGATTGTAACGATTTTTCTTGTCTTTGCCATGTCATCGCGTTATATTTCGCTGTACAAAAGTACAAAGAAAGAATGTCGCAATAAAATAAAATGGATATATGTCAACCGTTAGTAGAAACATATATCCATTTTGTCGATATGACAAATTTGCCTTAACAAATATTAGCAGACACGCGGACCTGCTCTGAAATCAATTGAAGTGGCTTAGCCTGGCTATGTATTTTCCGAGTATGTCAAACTCGATGTTCACTTTCGATCCGACCTTTATGTCGCTGAAATTGGTATTTTCGAAAGTGTAAGGGATTATGGCAACGGTAAAAGTGTCGTCAGTCGGAGCGCACACTGTAAGCGAAACGCCGTTTACTGTGACACTGCCCTTGTCAACGGTAAAATATCCACGCCGCGCCATCTCTTTGTCGAACCCGTATTTGAACGTAAAGTATGTGCTGCCGTCAGCATCGCGCATTCCTACGCATTCCGCCGTCATGTCCACATGTCCTTGTACAATATGGCCGTCAAGCCGCCCGTTCATCACCATTGAACGCTCTACGTTTACCTTATCGCCGGCTTTAAGCAGCCCCAGGTTCGAACGGTCAAGAGTCTCCTTCATGGCCGTAACCGTATAGCACCCGTCGCCGAGACGCACCACCGTAAGGCACACGCCGTTGTGGGACACGCTTTGGTCTATCTTCAACTCCCCGGCAAAAGAGCACTCCAATGTAATGTCAACATTGCCGCCATACCGCTCGACGTCCTTTACTACAGCCGTCTCTTCCACAATTCCAGAAAACATTTGAAAATATAGATATTAACATTAAACAAATGGGCAGGATTTAATCCCGCCCGTATTATTTGTAAAAAGACCGTACCAGTGATGTGATGAAAACTCCGAGCTATATAAGATTTGAGAGCTCTCCGCCTTTGTAATCCACCGGCTTTACAGCTATGCCTCACGGCATCGTGGCCCGCCATCAGCAAGAGAAGTCATCTCGGTTTTCGTTTTTTATTGATGAGTAATCTCTGATCGGTAGGCATCGGTATGCTCTTGCCGTTGATGTCCATCTTGGCATCCATAAGCGACAAGCTCACCCACGAGTCTGTGCCGGGCACAAACTCTCCGTAAAGCTTCAAGTCTAGTCCGGCGGCATGTCCGCTACACTGACGGCTCGCATCATAAACAATCTTAACGTTGTCCACCGTATAAGGAACGATGTTTGACAAAGCCTTGTAGTACGCCTCCGCCGTAAATTTGTAAAGGCGCTCCTTCATCTTGAAGCGATAATCAAATCCGGCAATGAAGTGTATTGAGCGCTGGCTCTTGGCGTTGCGGTTGAGCGTAGCCGCAGTTATGCCGTTGACCGTAGCCGTGTCGCGCAGCTCCTTGAAAAACGGTGCCTGATAATAAATTCCAGTCGCAAAACGCAAAGTCACGTCGTGATTGAAAGCCGGTATGACGCCAAGCGACACTCGCGGACTTACGATACTTTCCTTGTTGAAATTCCAATGGCTGAACCTCAGGCCATAATTAAGCGTAAAAAGCGTATGTCCGCCTTTGCTGCTGAAGCGCCACGTGTCTTGCACATAAGCCTCCAGACGGTTGGCATCAAGCCTGTTGCGCACGTTAAGAGAATAAATCATGTGCAGATCCTGCCCTGTATGAGGAATGTTATACCCGCTCGAATCGCGCATTTCATACTCCTTGCTGTGCTCCTTTACAGCCTCTATTTTATATGTAAGGCCGGCCTGCATGTCATGTTTCCCCTCCTTATGCGCCACAGACAACTTCACGCTCTTTACCGTAGCTTTAAGATAATTGCGCGCATGCTCCATATAGGTGCCCACACCAAGATTCTCGCTTGTCTCCGTCTGGGTAAGCCAGTATTGCCCCTGTATGTCATACTTTTCCTGCTCGTCGGTATGAAACGCCGACGCCGTAAGTGTCAGCCTTGTATTCTTGCCGAAACTGCGCGAAATGCTCAAAGAGCCGAAATACGTTCGGAACAGGTCTTTTTCGCTTCCGTCGAAATACACCTTGAACGACTTTACATTCTCCATTGTGCCGAAACGCGTCTCACGATCCTCAGGATAAAAATTATAATGGCTCTCGGAAATGTCGCCCATCAACTCTATTTTCCATCTGCTGTTGGGTTCATACGTCAGGTACGTCTGATAGTCAAGAAAGTCAGGACGATATTCTCCCTTGGTCTCAAGAGTGCCCAACAAATACTTGTTTGTCTTATACCTCAGCCCGTTGCTCCATGAAAACTTTTTTGTACTGAAACCGACATAAGCACTCGCACCAAGCAGACTTGCCGACACTTTTGCCTCAAGCCTCTTAGGCTTCTTATAAGTAATGTCCAAGACTGACGACATCCTGTCGCCATACTTAGCCTCAAAGCCGCCTGTAGAAAAGCCTACGGCTTCAACCATGTCAGGATTGATAATGGACAATCCTTCCTGCTGCCCACTGCGTACAAGGAACGGGCGATAGACTTCCACATTATTAATATATACGCTGTTCTCATCAAAACTTCCGCCTCTCACATTATATTGCGATGAAAGCTCGCTGTGGGTGGAAACTCCGGCCTGCGACTGCACCAGCTCCTCTACGGCGTTGCCTGTCACACTGGGCGCATTCCTCATATTTTCCGTATCCAGACTCTGAGTCTGTCCGGTCTGCACTTTCTGTCCGGTCACGGTAACTCCGTCCAACTGGCTGTCAGAATACAACTGAACAAGCAATGTCTGCCTGCCCTTTGGACGCCTGAGCACACGCGTCTTCGCCTTATAACCGACCATAGAGAAACGCACGACAACACTGTCAGCCGACATAAGCCGCAAGGAATATTCGCCTTTAAGATTGGTCATGGTCATCTTTCCCTGCTGCACAACGGACACCGTGGCAAGCTCGACAGGATTCATCTGCTCATCAGTAACACGCCCCTGAAGCGTAAAAGTCTGCGCCTTTGCCGCCAATACGCACAAAAGCAGAAATATGATTATATGGAAACGCCTTGTCGTCATTTCGTATATAACGGCTATACCGTTTAAATATTGCATGGAAACAGAGCGATGCGCAATCAGCTGCCGATGCCAAGCACCAGTCATTCACGGTAAATCCAAGACAAAAGATTGTTTATCCATTTGAATGTGCAGCGAAACCAACGATATGTGCCTACCGGTTTCCCACCAAAACCAAGAATGAAATCACGAAACTTGTTTTTCTTAAAAGGCAAACCCACATCCATAAAGTAGATGTGCCAGGCTCTTTCATCATACGCCTGCTTTATTGCCGTCCACACGGTTATGGAATTGGCGCGCTTCTTATATAATTTGCGCCTTGTCGCCAGATACCACAGATAACAATTGTCTCCGGAATACACGCATATGCACCCACCGGCCACTTCACCCTTATAATAAGTAGCATACAGACGGCAACTACCACGCCTCAGCAGTTCGGCAAACAACCTGCAATCAGGAATGAAACGCCTTACTTTTAAAGATATGCGCCCCCTTAATATTTTAAAAAATGCATACAGCTCTTCATCGGTTTTAGCCACAACCGTCGTAAAACCTGACTTTTCCGCATTCGCAATGAGCCTTGACATCCTCGGCGTAAGCCTCTTTGTGGGACTCATGCTATGCAGGGAATTATGTATCTCCATCCAATGTACAGGAAAAAAACCGTGGCTTCTGAACTTACCATAACCGAACATCTTTGAACTCAAATCGCTGAACTCTATGTACATGCACAAGTCACGCCTAAGCTTCCTCACCACATGTTTCAACATCTGACCGAAAATTTCTTCCTTATCACAATCCTGAGCATATTCTCCCTCACCATAAACCCTAGCTTGTGTGAACAGGTATGGCGGAATGAGAGCCCCCCTGCGACGCAACATCACAAGCATATGTGCCACGATATCGTCACCTTCGTAAGCTATCACCATGTAAGGTTTCTGCCCAGGGGTATTTTCTATGACACGGAACAAGGCGTCACTGTGAAAAAAATCACAGCACCGCATTTCTGGAAGCTCATCGCCTTTGGATATTATGACGATTCTGATTTCGTTCATAGCGCAAAAATAATAAATCTTTTCTAAAAAACAATAAGCAAGAGTCTTTTTGGCTTATAAATACCTACCTTTGCGCCACAGTTTGCAACAGACTTACCAGACAACGTAAAATTTAACACACATAAGGAGGCAGCGACATATGACCAGCATAGGAAACGACACTGAACGAAGGAAAATTGTCATGATCGGAGCAGGCAATCTCGCCACAAACTTAGGCAAAGCCCTTGTTGCCAACGGACATGAAATATTGCAGGTATACAGCAAAACGATGCGATCTGCATCAGCACTTGCAACAAATGTAAATGCCACCGCGACTGACAACATCGAAAAAATAAATACTGAAGCAGACGTATACATCGTTTCAATAAAAGACAATGCAATGCCGGATATTATACCCACATTGTGTAAAAACAAAGAAGAGAAAATATTCATACACACAGCGGGGAGCATCCCCTTGACCATATTCAAAGGCATGGCTGAACATTATGGAGTGTTGTATCCAATGCAGACATTTTCGAAGGACAAAGCTGTGAATTTCAACAATATACCATGTTTTATTGAAGGGAATGACGAAATTGCGACAACTACAGTGTACTCCATTGCAACAAACATATCCAACAATGTCCGCCATCTTGATTCCAACGCACGGAAACAGATTCATCTTGCGGCGGTATTCGCTTGTAACTTCGTCAATCATTGCTATGAAATAGCATCCGAGATACTTAATGAACATAACATCCCGTTTGAAGTGATGCTGCCTCTAATTGACGAAACGGCAAAAAAAGTACATACGATACGGCCCATAAACGCACAAACAGGGCCAGCCATACGATATGACAAAAATGTTATAAACATGCAATCGGACATGCTGAACAATAATCCCTTGCTAAAAAATATATATGAAAGCATGAGCTTGAGCATACACACAACTTCACAAAAAAATGACGAATATTAATGATTAACTACGACCTGACAAAAATACAAGCGATAATATTTGACGTAGACGGCGTGCTGAGCCGTGAAACCATACCATTGCACCCTTCAGGCGAGCCTATGCGGACTGCGAACATCAAAGACGGATATGCAATACAACTCGCGCAAAAAGAAGGGCTAAGAATTGCGATAATGACAGGAGGAACAACCGACAGTGTACGTTTACGTTACGAGCACCTAGGCGTAAAAGACATTTACATGGGATGTTCATTAAAAATCAAGACATATGACTTGTTCTTGAACAAATACGGCCTGCACGACGAAGAAATAATCTACATGGGCGACGATATCCCTGACTATGAGGTTATGCTGCGGTGCGGATGCCCGTGCTGCCCGGCAGATGCCTGCCATGAAATTAAAGCGGCAAGCGCATATGTCAGCCGGCACAAAGGCGGAGAAGGATGCGCACGGGATGTAATAGAACAAGTATTGGCGGCACAAGGCAAATGGCTTAATAAAACAGTAGCTTTCGGCTGGTAAAAAACATTTTTCCATATGATAAAAGATTACCACTTGATTTTAAGCAGCAACAGCCCAAGACGAAAAGAATTGCTGGCTGGACTGGATCTCGACTTTGACATACACGTGATAAATGGCATAAACGAATCATACCCGGAAAACCTACCGGCCATGGAAACAGCGGAATACATCGCTATGGAAAAAGCCGAAGCATACAAAGACGAATTGGAGGACAACAACTTAGTCATCACGGCCGACACTGTGGTCGTCATTGGAGACAAAGTGCTCGGCAAGCCAAAGACACACGAAGAGGCATGCAAGATGCTGAAAACATTAAGCGGGCACACACATAAAGTTGTAACAGGAGTATGCCTGACATCCATAAATAAACAAAAACACTTTTCCGTAATCACAGAAGTCACATTCAAGAGCCTTGCAGACGAAGAGATTAACTATTACGTAGACAAATACAAGCCTTTGGACAAAGCCGGAGCTTATGGCATACAGGAATGGATTGGCTACATCGGAGTGACGTCAATCAGCGGCAGTTATTTCAACGTTATGGGACTGCCTGTACAAAGGATCTATGAAGAGCTAAGAAGCTTTTAGACACAAAAAAGTGGGATAACAGAGATTTTAACATCAATAGGCATACATTTATTCGTGATTTTCATAACAAGTAATTAAATTTGCACAAAAATTTTTAAATCAAATGAATTCAGCAGAATTATTCAGATGGGTATTAGAGAATTTGGATTATTGGGTCGTTACAATATTCATGGCCATAGAAAGTTCATTCATACCCTTCCCCTCAGAAGTAATTGTACCTCCGGCAGCATGGAAATCAATGGTCCATGTTCTCAGGAAAAAGTCTGCCAAGCACGAGTTTTACATCTTTCGGTGAAAACTCCACTGCTTTTTTAAGGTTGGCAAGAAACTCGTCGGTCTTTCCCAAATCATAACAACATGCCGCAAGATATTCATAACCATCAGTCCATCTTGAATTAAACGAAAACAACGCATTGAACAGCTTGTAAGCCATTTCCAATTCACCGCCTTCATATACCGCAATCGCAATCTTCATGAATATTCTCGGAGAATTACCTGAATCGCTCATAGCCCTCATAAAACATGCTTTAGACTCCCTGTATCTACCTGCACCTATAAGCAAACTGCCACGATAAACCATCATTTCATCATGATCACAGTTTAAGGTGAAAGTCTTGTCAAGCACGTCCAGACACTCATCAACACGCCCCAACCGACATAACGCGAAAGCCCAGTCCTTGTATATGTCCACAAGATTCGACGACTGAGGGAGTGACAGTTCCTCGGCTTTTCTAAGATGGTTTCCGCCTTCATGTAATGATAGTCAACGTTGAATTTTTCTCAGATATTCGTCTGCCTCAGCGGCATGTCCACCGGCAAGCAATATTTCCGCCTTCATGTAATAATAGTCAAGATCCGCCTTGTCTTCTTTTGTGACTATACTCGGCAACGTCAGCCAGTTCATCTGAATCAAGCATGGCATAAGTCCCGTTTGCTTCCGCTTCTTTAAATCTATTCAGAACTGACTTGAATTCGTTTGAAAGGAAATAATCTTCTGAATTATATGACATTCACATTCACCCTTTGTTTATTTTCGACCATGTATCTTTCAGCCCTACCGTCTTATTATATATAAGATGGCTGTCCGAAGAATCAAGGTCGGCCATGAAATACCCGATACGCTGGAACTGCAGATACTCTCCCGGCTTGCAGTCTGCAGCATAGTCTTCAACGTAACAGTCTGTCTTGACCGTAAGTGAGTCGGGGTTAAGCAGAGCCCTGAAATCACGTTCGTCGGCAGACGGATTTTCGACATTGAACAGACGGTCGTAAATCCTTATCTCCGCCTTTTTACAGTGGTCGACGCTGACCCAATGCAGAGTACCTTTCACTTTTCGGTTGGCACCTTCCATGCCGCTACGGCTCTCAGGGTCATATTCCGCCTGTATTTCAACGATATTGCCGTCTGCATCTTTTGTGCAACCTGTACATTTTATAATATAAGCGTTCTTTAGGCGCACTTCACGTCCCGGAGTCATGCGGAAGAACTTTTTAGGAGCGTCTTCCATAAAGTCGTCACGCTCTATCCACAAGTTCTTGCTAAATGTAATTGCATGTGTTCCGTCAGCTTCGTTCTCCGGATTGTTAATTGCTTCCATCTCCTCCATCTGCCCATCAGGATAATTGGTTATGACAAGTTTTACCGGATTGAGCACTGCAGAAACCCTTATTGCCCGTTTGTTAAGGTCGTCACGCACAGCCGCTTCCAGCAGGGCAACGTCGTTAAGCGCATCAAACTTGGTGTAACCGATACTCTTTATGAAGTTCCTGATACTTTCAGGAGAATATCCGCGGCGGCGCATTCCGCACAATGTAGGCATGCGAGGGTCGTCCCAACCGTTCACCAAACCTTCGTCTACCAGCGCATGCAGCTTGCGTTTGCTCATTACGGTATAAGTAAGGTTGAGACGGTTGAACTCTATCTGCCTCGGACGGAAGTCATGCATGTTATCTTCCTCTCCCTTGTATATCTTGAGTTCGTCTATGAACTTGTCGTAAAGGGGACGGTGGGGCACAAACTCGAGGGTGCAGATTGAATGGGTAACGCCTTCAAAGAAATCGCTCTGTCCATGCGCAAAATCATACATCGGGTAAGCGTGCCACTTTGTTCCTGTGCGATGATGGGGCGTATGTATTATACGGTACATTATCGGGTCGCGGAAATGCATGTTTGGGTTTGCCATGTCTAATTTGGCACGAAGAACCATAGAACCTTCCTTTGCCTCCGCAGTGTTCATCTTATGAAACAACGCAAGACTTTCCTCTATCGGCCTGTCCCTGTATGGCGAAGGAGTTCCAGGCTGCGTCGGAGTACCTTTCTGCTCGGCTATCTGTTCGCTTGTCTGCTCGTCAACATATGCCTTACCCTCCTTTATCATCCATTTGGCGAAATCCCAAAGCTGCTGGAAATAATCAGAAGCATAATAGACGTTCGCCCAATGGAAGCCGAGCCATTTTATATCATTCAATATCGAGTCTACATACTCCGTATCTTCCTTGCTCGGGTTGGTGTCGTCGAAACGCAGGTTGCATATGCCTCCGTAATTTTCCGCTACGCCGAAATCCATGCAAATGGCCTTGGCGTGTCCTATATGCAAATATCCGTTAGGTTCCGGCGGGAACCGTGTTTGTATGCGGCCTCCATTCTTTCCTTCAGCCAAATCGTTCTCCACCATTTGCTCAACGAAGCTAAGTCCCTTCTTCTCTTCTGTATTTTTCTCTTCTGTAGTCATATTTATTTACGGTTTTGAGGTTATATGGTTATGAGGTTTTACGGTTTTGAGGCAATATGGTTTCATGTCGTACTGTTCAATAACATAAAAACCGCATAACCTCAAGACACTATAACCGCAACTATTTTATTCCCCTTTTGTTCAATGCCGCCGAATACTTGGCTGCGTTTTGCAGATGTTCGCCATAAGTCTCCGCAAAATTGTGTGTTCCGCTAAAGTCCTCTTGGCGCACATATACAAGTACTTATGATGTATATGATTGAGCACGGCGTCAATACCGGCCACCGACGGTATCCTGATAGGACCCTGGAGGCAAGCCTGTATTCATATAAGTATTGTAAGGGCTGTCCACTTTCAGCATATTGTGGTATATGCGGCGTAGGCCAAAGTCCTTAAGGGCAAACTTCACGGTTGGGTCGGCCTGAAGCGGCATTCCAGCCTTAAGCCTGTTGAAATACATGCCGGCCACCATCGGTTTTTCCGCATCGTTAGCGGTCTCTTCGTCCACTATGCTTGCCAGCGTCATAACTTCTTCCTTGGTAAATCCCATAGCCTGCGCTTTCTGCGTCCGCTCGAAGTTCCAGAACTTCTTGCTCTCCTTGTTCATTTTGTCGAGAAGGCTTTTTACGGATATATTCCAATAAACCTCGTAAGTGTTGGGTATGAACATGCAGATTACCGTTTCCGGCGTATAGCCGTACTGCGCGCATACAGCCGAGTCGGTCAAAGCCTTATATATGGAAGCACTGTCGGCCATCAGTTTTCCGGCAAGGACACCGGCAAGCCTGTCTGTAGTGCGCACACTCGGCACGGTCAACCTGACTGATGTCTGCAAACCGTTCTTGAGTTTCCTGAACACGGTTATGGCGCAATCACCCGGTTCTATCTCATAGCATCCTGTGCGGATGTGCTCCTCATAGGAACTATGGCGTGCCAATGTCTTGAAAGCCGCCATCGCATGAGATGACGACATTCCATCCAATTTGACATATACGGAATCTATATTGTCATCATCGTCAACATATACAAGGCGGCTGCCATCACCATGAAGCATCGAGGTGAAAAAATAATAATAGCACAAGAACAGTATCACGGCAAGACAAAGCACAGCCGGAATTACAAATTTCTTTTTGCCTACTTTCTTCATTCCTTATCTTTTTGTGCGCAAAATTACAAAGGCATCCTTCCACAATGCAAAAGGCCATCTTTCAGAAGGCAGAAAGCCATGTTTGGGAATCCGAAAAGGCACCATTTGAAACTGCAACCACGACATGCCACTAAAATCAATGCAGCCAATTGGCATCACCCTTAATGCTCAGTTACCAAGCTCAAGCTGGTTCTTCACCAAGCGGTAATACAGTCCTTTGCGCCGCGCCAGAGTTTCATGCGTGCCCGACTCCGCCACACGGCCGTTGTCAATCACTATTATCTGGTCGGCGTTTTTCACAGTGCTCAGCCTGTGAGCCACAATCACCACGGTACGCCCTTTATAGAAACTGCCAAGATTGTCCACTATCATGCGCTCGTTGTTCGCGTCCAGCGAGTTGGTAGCCTCGTCAAGGAAGATGAAGTTCGGATGCTTGTACACCGCCCTGGCTATCAGTATCCGCTGCTTCTGCCCCTGGCTCAGTCCCATGCCGTCACGGCCTATCTTTGTGTCAAACCTTAATGGCAGACTCATTACATAATCGTCTATACAAGCTATCTTTGCAGCCTGCACCATGCGCTCCTTGTCTATCTCCCCGTCGTCCACTGCAATGTTTCGCGCTATCGACTCCGAGAATATCACTCCGTCTTGCATCACCACGCCGCACTGCCTGCGCCACCAGTCAAGGTCTATGCGTGCAATGTCCGTTCCACCTATTATTATATGTCCCTCGGCAACTGGGTAATAACCCTGCATCAGCTTCACCAGTGTTGTCTTGCCGCTGCCCGATGCACCTACGATAGCCGTCACCTTGCCTTTCGGTATCTCGATGTCCACACTGTCGATGGTCTTGCGCGGCGAATGTGGATCATACTTGAACGACACCCCTTCAAGCCTTATCCCGAGAGGCTCATCCGCCAGGCGTAAGTCGTGTCCGCCGGCATTCTCGTCTTTGACACGATGTATTTCGTTTATTCGTTCAAGGCTTATCTTCACGTCTTGCAGCGAATAAAAGAAACTCATCAGCTGCGCCACCGGACTGTTCAACTGACCTATAATATATTGCACGGCCAGCATCATGCCAAGCGTCAGGTCGCCGTTGATTACCGCCGTGGCCGACACTACCGTTATCACAATGTTCTTCATCTCGTTGATGAATATGTTTCCGGCCTCCTGCGTCTGTTGCAGCTTCAGGCTCTTCATCTGTACGTTGAACAGGTCGGCCTGCGTGTCTTCCCACTCCCATCTGCGCCTCTGGCGGCAATCCTGCAGTTTTATTTCCTGCATCGACGTGATAAACTCGTAAGTCTTGTTGTTGTTTACGGCCTGCTGCTCAAACAGCTCGTAGTCAAGAACCTTCCGGCGTCTCATGAACGCCGATATCCACACGCCGTAAAGTGCGCTGCCAAGGACGAATATGGCAAATATCAGCCAGCTGTACATCAGCAGCACCACGCCAAACACCACCAGGCTCAACATAGAGAACATTACGCCGAGTGTCTGCCCCGTCAGGAAGCTGTTTACCCTCTGGTGGTCGCCCATGCGCTGCAGCAGGTCGCCCATCAGCTTTGTGTCGAAAAACGACATCGGCAGCCTCAGCAGCTTGATGAAGAAGTCGCTCACCAGCGAAATGTTCACCCTCATGCTTATGTGCAGCAGCAGCCAGCGGCGGATGAAGTCCAAAGCCGTGCGGCTCAATGTTAACACCAGCTGTCCGAGCAGTACCAGCCACACGAAGCCTATGTCCTTGTTCTTTATGCCCACATCTACCACGGCCTGCGTCAGGAACGGCAGCACCAACTGCAACAGGCAGCCCAGCAGCAGGCCCACGGCTATCTGCCCGAAGTACCGCCTGTACTTCTTCACGTACCCGAGGAGGAAGCCCAGCGAGCGGCTCTCGCCCTGCGTGTCATCGTCGCCATGAGTGTAAAACGCCGGAGTGGTTTCAATGAACATTGCCACTCCCCTATCCTCTTCGCCCGAGCGCGTGCTCACCCAGTGCTCCTCCATATCCTTTGCCGACCTCACTACAAGTCCCTTGCCCGGGTCGGCAATATAATACCGCCTGCCGCCGCGCCCCACGCGGTAAAGCACAACGAAGTGGCTTTGGTTCCAGTGCAATATGCATGGCAGCGGAACTTTCGCCAGCTGTTCCAAGCCTACGCGTCCGCACACCGTGTGCAATCCCAGCCGCTCAGCCGCCTCGCTTATGCCCAGCAGCGACACGCCCTCCGTCGTTGCAAAGCACAGCCGCGACAGATACTCCGAGCTGTACTCCCGGCCATAATGCTTGCACACCATGCGCAAGCAGGTCACTCCGCACTGCATCGCGTCATGCTGGATGTATGCCTCAAACTTCTTCATCAGTTCATAATTTCAGAGAGTATATCCAAACTTAGAATGTCGGAATCTCCCGGTCTTGCTTGTTCACGGTCGGCAAATCTTGTTTCTTTATCTGCCTGCCGGCATTGAAATTCCATCCAATGGTCAGCAGCACGTGCGAGTCAGGACTTAAGTTTATACGTCTTTTAGTCCACCCGTCACCTCTTGTCGTGGTTATACGCCTTTTGTAAAAAGCGTTCTCATACAAAAGACGTATGTTCATTTTACCTTTCATCAAAGACAGATAAGCGCCAAAATCCATGCTGTAAGTCGCATTTGTCTCAAAGCTTTCCGTCTTGTTCTTGCTCAACGCCTCAAAGAAATACGTAAGTCCGAAGTTTTTACATACACTGAAGTCATTGTTGCTTCTGAAGACGACACGTGCATGCTTTATCTTGTCCTCCCCTGCCCTTGCATTCTTGTAAGTCAGCATGGCATAAGTATTGGTGTACCAGAACTTGAATATACGGCCTGCATAAGCCAGCCTGAACGTGTGCATCATGCTGAACGCTGTATTTTCAGGACGCGTGAAATAAGTGCCTGGCCGGCTTTCGTCCTGATGCATTATCACGTTTACCATATTGCTGCCATAGCTCATGTTGTAAGACACTGACAAGTTCCTGTCAAACGAGAAATATATGTCAATGTCGTCATAGTTCTCCTTCTTCAGGTTAGTGTTGCCTACGCTGTAAAGGTTTTCTCCCTGCCACACAACCGTAGGCAGACGGTAGTTGTAGTTTGGCATCGAATAATAGTGGCGGTAGCCTATGCCCAGATATCTCATCTTGCTGCGGTCGATAATCCACTGTCCCTGCAGCGTGGGATATATCCCGTCCTGCCATGTGCTGATGTCATTGCCGTGGTTCATGAAATCTTTGTTTCTTTCGTCGGTCGCGCTGTAGTTGAGTCCCAGCTTCAAGTATAACGACTTGCCGAATGTTGCGCTGTATTCCATCCATGCTCCGTAATATAATATTTTGTAACTATACCTTCCATCCGATATGTATCCCAATGTGGGCGTACCCTTGTCGTCATGCAAGTCGGACGCATACTGATATTGCACCCCTACGTTAAAACCCATGTTTTCCTTAATGGCAAGATGCAGCCTCGGGGCGATGTCTATGATGTCAAAGTCATATTTCTGGCTTGACCGTTCCGCCAGTCCGTTATAATCATATCCTTGCCTTGAATCAAACTTGTACTTGCTGTAATCAATGCGCATGTGGAAATAATTGCCGCCGTCATGTCCCCACCCTTTACGGTATTGAGCGCCGACACTGTAGAATTGGTTTTCAGGCTTTGACGCAATCACGAGTCTGTCGCCTCCGCCAACACTTGTCTGTGTGTTGTCGCCCCATGAGGCCGACACTCCTCCGTAAACATCTATACGGTCGGTCTTGTTGAACGCGTATCTTAGCGACAGGTTGTCTCTTACCGCCTTATCCCGGCTTATGTCTCTTGTGTCTGTCTGTTCTTCTGCGCCGCCACTTGTGTCGTGCTGCCGTGTTATGTATGGACCGCGAAGATACTCAAACGCCGTAAGATAGTTGTTAAGAGTCCATTTGCCTTTGGAATAAAGCACGTTTACCCTGGGCGATTCGCCCACCATGCCCTCGGTGTTTACCACGGAGTAAAGCGTGGCCGAACCTATCATGCCTCCGTCTTTCCTCAAGTGAATCTTCACAACTCCGCCGGTAGCCAGCAGGCCATACGAGCCGTCGGCGTGAGGTATTATCTCTACGCTCTCAATCATCGACGACGATATGGACTTTAACTGGTCAAACGTAATCTTCCTGTCTTCCAGATATATCAATGTGTTGGCTTTCCCTCGTATGCTCAGTTCGCTTTGCGTCACGTCCAGGTCGCGCACATATTTCAAGAAGTCTGTCACTGTCTTGCCTTTGGCCAACGGGTTGCCCTTGACTTTCACCACGGTCTCGCCCGTTAGTTTCACGTCAGTATAGTTTGCCATCACCGTTACCCCGTCAAGCATCTTGTAAGCGTCTTCCAGCCTTATCTTGCCCACATTCGTGTTCCCCTTCACGTCTGCCCTGCGAGTTTGGCTCTCATACCCCACGCACGTTACGCTGATATCATAACGGCCGTCGGCCAGACCGCTGAACTTGAAGCTGCCGTCATCGCCCGTGGCGGCCTTCATCGTTATTGAGCTGTCCCTGTCAGCCGTAAGCCTTACCGTGGCCTTGCCTATTCCATGGTTCTTGCTGTCAACCACACGCCCCGACAAATATGCTCCGCCTGTTTGCGCCCAAGCGTTGCATGCTATAAGAAACACGGCTATGGCCGTAAAGATGCTTCTCAGCTTGCTCATTTCTTCTATTTTACTTTATTTTTTCAAATATCCTTACAAAGTCATGTATGCGCCTTAAACTTCTTCACTAAACAAAAGCTCTGTCTTACATTTGTTTCAGAACGTCGGCACTTGTCTCGTGCTTCTGCTCACGCTCGGCAGAGTCTTATTCTGGATTTTGCTTCCGGCGCTGAAGTTCCACGCCAATGACAGTTGTATGCGCGAGTTTGGACTTTTATCACGCCGTTTTATAGTCCAGCCGTCTCCTTTTACGGTAATCTTGTTATGATTGTACAGCATGTTCGACCAATTCAGACTTACATCCATTTTGCCTTTGAAAAGCGAAAGCCTGCCGCCTAAGTCTACGTAATATCTTGCATTTGACGTATAGCTCGCGCTTTTTGATTTCGTCGCAGCCCAGAAGCCAAGGGTCAGGCCAAAATTCTTTGTCAAAGTGAAATCATTGTTGCTGTAGAGACTTGTGGAAAAGCCACGCGACTTTGACCCTTTTGGCCAAGCAGGATTTGCCCACCTTTGGCTACAATATGATTGACCCTTTAAAGTCCTGGTGTTGGGGGCAATTTTATTTTACCCTTTTAAAATTTCCCGTTTTTCTTAGACCTTAACTTTCGCATACTTTCACCATATAACTCTATGGTATGAGCCGTATGTATGATGCGGTCAAGGATTGCATCGGCTATTGTCGGGTCACCTACCATGTCGTACCAGTTGGAGGAGGGGTACTGCGATGTGATGATGATGGATTTCCGTTCATGCCTGTCCTCGATGATGTCAAGCAGTATGGGACGCTCCTTGGCGTCGAGAGGCACGATGAACAGGTCGTCAGGATGAGTAACTGGCATCGCTCAATCTTCTTGAGTTCCGTCTCAAGTGTACCTTTGACTTTGGCGACTTTCAGCGCCCCGAGCAGTTTCGGGGCATTGGCATATAAGGTACGGAATCCCCTTTTGCATGCTTCGTGGCCGAGGGCGCAGGCCAGATAGCTTTTCCCCGTTCCTGAAGAACCGGTAATGAAAAGGTTCTGTGCCTTATGCACAAAATCAAGGGTGGCGAGACGTTCCATCTGGTTGCGTTCCAGCCCCCGGTTCGTGGCATAGTCGACCTGTTCAATATAGGCCTTGTAACGGAATGCCGCATTCTTGGTAAGCCGTGCAATGGCAGCCTGCGCACGATAGTCCCATTCGCGTGCAAGGAGCATGGAAAGGAACGTGTCCGCAGTCATGGATTGCGGAGTGGTGCCGGCAAGACTTTCCCTGAAAGCCTCTGCCATGCCATGCAATTTCATACGGTTCATTAAATCCAGCGATATGGTATTCTGGTCCTGTTGTCCCGTAACGGGAGCTGTTTTATTGTTTACTTCCATACATATGAGTTTTATTGTTTGTCCTTTCTGTAATATTCACGTCCACGTATGTTTTTGTGGGTCAATGGAGCCGGGGAAGTCATGTCGGGCTGTACTTTCCCGTCCTCATCGGGAAGGAAATCCGCGTCTTCTCCCAGTTCAAGCACCTCGCGCAAGGCCTGATACCCGTATTGCAACTTCTGGGCCGCACATGCGCAAGCCGCAACCAGACGGTCGCGGCCGTATTTTTTCTCCAACGTCAAGATACCCCGGCATGACCTGAACGCTTTTGGCGGATATTGCATGGCACGCTCCACTTCCCGGAGATAGTTCAATACGATATTGTCTATTTCCGAGGCACGTCGGAAGAGTTCCTCCAAGTCCTTGTCATAGGGGCCATAGTGTCCCGGCAGGTTGTGCTCCTTTTTCCAGGAATAAGTGTAAGGAATGTCACAGCGGTCATGGGTGGCGACAAGGTTCATGCCACAGTAGATTTCCACCGTGCCGGCATCATAGAGAATCGTCACACGCTTTCCTATATATTCCTTGGGAACACTGTAATGGTGCTTGAACAACGAAACGTAAGAGTTCTTTCCCACGGTCATCAGTTTCCTTTCTTTCATTACGTAGCGTTTCACGGGAAAGCGGACGAAGATAATCCTTCTCTCCATGAAGGAATATTTCCTTGCGTGACACCTCCCGTCCGGCCATCACCTTTTCATTGAAATCAAGCAGGGAGACACGGACGGCGGTATTGAGTTCCTCCAGGCCGGAAAATGTCATTCCCTCTATGTCAAGGTAAATGGAACGGTAGAGGAGCTTTTTACGGCATTTTCTACCAAAGCCTTGTCTTTGGGATGACGCACACGGGCGGGATAGACCGCACAGCCGTAATATTCGGCAAAAGCGGCGAAATCATCATTGATGACAGGTTCGTTGCGGTCGCTTCGTGTGACGGCAGCCTTCAGATTGTCGGGGACGATAGCCGCAGGAACACCTTCAAAATATTGAATGGCATTCTCACATGCCTTTATCAGGTCTTCCTTGCGTTGAGACCACACGGCTTCGCAGTAGGTATAATGGCTGAACGGAAGGATGGCAACAAATACCTCGGCTTTCTTCGTCTCGCCCGTCATTTCATCAACAACTTCAAGTCTGTCACCGGCAAAGTCAATATACATCTGCTCTGCGGCATAGTGCTCGACATGGCCGACGACCTTGATGTGAAACTTGTACTGACGGACAGCCCGTTTGAAGGAAGACAACTGATAGCCGTCAGCCGTCAGGATATTCGGCATGGTATTCCTTGAACAGTTTTCGGACACTCATGCCTTTGCGTGACAGGCGGGATACATAGCCGGGAAGCAAGGTCTCCAGTTCAATCCTCCTGGAAGAAGGCTCCCGATGCCGGGATGCCGTACAGCCGAACAGTTCATCCAACTGCCCGTCGGACAGGGAAATAAAGCTGTCAATACTCTTGCCGCTTGAAAGGAACAGGCGGACATACTTGCGGACAGTATTACGGGAGATACAAAACTGGACGCCGTTTCCTTGATTCCCATGCCGGCCGCATAACATCTTAAAATGTTTTTGATTCGTTTATCCATTTGTATAGATTTTATCATTATCCCCGTTACACCAGGACTCGGGCACTCAAATCTACACAAAAAAATCTATAACAATAGGTGAGCTAAGTGGTCAATACTATTTTGGCCAGAAGGGTCAATCATATTGTAGCCAAAGGGGACAATCCTGCTTGGCCAAAAGGGTCAAAGTCGCGTGGCTTTTCCATTTTCACGGCATGTGGTTATTTCGTCATAAACATCCTTGTCGAGCTTCGCCAAACTGTTTGACAAGGAGTTGTATATATAATACCTCCCTTCCGATTCAAAGAGATATGTGTATTTTGACCGAATCATAACTGTTAAAATTTCAAGTATCTTAGATGGTGTGTTGCAAACAAAAATGAGCATAAAATCTATTTTTCATTTACAACACACATATCTTTAAAAGTCTGTTTTTAGCGCAAACTAATTCTACAAGAACTCAAGATATTACAATAATCCTTATTGTCACCACAAGTTCCCGAACTATAAGATCCTCCACAATAATCATTGCCAAACCAACCTCCATCTTTGTATTCTTTGGGACAATAGTACGCATTTCCGCCTAACAGCAACGACATTTCATCGGTGCTTAACTCTGCTTCTTCTCTCGGAGCCTCTATGAGCTGTATCTTACTTATTTTCTTCATTACGTTTTTTTGTTGATTGTTAATATTAGTTTTTCTTCCTTTTTTGCAGACTTTAACGTCTGCTGATTACAGCCTTGGGTATCAAGGGGCTATAAGCAAGGCTGACATTGTTCATTGGTTTTTGTTTATTAAGGTAAGACATTTTGTTTACGACTATGATAGTGCATGAAACAAGCTAACGTATTTGTCACGCATCCGCTTTTGGCTGTAAGTCGCCTCATAATGCCGCCGCGACTCCTCGCCGAGCCGCTTCAGTCGGTCTTCAGGCATCGTCAGAATTTCCACCATGCACTCGGCCAAATTCATACCGTAGCCGTCGGCATCGTTTCTGTCACCGATGTCAGCGACAATGCTGTTTTCCGGAGTGAACATTCGCCTTACGCCAAATCCGCTTGAAGCCACAATCGGCAGGCCAAACATCTTCATCTCTATTCCGCTGTAGCTGCACTGCTCGTAATAGGAAGGCACTATGCCTGCATCAGCCGCACGATACCAGCCGTACAGGCAGTCTTTAGACACAACTCCCAATATGGTTATGTTTTTCCTATAATCAGCACTTATCCTACCAATCGAATAGCCGTCTATCTCGCCGGCCATAACCAACCGGCACGACGGCACCCGGCTCAGCACCATGTCAAAATGAGAAAGAACATCGGCCAGGCCTTTCTGCCGGCTGGCCCGGCCGACATACAGAAGAATCTTGTCACCAACGGGAATGCCGTAGCGCGCCCTTACCTCATAAGGATCGGCACCACTCGCGGTATCTTCAAGTCCGTTGGGTATCACCACCAACTTAGACAATGGTATGCCATAAAAACCGTTAAGCAGCTCAAGCGTGTCTTCAGACAGACACACATTCACGTCTGAAGCCATGCAGGCATTAACCCCGTCTTTATATATTGCCTGTATCAGGCCGCCTTTTATGTCCGCCTCTTCAACACGCACAATGCGCTTGAACCTCTCGACATCGCCCATAAGAAAACTTGCCCACATCAGGTCATGGATTACGTTAACCACCTTCCCATTAGGGAAACATTCGCGAAGCATCGCCACAGTTGGATATGTCGGAGCAAAATTCAATAGGAAAACGTTGTCTGGCGCATCGGGAATATATAGTTGCAATACCGCACCTACGGCATCGCTTGAATGGCTCTTTAAGTGAGGGAAACTGTAACACGCAACCCTGCCGTCATCGCTTGTGCTCATACCAAACTCTTCAACGGGGCATTCAAGCGTGATTATGTTCAACTTAATGTCATGGAAATTCTGCAAACATGAGAACAATTCATGTTTGTACGTTGTAAAGCCGGTAACGGCCTGCTCGTATATTTCCACCAAATAAATCTTCATAATTAACAATAGGCCATGTTGTACATGCAGAGTCATCCTACCACTTGTAATTTTTCGTCAAAATTAGGAAACAAGTCATAAACTCAAAGGACAAAATTCGTATAAAAACGGGTAAAATTCGTATTTACCCCCCCCAATTAAACATATTTTAACCTTCAACAAGACTGATATTCCTTACTTACATAATTTTCAACATTAGCACCAAGCTTGCTTAATCCGTTAATTCTATCTCGCACGAGTATATGAACCTGCCGTCGCTAAGGCGCAGCTCATACACTCCGGGCATGCCGCCGGGCAGCTCTACCTCGTCAGCGTTCGGCTCGACCGCGATTGAATACACCTCCGCATCGCCGTCAAGCAACTGGAGCGTAAGCCCCTGGAACTACCCGTATAAATACAAGGTGTTGCCAAGCATACCGATTGTCGGATGACGTATCGGGGCACGTGAAGGCATATTACCATTATATTTATTATCAACGTCATTTTTTGTCACATTCAGTTGCAGCCAAGTAGCATTGTCAGGATAAAAGACATCCACAGCCGATGCTTTTGCAAGTACAATTGCCAAGATTGACAATATTAACAGAAATCGTTTCATAAGCTTTCATTTTGTTTGTTGCAAAGTAAATGCATTTTCAAAATACAAGCAAAATTTTAAGCCTCGAAAAGTTCACAAAAAGTTCACAAACGCACTTATTACAAAAGCACGAGTTCACAAAAGTTCACAGAACAACGCGTAAAGTACTGATTATAAAGCCTTTATAAATTCATCAAATTCTTTTGATGAACCGTCATGGCCTGTCATCTTCAACATGAGTCTTTTTCTAATATTTGCCACATCTGACTTTGAACGGGCTGTCAAAACTGCCACTTCTGACGGCGTAAAGCCAATTTTTACAAGAAGACAAACTAAATACTCTACACTTTTTAACCGGTTTTTCCATATTGCCAATGACATATAATCTTTAAAGCAATTCTCCAACCAACTTATTTCTTTGTTTGTCATCGGCTGCAGATCTTTTTCTATGTGATGCTTCAGTTTTGAATACAATTCATTTTCTAAATACAAGTCAGCACCTACATTTACACTATTGTTACGTATTTTTCTTTCATATCCTTTTTTACCCTGACCTATAATTTCTATCTCCAATCTTTTCTTTTCTATAATATCATCAATTTCTGACTGTTTTTTTAACAACAAAACCTCAAGATCCTGTTTTGCAGACTTCAACCGAGCCACATATTCATTATATTTTATCAACCATGCCTTACGTTTTTCCCGTTTTCTCTTTATTGATAAAAGCAAAGCGACTATGACCAAAAGCAATATTGATATTGAGACAAAACTAATAGTTCTTATTAAGATATTTTGTCTTCTTGCACGCTCTATTTCACGCTGTTGTCGGCTGTAATCATACACGGCCTGCATCTGCCGCAGGTGCGTGGTGTTCTTGACAGCATGCAGTGAATCTGTCATTACACAGGCCAATTCCGCATATTTGGCAACAGAGTCCGTATTGTGACGCTTCTTGTAAACTCTGGCCAAAGCTTTATAACTATCTTTCACATTAGAAAGCACGCTTGTTGTCTTAAGACATTTCCTGAAATAAAACTCTGCGGAGTCAAGCATGTTTGCATAGAAGAAATAAAATCCTTTGGAACCATAGTGTGATTCACGCCCCTCTTATATATTCCCGTTGCCATCAAACAGGCCGCTCTTGCTTTCATATACGCCCAGGCAACGCTTTGCTTCTGCAAATTCGCCAAGTTTCGCCAACTTATTAACCAACGGGCCAAGGGATATTGCCGCCTGCCGTGGAAACCCATGCTTCATGTACAAAGCATAAAGACCGCGCCTTATGGCGAAAGCCGAATCCGCAACGTCCATGCCATCATAGATGTTGGCCTGCTGCTCCATCGTTATCAGCGCGTTGAGCGTGTCCTTGGCCTTCAGCGCGTATTTCATGGCCAACCTGTTTTCATTCATGGCCTCCGCAAGCACATCGTTATCCATTAGCAGCTGCGCTGTCCACACATGCACCTTGTGCAGGGTCTTATAGTCGCAATCGTTGGCCGCTGTGTCGGCATTCTCCGCCGCGCTGTGGAAATAATGCAGGGCCTTGGGCGTGTCGTCGTTGTCCAGGCACGCCCATCCCTGAATGTAGTCGGCAAGCATGCGCTCGTTGACCGAGCCGTGGCTGTCATAATAGTCGGCGAGCATGGCCAAGGTGTCTTTCGGGAGACGCATGCCGAGCTTGTTTTGCGCCTTCGCCTTTATCAGGGCCAGGCGCATGCGGCTACTGCGGCTCGCCACGCCGGGCGCAAGGCTGTCAGCCAGGGCAATGGCGGCGCGCGGAGAGGCTTCGGCCAGGCTGTCGGCCGCGGCTATGCGTTGCCTGGTCTCGGCTGAGTCGCACGAGGCGAGGCTGACCGCCAGCAACAGGGCGAGAATCGGGATGTATGTTTTCAAGGCTTTTGTCATGGATGAGTCGGTTTGCCGATGCAAAGGTAACAATATTATTTTAAACACGTGCGGGCAGGGCGGCTGTTTTTCATCGCGCAGATTACGTTTGTCAAGGGGAAACGCGCCGGCGACTGCCATCTTGATACGCAATGACGCGCCGTGAGCGCGTTGTTTGAAAACAAAGTCCCGACGGGCGGAAATAAGCCAGCCTGGAGTGTGCAAGCACAACTGCCTGACGCTGTGGATATTACGCACAAAGAGGCCGGAATGTGCAACAATAGAGAGCGCAGCGACGCTGCCGGGACGGCATCTGTCGGCCACAAAAGCCGCATTTACCAGCCTTAATGGCCGTCATCTCGAACGAAGTTAACGGCATTTTACAGCACGAAAGGCCGCATTTTGCATCACGAAAGGCCATGACTGACACCACAACGGGCGACGCAAAGCGACACAAGCGGCGGATGACGGGCCGGCGTTCTGCTGCTTTGCGATTTCTCACGGAACTTTTACAAATGACACAATGACAGCAAAAAAAACCAAAAGGCTGACACTTTGCTTCGCGACCGCAACAGCCGCGAGGCATCGCCGCGAAGCACAATAAATCGGCGTACCGGCCGTTATACGAAGAAAACGCAAGGATGAAAACAATCTTTACAACACTGATGCTGGCGGCCGGATGCACCACCGCCTGCGCACAGGCCAACGAGACTTACAGCCCGGGCATAGCCTCGCTGCAGGTGATGGCCGGCGAACGGTGGATGTCGCTGCCAGTGATAAGGCTGGGCGCGGACGGCCCCGGGGACAGGGTGAACATTAGTTTCGACGACCTGACGCACGCCTACCGCCGCTACACTTACAGCATAGAGCACTGCGAGGCCGACTGGACCGCGTCTGACCAGATATTCACGAGCGACTACGTAGAAGGCTTCAGCGAGGGCAACACAATCGGCCCGGGCGAGGAGTCGGTGAACACCGACACGCTCTACACACACTACCGCATGACAATACCCAACGCGGAGTGCTCGCTGAAGATGAGCGGCAACTACCGCGTGACGGTGTATGACGAGGACGACGGCCACCGGCCGGTACTCACGGCCTGCTTCATGGTGACAGAGGCGGCGGCGAGCGTGGGCCTGAACGTTACGGCGAACACCGACATAGACACCAACAAGAGCCACCAACAGGTGGAGATGAGCGTGAACTATGGCGCGCTAAGCGTGACCAACCCCACGGAACAGATAAAGACGGTGGTGATGCAGAACCGCCGGTGGGACAACGCCCGGGTGAACGTCCGCCCACAGTATGTCACGGCCGACGGGCTGCGCTGGGAGCACTGCCGCGACCTGATATTCGAGGCGGGCAACGAGTACCGCAAGTATGAGATACTCGACGTGGCCTAGAAAAGTATGCTTGACTTTATTTTTCCTGTGCCGAAGCACGTCGGGCAGGTTTCTTCTACGTTTACGTCTATGGCCGGGCGCACCCTTTGTCTTGTAATCTGCATCAGCCCGAACTTGCTCAACGGCAGTATGTTGTGCCGCGCGCGGTCTTTTTGCATGTTCTTGCACATCCGCTCATACAGCATCTGGCGGTCCTCAGCAAGGTTCATGTCGATAAAGTCTACCACGATGATGCCGCCCATGTCCCTTAGCCTCAATTGGCGTGCAAGTTCGTCCGCTGCGCCGAGGTTTACGTCCAGTGCGTTGGCTTCTTGCCCGTTTGCCGAACGTGTGCGGTTGCCGCTGTTTACGTCTACTACGTGCAGGGCCTCAGTATGTTCTATTATCAGATAGGCTCCATGCTTGTAGTTTACAATCTTGCCGAAACTCGATTTAATCTGCTTAGTGATGTTGAAGTTGTCAAAGATAGGCACGTTGCCTGAGTACATCTTCACTATGCCGGCCTTTTCAGGGGCTATCAGTGTGACATAGTGCTTCACCTCGTTGTATATTTCCTCGTCGTTTACGTAGATGTTTTCGTAAGAGGGGTTGAACAGGTCGCGCAATAAGGCCACGACCCTGCTGGTCTCCTCATATACAAGTTGAGGTCTCTTGTCAGTTTTCTGTACTTTGGTAATGGCGTCCTCCCAACGCTTTAAGAGGATTTTCAGTTCGGTGTCGAGTTCGGCTACACGCTTGCCCTCGGCCACAGTGCGCACTATTATGCCGAAGTTTTTTGGCTTTATGCTGTTTATCAGCTGTTTCAGCCTTGCGCGCTCCTCGCCGCTTTTGATTTTAGAAGAAACCGAAACTTTATCGTTGAAAGGTATC